>Ga0209587_1001453_pt1 | contig 11087 bp, 11 predicted proteins | sample NGEPerD_2_FD_184512 | JGI IMG/M metagenome (GOLD analysis project Ga0209587, IMG submission 184512) | Arctic peat soil microbial communities from the Barrow Environmental Observatory site, Barrow, Alaska, USA - NGEE PermafrostL1-D... | ecosystem: Environmental > Terrestrial > Soil > Wetlands >... | reverse complement strand
ATTCTCTGGTGCCTCACTTGATGATATATTCATCAAGATTTATGGCGACGAAAATGAAAAAACAGAGGAGAATTCATAATGTACAATTTAGGGACGGTATTTAATTTCGAATTTATCCGGACTATCAAGAAAAAAACATTCTGGATAATGACATTACTATTCCCGATTATTATTGGCTTGATTTTTGCGATTGTCTATTTTTCGAATCAAGAAACCAATAAAGCAGTTGAAAACACAAAAAATCAAAAGTTCTCAATCGAGATTACAGATGAAAGTGGCTTGATAAATAAAGACCTAGTTAAGCAATTCGGAGCTTCACAGTCAGCAGATAAACAAACAGCTATCGACAAAGTTCAAAATGGCGAATTAGATGCATACTTTTATTACCCAAAAGATTTAGACAAGAAAAATATTGAGGTATATGCCAAAGATGTAGGTTTATTCGATAATAGTCGGTATCAAGCGGTGGCTAAAGTTTTGTTGCAACAATCAGTCACACCAAGCGTTGATGCACAAATAACAGCTATATTGCAAGATAGAGTACAGTTTAGCTCGGTAACCTACAAAAATGGCAAGCAGTTTGATGGTTTTAGGGAACTTATTGCTCCCGGTATATTCCTTTTGCTCTTCTATATTTTGATTGCAATGTTTGGCAACCAAATGTTAACAAGCACAACTGAAGAAAAAGAAAACAGAGTTACAGAAATGATTCTTACAACTATTGAGGCCAGGACATTGATTATCGGCAAAATATTTTCACTTATAGCATTGGCGTTCGTCCAGATTATTGCGATCATTGTTCCAATCTTGATTGCGTACATATTTTTCCGTAATCAATTAGCTTTACCTGATTTAGATCTTAGTAACATTCCTCTTGACCCCCTAAGAATCGCAATAGGTGCCAGCATATTTATATTCAGTTTTCTATTTTTTACAGGTTTGTTAGTCGCAATCGGAGCCATAGCGCCTACGGCTAAAGAAGCCGGCGGGTTTTTTGCGATTGTTATGCTATTTATATTTGGTCCACTCTACGCCGTAACATTATTTATATCAATGCCGGATTCACCACTTGTAAGATTCTTGTCGTTCTTCCCATTAACTGCACCAATTCCTCTGATGTTACGAAATGCCGTTGGCAACCTGGCGATAACAGATTCACTCATTGGAATAGCTATTTTAGCAATAAGCTCGATAATTTCTTTGTCTATTGCAGTTCGACTATTCCGTTACGGAATACTTGAATATTCAAACCGAATCCCATTTAGTGTAATTTTTAACAAAAAAACGAAAAACAACCTTTCAAACTAAAAATCTTCTTCAGTTACTTACGAACTGAAATAGACAAAGTTCACCGTAATCCACCCATGCCTCCATCGCTATTTATTAACTATTTTTATAGCTTTACCATTTATTATTAATATATATACTATCTATTATGAGTATATACCCATAATTAATTTGCTATCAAGTATATTAGCAACTAGGTTTTGTAGAGCTGCAGGTCGATCCGTCTTTTGCGATCCAATCGCTTAGCCCGCCAAGATTGGTCACATTTTTGTAACCAGCTTTTTCAAGCGCTGTTTTAGCTTGTCCTGCCCTATAACCAGTATTGCAATATACATGGACTGGCATATTCATGTCTATTTTAGAAAAATCACCGTTCAGTATATCACCCAGCGGTACGTTAATAGCTCCATCAGCATGGCCAGCTGCATATTCATCTGGCTCACGCACATCTATCATTTGCCCGCCAATAGCCTCAATTTGAGTACTTATTTTAACAACCTCATTGGACGCACCTTTGTCTACATTTTTGATAAAAATGTAATAGCCACCTGCTACCAACAAAATAATAACTATGACTAATAAATATTTTTTCATTATATGAATACCTGCATCAAATAAATTATACCTCATTGAGGGGTAGAAAAATGATAAAATTAGTTATAAACTTAGATAAACAATGATAGAAAATATACTTATTGAAATTGCCGTCATAGTTGGCGTAGGGCTATTGCTATCAGGGGTTGCATCATTACTAAAACAACCTCTTATTATTGGATATATTGCAGCTGGAATTATACTCGGACCTAGTTTTTTGAATATCGTTAAATCGACAGATGCAATCGCCTCTTTTGCACAGCTAGGTATTGTCGTATTGCTTTTCACAGTAGGGCTTAGCCTTAGCCCGAAAGTATTCAGAAAAGTAGGCAAAGCCTCTTTGATAACTGGGATTGGACAGATATTGCTGACCTCATCATTGGGTTTCATTATAAGTTCCTCTTTGGGCTACTCATTAATCAACTCAATGTATATAGCTGTCGCACTGACATTTAGTAGCACAATTATAGTCATGAAAACCCTCTCCGACAAAGGCGATGGTGAAACTCTTTATGGCAGAATTTCTGTCGGGCTTCTTTTGGTCCAAGACGTAGTCGTTATGTTGATACTCGCTATCATATCTTCATTTTCATCTGGTACAGCTGGTAGCTCATTGTCATTATTAGATCTCGGTATGATTACGGCCATTATTGTCCTACTCATTCCGCTATCGATATATGTTCTACCGACCATTATGAAAAGAGTCGCTAAATCTCAAGAATATTTGCTATTATTCTCGCTCGGCTGGTGCTTACTTCTAGCCGTTATCTTCCATGAGCTAAAATTCTCTATGGAGATAGGAGCCTTGCTTGCAGGTGTAGCTTTATCCATGTCTTCGTATAGACATGAAATAATTTCGAAACTACGGCCACTACGCGATTTCTTTATATTTCTATTCTTTATCTACCTTGGTTCACAAATGGTCTTATCGAATTTAGGTAATAGTATAGTTCCAATCATAGTACTTTCGGCTTTTATAATAATCGGCAAGCCAGTGATAGTATACGTCGTCATGGGGCTACTGGGTTATACCAAAAAGAACAGTTTACTTACCGGTTTGGCTCTTGCGCAAATTAGTGAATTCTCTTTGATACTAATAGCTCTGGGCGTAAAATTAGGGCAATTATCGCCAGAAATACTTTCCCTTGTGACAATAGTTGGGCTGATTTCTATTGCTGGATCCTCATACTTAATGATGCATTCCGAGATAATATTTTCTCGTTTATCAAGATTTTTACCTAACATCGGTAACAAACAAAATGCAAATATCATAAAAAGTGCCAATCATAACCATAATGAAATCGTCATTTTTGGATATGACAAAGTTGGCTTTAGTTTACTCAATTCATTCAAAAAAATGGGTAAAAAATATTTAATAATAGACTACAATCCTGAAGTGATTAAATACCTAGAGGCTATGAAAATTAATTGTGCATATGGAGATGCAGAAAATGACGACTTATTATATGATTTGTGCCTATCAAAAAAGAAGATGGTAATTTCCACGATACCAGTTTATGAAACAAATTCTCTCATTCTTAGAAATATTAGAGAATATAGTGATCAAACAATTGTAATCCTGGTTTCGAATAGCATCGAAGATTCTTTGAAGCTTTACGATCAAGGAGCAAATTACGTTATAATACCTCGCTTCCTGGGAGGCGAACATGCTTCTAAATTAATTGAAAAAAATGAATTTAATATAGATTTGTTTACCAAGGCCAAAATAGCACATATTAATCATCTTGGTGACCGAAAATCAATTAAACACTTCTTATAATATACCCCTCTAGGAACTAGCATTAAAAGAGGCCAATATGGCCTCTTTTAATGCTAGTTCCTAGCTATTTTATTGATTAGCGCGATAGTGTTGTCCACCACCGTTACCGTTACCAGTACCGTCACAGTTAGCTTGTCGCTCTTCCATATTTTTTAGACGAGCGTCTATTTCGGTTTGATTCAAACCGTTTGCCTCCCACCTTGCCTGTGCAGCTTTTTGCATTGTTGCATGAAGCTGATCTACACTAATACCCTTTTTTTCTGCAATTTGAAGTAAGGTTTTAGTTTCTAACTGAGTACGGAGCTCATCTTCAGATATACCAAGTGCTTTCGCCTTTGACCCTATGGATTGACGATAACCATATCCGCCTCCATTACCATTTGCGTTACCATTACCACCTTGTGCTTGTACAAAACTTGGGATTGCTACAAGCCCTGCAGCTGTTAATCCCGCTATTCCTAAGCTATACATTATTATTCTTTTCATTATGTCTCCTTTCGACATGTGTAATACAAACGAAGCACATAAATTATTTCATTTATCTGTTCCTTACATATCCTCTAATAGATGAATCACAAGTTATATTATCTTCATAGCAAGATATAACACCTACTTTACGGCCATTAAACATTCTCGGTAAATTACTATATGAAAAGATAAATCCTAGCGCAATCAAGACAGTCAGCAAAATTGGCACCAAATACTGCAAGCGTAACTTATACATCTGACCAGTCTTGTGAATAAAATAAATTGCGCCCGCTAATGAGATTAGCCCCATTATTAACGCCCACCAAGGGAAAGACCCGGCTAGTTCAGCCAAGTTCTGACGTGCTCCAAAAGCCGGCCCCTTCGCGGCCTGTACTCTGAACCACAAAGTCGCAAAACTAATAAAATATGTCGCGATAAAGGTGAGTAATACAATCGAAATAGTACTGAGAGCGCTCAGATAAATAAAATGCGATTTTGGACGCATATGAATTTTACCGCTATGAATTTTTTTCATAACTTTTTCTTCGATAGCACTATTTTTTGATTGAATTTTATCGTTCATATTTTACTCCATTATTTTGACATACTTCCTTTAATATCTCTTTCCCTCGCTTGATTCTAACTCCAACTGTCGATGTAGGTATATGCAATATATCGCTTATTTCTTCGTATTTTAAATTATCAAAAAAATTAAGAGCTAAAATTTCCTTGTATTTAATATCGATTTGACTAAGGCATTTTCTAACTTTAACGTTCAATATATTTTTATCCAAAATCTTATCTGTATCAAATTTAATTAAGAAATCGTCGTTCGTTTCATCTATCACACCCAAAGCATATATCTTCTTATTTTTCTTTATCAAATTCATAGCCCCATTATGCAAAATCCGATAAATCCAAGATGAAAACGATTTATCGATTTTAAAGCTTCGTAAATTAACATATGCACTTATAAAAGCTTCTTGGGTTATATCTGATGCGATGTCGTGATCTTTCATTAGGAACATTGCATAGCGCATGAGTTTATTCTCGTATCTCTCCACTATCAACGCGTACATGTCATTATGACCCTCCAAAACCAAGGTAACTACTTGCGAATCTGAAAGGTCATCATCTTTTGTAATCATAGCCTTGTATATTGTACAACTATGCCCAGTTTATTATTTCATTAATTCATCAAAACGCTTATGATTTCAATAATAATTTCTCTTTGTTAGTATATAAGTAATATGGAAAAAAGTAGTGAAACTGGAAAAATAGCTATCGTATACGATAGCGGATCTTCGTTGCCCGAAAACTTTCAAACTACCAAGTATGGTGGTCTTGTAGAAGTACCTCTTGTAATTATAGGTGGCGACGATGAAGAGCAGACTGATCATTCATTCGAGTCCGACGAGGAAAGAGAGAAATTTGTTTTTTATCTTAAAAGAAACGAGCTCAAAACATCGCAACCAAACTCGTGGGCTTATAAAAATGTCTTTGAAAATATTACTAAGACTGGAGTGACAGAAATTGCTGTAGTCCCAATGAGTAATCGATTGAGTGGCTCCATGGGATCAGCGCAATCAGCTGCGTGGGAGTTTAGAGATAAAGCCAATGTAGTCGTCGCCGATTGCAAAACGGTATCGATTGGCCAAGGTCTATTGATAACACAAGCTAATATAGAAAATAGAAAAGGCGAATTTAATAATGCCAAAGAGCTAGTAAACAGAGTCGAAAAATTGTCGAAAGAATTATATGTTACCCAAGCACTCCCTAGCCTTGAATATCTGATAAAGGGAGGCAGAATTGGTCGGATTAGAGGGGGTTTAGCTAGATTAGCAGGCATAACACCAGTCGTTGGAGTTAGCGAAGATGGTCAACTTGAATCAATTGCTGAAAAACCAAAAGGTTGGCAACATACCCGTGAAGCAATGATAGATTATGTCTCAAAGGAAGTTGGACATCGTGCAGTTCGATTGGCAATCTTATATTTTAGGTCAAATCAGTTAGATAATCTACGAAACGATATCAAAGACAGATTTGTGATTGCGACAGACGATAATGGAAAAGAATATGATATATTAGAAAATGAGCAAAGAATGGGTCTCGGCGTTTATTCAGGTCCAGAGACCATTGGTTTTGGCGCACTAGCATTAGACAAGGTAAATTAAATCTTTTATTGCTTATTTATAAAGAATTTGACATAACCGTGATTAGAACCCGGCAAGATTGAAGGATTGGCTGTCTCTTTAACAGATTTTATTTCTATCGAATAACCAAAAACGTCAATCGTGTCACCGACTTTGACCTGTTTTTGAATGGATGCGTCTGTTCCTTTGTTATAGAAATATATTAATGCAGAGCCATTTTCGATACTGCTGAGAGAAACGTTGATATCGCCATAGTGCATTTGAGTACCTTGAGTCACAGTTTCGGTACCAATCGGATCAGATGGATTATTACTCCAGATTATATAGCCAGCTAAAACCACAATCAAACTTGCCGCTAGTATCGCCAGGCCGATAAATATTTTTTTCTTTTTCATAAGTATTATTATACTGTATTGAACCTAAAAAACTAATACACTATCTTTGGGCTATGGATCTAGCAATTCCCAAACATTAAATGGACCTTTGGTTTCATCATTCATTTGACCAATAAATTTATAGCCTGCCTTTTGCGCGACTCTATTACTGCCGACATTGTCTGGATGGGCACGAATAATTATCTTGGGAAGACCTAGTGAGTTAAAACCAAAATCGGTTAAAGTATTAGCCGCTTTAGTCACAATCCCCTTGCCTGCCGCCTCAGATGCAATCCAGAATCCTATCTCTGAATCTTTGTCGTCTTTCAAGTGCATCAGACTTATGTGCCCCACAATTTCACCATTTAGCTCAATTCCATAACCATATTGCTGGTTATTAGCTCTTTCTTTAAGCATCAATTCTATAAATAACTTGGAATCGTTTACCTCGTGAGTTTTATCTGGAAACGGTAACCATTTTCCAAGATATTCTCTATTTTGATCAATAATATTGAATACACGCTCTGCTTGACTAATTTCAAGCTGCTTTAGACGTAAACCAGGTTCGACTTCAATCTCAGTATAAGGAAGTATCGGATTAATTATTTCTTTAGCCTCAGCATTTTGTTCCATAAAAATAAAATACCATATTATTTGGTATTTGTAAATTTAGTAGTATACATGCCACGGATCATCTATGGACGCAAGGTACCTGCAAACACCTGCCATGCCAGTAATGACTTTGCAACAAGACTTAGTGTTATATACGCTAACTCACCGTAGACATAGTTCTTCCATGGTCCGACTTTCTTGTATTGCAAAACCATATTAATAGCAAAACAGTTAAAGAATATAAAGATTGACACGAAAATCCAATACACAAAGTCCGGCGCTTTACTCCCTTGGTCGGCTCCAAGCCACATGTAGAACGCAATGACGACCCACGGAACAATACCCGCCAGACAGCCAATCCAGTAACTCAACCAATTCGTCTTTTTTGTTGTCTGATTGTGTATTTCCATCACTAGGCCGAACAGATTCATAATCGCCACCAATCCAAATATCATCAGTAGGCTCATGGCATCGTATATACCGACAAGCAAAGATATGGCAACCATCATGATACTTGCCGAAATCGAATATTCTACCCAACGAAAGACATTAATACCGCGCGCTATTTGAAGCTCGTAATGTTTACTAAAGAAAATCACGATACTGAAATGCGCAGCAGCAGAAAGAAAGAAGAAGATTGCTACGAGGAGTGGCAGAGATATATCAAACAATACTTTCGTTGTTGGTTCTAGGCTCTGGGTAGCTGGATTGAACGATAGGAAGTTGCCGCTAATGGGTAGTAGAAAGGCTTTACTAAATATCAGTACAGCAATTCCCTGCCCGAGATGCAATAACCCGGCAATTATGTTCAATATGCGTAACTTGGACGCTGTAACTACTTGAATCATATATACAATATAACACAATAACGACTTTCCTCACCCTAGTCAGGTAAGGTATTCTAGATAGTCACTTTCTTCCTTGCAGTTTTGAACATAAATTTATGTAGTTCTGAAACAATCAATATAACAACAACCATTACACCAGAGCTTAGTAGCAAAGTAGGCACTGGAACTGTTTGGATGCTAAAAGCTTCTTTGAGCGGTCCGAACATGACTAATGATTGCAGGCCAATAGCAACAGCGAGCCCAACTAATAGACCATAGTTCATCTTTTTTATTCTGCTAAAAGATGAGCTATTTTCGCTCCTAGCGTTAAAGGCGTTTGCCCATTGCCCCACAACCAACATCAGAAAAGCAACCGTCTGGATGTAGGAGATACCATACCCTTGCCGCATTAAGATAAGCACGGTTACCAAAGTAACGACAGCCATAGTCAGACCAATAATTACTATCCTTGAAAGCAGTATTCTGCTCATAAGTGGGTCTTTCGGCCTTCTGGGCGGCCGCGTCATATAACCATCTTCTTCAGGCTCTAACCCAAGCGGCAAAACCATCGCAGTATCCGTCATTAGATTTATCCACAAAATTTGTATTGCTGTTACTGGTAATGGTAGACCAAATAACAATGCGCCGATCATCGTTAACACTTCCCCGAGCGATGTAGATAGCAGATAAAATAGCATGCGTCGTATATTATCAAATATTTTTCTTCCCTCTGCTATAGCTTTGACTATGGTAGCAAAATTATCGTTTAGTAATACAATTCCACCTGCATCCTTGGCGATATCGCTGCCTGATCCCATTGCAATCCCAACATGGGCATTTGCTAGCGCTGGAACATCATTTGCACCATCGCCAGTCATTGCGGTAATTTCTGTTTGTTTTAGAGCTTGTAATATCCTAAATTTATCTTCGGGCAATATACGTGCGAAAATCGTCTTGTCTTTTATTATCTCCGCTAGAGCTGGCATACTTTTTGGCAAATCAACACCCTGTATAACCTGATTAGGATGTGTCGTCAATCCAAGTTGTTTGCCTATATTATAGGCAGTTTCATAATGATCGCCCGTGATAAGCCGAACGCTAATACCAGCGTCCTGTGCGGCACTTATAGCACCTTTTGCTTCGGGCCTAAGCTCATCGGCAAATGCCAAGAAACCTGCAAAATTAATATCTTTCTTGTCAATTACACTCAAATCTTCTGGTGGTTTACCTTTTACTTTGTATTCTCCAAACGCAAGAACTCGATATCCTTTTGAGGCAAAATCGTGCATAACTGACTCGGCAATACGATGTTGCTTTGGGCTAAGTGTCGACTTGACGAGGATGTGCTCTGGAGAACCTTCTATATAGACTGTGCCGTCATTTTGAAAATATGCCCCGCTCATCCGAAGTGCAATATCAAAGGGGTATAATTTATCAATATTATGCCCATGATGACTATCTGTGAGCTCTTTTACGGCTATATCTAATGGATTTGACAAAGTAACCGATGCATCTATCATACGATCCGCAAACTTGATAACATCGTTATCTTCCCATGACCAACTATCCACAACCGTCAGATGGTTCTTTGTTAAGGTACCCGTTTTGTCTGTAGCGATTGTAGTTATTAGACCGATATCTTCAATTGCACGAAAAGATCGAACAAGAGCTTTTTGTTTTGCCATTCGCCTCATCCCTAAAACTATAATGACTGTTAGCGCAACTGGTAAGCCTTCGGGCACAACAGAAACAGCCAGTGATAATACAAAACGCAATGCCTCTCCAGCTGGAATTCCTCTTACTAATGACAATATGTAGACAATAATTGCCAGAACACCAGTAACTTTTACTAATAATGACACTAAATGATCAATTTTAGTCTGTACGGGACTTTTTGAATGATCATCTTTTGCTAGTTCGGCAATCTTGCCATACTCTGTTCGACCGCCAGTTTCTACCACTAGCGCCTTCGCTGTACCAGAAATTACATACGTTCCCTGAAATACCATGTTATCTTGTTCGTATATTTGCCTTGACGATTCCAGTGTGGATGCATGCTTATGAACTGGCACTGATTCGCCCGTGAGTGATGCCTCGTTTGTTTGTAGATTATCTGTATGAATGATTCTAGCATCAGCCGATATTCGCTCGCCTTCAACAAATAGAATAATATCTCCAGGTACAATATTTACAGATGGAATATATTGCTGTTCACCATCTCTGATAACGCTAACTTGTTGGATACTATGTTTATTCAGACTCCTTAAAATTTTTTGTGTCGCATATTGCTGTGAATAATAAATTACAGCGTTTATTAGTATAATCACTCCTATAATTATTGCGTCTACAGGTTTATGACTTAATAAACTTACTGTCGCAGCAACAACCAGAACGCCAACAAATATATCTTTGAATGGCGCGATAATAACTTTCCAAATTGATTCTTTTTTAATAGCAAGCTGATTTTGCCCATATTCTCCCAGGCGGCTTAAAGCCTCTTCACTTGATAGGCCACTATCGCCAGTATCAAATACTTCGTAAAGTTGTTCTGTGTTTTGTTTATACCAAAGCATTAATATATATTATAACGTAGATGTATGTAGCTCAGGCCATGGAACCTAATTGGCTTTAATATGAATATGGTCATACACCCAATAAGCTATTAACTTCACCCTGTCGTTTACCAAGAACCAACCGAGGGCATAACCCCAAACAAACAGCGCCCAACCCCAACCAAGTGGTGTCATAAATAAACCATAAACTGCGATCAGAGTTGCTATAATCTGAGTACCAATCACGGCAAACAATAGTGCCTTTGCTGGTTTTATTGACCAGAACGGACCTCGTGTACGCGTCAGGAATATAGTCAAATGTCCGGCTATTGACAGCTTCAGATACATTAAAGTCTGGGCTTGGGCGGGACCTAAATTAAACACCCGCTCGGCCAAATAAAACAAAGCGAAGGCAGAAATAACCCCCATCACACCTAACA
>Ga0209587_1001452_pt1 | contig 11092 bp, 9 predicted proteins | sample NGEPerD_2_FD_184512 | JGI IMG/M metagenome (GOLD analysis project Ga0209587, IMG submission 184512) | Arctic peat soil microbial communities from the Barrow Environmental Observatory site, Barrow, Alaska, USA - NGEE PermafrostL1-D... | ecosystem: Environmental > Terrestrial > Soil > Wetlands >... | reverse complement strand
TCATCTGCAATGCCATCGCCAAGCCCTGTCCGGCAGGGAAGAGGGGGAAGAGGGGAAGAAGGGGAAGACCCTGCCGAAACCCAGGCTGGACCAGAAGAAGCCGAGATTAGCGGCGACACGCTACTAGTGGTCATCGACGTTTGTTCTTCGGGGGTCAGGCTGCGGGTGTGAGGGGCTCGTGGGTGGCGAGTCGTTCGAGGTAGGCGTTGAGGTCGGTCTTGGTGTATCGCCAGTTGAACGGGCTCGCGGTGGCGTTGTAGCGGTCCTCGAAATCGAGTAGCCGCTGTTCGAGGGTGGCGAGGTCGGCGAAGTTGGCGGGCTTGATGGCTTTGCGTTGCACGATGGAGAAGTAGATCTCGATCTGGTTGAGCCAGGAGGCGTGGATCGGGAGGTGGACGAGTACGGCGTTGGGCCAGGCTTCGCGGATCCGCTGGACCGAGACTTGCCCGGCGTGGGAGGAGCCGTTGTCCACGACCCAGAACACCCGTCGTGCCGAGGCGTAGGGCTCTTGTGTCATGACCTGTTCGACGAGGTCGCTGAACGGGACGATCCCGGTGGTGGGTGCGCAGCGGCCGATCACGGTGGCGTGGTGAACATCGAGCGCGGCGAGGTAGGCAAGGGTGCCTCCCCGGGAGTACTCGAACTCGACGCGTCGGGTCCGTTCCGGGCCGGGTGGCAGATCGCTGTGACGGCGGTGCAGCGCTTGCAGTTGGGACTTCTCATCGGCGCTGATGACGTACTCGTCGGGGCGCAGCCGGTGGCCTTGCCACACTCGCTCGTAGAGGTCGAGTACCCGCTCGGCCTTGGTAGCGAAGTCCGGGTCGCGGGGGAAGATCCAGGATCGGTACTGCCAGGGTTTGATCGCATCAGTGGCCAGCCAGCGGCGCACCGTCGACCCGGACACCGCCGTGGTGATGCCTCGCGTGACGGCTTCGCAGGCCAGGTCCTGGCACGACCAGCGCGAGAGCGGCAGCCCGTGCTCGGCGGGCAGTGAACAGGCCAGTGCCTTGACCTGGGCCACCACGGTGGCCGCGAACACCGGTGGCCGTCCGGAGCGGGGCCGGTCGGCCAGGCCCTTCATGCCCGCAGTAGCGAACCGGCCGCGCCAGGTCCGCACGGTGTCGAGGTGCAGGCCCAGGTCTCGAGCGATCTGAGCGTTGTGCTGGCCGTCGGCGGCGGCCAGCACGATCCAGGCCCGCTGCACCATCCGCAGCGGCGCCTTGCGTGCGCGGGCCAAGGACTCCAGCTCCGCGCGGTCGAGGTCGGTCAGGGTGATCAGGACCGGGGAAGTGGTCTTGGCCATGCCACAGTTGTCCCGCGGCGCACTCGCAGTTACGGGCCGACACGCCGAGCTGACATCCAGACGACTCACGTCGTCAACCAGTCCACGATGGGTCGTATGCCGAAGGTCCCAGACTCCACGAAATCCTCGCTGGCCTACAAGCTCTCCGCCCGAGCGCGGGAACGCTGGCCGCAGCTGACCAGCGTCGACGTCACACATCGGGCGGCGTTCGCCTACGTGAGCGCCACTCTGACCGACGGGGAACAGTTGCGCTTGTGCCGGCTGCGCTACGGCGGATCGGCCAGCATCTGGGGGTTCTCGATCTACCGCGCCAGCCACGACGACTACCAACCCAGCATGCTGCCCAGCGGAGCCACCGCAGGCAGCCCCGAAGACGCCCTCGACACCGCCTGCGGCCTCTACCTCGGCGACCCCACCGCCTGGATCAGACCCCCGAAGAACTAACAGCGAGAAGCACTAGCGGCGCCGCTGGTCAGGCCTTCGAGGACTGGGTCCGCGACAGTGTGCTCGCATCCACGCGACCCACCGCGGGCGGCAGGTGACGAACCGCCTGCGCGAGGGACCGGAGATCAGCACCGAGGAGGGCTTGTGGCCCGTCGCAGAGCGCCGTCGCGGGATCGGGGTGTACGTCGACGATGATGCCGTCCGCGCCAACGGCGATGGCGGCACGCGACAGCGGCACCACCAGGTCCTTGCGACCGGCAGCGTGGGAGGGGTCGACGATGATCGGCAGGTGGCTCGTCGCCTGGACCACAGGCACAGCCGAGATGTCGAGGGTGTTGCGGGTGGCTTGCTCGAAGGTGCGGATCCCGCGCTCACACAGGACGACATCGAGGTTTCCACGCTGGGCGATGTACTCCGCGGCCATCAGCCACTCCTCGATGGTCGCGGTCATCCCGCGCTTGAGGAGCACCGGCTTGCCGGACTTCCCCACGGCCTGCAGGAGACCGAAGTTGGCCATGTTGCGGGTGCCGATCTGCAGCATGTCCGCGAGCTCGGCGACAACCGGGACGTCGCGCGCGTCGACCACCTCGGTGACGATCGGCAGCCCGGTCCTCTCCCGCACGCTGGCCAGGATCTCGAGCCCCTTCACGCCGAGTCCTTGGAAAGCGTAGGGGGAGGTGCGGGGCTTGTAGGCGCCGCCGCGTAGGAGGGTTGCTCCAGCGGCTCGCGCCATCTCGGCGGCGTCGAGGGTCTGCTGCGCCGACTCGACCGCGCAGGGCCCGGCGATGAAGGTGAACGAGTCCGGGCCGATCGGCACTCCGCCGACCCAGACCGTGGAGCGTGTGGTGTGGTGCTGACGGCTGACCAGCTTGTAGGGGTCGGAGATCCGGTGCACATCACCGACACCGGGAAGGGTGCGCAGGTTCAGGTGGTGGAAAGACTCGATGTCGCCGACCAGCCCGATGATCGTGCGGACCACCCCCTTGCTCACGAACGCCTCGCCGCCGACGCCCTCGACCTTCTCGACGACGGTGGCCACGTTCTCGTCGGTTGCGTCCGGCGTCATCACGACAACCATTGGCTCCTCATTCCTTCCGCGATCACACGAGGAACAGGGTGATCAGGCTGCCCGCAGGTGCCATTGATCCTTGCGCGGGGTCGGTCTCGACGACGTACTCCAGGCCAACATAGACCTGGCTCGCCTCGGTTCGCACTGCGAATCCGGCATCCGTCATGCGCTGGGTCGCCTCGTCGACACCCACTCCGGCCACCGACGGCACCTCGACCATGACCGGCCCCTCCGAGACCGTCAGCGTCACGGTCTCGCCCCGGAACAGCGTCCCTGACGCGGGCGACTGTGAGACGACGTAGCTCTCGGGCACCTCGTCACTGTTCTCGGTGGTCACGTCCACCTCGAAGCCACGACGAGCGAGGGCGGCCTCGGCGCGCTCTGCGCGCTCACCCGCGAGGTCGGGCACCCTGATCGGCTCGGGCCCCTTGCTGACCACCAGGTCTACCGTTGCGCCGGGCTTGAGCTCGGTGCCTGACTCGGGCGTGGAGGCGAGCACCATGCCCTCGGCCATCGAAGGGTGGAACCGGCCGGTGCTGTCTCCGAGATCCAGCCGAACCGTCTCGAGGGCATCGCGTGCCTCGTCCCCGGTCATCCCTCGGAGCGCAGGAAGGTAGTAGCGCTCGGCTCCTTTGGAGACGACCACGGTGACCGCACCGTCCTTGGTGATGTTCGACCCTGCTGCGGGGCTGGTGCGGATCACCGAGCCCGCCGCAACGGTCTCGGAGAACTCTCGGCCGCCCACGACGAACCCCAGACCGTCCGCCTGGACCCGGTCACGGGCCTGACCCTGACTCAGGTTGATGACCCCGGGCGTGGCGGTGTAGCGACCCATCCCGAAGTACCACCCGGCGATACCCGCCGCCGCGGCCAGCAGGAGCACGACGACGAGCAGGATCGGGCCACGGCGCGAGCGACGGGCCACCGGCTCCGGCCGGTTACCGGATCCACTACTGGACTGACCATTGGACCGACTATTGGGCGGCGGGTTCGCTTCGATGAACGCGGTCTCGTCGTTCATCTGGCGATGGCCGCTGGTCGAGCCATGACCCGCCACCGACGCGGCTGCGTGCGGCTCGACGATGGTTGGGGTGCGCTCGCCGAGGTAGTCGATGCGATGTCCCGGGCCTGTCGAAGGGCGATGCCCTGAGCCTGTCGAAGGGTCGTCCTCGACCCGCACCGTCGACGTGGGAGTCAGGTCTGCTGTGAGGTCGGGGTCGTGGGTCACGCCGTGGTCGAGTGCCGTGCGGACCCGGCGCACCTGGTGCAGGAACACTCCCGCGTCGGTCGGTCGCAGGTCTCGGTCACGTGCCGTGGCGCGAGCGACGAGCGCGTCGACGTACGCCGGGATGCCTGTCACCGTGCGTGACGGCGGTGGCACGTCTTCGTGGACGTGCTTGTAGGCGACCTGGATCGGCGAGTCGCCTTCGTGTGGCTTGCGTCCGGTGAGCATCTCGTAGAGCAGCACCCCGGCGGCGTACACGTCCGAGCGTGCGTCGGCCCTGCCGTCGATCACCAGTTCGGGGGAGAGGTAGGACACGGTCCCGATCAGCACACCGCGGGTGGCCGTGTGCCGGGTCTGGGCGCTGACCGCACGCGCGAGCCCGAAGTCGGCCACCTTGATGCGACCGTCATCGGCGAGCAGCACGTTCTCGGGCTTCACGTCGCGGTGGATCATCCCCGCAGCGTGGGCCGCGGCGAGTGCGGAGAGGATCGGGTCGAGCAACACCAGCGCCCTCGCCGGGGGCATCGGGGACGCCTGGCGAATCAGGTCGCGCAGGGTGTGCCCGGGGATGTACTCCATCGCGAGGAAGAGCGTGCCGGCGTCGTCGCCCTGGTCGAAGACGCCGACCACGTGCGGATGGGAAAGCTTGGCAGCCGACTGCGCCTCATGCACGAACCGGGACGCGAAGTCGTCGTCGTCACCGAGGCCCGCGTGCATGACCTTCAACGCGCAGGTCCGGTCCAGCCGCAGGTCCGTGGCCTGGTAGACCGTCGCCATCCCGCCGCGCGCGATGCGGGGCCCGACGCGATACCGGCCGTCGATCAGGCGCCCGATCATCGGGTCCGCGACAGTCCTGTCCACGACGTTTGTCCTCCACGCGATCTGCCAGGCGGGAAAGAGCCTGGCTCAAACTGCGATTTTACGGCCGCCGTGCGGTTCTCGCGACGCACGGCGTCGTGCGGCGTGGCGACTGCGGCGCATCCGCGCGTGTCCGGCTGCCGGTCAGCGCTGAAGCGACCTCGGCGCGGGATCGCGGCAGCTGTCTCCTGCGCAGTCGCGTAACCGGTCCAGCAGCGCGGCCATCCTCCTTCTCACCTTCTGGGATGTCGCTTTCTCCGCCAGGTTGTCGAGCTGCTCGGGGTCGGAGCGCTGGTCGTACAGCTCCTTCTCACCGGTGGCGTGCTCGACGTAGAGGTAGCGAGCGGTTCGCGCCCCCTGGGTGAACCGAAGCTTGTTCGCCCCCTCCGCGAGGGTGCCGTCCTCGGTCGCGGTGAGCAACGACCGCGGGCCGGTCTCGGTCAGGATGGCGCGGGCCCAGCCCGTGTCGCGGACGGGGTCGCCGGCCCGGTCCGGGTCGAGAAAGCTGACGCCGTCGATCGCCGGGTCGTCCGGTGCGCCGGCCAGGTCGAGGAAGGTCGGCGCGAAGTCGGGGGTGAGGACCGGATCGGTCCGGGTCTCCCCGGCCGGCACGTTCGGACCCCGCACCAGCAGCGGCACCCGGAGCGAGGGTTCGTATGGCAGCCGCTTGCCCTGTCGGACCCGATGCTCACCGAGCAGGTAGCCGTTGTCGGAGGTGAACAGCACGAGCGTGTTGTCCAGCTCGCCGACACGCTCGAGTGCTGTCATCGTGCGCTCGACCTCCTGGTCCAGCACCCACAAGGCTTCCGCGCGTTGGCGGGTCACCTCGGTGAGGGCGGCGCGCTCGGCCGGTGTGACCGGAGGCTTGCTACGGATGTAGAACGGCTTGTCGCTGACGTCTGCCTCTCCCGGGTCTCCAGGAGGCCTGGTGATGGTCGCGTCGAAAAGGTCGCGGGCGTCGGCTGGACGAGCAGGTGTCAGGAACCTGCTCAGTTGCCCGTTCTCCTGTTCGATCGGCACCGGGTCGTCCTTCTCGATCGGCGTTCCGACGTGGGGTGCGACGTACGACGCCCACAAGAAGAACGGTCGCGGGGAACGCGCGTACTGGCTGATGATGTCCTCGGACTCGTTGCCCAACATCCGGGTCTGGTACCAGCCGCGGTTCGTGCGGGGGGTGCCGTTGATGTTCATCGTGGTGTTGAAGTAGCTGTAGATGCCAGCCGTGGCAGCGCGCCAGTCGGTCCAGCCGGGGGGAACGTAGGTGTCCGACGGCGACCCGTCCGGCAGCGGGGAGTGACCGTAGCCGTTGAGGTACTTGCCCAGGAACACCGTGTGGTACCCCGCGCGGCTCATCCGGACGGGAAGCGTGGCCGAGTCGTCCAGCGCGGCGAAACCACCGAAGGGGCCCCGGTTCGACCACACCTGATGGTTATGGGTGTACTGACCGGTCAGGAAAGACGCTCGAGCGGGGCAACACATCGGATGGGGCGAGAACGAGTTGACGAACCGCACACCCTCGTCCCCGAGGAGCTCGCGGGTGCGCGGCATGTGCTCCAGCTCGTCGTCGCGCATGTCGTCGGCCATGATCACGACGATGTTGGGCCGTTCCTGGGGACCCAGGACCGGGTCGAGGGTCACAGTTCCCGCCGCCGCCAGTTCCGACCCGGCTCGCACCGGGACCTCGCGGGTGAGTTCCGTCGCACCGGATGCGGCGCCCATCGTCAGGAGCACTGCGATCGCCGTGACGGCTCGGCTGCGCCGGCTCAGCATCAACCATCTCCCGCTGCGTTTCGATGACTCGCCCGGTGTGCGTCCAGGAGACGGTCCACCCCCCAGCGCTGGCAGTCTACGAAACGACCAAGGCCCAGGGATGCGCCACTACTCCGGCGGTGGCAAGGTGGAGTCAATGAACACCCCATCGACACCACCGAGCACCGGGCCCATCACTGGATCGTTCGAGGCACTCGTGGGGAACTGGTTGGATTGGGGCGAGGCCGGTGAGCTGCTCGGTGTGAGCGTCAGCAAAGTGCGCCAGCTAATCCGCGAGCATCACCTGGCGGCAGCCGTTCCGGTGCAGGGGTCGGGACAGAAGGTGCCGGCCGAGCTGATCATGGACGGTCAGGTGGTCAAGGGGGTGCAGGGGCTTCTCACTGTGCTGCACGACGCGGGGTACGACGATCCTCAGGCGATCACCTGGCTGTTCACCCCTGACGACTTCCTGCCGGGGCGACCCGTCGACGCGTTGCGTGAGAACCGAGGGTCGGAGGTCAAGCGCCGGGCACAGGCGATGGCGTTCTAGGATTGGCCCGCCGACCCCCTACACCTCTGCCAAGGAACAGCCGATGAGCGGTCTCGCAGCACTCCTCGCCGGTCACAACGAGCCGGACATCTATCACTGGAACAGTGCCGCCAGCGTCGCGGACGTCGCGCACGCTGTCGAGCACGCCGGCTGGAAGTTCGTCTACCTCGACGGGTGGACGGTCGAGGACAAGTCGTCGTTGCTGAAAGCGACAGCTGCCGCGTTCGGGTTCTCCGACGACCCTGGTGACAGCTTCGACGCCCTGTCGGACTCTCTGGCCGATGTCACCGCAGGAGATGAGGAGGGGCTCATCCTGGTGTGGGACGGCTGGGCTCCTCTGGCCCGCGCCGACCACCAGGTGTTCTCGGTCGCTCTCAGCGTGCTCGGTGGCCGTGTGAACGCCGAGCGTGGCGGGAAGTTCGCGGTGCTCCTGCGCGGAGAGGGTCCCCGGGTCGACGTACCAGAGCTGACGGCCAAACCCGGCTGACCAGACCGCTCTCTGATCACACCACTCGCTGGGTCGCCGCGGCGGCGAGGGATCGCAGAACCTCGCGCGCCGCATCGGTCATCGGGGCCAGCGCGAGGGCGTCGAGCGAACGACTGGTCAGCTCCTCGATCATCTTCTCGACTGCGGCGTGCGCCCCGGACTCCTCGATGATGCACCTCAACCGCTCCACGTCCTCTGGGCGCAGCCGCGTGCCGAGCGAGCTGTCGAGCACCTCGGCGTCGCGTGCCGATGCGCCGGCAAGAGCGAGTGCGACCAGCACCGTGCGTTTCCCTTCACTCAGGTCGTCACCGGCCGGCTTGCCGGTGACGACCTGGTCCCCGAAGACCCCGAGCAGGTCGTCGCGCAGCTGAAACGCCTCGCCGAGCGGCAGACCGAACTCGCTCAGCGCCTGTTGCACCTCCTCGCCTGCTGCGGCCAGGGCGGCGCCGATGTGCAAGGGTCGCTCGATGGAGTACTTCGCCGACTTGTAGCGCAGCACCCGCATCGCGGCCTCAACGTCGGACTCCCCTCGCGCCTGCGACGAAACGTCGAGGAACTGACCCGCGATCACCTCACTGCGGGTGCTGTCGAAGTAGCCGAGCGCGGCGCGTACGACGTCGTCGTCGAGTCCGCATGTCCGCAGCAGCTCGTCGGACCACGACAGGAGAAGGTCGCCGAGCAGGATCGCGCCCGCCGCGCCGTACTGCTGCGGATCGCCTCGCCACCCGCTCTCGCGGTGGAACGCCTCGAAGCCCTTGTGGGTTGCCGGGCGTCCGCGGCGTACATCGGAGGCATCCATGTAGTCGTCGTGCACGAGTGCGCTGGCGTGCAGCAGCTCGAGCGCAGCCGCAGCCCTGACCAGGCTCCGCTCGTCCTCGTCGGCATCGCGGACCGACCTGAATCCCCAGTAGCAGAAGGCGGCTCGAAAGCGCTTGCCGCCCGACACGGAGCAGCGAGCCTCCGCCACGAGCCGCGCCGCGTCGTCACCAAGCGGTGCGAGACGACCGGCCTGCTCGTCGACGAACTCGTCGAGCGTTGCCTGGACACGTTCTCGAAACGAGCCGTCGTTCCAGGCTTGGTCGCGAGCAGTCACGTTGGCGAGCCTACTTTGGACAAACGTCCGGGCATCTCCAACTCCCGCCTATCCTTGAGTCATGGCGCTCGGACTCCCTTCCCGCATGCCCGGTGGTGCGGAGACCATCCGGGACCTGATCGCCGCGGGCGAGCGGTCGTTCTCGTTCGAGTTCTTCCCACCCAAGGACGAGGCGGGCGAACGCCAGCTGTGGAAGGCGCTTCGCGAGCTCGAGGGGCTACAGCCCACCTTCGTGTCGGTGACCTACGGCGCGGGTGGCTCGACGCGGGACCGGACGGTGCGGGTGACCGAGCGCATCGGCCAGGAAACGTCGATGACCCCCCTCGGCCACCTCACCTGTGTCGGTCACTCGCGCGAGACCCTTCGCTCGGTGATCGGCTCCTACGCCGACGCCGGGGTACGCAACGTGCTCGCTCTGCGCGGTGACCCGGCCGCGGGCCCGGCCGCACCTTTCGAGAAGCACCCGCAGGGTCTGCGATACGCCCTCGAGCTGGTGGAGATGACGCGCTCGCTCGGGGACTTCTGCGTGGGCGTGGCGGCGTTCCCGGAAGGCCATCCATCAGCTACCTCGCTGGACGCGGATGCCCAGGTGCTGGCGGCCAAGGCGCGTGCGGGTGCGGACTTCGCGATCACCCAACTGTTCTTCCGGCCGGGGGACTACTTTCGGCTGGTCGAGCGGGTCTCGGCACTCGGTGCGGACATCCCGGTCATCCCTGGCATCATGCCGATCACGAGCCTCACGCAGATCACCCGGATGGCCGAGCTGTCTGGCGCCGCCATTCCGCACGAGATTGTGGCTAGAGTCTCGAAGTACGGCGACGACCCCGCGGTCGTGCGCGCCGAAGGGATCCGGATCGCGACCGAGCTGTGCGACACGCTGCTCGCGGGCGGGGCGCCCGGGCTGCACTTCTACACACTCAATCGGTCGAAGGCCACCCGCGAGATCTACGCAAGTCTGCGCGCGCCGGCGATCTAGCTCCGCTGCTGCGCTCGGATCCGTTCTGGTCAGGCCTTGCCGATGGTTTCGGCCACCAGTGCCGCGCTTAACCCCACGAACGGGACCCCTGCTCCGGGAGCGCTGTGGGCGCCGGCGCAGAAGACGTTCTCGATCGGTGTGGTGGTGCCCAGCCGGTGGGCCAACGTGGCCCGTCCCTGCCACAGCACCCCCAGGGGCGACCCGGTCCAGATCTCGACAAGGTCACGAGGTGAGCGGTCGACGCGCACCTCGATGTTCTCCCGCACGTCGATCTTGTGACGCGCGAGAGCAGTGACGATGTCCTCGGCGAGTCTTCCCCGGCCAAGCAGCGTCCAGGCCTGGCCTCCCGTAGGCGCGGTTCCGTTGGTGCGTACGACGATCGGGGGATCACCATGCAGAACCACCTCGTGCGGAAGGTCGGGGAGCGCGCCCTGCAGACCGAGGTGACACACCACCGGAGGGATCGCAGGCGTCGTCCTGCGGACGTGTCTAGCGAGCGCCGGGAGGCGTCGCGGGTCGATCGCGCACACCACGGCATCGGCCTCGATCGTTGCCTGGTCCGTTGACACACCGACAGACACACCGACTGGGCGGCCGTCACGTGTGACGATGTCGGTGACCGTCGTACCACAGCGAACGTCGATCTCGCGCTCGGCCAGTCTCTCGGTCAGCAGGGCCGCGAGCGTCCCCATCCCCCCCGGGAACGTCCAGACGCCGAAGCTCTGCTCGACGTAGGCCATCATCCCCATCCACGAGGGCACGTTCCGCGGGTCATGGCCGTCGAGAATCACCTGGCTGGTTGCGATGCTGCGTAGCCGCTCGTCCTTGAACGTCTTGCTCACCAGACGGTGCATGGTGTTGCGACTGCGCAGGAGGGCGGTGGTCTCCTTGGCGGCGTGCTCGGGAGAGTAGGGATGCTCGAGGTAGCCGCGGCGCAGCAGGTCCCACTGGTCCGCGAATCCCTGTGTGTAGCGCAGCCAGTCGTCCCCACGGCCCGCGCCCAGTCCGTCGTCGACGGCCTTGCGCTGCCTGTCGCGACTACCGGACGGCATCGAGACAACCGTCCCGTCGTCGAACCTGTGCTCCCGGGTCGGCTGGACCGGCACCAGCTCCCGCTCGCGGTCCAGCGGCCGGCCGGACTTGCGGAACAGATCCCGGACCACCGCTGGAAGGGCGGTCGAGGTCGGTCCGGTGTCCCACCGGTAGCCGTCCTGTTCGAGGAAACCGACCGCGCCGCCGATGCGCTCCAGACGTTCCACCAGGGTGACCACGTGCCCGAGCCTGGCCAGTCGAACCGCACTCGCGGTCCCACCGAGCCCACCGCCGACCACCACAACT
>Ga0209587_1001450_pt1 | contig 11107 bp, 10 predicted proteins | sample NGEPerD_2_FD_184512 | JGI IMG/M metagenome (GOLD analysis project Ga0209587, IMG submission 184512) | Arctic peat soil microbial communities from the Barrow Environmental Observatory site, Barrow, Alaska, USA - NGEE PermafrostL1-D... | ecosystem: Environmental > Terrestrial > Soil > Wetlands >... | reverse complement strand
GGCCACCGAGCCGTTGAGTGTGATCTGGAACGGGTGCAGAGCCTGTGGCCCGGATGATGCTGCAACGAGCAGCAGAACCGCGAGACACGTCGCGCACCACGCGTCCGCGCCCGCCCGCACTGCCACCCTCCAAGCGAGGTGGACGACGACGAGGTGCACGATGACGCCGGTGAGGAGGTACGGGAGGTAGGTGTGGAGACCGAAGACGTTGAGGAGCAGCCGGTAGATCACGATCGGGCCGCTCACCCAGTGCTGGACGTGCGGCGCGAACAGGTCTCCACCGGGTAGCAGCCCGCGTCCAGTGATGAACGCCCACTCGTCGGCGATGAACCAATGTTTGCGCCCGATCCAGACGAGCCACGCTCCGCCTACGACGAGAGTCGTGAGATGGACCGTGAAGGCGTTGAGCCACCGCGGGGGGTTGAGCGCTCGCGACGCGGACTGGTCCGACGACGATGGTTCCGCCGGGGTGGCCTGGTCCTGCTTGGTCCCCGTGCTCGCAGTCATGTCGTCCCGGTCGCTTTCGGCCGGCGGTGGCACCGGTCGGCAGGTGAGCCATGCCGGAGCCGGCCGACAGCAAGGATGTCACCCAGGCCGCGGTAGGACACGGCACCCGGCCACTCGAGCCGGCTAGATGAGCCCGCGGTCGATCGCGTCGACGACCCACGGGACCACCTCGTCGAGCATCTCGTCCAGTGTGGTCGTCGCCTCGAAGCCGAGCACGTCGCGAGCTTTCTCCGTGGACGGGACCCGTTTCTGCACGTCGTGTTCGTAGGGATCGTCGCTGACGAAGCGGAATGGCGTGTCGCCCTTCAGGCGGTGCCAGATATTCTCGGCGAGCTCGAGGACGGTCGTGGACTGCGCGGTGGAGAGGTTGAAGTCCTCGTTGAGCGCGGCGGGTGACTCCATCGCGGTGACGATGCCAACCGCCAGGTCGGCGCCGAAGGTGTAGTGGCGCACCTGCCGGCCGGATCCCAAGATGTGGAGCGGGTCCTGGCCCTTCACCACCTTTTGGACGAGGTCGGGGACGACATGGCTCATTGCCAGCTTGACGTTGCCGCTCAGGACCTCGATCTCACCGCGCGCGCGCATCTCACCGATGCCGACACAGTTGAACGGTCGCACGATCGTGTACGGCAAGCCGTACTGGTCGTGGGCTGCGTGCGCGAAGTACTCGACCGCGAGCTTCTGGAACCCGTACGAAGAGAGCGGCGGAGGGACGACGCGCTCCTGGCCTTCATAGGAGGGCCACGTCGGTGACGACTCGAACACCATCGACGAGCTCATGTAGGTCGCCTTCTTGAGCCGGCCCTCGCGGTGCGCGGCGATAGCGGCGTCGCAGCAGGACGCGATGATGCGCTCGTTGGTCGCCAGCAGGTCGTAGGCGTAGGCGTGGAAGTAGGAGATCCCTCCGATGAGCGCAGCCCCGGCGACGAAGTGATCGCACTCCATCAGCGTCTCCGTCATCAGCTCGACGTCCTGCACGTCGGCCTCGATGAGCCGGTACGACGGGTTCGTATCGTAGGACTTGGTGACCTTGCCGTACTTGGAGTGGTTGTCGATGCCGATGACCTCATAGCCGCGCGCCAGGAGCTCTTCGACGACGTATCCACCGATGAAACCGGACGACCCCGTGACGAGGACGGTCTCGCTCATTCGTGTTCTCCCGGGGTCAGCTCGAGCTTCGGGCCGAAGGCGTACCGGTACCAGTGCAGGTACCGCGGCAGCCACTTCGCCACCTGGAAGTTCGAGGATCCGTAATCACGTTGGAGCCAGATCGTCGGGATCTCCGCGACCGGCAGCCGATGACGACGCGCCTTCGCGACGAGCTCGATACCGATCTCGAAGCCCGCGTCCGACTCGATGCCGACCGACCGGACGAACTCCGTGGAGTACGCCTTGAACGAGTTCGTCGCGTCTCGGGTCCCGACTCCGGCGAGGAAGTAGAGCGAGATGCCGGCGAGGCGTGACATCTGGCTCTTGAGCCACGGCCCGCCGATTTGTTTGCCGCCGGCCATGTAGCGCGACGCTGCCGCGAGCACGACCCCGCGCTCGACGAGCTTGCACAGCACGTCGATCTGCTCGGCGTCGTCGCTGCCGTCGGCCATGGTCACGACGGCAACCGGCGCGGTCGCGTGAGCGACGCCGAAGCGGATGGCTCGTGCCGGGCCGCGGCCGTCGGTGTTGTGCAGCCCGACGACCCGCGAGTCGGTGTCGTGGTACTTCTCGATGTAGGGGACCGTGGTGTCGGCCGGGTCGTCGTAGACGACCGCGATCTCGCACGGCAGCGAGACGCCCTGCAGGATCCGGTCGAGGCATCCGGCGATGGCCTCACCCTCGTTGTAGACCGGGATGACGATGGAGACTCTCGGCTCGTCGGGCATGGCTAGACCTTCACTCCATCTTCTCGTAGGTCCCAGATGTCGATGATCGGGGCCGCAGCTTCCACGTCGCGATACATCGCGTGCGGCGCCGCGATGATGAGCAGGTCGGACTCGGCCAGGACCGTGTCGAGCGGATCCAGGTCGGAGTCGACGGTCACGTAGGGATCGTGGGTCAAGACGCGGTCCGCTTTGAAGCGAAGTATTCGCTTCAGCTTGTAGGAAAGGCTGGATCGGATGTCGTCGGACTCGCCCTTGAACGCCATGCCGAGGATGCCGACGGTCATCGTCGAGAGATCGTGGTGCTGCTCGAGCCTCGCGACCATGTAGAGGGGCAGCCCTTCGTTGACCATCATGGCCGCCTGGCCGAGGGGGAAGTTGTTGTTGTTGAACGCCGCGAGCTGCATCGTGTCCTTGAACAGGCAGGGACCGGCGGTGAAGCCTGCGCCCGGTAGCTCCGCGGCGCGTGGGTAGTTCTGCGAGAGCGCCTGGCGGATCTTCTCGTAGTCCAGCCCGAAGTCATTGGCCATCATGTACAGCTGGTTCGCGGTGGCGAACCGGATGTAGCGCCACACGTTGGTGAAGAGCTTCGCGAGCTCGGCCTCCTCGGGTTCGAGCAGCACGATCTCGCTGGTGAGGTTGCGAAAGAGCTTCGACGCCCGGTCCAGCGCGCGGGGCGAGCGGGAAGCGACGATCTGCGGCAGCTCGTACAGCTCGACGAGGGCCTTGCCTTCCGCGATCCGTTCGGGGCAGAACGAGACGTCGACGTCGGTCCCGAGCCGGTCGACCAGCCGCTCGATGAGCGCCGTGACTCCGGGATAGACGGTGCTGCGCAGCACGAGGAGCTGGCCGTCGACGAAGTTGGAGGCGATTGACTCCAACGCCTTCTGGACGTTGCTGAGGTCCGGGTTGAGGTGCTCGTCGACCTGCGTGCCGATGACCACGATGACGTTCTCGGCGGTCGAGATGGTTGTCTGCTCGGTACTCGCTCGGAATCGGCCCGATTCGAGGACTCGAGCGAGCACTTCGGGTGCGCCGGGCTCGAGGAACGGCATCTCTCCACCGTTGACCAACGCGACCGCGGCCGCGTCGAGGTCGTACGAGCAGACGTCGAGCCCGCGGTCGGCGAGCGCGAGCGCGAGGGGGAGGCCGACGTGACCACAGCCTCCGACGATCACGACATCGAGCGATGCCATGCAATCTCCTTCGTACGGCCGCGCGGGCCGGGGATGCGAGTGGGACGAAGACGCAGGAACGTTTTGAACTATAGGTGTGGCCCTGGGCAGCGGGCGTGATCGTGCGGCACCGGTCGATAGTCGCCGCCGGCGTGGAGGAGACGTCCGGGCCATCATCGACTCGGCGTCGCCGGCGGGCCATGATCGTCCTCGCGGATATACCCCGCGGCGGGCACCAGCACCCCGGACCGGCCGCCCGATCTTCGCCGAGGAGCACGACCATGGCCGAGTCCCGATCGCCGAACGGCATCAACTACGACCGGCTCTACCGGTTCCGATTCCGCGGCGTCGATCAGCAGTCGCGCCAGTCTGCGTGGGACCAGATCGCACCGTTTGTCCACGACGCCATGGGGTCACCCCGCCGGGTGCTGGACCCCGCGGCGGGGCGTCGGGAGTTCATCTCGGCAATCCAGGCCGAGGAACGATGGGTCGTGGACACGGTGGACTACGCGGAGGCGGCCCACGACGCCACCGTCAGGGTGCTGATCGGCAACGCTCTCGAGGTCGACCTGCCCGAGTCGTACTTCGATGGCGTGTTCGTCTCGAACCTGCTCGAGCACTTCACCAGCCAGGACGAGATCGCCGACTTTCTGACGCGCATGGGTGGCGTCATGGCCCCGGGTGGTCGGATCGCGGTGCTCGGACCCAACTTCAAGTACTGCGCGCGCGAGTACTTCGACTGCGCCGACCACACGCTTGCCCTCACCCACGTCGCCGTCGAGGAGCACCTCTACGCCGCGGGGTTCACCGTCCGGCGAGTGATCCCGCGCTTCCTGCCGTACTCGTTTCGGGGATCGCTTCCCGCGGCTCCGTCGCTCATCCGCACGTACCTACGCACGCCCCTCGCGTGGCGCCTTCTGGGCAAGCAGTTCCTGCTGATCGCGACCAAGGGCTGACCCCATGTCGCTCGCTGCCGGCACGAACGCATCTACGTCTCATGATCACGGTTGGCCTCCGCGCGTCGCGGGCCATGGGCTCTACGCTTGACCACAGTGGCTACGGTCGCAGCAGGGCCCCGATCCAGCGGTACGCGGGCATGGGTAGCGTGGCTTCGGACGTCGCGAACATCGCGATACGCATTGTGGGCGCTGCTCTTTGTCGTGGTGACGGTCGTCGGGCTGGAGCGCCAGGCCGGTCTCGGGCCCTGGCACACGATCTGGGCTGAGGACGGCAGCGTCTTCTACCAGGGGACGCCCAACGTCGGGCACCTCTTCGAGGGGTACGCGGGCTATCTCGAGCTCGTCCCGCGGCTCATCGGTCTCGGCGCGCAACCCCTGGCGCTGCACCACCTCGCGTGGTATTTCGCCATCGCCGGCGGCGTGGTCACGACGCTGTGCGCGGCCGCAGTGTGGCGATTCTCGGCCCAGTTGGTGCCCTCGGTCGTGCTTCGGGCGACGCTGGCCCTGAGCATCTGGCTCTTGCCGGCCGCAGTGTTCGAGCAGCTCGGGAATGGGGTCAACACGATTTGGGCGCTGACCTTCGCGGCCTGGTGGGCGATCCTCTACCGGCCGACGTCGCCGCGCGATGCCGTGTGGCCCGCGGCCGTCGTGTTCCTTGCGGTGGCATCGCAGGCGATCGCGCTCGTCTACGCGCCAGTCGCCGCCTACGAGGTGTGGCGGCGGCGTGACCGCCCGGCCTTCCTCGTCGTCGGCGCCTTCGTTGTTGCCACGGTGCTCCAGCTGGTGGTGGTGATGGCCAGCTCTGGTCAGCGCGGACCGGCGGGTCCGAGCTCAGTCGGAGACCTCCCGGAGCTCTACACGGTGCGGGTGCTCGGTTCCGCCCTCGTGGGGGAGAAGGCCGTCGGCGACATGTGGGATGCGTGGGGAGTGTGGTTCGGTGTCCTCGCCGGGCTCCTCGTCTTGGGGGTCGTCGTGCTCCTCGTTCAGCTCGCCGGTCGCGGTCGTCGAGCAATCGGCCTGCTATGGGTCGCGTATGGCGTTGGGCTGTGGACGGTATGCGTATGGGGTCGTGGCTCGGATCAGCTCCGGATCCCCGCAGAGGGCTACAACCAGATCGGGGCGCGCTGGACCTCACTGTCGATCTGGCTCTTGTTGGCAGGTTTGTTCATCCTGGCGGCCGCAATCCGGTCGCGCACCGTACGGAGCTGGGTGGTGTCGATCCTCGCACTGCAGTTCGCGGTCGTCGCGGCGATCGGGTTCCGGAGCGAGAACCCGCGCTCGGACTCACCGACGTGGACCGATTCCATTCGGGCCGCTCAGGCGCTCTGCGCGACCGGCGAGGTAGACCGCGCGACCGCCGTCGTCACGCCGCCGGCTATCGGGTTCGGCATCATCATCGACTGTGTACGGTCGCCGTGAAAAGCGGCGCTGCCATCAGGACCGTGGCGATGCGCCGAGCAGCCGTTAGCTCGACGGCCGCGCGCCGGGTTTCTAACCGACGGTCGAGCAAGGAATCTCGACGACCCACGGTAGGTCCGGGGCGATGACAACAACCGTCGAGGTCACATCAGCCTCTTCGCAGTGGAACCGCGCGAACACGACGGCGTCGTGCCAGGCCGGCGCATGTGATCGCCCATTCGTCGCCCGGAACCCGAAGGTAATGAGGATCATCATCTGCACGAGGAGGACGACCGTGGTAATCCGCCGGACGCGCTCCGGAAGTGCTTCGACGAGCGCGAAGATCCCGGTCAGCAGAAGGAGCAGGCTGACGTAGACGTAATGCGCCGCACCGATGGGGAGCTCGTTCGCGCTCAGGAGGGGAAATCCTCTGACGACCACCACGAAGGCCACGAAGACCAGCGACAGGGCGACGAGGCCCAATCCACGGAGGACGACAGGCCGTTTCTTCTTGCCCTCCATGACAAGAAAGGTGATCAGTGCGATCGCGATGACTCCGACAACAACGAGTGTCCGATACCCGTTCGCGTGCCATAGGTCTTGCATCCATCTGAAACCGAAGATTGCGTTGCCCCAGGTCTCCGCGAGCCAGACGGGAATGATGTCGAAGGGTGATCTCGAATGCGGCGCGAGGAGCGCGGTGCTGTTGCCCGTCACCGCCAGGCTCAGCGCGACAAGAGTCTGGAGCACGCAGGAGGCTAAGAAGACGATCCCCACGAGCTTCCGGCCGTCACGCCCGCCACGAAGGACGTACCAGAGCGCGATGGGGGCCCACGGGAGGGCGGCGGCCTGGCTGATGGGCGCCAGCGCCGCGATAACCGTCTGTGTAGCCATCTGGCGACGCGAACGAGGGCGGTGCAGGAGCGCGAGAACGGAAAGGAATGTCAACGGCCATTCGAGGTTGGTCGTGCTCGCGAGGGTTTCGACGATCGTTATCGGATGCAGGCAGATGGCGAGAGCCAGCATTCCCCGCAGGAGCGGAGAGCGCACCAGATCCTCGGACCACGAGAAGGCGAGCACGGCGAGGACGGCCAGGATCAGCGCCGCGCTCAGCGCGTTGAAGCGGGCGAGCTGATCGATAGGAACGAGCGTCCCGGTGAGCGCGAGCAGGCGAGAACCGACATGGAGGTAACCGGCGTAGTCCGTATCGATGGACCCGATCCCGAACTTGTACGCCTCGCCCACGAAGACCCCGTCCTCCGCCCACACCGTGCGCCAGGGCGGTTCGCCGGACTGTCGGAGCAGCATGAGAACGGTGAGAACCCCGACGCATGTCACCCAGGTTGCTGCCCGCGCCGCGAAGCTCCACTCGCGTCGAGTCGCGCCCGAATCGTCGGATGTCGTTCCGACCCTCTCTTTCGCGTTGGTCATGACAGGAGTCGTCGCTCGAGTCGTGGTCCGCTCGGGATGTCATGACCGCGGCGCGCGGGGGTCATCGAAGGGAGCCTTCGGCCGAGTCGGCGGCGTGGCTCAACGCGTGTATCGCGACGGCTTGGGGCGGCTCGCGATCCATGCGCCGAATTCCTGCACCCCCGCGTCCAGCGGTGTCTTCGCCCGCCACTTGAGTTGTTCGGATGCCAATCTCGCGTCGGCGATCCACCGGTCGGTGTCCCACGCCCGATTCGCCATCGAACCCCATGTCGGTTCCTCGACCACGGCGAAGACTCGGCGAACGATAGCTACGAGCTCCTCGAGTGTCGTCTGTGCGCCGCTGCCCAGATTCCAGACCGCCCCCGGCCGCCGTTCGGCAGACCGCGCCGCTCGGATGATCCCCTCGACGGCATCGCCGACCCAGACGAAGTCCCGCGCGGTCGACGGGGCGACGAGGGGCGGGAGCGTTCCGCCCATCGCAGCTCCGACGAGGCGTGGCAGCAATCGCGTCGGCTCCTCCCACGGACCGTAGATCGAGTAGAGGCGGACCGTGACCGCCGGCATGCCGGTTCGGTGCGCCCACGTCGTCACGCCGTGCGTTGCCGCGCACTTCGTGACCGCATACGTGCTGTTAGGCGCCACGCGCTCGTTCTCCTGCGGCGCGTGATCCTTGAGCCCGTACTCTGATGATGAGCCGGTGTGTACGAAGCCCTCACAGCAACCGTCCCGGTCGAGCGCATCGAGGAGGTTGAACGTGCCGAGGATGTTCGCGGCGACCATGCGCCGAAAGTCGGTCTGATGTGCGTATGCGCCGTGAGCCGCGAGATGGAAGACCCAGTTCGGTTTCACGGAACGCACCAGGTCGTCGACGGCCGCCGCGTCGTCGACTGAGCAGTCGTGGGTGACGAGCTGATCGATCCCTCTCAGTCTCCACGAGTCGCTGCCGGGTTGGACGACGGCATGAGCCTCCAAGTCGTCGTCCATCAGCCGACGTACGACGTTGGCTCCGATGAAGCCACCGGCACCGGTCACCAAGGCTCGACCCTTCACGGTCGAGGTTTGATCAGCTGGTGCGTGAGGCCTCGGCGCCCGAGCTCACGCTTGAGGTCGAGCAGTCCCCGGTACATGTGCCATGCCGAGGCCAGGTTGGTTGTCGATCGCCCCGAGTGGCGAGGGAGTGGCGGTACGGAGAACTCCAAGAGGTCGTAGCCGCACGACGCGCAGACGGCGATGAGCTCGGCGTCGATCAGGTCATCGTCGCGGCGGAGCGCTCTCAACTCGGTGAACGTCGAGGGGAACACCTTCGGTGTGCCGTTCACATCGAAGACGGGTACGCGGAAGAGCGCGCGGAACTCCAGGTTGTACATGAGCGAACCGGCTCGTCGCATGACGCTGTCGCGGACCATCCGATTCGCCTTGATGACGTAGCCCGGCGCGCCCAGCGAAAGCTGGACGGCCTTGCGAAGGACGGCCGGCGTCGTGCGAGCGAGGTTCGTGTAGGCCAGGATGTCGCCCGACGCGAGATCGATCCCGCTGCGAACGGCTCTGCCCCATCCCGCGTCTTCGGCGCGTACGACCCGGACCCTCGGATCCGACTCCTGCAACGTCTGTGCCGCTTCGTCGGTCCCGTCGCGAGGGCCGTTGACCACGATGATGATCTCGAGACCGCTCGCGATTGCGTCGAGCTCTGTGACCATCTCGGGAACGACGCGCTGCAGGTGGTCCGCGGCCCGGTAGGCGGGCAGGACGACCGAGACGTCGGTCATGCGAGCGACTCGACGAAGCTGGCCAACCGCCGCTCGAGGGCGGTCGCGGACAGGCCGTGGAGCTCGTGCAAGAAGGCCTCGTCTCCTAGTTCTTCCGAAGCGAACGGATCGTCGACGCAACAACGCAACAGAGGTGTCGCCGCGCCTTGTTCTGCGAGGACTTCCGCGACGAGGGAGCCGAGTCCGCCCGCCGGCACATGCGCCTCGACGGTCGCGACCCACGGGTGGGCGGCCAGAAGCTCGCGAAGGTGATCGACGGGTGCCGGGGCGAGCGATGCGACAACACCGAAGGAGCAGCTCAGACCCGAGAGGGAGAGTCCTTCGACCGATTCGGCGGCCTCGGCCGCGACCGAGCCCGTCGCGAGCACGAGCCCGGAGGCACCCTGGCGAGTGATTGAAATCCGGTCCGGTTCGAACGCGCCCTCGAGCCCAGGAACGCGCCGGCGGTCGTTCTTCCCGAGCCGCAGGTAGACGGGACCTCGCCGCGACTGTGCGTAGCGCACCAGCGGGGGAGTCTGTTCGGCGTCGGCGGGCGCGATCACCGTCACCGGAGGAAGGAGTCGCATCGCGCCCAGGTCCTCGACCCCGTGATGGGTGACACCGGCCGAGCCGTACTCGAAGCCGCCGCCCATGCCCACGAGGCGTACCGGAAGGTTGTGCCAGGCCGCGCCGTTTCGGAAGAACTCGAAACCGCGCATGCTCGCGAAGGTTGCGATCGAGTAGCAGAAGGGGGTGAACCCCGCGTCGGCCAGACCGGTCGCGATGCCGATGAGGTTCTGCTCTGCGACTCCTACGTTGACAAAGCGTGACGGGTAGGCGTCGCGGAACGGCTCGAGAGCCATGAAACCCAGATCGCCCGTCAGCAGGACGACGCGTTCGTCCTCTTTCGCGAGCTGCACGAGGGTGTCGACGAACGCCGTCCTCACGATGGTTGCAGCTCCTGCATGGCGACGTGGTACTGCTCTTCCTCGAGCGGGAGGTAATGCCATTTCAGCTGACGTTCCATGAACGAGACTCCGCGACCGAAGACGGTCTTGGCGAGCACGACGCGCGGGGAGCCCGGAGCTCCCTCGACGTCGAAGACACGGGAGAGACCTTCTTCGTCGTGCCCATCGGCTTGAACGACGTCCCACCCGAAGGCGGTGAAGGCACCGCCCACGTCGGGGATGGAAAGCACTTCGGACGTGTAGCCGAACGCCTGCTGGCCGTTGAGATCCACGATCGCGACCAGGTTCCCGAGCCGGTGATGAGCCGCGAACTGAGCGGCTTCCCAGACGGCGCCTTCGTTCAGCTCTGCATCGCTGAGCACGACGAACACCCGCGACGACCGGTTCTGCATACGGGCGGCCAACGCGGCCCCTGTCCCGATCGAGAGGCCGTGTCCGAGCGAACCCGTGCCGAAGTCGACTCCGGGAACGCCGGGGTCGGGGTGGACGCCGAGCCGCGAGCCGGGCCGGCAGAACGTGTCGAGCTCGTCGGGCTCCAGTCGACCGGTGAGGGTCAGTGCTGCGAAGAGGCCGAGCGCCGCATGGCCCTTCGAGAGTATGACGCGGTCCCGGGCCGGGTCGGTGGGCTGGCCGTGAACCACCGATCCGTACAACGCGCCGAGGATCTCGGCCACCGAGAGGGACGATCCGATGTGGCCGACGTGCGCGCGGTAGGAATGCTCGATCACCAAGCTGCGGATGCGCCGCGCCAGCAGGCGATCACGTGTCCTCGCGCGCGGCGTGCCGAGATCACGGCTCGAGCCGGGCATCAGTCAGTGACCGATCCTGTGTGCATGGCGCATCGCTCCGACCGTCATCCGAGGAACCGCACAGATTGGTTCTTCCCCTCTTCGCCCGCCGACGGGAGCGTCGGTCGGTTGATCCGTGCCAAGACCTGCACCTCGTAGATCTGGTAGCCCTCGGGCCACCAGATCTGGGCGCTGACGGTACCGCTTCCCAGGTCGACGAGCGCAAGACCGCAGCGCGATTCCGAGGGGACAAGGCCCGGGG
>Ga0209587_1001449_pt1 | contig 11108 bp, 10 predicted proteins | sample NGEPerD_2_FD_184512 | JGI IMG/M metagenome (GOLD analysis project Ga0209587, IMG submission 184512) | Arctic peat soil microbial communities from the Barrow Environmental Observatory site, Barrow, Alaska, USA - NGEE PermafrostL1-D... | ecosystem: Environmental > Terrestrial > Soil > Wetlands >... | reverse complement strand
ATTGGTAAGCGTCAATTTACTACGGCAGCGTTAGATGTAGTACGCATGTTACAAGATTCAGTCGAACAAGAACATTACATGGCAAAAATTGCTGAATATAGCGATTCTTCGGTTGGAGCATTAAAGGAAAAGCTTGCGAATGGAGAAGGGCAGGCCCAAAAACTTTATAAAAAAGCAGCTCAGCAGTCAGAAATTACGCAGGACCCCGCTTATTACCAAGATAATTTGTTGGCTGTCGCATTAATTGACGGAGCCACTCATGATCTTTTTCGTTCTGCTGACATAGAAACTTTTGTTGGTGACGATAGGCGAGCTGTGGTGAAATATTTATCTGAATATGGCGGTAAACCGATCAAAGATACACCTGAGCAGTTGCAAAATTATGATATCTATGTAAAAATATTGCTATTGAAGGCCGACGCTCGATATGCCGACTGGAACGACCAAGATCGTTACTTTGAAACGGCTCGATTGCTCCGCCAAGTTGCCAACGAACACAAGAAAAAACAAAAAGACATATTAACTGAACAGCTGCGTGATGCAGAGACTTTGGGTGATGATGCCAAAGCAAATGAAATCCGCGCTAAACTCAATAAACTTATTAAGGAGATACAAAGTGGTCAAAAATAAAGACGACAAAGATATCATATTAGATCCATCCATAATTGATTTGAGTGGTGGCCCTCTTAGTAATATTGAGGAACCAGCTCCCGAGGAGCTCAAAGATGAAGAGGAAGAAGATGACGAAGATACCTTGAATAAAGGACAATACTTTGATGATGCAAGCGATGATAGTGTCAGACTATATCTACGAGAAATCGGCAAAATACCGTTGCTGACATCAAAGGAAGAATTGGCATTAGCCCTACGCGTAGTTGCTGGTGAAAAAAAAGCCAAAGATAAAATGGCCGAGGCAAATATGCGTTTAGTTGTTTCGATTGCCAAACGTTATGGCGGTCGTGGACTTGATTTTCTAGACTTAATCCAAGAGGGTAATACTGGTTTGCTTCGTGCGGTCGAAAAGTTTGATCCAGATAAAGGATTTAAGTTTTCAACTTATGCGACTTGGTGGATTCGCCAGGCTATTACTCGTGCTATTGCTGACCAAGCTCGTACGATTCGTATTCCAGTCCACATGGTTGAGACAATCAATAAATTACTTCGTACCCAACGCCGTATGACTCAAGAATTTAACCGTGAACCAACCATTGAAGAACTTGGCATAGAACTAGATATGGAACCTGCAAAGATTGAATATGTTATCAAAATCAAACAAGATATTACGTCACTTGACGCTGGTGTCGGACGTGATGGCGAAGATGAAGATTCAGTTTTAGGAGATTTTATTGAGGACGAAGGTAATATTACCCCAGAAGAGTCTGCAACGTCGCAGTTGCTAAAAGAGCAGGTTCAAAATGTTCTTTCGACACTTTCTGATCGTGAACAAAAAATTGTTAAAATGCGTTTTGGATTAGAAAATGGTAAAAGCCACACTTTAGAGGAAGTTGGTCGAGAATTTGCTGTCACTCGTGAACGTATTCGACAAATTGAAGCCAAAGCCCTTGCCAAACTTCGCAAACACAAAGACGCCAAAAAATTACACGAATATTTGGGCTAGTTAATCAATAAACTCAATATCTGTGAGGGCTTTGTCTATCTGTTCGTGTAGATATTCCATGCTACCATCATTGATGATGTAATGGTCAGCAATTGCAATTGGACCGCCTTTTTCGAGATTCTCTATTTCGGCCCAGTCCTTTTGGTCGGCTTCAAACTGGGATAAAGGGCGAACAGGCCTATTTAACAGACGGTGGTGACGCAAGCGTCTGGGGGTTACGATGGCGACGATGTTCAGACCACCTGGAAATTCTTGTTTGAGAGCTTTATATTCTGTCCAAGAATACAGTCCATCGGCCACGATGTGATATTGACCAGCATTGATTAGGTCATGAATTTGAGCGATGATACGTTTGGCGACAAAATCTTTGCCTTCGCGGGCACGCAGTTCCTCGCGGAATGGTTTTTCGTTTTCTTGCGTGTGTTCCAGCCCAGCTTCGGTCATAGCATCCAGCACGATACCACCGAAATAAACTTTTGGGTAACCTTTAGCTATGACATAATCGGTCGCTGTACTTTTCCCAGCGCCAGCTAGACCTACGAAAGCAATAATTTTAATTTTTTTATTTCTAATCATATAAATTATTGTAGCAGACTATCTACTATCTACTATCTACTATCTACCAACCTACGCTATACTGGTAATATGACGAAGCGTTTGGCAGTTATCGACGGGAAGTCCGTGTTTTATCGTGGATATTATGCCATGCCAGGCCTTGCAATGGCTGACGGCACTCCGACTGGTGGGGTATATGGTTTCGTGTCGCTTGCTATTGAACTTATTAAAAAACTTGAGCCTGATTATGTAGCTGTTGCGTGGGACAAAAAAGGCACGAACATACGTAAACGACAAGAAATCTATCCTGAATATAAGGCCGGTCGCAAAAAAGCACCTGATGACTTCTATGAACAAATTCCTATACTACATGAGTTACTTGATGCGTTTGGTTGGCCGCTGTATGAAATTGATGATTATGAAGCTGATGATATTTTGGGAGCATTCGCTCGTGAAGCGACCGAAAAGGGGGTTGAAACTTGCTTATTGACCAGCGATCTTGATGCTTTGCAACTAGTCGGTCCAATGACAAAACTATATGCGCTAAAGAATGGCTTATCAAATATCGAAGAGTTCGATATTGAACATTTTGAAAAAAAGTATGGTATACATGTTGAGCAATTTTTGGACCTTAAAGCACTTACTGGCGATTCGTCGGATAATTTGCCAGGTGTGCCTGGTGTTGGTGAAAAAACTGGTGTTCATTTATTACAAGAATTCGGCACGCTCGACAATATATACAAACATTTAGACGATATAAAGCCAACGATTGCTAAAAAATTAGCTGAAGGCAAGGATCTCGCATACATAAGCAAAGAAGTTGGACGAATTTGGATTGATGCGCCCGTAAAACTTGATTGGGAAGTCGCAGATGTTAATGACACTGACCTGGATAAAGTAGCTGCAATACTAAAACGTCTTGAGTTCTCATCATTAGTAAAACGTCTGCCAAAGCATATGCAATCAAAGCCTGAGACCAGCGAAACTACTAATTTACAAACTAAAATTGAGCCACTTGCAGATTTACCTTGGCCCAAAACTCTTAGTATTGATGGTCCTGTTGTACTATATGCTGACGGTAATACGGTTTGGTTATCAACTGATAAAAAGACTGTTTCGCATACAAAAATTAACGAGTTAGATCGAAGTGTCTGGCGTGTTTTTGAACTAGCTACCGTTATTAGTTACGATAGTAAGATTTTATATCATCAATTAGCGTCTCAAGGAATTTTTGTTAGATTCGGTGAACTTCATGATATCCATCAAGCGGCTTTTTTGATTAATCCACTGCAACGCGATCGGACGCTTACTGGGCTTATGGGTTCCGAAGTTAGTGATATTCCGCAAGTTGCTATGGCTGCAATTTGGCAAATATATGATCAACAGATAGATAAATTTGAAGCCGAGCCGAAATTTGCGCGAATTGCGCGTGAATTTGATTTTCCGTTAACCTATATTTTATTCTTGATGGAATACAGAGGTATCAAAATTGATCCTCAAATACTCAAATCAATGAGCAAAAGATTGGGCGATGAGCATGCCAAACTCGAACAAGAAATATATTCGATGGTAGGATATGAATTTAATATCGGCAGTCCAGCTCAGTTATCTCAAGTGTTATTTACAAAATTGCAACTTTCGACTGATGTCATAAAAAGAGGCAAAACAGGCTACAGCACTGGCCAGAAGGAACTAGATAAGTTACGCGGACAACATCCGATTGTCGAACTAATTGAACGGACTAGGGAACTTGCTAAACTCAAAAATACCTATGTTGATCCGTTACCTGAACTTGCTGACGAACATGGTCGGATACATACGACGTTCAATCAAGACGTTGTGAGCACTGGGCGATTGAGTAGCACGAATCCTAATCTGCAGAATATTCCCGTCAGGACAGAATTGGGACGGCAGATTCGCAAAGCTTTTATAACAGATGGCGACAAAGTTTTTGTTAGTGCTGACTATTCGCAATTCGAACTTCGATTGGCAGCGATTTTGGCTGGCGACCAAGACATGATTAATGATTTTAACGGTGATGTCGATATTCACACTAAAACGGCCAGCGATGTATATGGCGTACCAATGGATGATGTCACTAAAATTCAGCGCCGCAATGCAAAAGTTATAAACTTTGGCGTTCTGTATGGTATGAGCCCTCATGGTCTTAGCGCAGCTACTGGCATGAGCTTTATCGAGGCAAAAAAATTTATTGATCAATATTTTGAGTTGCGAGAGCCCATTCGTAAATACATTAACAATACGCTTGAGGATGCGCGCGTTAATGGTTATGTCGAGACTTACTTTGGTCGTCGTCGTCCAACACCAGACGTAATTAGTAGCAATTTTATGGTAAGATCTGCAGCTGAACGGGCTGCTGCCAACATGCCGATTCAAGGAACCGAAGCTGATCTTATGAAGTTGGCTATGATTGAAGTTGATAGGAAACTCAACGGATTGGGAGAACAAATTTTACAAGTACATGATAGTATCTTGGTCGAATGTCCAATTGAAAACGCCGATAAGGTTGCCGAAATACTTCGAACGACAATGGAAAATATTGCTCCCGAATTAAAAATAAAATTAAAAGTTGACATAAGCACTGGTGATAGTTGGGGACAGTTATAATTGACGCCGTGCAGAAAGAATATTATAATATAAGTAATGGCTAATTATAAAACTACTAGAGTAATTCCAATTGCTTTGATACTTATTATTGTTGCAATCGCTATTGCCGGATTAGTGTCTCTTGCGCGTTTAATTTTCTTTTCTGGCGGTACGGGCACGACTACTTTACAGGCTGATATCAGTAAGGCAGCACTTTTAGATACATCAGCCGACCGTGCGGTACGTATGACAGTGCGTGGTGCAATTGTCGCAGATGAAACATTTCGTTCATATCAGATTCAAATAACTCCAAATGAGCGAAATTTTACGACATATAAAGGTTATCTTGATCAACCAATTAATTATATTTCTTTTGGCAACAACGTACCGGCTTACGAACAATTTGTGTACGCGCTGAATAGGGCTAATTTTATGAAAAGTAACGAGCTAACGGGTGATAAGAATGATTTACGCGGTATATGCGCAACGGGTTTCGTGTATGAGTTTCAAATTCTTAAAGCAAATGAATCATTGAAACAACTTTGGACGTCTTCTTGTTCGGTCTCGCGAGGATCGCTAAATATTAAACTTGATCCATTGACTAAACTATTTATTGCTCAAATACCCGAAGCTAAGTCACTTATTGGTAAATTATGGCAATAAAAGCGATTATTTTTGATTGTTTTGGTGTATTACTAGTTGCACCAGGATTTGATGCATTACTACGGGATTTTCCGCAATATAAAACCGAGATAAACGATCTTATAGTCCAGTCAGATTATGGTATTATTCCGCTTCAGCAATTTAATAATTCAATCGCAAAACTTATTGGATTAACGCTACAAGAAGTGAGATCGCAATATTGGGATACTAATGTGCGCGATGAAACAGTTATTAATTGGGTTCGTGAATTAAAGTTATTGGGCGAATATAAAATAGGGCTACTTAGCAATGTTGGTAGTGGTTGGCTCGACGACCTTTTGCCTGAAACGAACGGCAAGGATTTATTTGACGCGGTGGTTTTGTCATACGATGTCGGGATAATCAAACCAGACCCTATGGTATTTGAACTTATGGCCGAGAGGCTTAATGTTGCACCGCATGAATGTATTATGATCGATGACAGGCCATTAAATATTGATGGAGCTGAACGTGCCGATATGCAGGGAGTTGTATTCGGATCAGTTCACCAAACACAAGCCGAACTTGAACATTTATTAGAATCATCAAATGCCTGAATTACCCGAAGTTGAAACTATTCGACGCGGGTTACAAGAGTTAATTGTAGGTAAAATGATCGAGATCGTATCATTCGATACGGCTAAGAGTTTTCCAAATAACAGAAGTGACGTTAATCAGTTTTTAGTTAATGCAAAAATTAAAAGTATTCGTCGTCGTGCTAAAGTGCTACTGATTGATCTGTCGACTAATTACACTCTAGTCATTCATCTTAAAATGACAGGACAGCTAGTTTTTGTAAACAATATGGCACGTTTTGGAGCTGGTCATCCAAACGACAGCTTAATCGGAGTATTGCCTGACAAATCAACGCGTGTGACTTTTGATCTTGCCGATGGTTCACATTTATATTTTAACGATCAGCGTAAATTTGGCTGGGTTAGGTTAATACCGACCGCTGAAGTGCCAAATATTAATTTTATGAAAAAAGTCGGGCCTGAACCATTAGAGGCAGATTTTACGGCTAGCGAATTTACTGAACGCTTCAAACGACGATCAAAAACCACTATCAAAGCAGCACTGCTTGATCAAACTGTGGTTGCGGGTATTGGTAATATTTATGCCGACGAATCATTATGGGGCGCTAAAATTAATCCAAAACGTTTAGTAAACACAATTACTAATGCAGAATTTAAGCGGTTATATAAAGAAGTCAGATTAGTTATGAATCTTTCAATCGAAAAGGGCGGTAGTACCAACAGAAATTACGTGAACGCCGAAGGCAAAAAGGGGAGTTATATGGATTTTGCTCGTGTTTTTAGGCGTGAAGGTCTAGCTTGTACGCGTTGCGGAACTGAGATTATTAAACTTAAAGTTACAGGTCGCGGCACTCACATTTGTCCAAATTGCCAACGGATTTAAGCATTTCTAGATGGGTCCTGCCGTTCAGTTTGCCCCTAATATTTTTCATCGATTACGATGAAACAATATTGGGGCGACCCCACTGAACGTCACCCGTGGTTTTACTATCTACTATCTACTATCTACTATCTACTACCTACCATTTACCAACTTAGGCTATAATAGCTTTAATGATTACTCTACTAATTGGTGAAAATTCGTTTGAAATTGAGCGTGCTTTAGATGAAATTGCGAATGATTTTAATGGTAATATTGAAAAAATTGACGGTATTCAGTTGCAGCTGACACATTTACCGGATATTCTCATGGGAATCAGTTTATTTAATACCGCACGCACAGTTGTTATTAGAAATCTAAGTAGCAACAAATCTATATGGACGGTTTTTGGAGATTGGTTATCAAAGCTTTCGTCAGACATTCATTTAGTACTTGTCGAACCAAAACCAGATAAACGAACAGCAACCTTCAAATTATTGAAAGATTATGCAAATGTCAAAGAATTTCAACCATGGGCTGAACGCGACACAATCAAAGCAGAGAAGTGGGTGATTGCAGAGGCCAAAAAACAAGGTTTTGAGCTGAACACAAAATGTGTTCAATTGCTGGTTCAAAGGGTCGGTATCGATCAATGGCAACTATTTCATGCAATTGAAAAGTTATCCTTAATTGATGTGATTTCGGTTGATAATATCAAGGATATTATTGAAGCTAATCCAACTGAAAATGTTTTTAACCTTTTTGAAACAGCATTACGTGGCGATATAGATGAGTTAAAAAAGATGATTCAAATACTTGAACGCTCAGAGGATGTCTATAGATTATCTGCGCTATTATTTACTCAAGTTTTTCAATTAGCTGTTATTGTGTCAGCTACCAAAACGGACGATGTAGCCAAGGATTTTGGTATTCATCCATATGTGATATCAAAACTGACACCGATTGCAAAACGATTAGGTAAAAATGGCATCTCAAAAATAGTTGCAATATTTGCTCAAACAGACAACGATATGAAACTTTCAAAAGCAGACCCATGGCTGCTAGTCGAGAGCGCCCTTATGAAAGTTGCAAGTCTCTGATTATTTTTTAGTTGCTGGTTTTTTTGCAGGAGCTTTTTTGGCTACAGACTTCTTTGAAATAGTCCGCTGTACGGCGGATTTGGTAATTTTTTTAACTACGGATTTTGCCTTTGGCTTTACAGTGGTCTTAGCTACGGATTTTGTAGCTACTTTTTTGGCAGTTTCTAGTTTTACTCCAGCATTCTTTGCGATTTTAGAGAGTTGAGATTTGCGGCGAGCAGCAGTGTTTTTTGGTATAAGATTTTTTTTGACGGCAGTATCGATTTCACTCTGAGCTGCACTTAGACCTTTAGCGGTTGGCTTGGCAATAAATGCTCTGGTTGCGTCTTTGACATCGCGTTTAGTAACAACGTTACGTTCATGACGTTTTACGGCTTGTTTTGCACGCTTAATGGCGGATTTAATGATTGGCATGTTGACTCCTTGAACTTTTTAAATAATTAAATACAATCAAGGTGTGATTATAGATGAAAAATATCGAGTTGTAAAGGGAAGGGGTAGCTAATCTTGACTAGGATAAACCACTTATGTTATAGTGACATCGAAATCTAGGTAAAATAAAAAGCTAGGAAAACACCACATGAATGATGTCGACACCAATGTAAAACAGCAAATAGTTGACAAAATAAAAGGCTCAACTAATATTTTGGTGACTGTCAGTAAAGACCCTTCTGTCGATGATTTGTCGGCGACACTTGGTTTAACGGCACTCTTGAATAAACTCGGCAAGCATACGACGGCTATTTTTAGTGGGGCTATACCACCAGCTATTACTTTTCTAGATCCAGATAAGGTTTTTGAGAATACTGCAGACAGTTTGCGTGACTTTATTATTGCATTGGACAAAGAAAAAGCAGATCATTTACGCTATAAAGTCGAAGGTGATGTCGTAAAAATTTTTATTACTCCTTATCGTACAACTATTAACAGTGATGATTTGGAATTCAGCCAAGGTGATTGTAACGTCGAGCTTGTATTAGCACTCGGTGTTTCAAATCAAGAAAATCTCGATGCAGCCTTGGCCGCTCATGGTCAAATATTGCACGATGTTATAATTGCGACTTTTAGCGCTGGAGAACAAACTAGCCAACTTGGCAGTATGGATTGGCGCGATGAGAGTGCCAGCAGTTTGAGCGAAATGGTCACTAGCATTAGTGAAGCTTTAAAGACCGATAAGCCAATTTTAGACAAACAAATTGCAACAGCACTACTTACCGGTATTGTTTCGGCCACTGATAGATTTAGTAATACTCGTACTTCATCCAAGGTCATGACAATGGCAGCGCAATTAATGGCAGCTGGTGCAGATCAGCAATTGATTGCTGCAAAATTACAAGAATCACACGAAATTAATCCTTCGCCTGATAATTCGACCAAGGACAAAGTTGATACATCTGTTGTTGCGGAAGCATCAACTGAGCATGATGAAAAACCGTCGTCAACTTTGCCACCAGATAGTCTTGCAATTTCTCACGAACCAGATGCAGCCGTAGACACTACAGCTAATACGACCGTCAATACAACACCACCAGCAGAAACCCCGTCACCTCAACCAGAATCTAAAGACAATCCAACGTCAACTCTTGCGCCAACAGACATAGCAGAGGAACCATCCCAAAAAATAGTCAGTGAAGCGTTCGAAGAAGCGTCTGCTCCGCCATCATTAGGCGGTACATTAAACGCCACAACTGATCAAGCTGCCGAAGATGCTCGACGTGAACTAGAGAATCAACAAAACAAGACAATTCTTACGCATTCATATTTGAGTGGTCAAGAGCCAAGTCACAGCAGCGCACTTATTAATAGCGTTAGTCAAGAAGATGATAATCAGAATATTGATATTTTTGCGAGTGGTCCATTGTCAAGCATGCCTCCAGCAGTCGATTTGCCGCTTCCGCCGTCATTGCCTAACAATTTTTCGACTCTTCCACCACCACCACTTCCTGAATTTCATGTTTCTCCCCCAACATCAAAACCAAGTGAAGTACCGGTAGCGGCTACAAACGATCCAAGTCAATTCAAAATTCCAGGTCAATAGAGTTTAGTAGTTGGTAGGTAGTAGATGGTAGATTGCAAGACTACGGGTGACGTTCAGTGGGGCCGCCCCAGTCGAAGATTTTGAGTGAAGTCGAAAGATTTATTGCAGGGGCCGTTCGACTTCGCTCACGGTTTGCAACAAACTGAACGGCAGGATCCGTTCTTGAGCTGACTGTTATAATGAACCAATATATGAACGACGGTATTATATTGATTGATAAACCGGCTGGGATGACCAGTTTTAGTGTCGTTGCACGCGTGCGACGTGTACTGTCAGAAAACAATCCGCTGTCCAGCGGAAAAAAAGTAAAAGTAGGGCATACCGGAACGCTTGATCCTTTTGCGACAGGACTTATGATACTTGTTATCGGCAAAGAATGTAAAAATGCTAGTTCATATAGCAAACTGGATAAAATTTACGAAGCAACAATTTGTTTAGGCAAAACCAGTACAACAGGGGATCCAGAAGGCGAAATTACTGATTTTTCTGATGTTATTCCAAACCGAACAGATATAGACAAAATTTTAGTTAAATTTACAGGAGAGATTGTCCAACGTCCGCCAATTTACAGTGCTATCAATATAAACGGTCAGCGTGCCTACAAATTAGCTCGCGCTGGTAAAAAAGTCGAAATGCCTGAACGAAACATAACAATTTACAGTCTAGAACTTATTGATTACACATATCCAGAAATTAAAATTCGAACGCATGTATCAAGTGGTACATATATTCGAAGTTTAGCCGAAGACATAGGCAAAGAATTAGGCACAGGAGCCTATTGCTCCAAGTTGAGGCGAACAAATATTGCCGATTGGAGTATTAACCAGGCTAAATCATTATCTGAATTTGGTATTGTTGATTAAGTAAGGTTTAATTTATCTTTCTCGCTTGCGCTTATACAAGCTAAAGTGCTATAAATATATGCATAGTGATAAAATCTCGTTTTAATCTTCTACCATCTACTAATCACTGCGTATCGTCTACCAAATCAGCTTTCACCATCGTCGAACTCCTAGTAGTCATAGTAGTAATAGGCATCCTAGCCACCCTAACCATCATTGCCTACGTAGGCATACAACAAAGAGCTACAGTAACTTCTCTAAAATCTGATCTA
>Ga0209587_1001448_pt1 | contig 11115 bp, 7 predicted proteins | sample NGEPerD_2_FD_184512 | JGI IMG/M metagenome (GOLD analysis project Ga0209587, IMG submission 184512) | Arctic peat soil microbial communities from the Barrow Environmental Observatory site, Barrow, Alaska, USA - NGEE PermafrostL1-D... | ecosystem: Environmental > Terrestrial > Soil > Wetlands >... | reverse complement strand
GCCGGCGGTGCTGAACCCGAGGTGATGGTGCGGATACCGGACAGATCTATTTGGTCCACATTCTCCAACTGGACCAGCATGTTCAGCACCGCCGGCACCAGGATGGTGAACTGCACGTCGGCCTGCATCAGCTGGCCCAGAAGGACCTTGGGGTTGATGGGGTGGTGCAGGATGAATGTGCCTCCAGTGAGGAGCCACGGCACGTAGTTGACTCCTACCGCGGCCATGTTGACCAGGGGAGCCAGGCAGAGAATGCGGTCCCCCTTCTCCATGCTGCAGCCCTTGACCAGGTTACCGCTCTGGTAGATCCAGTTGTTATGGGTGAGGGGACACCCCTTGGGCTCAGCTTCCGTTCCGGAGGTCCAGCAAAGAGAGAAGACATCGTTAGGGTCAGTGGTTACCGCGGACAGTGCCTCTTCATCAACATCTCCCTTAGCCATATCCCGTAGCTCTTCCAGGCTGATCAAGTTGCGGAACCCCAGCCTCTCACCCATCTCCAGATGGCCGAATCCCTTGAAATCCTTGAGGGTTATGAAGATATCGGACTTAGTCAACTCCCGGACATACCCCACATCCTTAGCACGCCACTGGATGGGCGCGGGGGAGAGCGTTCCTCCTGCCCGAGTCACAGCCAGGTACAGAGCGGCCAGCTCCCAGGTATTGGGGAGCTGCACCATCACAACGTCATCCTTCTGGAGACCGGCGCGCAACAAAGCGGTAGCAATGGCGTTCACGGCCTGGCTGAGCTCCGCGTAGGTCACGGTCTCCGGCTCCATGCCCGTGAGGTTAGGCCGATCCGGCGGGTCCATGACGGCGGGGCGATCGGGGTGGGCTTTCGCACTGTCATCGAAGATATCCAGGAGGGTGCGATCGCCCCAGAAGCCTGCAGCCGTGTAGCGGTCAATCGTCTCTTGAGAATGCAGAATCACTGCCATGCACCTTTCTGTCTGAGGTTGCCCGGGAGTATGTCACCCGGGAGTATGCCGCCCGGGGGTATGTCGGAGGCATGTCGCCTAGTCCCATGTCCAATCCTGATACTGCTCCCGGAGTTTGGACTTCTGGAACTTGCCCGTGGAGGTCTTGGGAATCTCGTCGGCGAATACCATAGCTTCCGGCACCCACCAGCTGGCGAACTTCTCCGCCAGCATCTCCTTCAACTCCTCCTCCAGCGCGGCGGAGCCGGCCGCGGACTCAGTGGCGGAACCGGCCGCGGACTCAGCGGCGGAGCCGGCCGCCAAGACCACCACGGCCAACGGCCGCTCTTGCCACTTGGGGTGGGGCACAGCGATCACGGCCGCCTCGGCAACGGCATCGTGTCCGATGAGGGCGTTCTCCAGCGCCTGGGAGCTGATCCACTCACCCCCAGACTTGACCAGGTCCTTGGTCCTATCGGCTATGCGGATGTAGCCGTGCTCGTCTATGGCCACCACGTCGCCGGTGCGGAACCAGCCGTCGTCGGTCCACTGACCGCGAGCCTCTGGCTGGTTGAAATAATCGCCGGCCACCCAGGGTCCACGCACATGCAGCTCTCCAAGTGACTCGCCGTCCCAGGCGACTTCACCTTCGTCACCCACGGCCCGGACATCCACCAGCGGCGACGGAACCCCCTGCTTGGCTCGATACGCGTACTGTTCGTCCTCCGACGCACTCAGGAGCTCCGGTTTCAGATTGGCAACCGACCCCAGGGGAGTCGTTTCAGTCATTCCCCAGGCGTGGATGACCCGGAGGTCGTGCTTGTCGAAGGCGCGGATCATACTCTCCGGAGCCGCCGCTCCGCCCACGATCATCCGCATCCCCGGCTGAAGGTTCCAGCGATCCGGCTCCTTCTGAATGGCCTGCAGGATGCCAAACCAGATGGTGGGCACACCCGCGGTGACGTTAACCTTCTCCTTCTCAAAGAGATCCAGCAGGCTCTCCGGATCCAGATGCGGACCGGGGTGGACAACCTTGGAGCCGAAGAACGTGGCGGTGAAAGGGATGCCCCAGGCATTCGCGTGAAACATGGGGACCACCGGGACCATGATGTCCTGTTGCGACACTGCCAGAGTGTCGGCCAAGCCGGAGCCCAGGCAATGCAGGACCATCGCCCGGTGCGAGTAGACGACGCCCTTGGGCCGCCCCGTGGTGCCGGTGGTATAACACATCCCCAGAGCCTGATTCTCCTTGATGTCCGGATATGCGTAGTCGCCGGTGGCGGTGGAGAGTAGCTCCTCATACTCAGTGGTGCCTCCCGGCAAGGGTTGCCCGGTCAGTGAGACCACGAAAACCTTCTCCACGTCCACCAGATCCTTGACTTTGTCCCAGAGGGGCAACAGAACATCGTCCACGATGACGAAACGGTCCCCGGCGTGATTGATGATGTACGACAGGTCCTTCGGGTGCAGGCGAAGGTTCAGGGTGTGCAGCACGCCTCCCGAAAGCGGGATGCCGAAGTAGGCCTCCATGTGAGCGTAGTGGTTCCACATAAGGGTGCCAACCCGCTCACCCTCCTTCAACCCCGCCTTCTGGAGAGCCTCGGCCAGCGCGACACTCCTGCGGTGCATATCTCCATACGTGTAACGTTGGAGCGACCTATCCGGCATGCGCCACACGACCTCCACATTCGGGTGAATCGTACGGGCACGCTCCAGAACATGCACCAACGTCAGCTGATAGTCCATCATCATGGCATCCATGTACCCCCCTTTTTTCGAATCCCCCGGCGAACCCCCCGGCAGCAGTTGCCACTCCCTATAGGCAACTGCTCGACTCAGCACTAGCCTAGCATTGCAGACTGCACCGCCGCAAGAAGAGTCAGGCGGAGAGACGGTCCGGCGGGGGGCGGCCGCGCCACACCTTGGCCCCCGGCGCGATCTTCGCCACACCTTGGCCCCAACTCCACCAGTACTACATAATCACCGCTGGGGATGCTGGAGATGCTGGGGATGCTGGGGATGCTGGGAGTGCTGGGAGTGTCGGCAAGGAGAATATGTCAACGCCTACCAAGGAGCTCGTGATGAGAGAACCCGTGATTGTAGACGCCGTAAGGAGCCCGATAGGGCGGCGAAAAGGTGCACTGCGCGAAACCCGGCCGGACACCCTATACGCTCATGTGCTGGACGCCCTCTTGGACCGCACCGGACTGGATCCCGAGCGGGTGGAGGACGTGGTCACTGGATGCGTGACGCAGGCGGGAGAGCAGGGCGCCAACATCGGCCGGTTGGCCGTGCTGCTCTCCCGCCTCCCCTCATCGGTCCCGGCCACTACCCTGGACCGCATGTGCGGTTCCGGTCAACAGGCGGTCCACTTCGCAGCCCAAGCCGTGGCTGCAGGAGACATGAGCTACGCAGTCGGGGGCGGGGTTGAGGTCATGACTCGGGTCCCCATGTTCAGCGGCATCGGCGGGATAGAGAACCTCAACCCCGCCCTCTTCGACAAGTACGAGCTCATACACCAGGGTGAGTCCGCCGAACGCGTAGCTGACCGCTACAACCTCAGCCGCAACCTCCTGGATGGACTCGGCCACCGCAGCCACCTCCGCGCCACGAAGGCCGCCACAGACGGCTACTTCCAAACCCAACTCGCCCCCATCCAAGGACTTGACGCTGACGGCAATACCACCGTGCTAGATCGCGACGAAGGCGTCCGCCCCAACGCAAACCTCCAGAAGATGGGACAACTTCCTACTCCCTTCCGCGGAGACGGAGTCATCACCGCGGGGAACTCCAGCCAGATATCGGACGGCGCGGCCGCCCTTCTCATTGCCGACCGGAGGACCGCCGAAGCAGACGGCTTCCGGCCCCGTGCCCGCTTCCTCTCCCGCGTCGTCGTGGGCGACGACCCCACCCTGCAGCTACTCGGTGTGATTCCTGCGACCCGCCTGGCCCTGCAGAGAGCCGGGTTGACCATGAAGGACATTGACGTGGTGGAGATCAATGAAGCCTTCGCCGCTGTAGTGCTGGCCTGGGGGAAAGAACTGCTGCCCGAACCTCACAAGAGCCGAGGAGCCGGCGAGGCCACCGGCGCAGGAGAAGATCTGGACACCCTGTACCCCGAGCACGTCAACCCTAACGGCGGAGCAGTTGCCCACGGTCATCCGCTGGGCGCGACAGGAGCAATCCTTATGACAAAGCTGCTGAACGAGCTTGAGCGCCGCGACGCGCGATATGGCCTGCAGACCATGTGTATTGGTCACGGCATGGCCACAGCCAGCGTGATAGAGCTTATCTAGTCATGTCCAGGCACGACACCTCGACTCAGACCAACTCAGACCTCAGATTTGCAATCAGAAAGGCGGTAGAGTGGCGATGGACGTAAGAGGCAAGAGCGCACTGGTGACGGGAGGAGCTTCCGGCTTGGGAGCGGCCACCGCAATCCGGTTGGCCCGCGCAGGAGCCAATGTAGTCCTCGCGGACCTGGATGAGGAAAAAGGACGCGCGCTAGCCGAGACCGGTGCTGGCGCAGGCGCGACCGGCGCAGGCGCAGGCGGCACTGGCACGACCGGCACTGGCACGACCGGCGCAGGCGCAGGCGCAGCCGACGCAGACGCGCCCGCCCTGGGCACCCTCACATTCGCCCGCACCGACGTCACCGACGAAGACTCCGTTCGCAGCGCGGTGGAGGCCGCCGTGAAACGCGGCCCGCTCAGCGTTCTGGTCAACTGTGCGGGCATCGCCGTAGCAGAGAAGGTGTGTGGCAAGAAGGGACCTCATGACCTCGCTCACTTCTCCAAGGTGATCCAGGTCAATGTGATCGGAACCTTCAACACCATCCGCTTGGCCGCCGAAGCCATGATCAACAATCAGCCCGATGAAGAAGGCGAGAGAGGCGAAAGAGGCGAGAGAGGCGTAATCATCAACACCGCGTCGGTAGCCGCGTTCGAGGGGCAGATAGGCCAGGCCGCCTACAGCGCCTCCAAGGGTGGAGTGGTATCCATGACCCTGCCCATAGCCCGCGAGCTTGCTCGTTACGGCGTAAGGGTGGCAACCATTGCGCCCGGCATATTCGATACCCCTATGCTGGCTAGTCTCCCAGAAGAAGCCCGCATCTCGCTGGGAAAGCAAGTTCCCTTCCCATCGCGCCTGGGCCAGCCGGAAGAATATGCCGCCCTGGCCTATCACATCGTTGAGAACAGTGTCCTGAACGGGGAAACCATACGCCTTGACGGCGCCATCCGCATGACCCCAAAGTAGGAGACCGCGCCCGGAGAGCGGCGGGACCGCCGGGGCCGCGGCGGGAACTCCAGGAGAGCGGCGGTTGGTAGTGCTTTTGGACCCCTCGCTGTAAGGCCGTGTTTTGTTAACTGAAATGCCGCCCCTGCACCCCGCCCCTGCACCGCTGGACCGCCCCTGCAAATTGTGTAAACCACCATGCAGACCACCGTGCGGGGACGGGATAGAGGCCAGGCGCGAATGACAATACGGAACAGCCGTAAGGTCACTCCCCCGTCCGGGGATGGAGGCTGTTGACCTCGACCAAACCCACCCTGCCCTTGAATGCCCGTACGACTTCCGGCGGAACGATAATGTTCCACCTCTTATCCAGCATTCCACCCCGCTCTCCCCTTACCCAGTACTGCCGCGAACCTGTTCGCTGCTCCACCATCAGCTTCAGGGTCTCAGGCGATATCCCGAGATGACTCTGGAAACGCGTGAGATAGTATCCGGTCAGCGCCCATGCTCGTTGCACGCCCAGCAACTCCAGATATTCCAGGAGAATATCCGGGTTGAATCGCCACGGTCCCCAGCGGCACGAGCGAACCATTCCTTCCCGCTCGCAGAGAGCATCGTCGCCGGCGGGGGCGTCGACTGCGGAGTGGGCGGAGTCGGCGGAGTGGGCGGAGTCGGCGGAGTCGGCGGAGTCGGCGGAGTGGGCGGAGTCGGCAGTCGGCGGAGTGGGCGGAGTCGGCGGAGTGGGCGGAGTCGGCGGAGTCGGTGCGGGGGATGGGGTTGGTGCAGGGGATGGTCTGGTCGGTGGGACGTGGTCTGCACGCATGCCCCGCCTGAGTACCCGAGTACGCCCCAATGCAGTGGGCGACCGCCACCAGGGTGGTTATGGCCCAGCCCAAGCCCCCGGCGCGATCAGACCGTTGAAGGATGTCGATTACCGTTCTTTCCAAGCCTGTGCAGGGAATCCAGGTGCCGTTTCGAGGCACCCGCACGACACCCAAATCCTCTTGCCCCGAGTCTCTGAGCGCTTTCGGCGTCAGGTACTGGATGTGTCGATGCCCCCCGATCTCGTATTCTTTTGTGGGCCGGGGTATGAGGGTGGTCAGCGGCAGCCCGCTCGGCTCCACAACGCCCAGTAGCTCAAGCGCCGTGCAGTATCCCAGCAGGCCCCCTCTGGAGGCCTCCGCAGCGACCACGTATGGATCTGAAGTTGAGAACCAGCGTCCAGAACCCAAGGGCTCAACGGCATAGAGCATCCTTTTCAGTCGACGCAATCTGTGGCCTCTAATGAGGTACTCGATGTACTCTGAAGAAGTCTTGGCCCTGACCGCTGTACCCGGCTCCCATTCCAACTCACCGACACGCGCGCGAAACTCGTCCAGAGTGAAGACCGGCCGACGCGAGAAGAAATCTGTCGCTCTTATGCTCTAGCCACCTCCTTCTAGTTAACAAAACACGGCCTTACAGAGAGGGGCGCGGAAGACACCTTGACAGATCCCCCCCGCACCCACATTGGCGCCCGCCTGGCGCCCCCACGTTGTCTCGGGGATTATTATCGCGCCTGGCTGCGGCTGTCGCCATACAACTTCGGTACCAATCTTCGATATCAATGACCGCCCAGAGTAGAAAACTGGGATAGATCGCTCCGACGCCAGAAGGGGAGGGAGGAAGGAAGGAAGGATGAGATTCGCAAACGCACACGCAACGGGTAGGTACGCGAAGGCATCGGGGGGACGGAAACACGCAGGGTGGGTAGCGGCAGCCCTGGTGGGACTGCTACTGGGATTCGCCCTTCTCTTGACCGGATGTTTGGGTTTGGAGATCATCGGGGTGACCTACGATACCGGCATTGAGGCGGGGCCCGCCTACACAATCGGCGTAGAGGTGGAGGTTCCCAACGACGCCACTACAAACGCCCGCGGCACTCTGGCCCTCCGGTATCCTACCGGCTGGGAGGTAACGGGAGCCACCTACAGTGGTGACCAAAATGGGACTGTAGCAGAAGCCGCCGCCATCGAGAACTACTTCTCCACCACCTGGGAAGATACCACGGTGAACGACACCCACAACGGCCCCAAGCCCGGCTACGAGTGGTGGGCCGGATACACCGACGCCTACATGCCGAATCAGGGAGACACGTTTACAGTTACCCTGGCAATAGACACACACGGAACGGCGGGCACGTTCTACTTTGATGTGGTGACCGGGGTGGCGGATGAGACATCCCCAGAGGATCCCGGAAGCAACCTAGGCGGCGCAGCCTGGGAGTTGGGGAGCGCACAGCTGGACAACACCGTGACTCTGCTCGCTGCTCAGGACCCCAGCGTTACCTCCACCACGCCGACTGAGGGAGCGTCCTCCGTCGCGGTGGGAGTCGTGCCGCGGATAGTGTTCAGCGAGGCCATGGATGCCTCCACTCTGGCCGCGGGCAATGTATACGTGCGCGAGACGGGAGGAGGATCACCCCTGTCCGCCACCAACTCCTACAACACCACTACCAAGACTGTGCTGATCAACCTGGACAGCGATCTGGACTATGACACGGATTATGTCATCTTCGTGGACGGAGCGGCCGCCGACACCGTCGGCTATACGCTGGGAACCGACTATATCGTCAGCTTCCACACCGCTGCAGAAGCCGTGGCCCCGCAAGTGCAGAGCGTAAGTCCGGCCAACGGTGCGACCGGCGTGCCCTTAGGCTCCACAGTGAGTGCTGTCTTCGACCAAGACATGGATGCCGCCACCCTGAGCGGTGCCTCGTTCAAGCTTGAACGGACAGCCGGCGGCAGTGCAGTAGCGGCCTCCATCACCTACAATCCCGGTCAGAAGAAAGTCATACTGACTCCGACTTCTGCCCTGAGCCCCGAGACCGAGTATCGGGCGACACTGACGGGAGCCATCCAGGGCGACAATGGCCTTGGCCTGGCCGGCACGCCGTACACCTGGACGTTCACCACCGGTTCAGCGGCGATCAGCTTCACTGACGTCCAGCCCGGTGATGACTATTACACCGCTATTCAGGGGATGGCCAACCTGGGCATAGTGAACGGCTACCTAGACGGCACATTCCAACCTATCAATCCCATACGGCGGGCGCATTTCGCGAAGATGATCGTGGGGGCTATGGGAGTAGCGGTGGACGAAAGCATGTCCGCGACGCCGCCGTTCACGGACATGGCTCAGCTGGTCGACTCTCCCACCGATCTCTATCCTCACCAATTCGTAGCGGCCGCCTACGCCAACAACATTACCAAGGGCACTACCCCGACAACCTTCAGCCCCTACATCAGGATTACCAGGGCACAGGTGGTGACCATGGTGGTGAGAGCTCTGCAGAACCTCTATCCCGGCGAATTGGATGCAGTGCCCTCCGGCTACGCTGCTACCTGGGGTTCCTTCAGTGTGGACCACGGCGAGAATGCCCGAATAGCACAGTCCAATGGACTACTGGCCGGACTTTCACTTAGTGGTGCGTCCTCTGATCCCTGGGGATACATGTCCCGCGGAGAGGTGGCTCAGGTGCTGTGGAACATGATGATGCTTCTTGAATAGATAGGGCAGGAGCAGCCCGGCGCACTCCGGGCCGGGCCGGAATGCTCTTCCTCGCTTGAGAGGTACCCTTTCCGGCTACTCGCTGTAAGGTCGTGTTTTGTTAACTCAGTTAACAAAACACGACCTCCTAGAGAAGGGACCAAATAGACCTCCGGGAAGGCGTCCCGAGGAGGCGGCCCGAGGAGGCGGCAGCGCTCCATGAGGGCCGTCGGCTCAAGGCGCCCCTGCTAGTTCCTGGGGCGGCGCCGCCCCAGGAGGCGATCCTATTTCTTGCGGAAGTGAAGGATGCCCCAGGCCAGATGACCGGCCTTGCCCCCCTCAATCCAATGCGTGAGCCCTTTCTTCATGCGCTCAATATACGAGCTGGTGGTCGCATTTTTCGCCGCGGTCACGTCCTCCGCAGTGGACACATCCTCCGCAGTGGACACATCCTCCAAATCGTTCTCTCGCGACTCAGTCTCCTTCAGAACCCGACCATAGTGACGAACTAGATCAGCGGTGCGCTCGTCAAAACCCACCTCGCTCAGACCTGCCGCCGCGCAAGACTCCCGGTAGAATCCAGGTGAACCCAACGTTTCCAGGTGTATACGATCAAGGATGGGTTGAAGAACTCCGGGAGGGCAGTCGTCTGCCTGCATGGGGTCGGTGAAGATGAAGTGTCCTCCGGGCTTGAGCACCCGTGACACTTCAGAGACAACCTTATCTCGATCCCCGCTATGCAGGATCGCGTCCTGCGACCATACTACGTCAAAAGATGCATCCTCGAACGGGACATCTTCAAAGTTACCGTCCACGACCTCTATCAGATGATCCAAACCCTGCTCTCGGCTCATCTGCCGGTTGCGCTCGTTCTCGACCTCACTGAGGTTGAGAGCGACCACTTCGGCGCCATACGTATCGGCCAAGAACCGTGCGGCTCCGCCGTATCCCGCTCCCAAATCAAGCACACGATGGCCCTCGCCCAATTCGGGGATCCGGCTCACCATCTCCTCCACCGTACGACGACTGGCCGTGCGGATCGGTTCTTCTCCGGAGCGGTAGAGACCTATGTGGATGTCCTCTCCGCCCCAGATGGAGTAGTAGAAGTTGTCGGCATCTGAGCTATTGTAGTAATCGCGCGCCGTGCTGACAGTGTTCGAGTAGTCTCTACTCACGAACTACTCAGCCCCTTCTACATACTTCTTCTCAGCCACGTGAACGAAGAAATCCGGTTCTTCCTCGCGATAGGTCTCCTGGAAATCACCGTAGGTAGTGATCTTCTGGAACCCGACTTCCCTCATCAAGCGCTGCGTGTAGTCCTTGCGGAGAGGATACATGTGGAGATGATAGACCGAGTCATCCGGGAAGGAGTATTTGAACCGGGCCAACCCTTCATCCATGTGCTCGGGCTCAGCGGTAACTTGATCGCCGCAGTAGTAGTAGACGTGCTTGCTGGAGAAACCCTGATCCAAGATGGAATCGTAGTTCCGCTGGTCCAGGATCAGGACGCCATCGTGCGCGAGCATGGCGTAGTACTCAGCCAGAGTCTTCCTGCGGTCAGCCTCTTCGAAGAGGTGGGTGAAGGAGTTGCCGAGACAAATGATGGCATCGTACTCCCCGTGCACGTCGCGGTTCAGGAAACGCCAGTCGGCCTGGACTGTGCGCAGAAGATGCCCACGTTTACGCGCATTGTGGAAGGCCATGGCCAGCATCTCCGGATTCCCGTCTGCGCTAACCACTTCAAAGCCGGCCTCCAGAAGACGCACTGAGTGGAAACCGGTTCCGGTGGCCACGTCCAGCACCTTCTTCGCCCCATGCTTCTTCAGCTCTGATATGAAGAAATCCCCTTCGCTCTCTGCCCGAGAATCCCAGTCAATCAGCTCATCCCACTTGCCCACGAACCCTTCCGTGTACTCCTCTTGGTAGTGGTCCGACTCCCGAACCATCAATGGATCCGCTCCAAATTTCTGCTCCGTGCTCTGCGCCACAAAAACCCTTTCCGTTGTGGAAGAATTGAATTCTGCCGGTGATCCGCTAAGCATGCTTCCGAAGCTGCCCTCCTTACCGAAAGGCCCATCGAAAAGCATTGCGTACTAAGCAATATTAGGGCAAGATCCCTCATTAAACAAGAGGCGTCGAAGCCAAAGGCACCACTCCCTCTCGGAACATATGCCCTATTTCCATGGTACAAAAGCGGAACCATACGCCTGATTGTAGCCCTACTGCTAACGTTTACCCGCACTTGATCCCCGCTCCAATTCCTCTGCAATTTGTTTAGCATGCTTCAGATTGGCGCGCTCCTCCTTCCTCCCATTTACGGAGCGCGTCCGACCATGTATTGTGACCGGGTGCCCATGAAGAACCGCATAACACTCGCCGCCATACTCGTCTCCGCCACCCTGACGGTCATGGCCGGCGCCATAGTGGCGCCGGCCCT
>Ga0209587_1001446_pt1 | contig 11118 bp, 10 predicted proteins | sample NGEPerD_2_FD_184512 | JGI IMG/M metagenome (GOLD analysis project Ga0209587, IMG submission 184512) | Arctic peat soil microbial communities from the Barrow Environmental Observatory site, Barrow, Alaska, USA - NGEE PermafrostL1-D... | ecosystem: Environmental > Terrestrial > Soil > Wetlands >... | reverse complement strand
AAGTGCCATTATTATTTATTGAATAATACTTCTTTATAAATATCAAAAGTTTTATTAGCACATTCCCACCAATTATACTTTTTACTTTGAATAATTCCCTTTTCCTTCATTTTCTCTCGTAATTCAGTATCATTAATTACTAAATTTATTCTTGAAAGAAATTCAATCTTATCTTGGGGATTAAAATAGACCGCAGCTTCACCTAAAACTTCAGGCAAGCTTGCTCTATCAGAGCTTATAACCGGGCAACCCTTAGCCATAGCTTCTAGGGGTGGTAAACCAAACCCTTCATAAAGCGAGGGAAAAATATAAGCCTTAGCTTCTTGATATAGAACTTCTAACTGAGAGTCTGGTACATAGCCCGGAAAAACTACAGGACTATTTATATTTTCTTTTTGCCAAAGATTTAATGATTTAGCATATTGCTTCAATCTTTCATAAAAATAATCTGACTTTCCTACCAAGATTAATTTCAAATCAGGTCTTTCATTATGTAAAACTAAAAAAACATCTAGTAATTTTTCTAAATTTTTATGAGGATATGCATTACCTACATAAAGTAAAAAATTATTTCCGAGGTGATACATTTGCCTCGTTTCTTCAGGGTTTATTTTTGAAACGAACAATGAATCCCTCCCACGAGCTAAATTTGAAACGCCTTCGTAAGTTACAATAATTTTATTCTTGGCCGAAGGAAATTTACTACTAATATCATTTTTAGTAAATTCAGAAACGGCAATAATTTTTTTAGAACGCCAAATTGCACATTGAAGAACAAAACGATAAGCTAAATTTTTAAACTTATAAACGAGCCGACTCTTTGTTGTAGCGCGCGTAGTGGGAAAATGGGTTAGAATTAAATCGTGCAAAGTCATTACAAACTTTACCGGAGTAATAATAGGAATATTGAAATGTGGGAAATGCATTAAATCAATCTTTTCTTTCGCAATATAAAAAGGAAATAAAATTTGCTCCTGCCATGAATACCAAGGGATATCAATTTTAACTTTTTTTACTCTTTCACTATTACTATCAAACTCATTATAATTATCAACACTTAAAAAAACCACAAAATCACAAATCGCTTCTTTCTGCGACTCATTAATTTTTATTATATTATCAACAACTTCTTGCGTATAACGCCCTAGACCCTTCCCAATTGGCCCATAAAAGCGCGCGTCTATACCTATCTTCCTGAATTTATTCATTGATGCAATTTTTTAGCGTTATTCAAATGGTAAATTTTCTGGAGGCAAACTTGTTTTTTTGGTAATATCTTCATCATTCTCATTAAAGAAAACCTCTTCTTCCTTCTTTATTTCTTCCTTATTTTCTTTTTTTTCAATGTCTCTCTCTTTATTATTTCTATCATTATTATTGTTTGTCACAAAGAAATCATCACTATTTCTATCCTCGGCAAACAAAGTGTCTGGAGCTGATGTAAGTTGTGATTCTAAGGGCAAAGTTGATGGAGCATCAGCCTTTCTTCCCTGAGCTTTCTGCATAAGTGAGGCTCTAACACTTGCCTCAAGTGGAAAGTGCCATAAAGTAGCGAGCTCCTCAATATTTAATATTCCCGCTGACAAACCTCGAGAACCTGATCTATCTATATAACCTTGAAATATTCTATTCTTCTTCATTATCAATCTAGCTTTACGTCTAAAGTATGCTGTTTTTGTCATCGTCTTTTTAACGTCTGGCTTTAGATTATTTAAATCAAGTGCGGCAAATTGTTTCATATAACCAACAACCCCGTTGGCTACTTTTGCCTTATTCATTACTTCTTTCTGAGAAATGTATACCATTCTAGTTTTAACTGAGAAAGCTAATTTGCTGGATTTATTACTAATTGCTTCTACCCTCTTTTGATCTTTAGGCGTTAAATCAAACATCGTCCTCTCTTTTTCTTCACTTTTTTTCTCTTCAACATCGGCCCAAATACCATAGAAGATCTCGCTAAACTCCCCTAACCACTCAAGAAGGGTCATAAAGATTCCTTTACTAGTCTTTGCTTTTTTACCTAAAATTTTATCAATTTCCTTTTCGGCTTCCTTCATCCAATCAAATCCAATTGGAATAACAATATACTGCAACCACAGTTGCTCACCCTGTCTTAATGATCCACATAAATCCATTAGGGTTGCCATTGGATCTTTAAATTGAAATTCACTTGGTCCCATTGTATGCTCAAATTCTTGATAACATTTAATTGGATACATCCAAGGGGCTGATTGAGTAAATTCGACCCCCCAGATATCATATTCTTCATCGGGGTATTTTTGGGGAACAGACTCAGTATAGTCATCAACTTCAGAAATTTCAGCATCTGGATACTGAGAATATACGGCAGATTCTATTAGATTTCTATACTCTGAAGGGGTCCGAATTAGAAACTGGGTATAACCTTCCAAACTAACAACTTCAAAACTAAACGACTTTTGGAATTTTCCTTCAAACCATGTTTCAAAAAAATTTTCAGTACCATGAGCACCGGCTAAATATGTAAACATGTTCTCCACTGCTTTTGGCGTTTGTTCATTACCTTTTGGTATATCAATAGCTAATAAAGAAAATCGATGAGTTTCCATCCATTTTCCCCTAATCCAGTAAAGGTAGAGTTGTATAACCCCCCAAATGAAAAAAATGCCGATAATTATCCAGCCAAAATTACCCATAAAAACCCAAAAAACTTGTCTTGGGGGCAAATTTAAAAATTTTTCTATGTCAGCGGTATTTATTACTATATCCATAACATAATGGCTTATCTTTATTAAGATTTTATCATATATTAATAAAAAAAGGAATTCATTCATGTAAGTGAATAAATTCCTCTTTTTATATCTCTATTTTATCTAATATTTGCTTATTCTTGCCACTTTTTTAAGCCATATGTACCACGACTAACTAAAACATAGCGACTGTCGAGAATTAGCTCATTATGAACTGTGGCAGCATTTGCTTTCTTTTTGTCAAATTTAACCTCATTAATCTTATCGGCGATAGCGGTAAAGTGCATTGGAGAACCTTCGTGTTTTAAAACTAAATATATCTTATCATTTACGGTCTTGGGCTTAATTTCTTGCCAATTAGCAATCCCCCATTCACCATATTGATTTCTCTCCAAATTTTTTATAGCCTGCATTAATGAATAAAGAATTTTATTTCTATTAATGATTTCAGCCTTATCTAAAAACGTCTTACTCTTAAAAATTTCCTCAATATCTACACCATCTGACTCCAATTTTCCTTGATGGCGATTATAAGATTCTAGACCTTTTAAAAGTTCTATTAATTTTTCAGTGCTTAATGTTTTCTTTAAAACTTCTACCTTCTCAATTAAACTATCGGCTAATTCTTCTAAATGTTTCACTTCACCATCTTTTACCTTAAAAGAGGGAGTAAATTTATCACTCTTGTTAATAAAGTCAAAATCATCCGACATTAATTGAGATAAAATGAATTCAAAATGATTCTTATACGATTGACGTAAAAGTTCACTTCCAACACTATCTTCTTCATTTTTATCAGATCTCATTTCAAGAGCAATAACAGTTAGTATATCTAATAAAAAATCGCGTCTAATTAAACCACCATGCTCCGCCATTAACTGATGAACTATCTTTTTCAAATTACTAATATACTCCTGTAGGCTTTCTAATTTTTTAATTTTCTTAATACTAGCAGCTTCAATTTGTCGAACCCTTTCTCTGGTTAATTTATGAAGTCCACCGATTTTTTCCAGTGTTTCACTTTTTTCCCCGCTTAAACCAAAACGTCTAGTTAAGACATCCTTTTCTCTGTCCATTAACTCTGAAAATAGGTTGCTCACAATAGCGACAGCATCTAAACGACTGCTCTCTGAGCCTTTCTCTTGAATGATTTTTTCTAAAATATTTTCCATATAAAATTAAGCTAATAGTAGCTCATATCAACCTACTAAATTATTTACCTGGTTAACTTTATCACATAATTTTATATTAGTCAATAGATATCTTTTTTAGGAGATTTTTGTACAATTTTAGGTTATATTGCTCTAATATTAAGGCAAGGATAAAATATTCGAAAACTCTAATTATAATAAACATTTGACTAAAAAATGACTCTTTAGTGAAATACTTTATATATAGCAAGTGTTGATTTTTAAAAGACCACATTTTTACTTGTTTATTTTGTTCACTGCGATTCCTAATAAATGATAAAAATCCACCCCCATAAAAAGCAGTTGTTCGGTCATGATAAATTACCGACTCACTAACTAATTTTGATTCCATTTTGGCTTGCTTAAAACGATATGCTAGGTCACAATCTTCTTTATACATAAAAAAATCTGGATCAAAATATTGGCCCTGTTTACTTATTTTTTGCAGTGAGCTCATTTTAAATAATCCGACCGCGCCAGATGGGGCTATTATTTCCCTATCATCATATTGCCCTTTATCTATCTTTCCCTGCCCCAAGTCTTTAAATTGAATACCTGGTTTTAAAATAAGACCACAAGTGTCAATCTGTTTTGTAGTTTTCGAATTTTTATGGTCCCACCTTAGTACCTTAGGAGACACCGCGTCCACACTGTCATCCTTATCTAGAACGCTTACTAATTTCGAAATGGAGTCACTTTCTAGTAAAGTATCAGGATTAATTATTAAAAAATATTTAGCTTCAGTTTTTTTTGCTTTGTTAATCAATACGTTATACGCAGCCCCAAAACCAATATTTTCTTCACCGGAATAATACTCTATTTTTAGCTGGTACTTGTAATCAAAAAATTCTAATGCTAATCGATTTTCATTTTTTTGTTCATCACTATTATCATACACCATCACCTGATATTCACTTGAAGATAAAAAAGAAAGAGCCTTTTTTAAAGAAGGTAAAAATTCAGCTAAGTATTTTAGACTCGCTTTATTATAAGTTATAAATCCAATACTTAATTTCATATTTGACAAATACAGATTATTAATTTAAAGTTTTAGTATGTTTTCTTTAAAAATTAAAATTATGAGCAAAGCAACAAGAGAAGATGTGTCTAAATCCATTGACAAGGTGGTGGAAGATGCCAGGAGTCTCATCAATTCCAACGGATTTACAGATGAGAAACGAGCTGAAAAAGAAGTAAAGGATTTTTTAATTAGCAAACAACTAAAAAAGGTTGATTGCAAGTGTCGAGCAGGTTCGGAAATTAGTAGTTTCTATATTCAATTTTCTTTTGATGATTGTATTATAGAAAATGCCACAATCCGAAAACGCTTAAAGAAACATTAAAACAATGGGCCGAACTCTCCGGCCCTTTTTTATATCATCATTTTTTTAGATAACTTTTCTTTAGCAAAAGTTTGAGCTCTAAGAAGACTATCAAAAGTACCGGCATCTAGCCACTCCCCCTCTACCATGGCGACATTTAACTCGCCTTTTTTTAAATACCAATTATTTAAATCTGTTATTTCCAACTCACCACGTGAACTTGGTTTTATCTCTTTAGCAGCCTTTACCACTTTGTTGTCATAAACGTAAAGACCAGTAACTGCATAATTGCTCAAAAACTCTTGAGGCTTTTCAACAATATCTACAGCTTTCATATTTTTATCAAATTTAACTACACCAAACCTTTCTGGATCAGAAACTTTTTTTGCAAATATCTTTGCTCCACCTGAAAAATTGGAAATATCATCGGAGAAATCATCTTCAAATATATTGTCACCCAAAATCATTGCCACATCTTCATCGTCAATAAAATTTTCACCGATTATAAATGCTTGCGCTAAACCCTCTGGTTTATCTTGTATCTCATAGGTAAACTTCACACCAAATTCCTTTCCAGATCCTAATAAATTTAAATAATCACCCGCTCTTTCAGGTGCTACTATAATCAATATTTCTTTTATTCCGGCTCTAATTAAAGTGTTAAGAGGATAATATATCATTGGCCGATTATAAATAGGGAGTAGTTGTTTACTCGTTATCTTGGTGAGTGGTCTTAATCTTGTGCCACTACCACCTGATAAAATTATTCCTCTCATAATATTATTCTTAAATAATCTTTTAAAGCCTTTTCGTAAGAGCGCATTTTTTTCAATTTATTATTCTTTAAGATTGAAAATTTAGGACGTCTGGCTGCTCTTGCTAAATCTTCACTTCTAACTGGTCTTAATAATATTTGTTTTTTAGCCAACTCAAATAGTTCTCTGGCGCCTTCATACCAAGTTACTGGATCTTCATTTATTAAATGATATGTCCCAAAATCAGGTCTAGCAATAATAAGCCGGGCACTGGCTACCGCTAAATCCGGTGTATAGGTGAAACAACTAAGCTCTTCATTTACTACCAATAACTCTTTCTTTTTGGTAGACAATTTAAGCATAATATCAAAAAAACTGGGTTTAGCCAAGGAACCCTCAACTTTAGGGCCAAATAGTTTAGAGGTTCTGATTATAAAATATTTAAGTCCCTTATCTTTTAATTTATTTATCTCGACTTCTCCTAAAAACTTACTTTCACCATACTTGTTGATTGGATTGGGGGTGTCATCTTCAGAAAAACTGGTTTTACTTTCTAGACCATTAAATACATAATCACTAGAATAATGAACTATAATATAATCAAGTTTCAAAGCTAAGCTTGCTAGATAGGCTGGTAAATCACGATTTAACTCCAAGGCCTGTAAATATAATTCTGGATTCTCACAATTATCAACCTGATTATAGGCAATAGTATTAATTACAATATCAGGCATTATATCCGATAGTACCTTAAATAAAACTTTTTTATCTAAAGCATCAAAATCACTTTTATCAAATGGATAAACTTCGTGGTCAGCTTCCAAGGCTAATGTTAGCTGTGAACCCAAATTACCCCTTGCACCTAATATAACTATTTTCATAATGTGATCTTAACACCTAATTAATTAATTTTTCAACCATTTCTTTTCCTGACGAACGAGTAATTTATTCGCCCTTTCAGGTTCAGCCATTAATTCTTTAACAACTATTTCCATACGTGCGCCTTGTGAGCCTTTAACAAGAATAATATCACCCTCTTTTAATCTATTTTGCAAAAAACGACCAGCCTCATCCTGATGATCAAAGTAGAAAGTATTAGCTTCATTCATTCCGGAATCTTTAGCTCCTCGAATAAAATCTCGAGCCCTTTCACCAACTGCTATTAAAAAATTTATATTTGTTTCATGGATTTTTTTACCAACTAAACGATGCCCCTCAATAGTATAGGCTCCAATTTCTAACATATCACCCATCACTGCATATTTAAAAGTGTTATCATCAACACTAATTCTGCCCAATATATCAATAGCGGAAATAGCAGCTTCGGGAGATGAATTATATGTATCGTCTATTATAAATGAGTGCTTTATGCCCGGTAAAACATTCATTCTTCCTGGTGGTAAAGAAAAGTTATTCAAATATGAAGATGTGTCTAATATACTTATTTCAAAGTTACTAGCGACGGCAAAAGCGGCTAAGGCTGCATATATACCGGGTTCAGATATAATATTTTTCATATTTACTGGAACAACCGCCCCTTGATAGTTTAATTTGAATGTAACACCTGTTAACTCATACCTGCCTTTTGTAAAATTATAGGCAATGTCTTGAGTTTTTAATATTGCCTGTTCATCTTTAACACCATAGCCAACTACTTTTGACTTACAAATCTCGGCCATTTCCTTAACATGAATATTGTCATAATTTAATATAGCTAAACCAGATGCTGGTAAGGCCTCAACTAATAATTGTTTTTCTTTTTTTATATTATTTATACTGCCAAAGTATTCCAAATGTGAATAACTAACGGAAGTAACTATAGCAATATCTGGCTTAACAATTGAGAGTAAATAACTCATGTCTCCCGGCCTATCTATTCCCATTTCTAATACTAATATTTCTGGATACTTTTTATTTTTAATTAATAACAAACCCAGGGCTTTAATAAATACTAAAAACCAGGATAAATAAGATTTTCCCGGAGATTTGCAACCAATAATCGTCAAAGGCAAACCAATTTCATTGTTGTAATTTTTATAACTGGTTCGTATATTAAATTTTTCCTTTAAAACATGGCTTATTGCTTCCTTGGTACTGGTTTTTCCATTAGAGCCGGTTATTCCAACAACCTTTGGCTTATACTTTTTTAGTATCAGCTTTGCTAGAATTTTTAATTTTAATTGCAAAATTTTTCGCATAATTTTTTTCTTATAAATCTATCTAGTTTTAGGCACTGCATAATAATTTAGGATAAAGTCAGCTATATCACGCCATAATGGAAGAGCTGAGCCCTCAGCATACTGCACGCCCTTTGGCTTGTCAATTTTAGTAAGCATCACAAACACGGGATTTTCAATTGGTGCTATACCTATAAATGTATGGATATATTCATCACTACTATACCCTCCGGCATTTGCGATTTGAGCAGTGCCAGTTTTTCCACCAATATAATAACCAGCAATAGCCGCGTTTTGTGAATGGCCTTTTTCCACCACATTCACTAACATAGCAGAAACCGTAGCAGCTGTTTTTTCACTTATTACCTGATTTACTGGCTTTGACGAAATATCTTCTTGTTTGCCATCCTCCGAAATTATAGATTTTATAACATGAGGCTTCATTAATAATCCCTTATTAGCAATCGCTTGATATGGCATAATCATTTGTAGCGGAGTAACAGCAATGCCCTGGCCAAATGAAGCTGTGGCTGCATCAATTTCTTTTATTCTATCGCTTAATAGATTGTTCATGTTACCCGGACTTTCAGCTCCTAATTCAATTCCTGTTCGTTCTCCAAAACCAAATTTTTTAACATATTCCGCAAATACTTTAGGTCCCACCTTATTCATTGCAAATATTGCACCAGTATTAAGAGAATAATCAAGAACTTCGCTCATATCAACAACACCATGAGGACCATGACTAAAAAAATCAGAATTTCTAATTGGTTTATGCCAACCACTTATCATTATTTCTCCTTTATCTTCATAGGTGGTAGCTGGCGTAATCACCCCCCTATCAATAGCAATAGCTAGGGTTACAGTTTTAAATACAGAACCTGGTTCATATTGATAAAGAATTGATGGATTGTTATAAACAGAAATGTCTTTGACATCCCGATAATAATTGGGATCATAATCAGGGACTGAGCACATAGCAATAATAGAACCATCTTTCGGATTCATTACAATTACTGTGCCCCCTTCCGCGTCGTGCTTTTTCACCTCTTCTTTTAGTTTTTCACAAGCGACAAATTCAATGTTTCTATCAATAGTTAACACTAAATCATCACCAGCCTCTGGTTTAGTATATTCTCTATCATTTATAATCATTAATTCCGACTTACTAGCAATATCTGTCTTCAATGAACCACCCTGGCCAAAAAGCTCAGTGTTAAAAAATTCCTCTAACCCGTACTTACCTTGTAGCTCTCCATCCACTTGACTGGTAAAGCCAACAATATGTGAAGCAATTTCATTTTCCGGATAATAGCGATATTCTTGTAAATTAAATCCCAAACCAGCAACCTGAAAAACATTAGTATTATCATTTCTATAAACCACTTCTTCAGATTTTATAATTAATTCATTGGGATCAGCCAAGGGTGAGGTAGAGGTAGAGTTATAATCTGAACTAGAAAGATAGGAATAAAGATTAATTAATTCATCAGAAGATATTTTTGACTTTAAGGGTTCATATGGATCACCTGGCTTATCAAGTTTTCTAAGATAATTAGAAATTAATTCTAATTTTGTTGAAGTAGCAATAATTAAATCAATATTATTAGGATTTTCTTTTTTTAAATCTTTTTTTAATTGAGGTTCATCAAAAAATTTATATAATTTTTCAGCCATTATCTCCGGATTTACAACATCTTTTGGAACAACATATATTTCAGCAAATTCTTTGTTGGTTGCAAGTGGGTATAGTTTATCTTCCTTCCCATTCTTCTCACTAAAAAAGATTTTTCCTCTTTCTGGCGCTAATTGGCTAAATATTTGATGTTGAGAAGATGCCATCGCTGTATATAAATCAAACTGATTAATTTGTACCTTATATAATTTATATACTAAAGAACTGATTAATAAAAAAATAACCGCGACGACAAGACGCCAGCGATTATTATTCACCTTTCCTTTTTTAGACCTATTTTTAATCTGAGTATCTCTCCACATAAACTAACTAATTAAAGAAAGGATGGTTATTTTTTGGCAACGGCAGTATTTCCAGCTTTAATATATTCAATATCAGAAATAGCAACCATATTTAAGGTCTTAGCTTGCTCATTTAGCACATAAAACGACTGAAGGGAGTTCATTTCTTGCTCGTAAAAAGCTCTTCTTTCCTCCAAATCATTAGTTTGACTACGTAAATCTTGAAGTATAAAACCTTTAGCCGTTAAATCGCTTATACCAATCAGATAAAGGAAGGCAATTGTCGCTATTGTTAAAAGCAATCCGATATTCAGTATTCTTAGATTGAGTCTGTCTTTAGTATTTTTTTCAGCAGATCTCTTGTAATAATTTGCTGTTTTTGTCATATACGGATAATCTTATATTAATTTAAAAATTATTTATTTCAAATTTCTTTGTTTATTTATCCTCCTCTACTTTAATAGCAGAACGTAGTTTTGCACTTCTTGACCTGGGGTTTCTAGATTGCTCCTCTAAACTTGGAAGTAACGGTTTCTTGGTAATTGCCATTAACTGCTCACTTTCTTTTAAAAATAACTTCACGATTCTATCTTCTCCGCTATGAAAAGAAACTGTTACTAAGCGCCCTTTATATTTTAATAACTTTGCGACTAACTGTAGAGCCATCCTCAAATTATCAAGTTCTTGATTCGTTTCCATTCTTAAGGCTTGAAATACTTTTGTTGCCGGATGTATTCTGTAATGGCTTCTTTTTGGATATTGTTCTTTTATCAACTCCGCCAATTCCAAGGTATTTAATATCTTTCCTTCTTTTCTTTTTAAAATTATGGCTTTCGCTATTTTATATGCGTATTTATCCTCACCGTATTCTCTAAATATTTTTGTTAAATCTTCTATTTTATATCTATTTACAATATCTTCTGTGGATTTTTCAGACTGCTTACCAAAGGCCATATCAAGTGGTGCAT
>Ga0209587_1001445_pt1 | contig 11120 bp, 11 predicted proteins | sample NGEPerD_2_FD_184512 | JGI IMG/M metagenome (GOLD analysis project Ga0209587, IMG submission 184512) | Arctic peat soil microbial communities from the Barrow Environmental Observatory site, Barrow, Alaska, USA - NGEE PermafrostL1-D... | ecosystem: Environmental > Terrestrial > Soil > Wetlands >... | reverse complement strand
CTTACTATGCTATGTGGCGAGATATCCTCGTCGTGCCGTTTAATTCGGAACAGCCTTATGATTTTGGCGAGTCGAGTATCCACAAGCATGTGGCAGCAAAGACGAGCACAGTGTTCAAGTATCTGGATTCTTTCAAGCCGCCGGTTGAGAGTATTTTTATAGACCGGATGATTGCGGGGCATTACTGGATGCTGAAGCGGCTGGGGGTTCAGGCCGCTTTTGGCGAGGAACTTCGCAGGTATCTGGCAGGCTCTAACTAACCTACTTACGGTGCGAACGATGTCGGCGGCAGCCTGGAGCATGGGGACTTCTTCGCCGAACCAGACGATGAAGGAGCGCGGTTTGGTTGGGCCGAGGCGAGCTGTTGCCTCCGCTCATTGTAGAAACGCAGCACCAGTTCCTGGTTGCGGGCGAAGGCTTCCGGGGTGGCAACATCGTATACGCTATGCTGCTCCCAGAGGCCGCCGTTGTCACGGAAGGTGGAGAGGCCGCTTTCAGCGCTGATGCCAGCGCCGGTGAGGACTACGATGTGCCTTTGCATCAGTCGAAGATCTTGCCGGGGTTGATGATGCCGTTGGGATCAAATACCTGCTTAATCCCTCTCAGGTAAGCAATTTCTACTTCGCTGCGAGTGTATTGCAAGTAGGGTTTTTTGGTCATGCCTACACCGTGTTCGGCGGAGACGCTGCCTTGGTACTTCTCGACAATTTCAAATACCCATTTGTTAACCTGCTGGCACTTTTCAAAGAAGTCTTCTTTCGCCATGTCTTCCGGCTTCAAGATGTTGAGGTGCAGGTTGCCATCGCCAATGTGGCCAAACCAGATAATTTCAAAATCCGGGTAGTGGTTAGTCACCACTTCATCGATTTCCTGCAGGAATACCGGAACCTTGGACACCACAACGGAAATGTCGTTCTTGTAGGGCGTGCGTGGCGCGATGGATTCCGAGATGCGCTCGCGCAGCTGCCAAAGGTTCTGCGCCTGGGTTTCGCTCTGGCTGATTACACCGTCCAGCACCCAGCCATTTTCCATACACTGCTCAAACAGGCTCATGGCGTTATCCATTACCTGATCCGAGACCGCTTCAAACTCCAGCAGCGCGTAGTAAGGCGCTTCAGTTTCAAACGGTGCCTGCACCAGGCCGTGGGCCAGTACATGCCCCATGGCCTGGTGCGAAAAGAACTCGTAGGCGGTCAGGTCAAGGCCACCCTGGAAGGTTTTGAGCACGTCCATGGTGCTGCCAAGATCATTGAGCCCAAGCACCAGCACCGTAAGATTATCTGGCTGGCGTGAGAGCTTCATAGTGGCTTCGGTAATAAAGCCAAGCGTGCCCTCGGCGCCGATGAAGAGATGGCGCAGATCATACCCGGTGTTGTTCTTTGCCAAATCCTTATTCAGATCAAGAACATCGCCTTTACCCGTCACTACTTTGAGGCCGGCCACCCAATCGCGGCTCATGCCGTAGCGGATTACCTTGATGCCCCCCGCGTTGGTAGAAATATTACCGCCAATCTGACTGGAGCCGGCAGATGCAAAATCTACCGGGTAGTAAAGGTTGTTCTCTTCGGCAAAATTTTGCAGCTGCTCGGTGACCACACCCGCCTGGCAGCGAACCAGGCGGTCGCTGGCACTGAAATCCAGAATCTGGTTCATGTTATCGAAGGCAACAACCACTTCACCGTTGGCGGCCACTGCGCCAGCACTCAGGCCGGTACGGCCACCGGAAGGAACCAGCGCCACACGGTGTTCGTTGGCAAATTTCACCAGCGCCTGAACCTGTTCGGTGGTTTTCGGGAGCACGATGGCCAATGGATTGGGCGCGTAGATACGCGTCCAGTCTTTGCCGTAGCTTTCAAGATCAGCAGGGTCGGTCAGTACCTTTCCGGGCGCGTCGCCGATCGCAACCAGCTCTTTCAAGGAAGCAATGATCTGTTCGGATTTCATGAAGGCATCAGTCTCGTCAGGGTTGGCTGGTAGCTCTGGATAGAAAGTTCTCAGTTCAGTTGATCCAAGCGAACCGGCACACTGTGAAAAGTTGCTTTTATGGTATCATACCGCCCCTGTTCTGTGAGCCAGGCCCGACGATCACTGGCTGCAGGTCATTTCATGCCACGAAAGGTTCGGAAGCAAAGCCCATGTCAACGAAGTCCCTCGAAAAGAGCAAAATCCGGATTCTGCTGCTGGAAGGCGTGCACCAATCCGCCCTGGACACCCTGAATGCCGCAGGCTACACCAACATTGAGTACCTCAGTCACTCTCTGGCCGAGGAAGATCTTATTGAGAAGATTGCCGATGCGCACTTTGTGGGCCTTCGCTCGCGCACTCAGTTGACCGCGAAAATATTTGAGGCCGCCAAAAAACTGGTTGCCGTGGGCTGTTTCTGTATTGGCACCAACCAAGTGGATCTTCAGGCGGCGACCCGTCGTGGTATCGCGGTATTCAATGCTCCTTTTTCCAACACCCGCAGTGTTGCTGAACTGGTTCTGGCGCAGGCCATCCTCCTGCTGCGCGGCGTTCCTGAAAAAAATGCCAGAGCGCACCGTGGTGACTGGCAGAAATCAGCCAAGGACAGCTACGAAATTCGCGGCAAGAAACTGGGCATCATCGGTTACGGCAACATCGGCACCCAGTTCAGCGTGCTGGCTGAAGGCCTGGGCATGGACGTGTATTTTTACGATGTAGTTTCCAAACTGTCCATCGGCAATGCCACTCAGGTAGGCAGCATGCAGGAACTGCTTAACATCGCTGATGTTGTGAGCCTGCACGTTCCGGAAACCCATGCTACCAAGTACATGTTCAAGGCAGAGCAGCTGGCTCAGATGAAGCCTGGCTCTATCCTGATGAATGCCTCAAGAGGCACGGTTGTTGATATTGATGCACTCGCTGATTCCCTGAGAAGCGGCAAGTTGCTGGGTGCTGCGATTGACGTGTTCCCCGTTGAGCCCAAGTCGAACAACGAAGAATTCGTTTCTCCGCTGCGGGAGTTCGACAACGTTATTCTGACTCCGCACGTAGGCGGCTCCACCATAGAAGCTCAGGAAAACATCGGGCGCGAAGTGGCCGAGAAGCTGACCATGTACAGCGACAACGGTACCTCTGTATCTTCTGTGAACTTCCCGGAAGTAGCATTACCTTCGCACCCAGACCAACACCGCATTCTGCACATTCACGAGAACGTGCCGGGCGTGATGTCTGAAATCAACCAGGTGTTCTCCGAAAACGGCATCAACGTTTGTGGACAGTACCTGCAGACCAAACAAGATATTGGTTACGTAGTGATTGATGTAGACAAGGCTTATGGTGAACTTGCCTTGGAGAAACTGCTCCTGGTAAAAGGCACCATCCGCGCTCGCGTGCTGTTCTGAGCAGCGCACTGTAAAAGCCGGCAAGTAAAAGCAAAAAAGCTCCGCCACCAAAAGGTCGCGGAGCTTTTTTATGCCCGGCCGAGTCAGGGTCCGGGGCGTTACCGGTTACTGCATGGGAACCAGTGTCAGCTCAACGCGACGGTTCTGTTCACGCCCTGCAGCGTTATCGTTGGAAGCGATAGGGTAACGCTCACCGTAACCCACAGCGCGAGTACGCTTGGACTCAATACCCTGATTCAACAGGAAGTCCCGTACAGAGCCAGCGCGGCGCTCACTGAGCAACTGGTTATAGCTGTCTGAGCCAGAGCTGTCTGTGTGACCTTCAATCTGAATAATGGTCTTATCGAACTCTTTCAGCACCAGGGAAACCGATTCGAGAGTATTCGTGAAGCCTGAGCGAATGGAGGTCTGGTTCAGGTCGAAGGTGATATTGCCGGGCATGATGAGCTCGATCTGATCACCGTTACGAACAACCCGGACACCTGTACCTTTCAGCTTATGTCTCAGCTCTGCTTCTTGCCGATCCATGTAATAGCCAATGCCGCCACCAACGGCTGCACCGCCTGCCGCACCGATCAGGGCGCCTTTACCACGGTCACTTTTGCTTGAGGTTGCGGCGCCTATGGCTGCACCGCCGATAGCGCCGATAATGCTGCCTTTGGTGGCACTCGAGGTTTTCTCTTCATCGGTGTATGGGTCATACGTCATACAGCCGGCGAGGCCCATGGTCGTCACTGCTAATGCAAGCATCGTTTTCTTCACAGCATTCTCCTGTGGCTGATTTTTCTGCAGGCGCCGCCTTTCAGGCTTGCAAGTCTTTCAAGCCCTGAAATTTTCTCTTCAAGGCTTCAGAGACTTGCTGAGGCGTCTGCCGTTGGATGATCAAAGGTGTCAATAATTGTATTGAACACGGTTGCCTGTATATCCTTGGCTTCGTTCACCAGGTGATGACGTCCATCGGCGATTCTCACTTCTTCCACCGATGCAAACTTGTTGCGGATAATTCTCAGATTATGCTGCCAGTCTACCGTCTGATCTTTTTCTCCTTGAACTACCGTGACCGGGAAGTTAACCGGGCGGGCAGACTCAATGTGCGGTATCCATGTGCGCAGCGCGCTTACCCAATCTACGTGCACCGCTCTCGCCTGCAATGGATCGTGCTCCCGCAGAAAGCGCAAAAACTGCGTGTTGCCGCTGTTTGCTGAAAATACTCGCTGCCAGCGGCTGATAAAGGGTTTTACCATAGTGTGCAGAACTCTGGCACCAAGCCAGCCTGCCGGTCGGATCAACGGCGCCAGCAGCACCACTTTACGGAACTCTGATGTTTCCTGGGAGTGATGGTTCGACAGCAGGTAATCGATCAGTATGCCACCTCCCGTACTCTGGCCAACCGCAAACCATGGCCCACGGATTTTGTCACGGACATGGGTCAAAACTTCTGACAATACCCCCTGGTACTCCAGGAAACTGCCAATGGCCGCCGGTGTCCCGCTGGAAAGCCCATGACCCGGCTGGTCGTATGCCAGCACATCAAAACCGGCTCCGAGACAGCAGTCAATCAACTGGCTGTACAATCCAACATGATCAAAATAGCCGTGCAGAATGAACACAGTGCCACGGGCTACACGAGGTGCAGGCAATCGAAAATAATGCACCATAATTTCATGCCGGCCTGCCGTTACATACCCCTGATGATACGCAACTTCCGGATGTTCCACCCAGAGATCAAGGCCATAAAAACGGCAGTAAGCCACCATCTCTTTACTGAGCTCTCTCCGCTTTACCGGATCAAATGGCTCAAGCCTGTCCAGTAGGGATCCACGATCCCAGTCCGGTATTTCTATGGTATCTGTTTTCCAGTACACGTAGAGTTAAACGCCTGTCATGAATAGATAATACGAATTACGATGCACAATCCTAACCCATAGCGGGGGCATAACCCAGATGTTGCAACATCTTCTTGAAACCGGACTGCGCCAGACCATGAATCACCTGGTCAGGCCGGCACTTCACCCGGCAATACCGGTTTCAGTTCAACGCACGTTGATAAGCCAGGCCTACCGGAGTTCTGTTCCGCCTCGCGGCTGCCGCTTTCAGACAGGCACACTGGCGGGCTTACCTGTTATAAGGAGCTCTTTCGGACAGGCCACACGCGGCGCCGTGCTGTACCTGCACGGAGGCGGTTATATCATCGGCTCAGCTGCTACCCATAAGGGGCTTACCGGGCACTTGGCTAAAGCAAGCGGCTGCACGGTGATTACACCGGACTACCGCCTTGCTCCGGAGCACCCTTTCCCGGCCGCACTGGACGATGCAGAGGCAACCTGGCTGGCGCTTATTGATGAAGGGTTTGCACCCGGGCAAATTGCCATTGCTGGTGATTCTGCCGGCGGCGGACTGGCTATCGCACTGGCTATGCGCTTGCGTGACAGCAATCAGCCCCTACCCGCCTCCGTTACGGTTTTTTCACCCTGGGTGGATCTGACCCAGGAAGCGCTGTATTCACCCGAATGCGAACCGGTGCTGCAAGCGCGCTGGACAGCGAAAGCTGCAAACCTCTACGCGGGCAAGGAATCGCTGCGTAATCCCCTGATTTCACCGATTTTCGGAAACTTTGACGATTTTCCACCGCTGCTGATCCAAGTCGGAAGTCAGGAAATTCTTCTGAACGATGCTGAACGGCTCGCCGAAGCAGCGAGGCAGTGTGAGGTGGAAACCTGCTTGGAAGTGTTCAACAGTCTTTGGCACGTTTTCCAGGTTCACAGCGGCCAACTGGACAGAGCAACCGCCGCCGTGCAAACCGCAGGCGAGCACATCAGAGAGCATCTGGCAGACTGAGCTCACCGAGTACAAGCGCCTCTTTGCGTTGCCTTGGCCACTGCTTGATGTGCCACTCGAGCTTAGATGCCCGGCTGCGGTCGCCCGCTGGCGAACTGAACACCAGCTCCAGCGGGCCCTTGCCCCTCAGACTTCGCGCTCCTTTGGGGGCGCCGGCCTGATGCTCGGTAAAACGCCGGGCGACATCCGTGCTAATACCGGTATAGAGCGCGCCACCGGCGGTACGAACCATGTAAACAAACCAGTCACTAGCCATCTGCAAGTCCCTGCTCCCGTTCCCTCACTTTTTTCTGCTGCAACCAGAGGCCCGCCATAATCAGCACCAGGCCGATGTAAGTTGAAGGCAGAATCTGCTCGCCAAGAATAAAGTAAATAAACACGAGTGACAGGAACGGCGAAATGAAGATCAGATTGCTCACCCTGGAGGTGTTTTCCGCCTTTTTCATGGCGTAAGACCAGAGCACAAAAGCAATGCCCATCTCAAACACGCCTACGTACACCGCCGCCACCAGGGAGCCGGTTAGCGGCAGAGCCAGCCCCTCTGTCCACCAGCAGATCAGCGCAATCACAGGAAGGCCGAACAGAAAGTTCAGAAACAGCCCTACCACCGGATCCCGCGTGTCGCGGGTCGCAATGATCCAGTAGGAGGCCCACACGAGGGTGCTGCCGATTGCCAGCGAGACGCCCAGCGGATCCGAGAAACCCAACGTAGTGACGGCGCCCCGGGTAGCAATCACCACCACCCCCGCGTAACACACCAGCCCGGCAAAGATATCCAGCATGCGCAGACGGTGCCCCAGAAAGGGTACCGAGAGATACGCCAGGACCAGCGCCCAAGTATAATTTAACGGCTGGGCTTCCTGGGCTGGCAGCCGATCAAAGGCGCCAAAAAGAAGAAAATAGTACAGACATGGGTTGATGAGCCCCATACCAAAAGACTGAATATACTGTTTTTTGCGCAGTGTAAACACCAAGTGCCAGCGCTTCTGCACCAGCAAGATGGCAGCCATAACCAGCACAGACGATGCACAGGCAACCAGCAGCATCTGAACCGGTGCCAGATCGGCAAGCGCCAGCTTAAAGGCCGTAGCAACCGTAGACCAGAGCAGAACCGTGCCCAGCCCATACAACATGGCTGTTTTCTGATCCCTCATCACGACTCTCCCTGCGGTTCTCGTAAACGGGTATTTTCTGGACTGCGATCATAACGGCTTTCGCTGGCCGACTCGCTTGCTGCCAACCACCGGTACAAGGTGCGCCGGTTAATGCCCAAAATTTGTGCAGCGCGGCGTTTGTTGCCGTTCACCGCCTGCATCACATCCCGCACATAGTGCTGCTGCAGGTTTTCCAAGGTCGGCCATTCAGAGATGTTTTCATCGGAACATGTGACTTTTGGGCTAACCGGGCCGCCTTGGCGCTTCCGGATCCGTTCGGGCAGGTGATCGGGCTGAATGGTGTCGCCCTCACAAAAGGTAACCGCCCTCTCAATTGCACTGGCAAGTTCACGGACATTCCCGGGAAACGGATAGTCCATCAGGGTGCGGGAGCTTACGTCACTAAGCTTCAGAAACCCGCGCTGATGTCGCCTGGAAGCCTCCCGTAAAAAATGCATGGCGAGCAGATCGACATCGTCACCCCGCTCACGGAGCGCCGGAATACGTAGGCTCAGCGTTTCCAGCCGGTAGTAGAGATCTTCCCTGAAGCTCCCCTCACGAACCGCCTTGACCAGATCCACATGAGTTGCCGCCAAAATTCGCACGTCCACCGGCTCTTCCTGATCCGAACCAACCGGTTTGACCATGCCCTCCTGCAAGACCCGAAGCAGTTTCGCCTGCAAACCCAAGGGCATTTCTCCAATCTCGTCCAGCAACAACGTGCCGCCGTGAGCTTCCGCAAACAGGCCTTTGCGGGCCTGGCGGGCACCGGTAAAGGCGCCTGCCTCATGGCCAAAAAACTCGCTCTCCATGAGCTCCCCCGGAATACCAGCGCAGTTAACCGCCACAAAGGACCCGGAGTTCCGCTCGCTGGCCCGGTGAATGGCTCTCGCGACCAGTTCCTTACCGGTTCCGCTTTCGCCACAGATTAATACCGCGGCTTCGCTGCGGGCAATCTGCCGGATTTCAGACCGGAGCCGGACCATGCTTTCATGCTCACCAATCAGACCGAGAGATTCATCCGCGCCATTGTGCGCAAGAAACTGCTGCAGTTGCCGGGTGAGATCGGCCTGGGTCAACAATCGGCGTATTTTCAGGCGCAAATGGTCGGTGGATAAAGGCTTTGTCAGAAAATCATCCGCCCCGGCTTTTAGCGCATCAACCGCCTGATCCACGGTACCGAAAGCGGTAATGATAATAAAAGGCAGACTATGCCCGTCAATCTGGGCTGCCTTGAGAAGCTCCAGTCCATCGCCATCCGGCAAACGAAGATCTGAAACGACCAGATCCGGCGTTTCTTCGGCAAGCAGTCTGCAACCCTCGTTTACCGTACCGGCACGGGTTACCCGATAGCCATCCAGCTCAAGCTCCTCGCTCAATAGCAAACTCAGGCTTACATCATCCTCCAGCAGCAGAATCGTTGCCTTATGTTCGCTCATGCCGTCGTCTCCACTGGCCAGAACAGGCTCACCCGGCATCCGCCAGCTTCATTGTTTTTGATTTCAATCCGGCCACCGTGTTCTTTCAGCACGCTACTGACGACCGCCAGCCCGAGACCCGTGCCTTCTCCTGCCGGGCGGGTACTGTAAAAAGGCTCAAACACAGCCTCCCGTTTTTCCGCCGCAATGCCCGGGCCATCATCGTCTACTCGCACCTCCCACTCGCTATCGTTGCAGTGCAATGATAAAACCACCTCGGAGCGGGCTGCCTGGCACGCATTGCGCACCACGTTCAAACACGCCAGCTCAAGCCTCATGGGCTCAGCCCTTACTCTGGCATCCGCTTCAAGACCCTGGCTACGCAACCGTTTTCCGCGACATTTTTCATCCTCACCCGCACGATCCAGCACATTCTTCAGGACAGCATCGAGGCTGACAGGCCGTCTTGAATCAGGCACATGGCGGAAGCAGTCCAGCAACTGCTGAATGATCGTGGTCATGCGCCCTACCTGGAATCCGATATCATTCAGCTGCCGGCGCTGCTCATCCGTTAGCTCGTGACGCGCCAGAATGTCTGCACGCCCTTGAATCACATTTAAGGGCGCGCCAAGTTCGTGCGCGACACCGCCCGCCACGCGCCCGATCATGGCAATTTTTTCCTGGTAATCCAGGCGTTCAGCAAGTTGACGTTCTTTTATCACGCGCTGCTGTATTTCCTCTTCCGCCCGGGCCATGCGTTCGCCCATATCCCGCACGCCACCGTATATCTGCCGCAACTCTCGGGGGCCGGACGGTTCCGCGTCAAGCCGCCAGTTCCCGGGAGCCAGTCCATTCATGGTGTTCAATAGCCGGCTCACATGGCGGCCCACGGCGCCATAGTGCCCGAGCACCACCACCAGAATGATTGTTACCGCGAGCGCCGACCAGATAGACACAGCCCACATGCGGCTTGAAGCCAGCAATTCGTGGAAGTCACTGCGTCTGCGGGTTATCTGCAGCAGGCCCTGAATCCGACCGTCTTCGGCCAGCAGAGGCGTAAAATGCGAGAATACGGATTGCCCGTCCACCCATCGAAAAGCTCCCCCTAGCTCGCCACTGTTGATAACCTGTTCGGCGCTGGCACTATTACCCACATCGGTGTCAGTCAGGCCCAGGCTGGCTATACGGGCTCCGTCGTTGTCAAACACCGAGGCTCCGGATACACGACCAATCCGGAAAATCGATTTCAGGGAATCGCCCATAACCAACTCGTCTTTCTCCTGCATCGCACGGGAAAGCGGGCCGCTCGCAGCGCGAGCTACCAGCTCCAGATCTTCCTGCAAGCGATCATTCAAAGCTTTTTCTACGGCCCCGAACCCCAGATAAATGGCAAGCGCGCTGATAGCCAGCAAAGGCACAACAATGCTCAACACAAGGGTTAACTGTATCGACCCGATGACCTGGCCTGCATTCCTGAGAGAAGATTTCATTCTGGCTCCAGCGACATAATTGCCACACATTTCTGCCACATGTGGCATTTCGCCACAACCCTAATTACTTCAGATTAATCATAAAAATAACACAAGCATATGATTTTTAATGATAAAAATATATCTGGGTCAGCTGGCACGGAGATTGAATAGTCTCTGATGATCGCAAATGAAACAGGAGAAGTTGATTATGAACATGAAAAAACTACTCGTATCCATTACCGCATCCATTGCCCTGCTAGCTGCTGCACCCGCCATGGCTGAGCAGAACCAGCCCAGCCCGGCGGCCACCGGAGATTCCAGCAGCTACTCAAACCCGGCTGCAGCAGGTAATCAGAAAACCAACTACACCGACGCCGAACTGAAGAAGTTCATCCAGGCGCAAGAAAGCATTACAGAAGTGCGGGAAGAGTACATTGAGAAAATCGAATCCGCGGACTCCCAGCAAAAGGCGCAGGAACTGCAGATGGAAGCCAACGATGAAATGGTGTCAGTAATTGAGGACGCGGACATGGACATCCCGACCTACAATGCCATCGCGACAGCCTTCAGCAGCGAGCCGAAGGTACGTAACCGCATTGAAGCTTTGATGTAAGTAGCAACTGAACCGGGAAATTTGCTCGTCAGTTTAGCCCCGCTTTTCAGCGGGGCTTTTTTTGATGACAGCTGACTTAACGATTATTCATTACCTTTCCTGCTGGTGTTATCCAAACTAGACTGATTTAACTGGCCGCCGTTATTCCTGACGTCGACCTCTCATCTGACAGAAGGAGTCATTTCATGTCTGACAAACCCAAGCACACGAAGCACTCCAGCGGAAGCGGCGGAGAATGGCATCAACATGCAGATGCCATC
>Ga0209587_1001443_pt1 | contig 11127 bp, 10 predicted proteins | sample NGEPerD_2_FD_184512 | JGI IMG/M metagenome (GOLD analysis project Ga0209587, IMG submission 184512) | Arctic peat soil microbial communities from the Barrow Environmental Observatory site, Barrow, Alaska, USA - NGEE PermafrostL1-D... | ecosystem: Environmental > Terrestrial > Soil > Wetlands >... | reverse complement strand
ACTCGACACGCTGTTCCTGGCAGGCCCGGTCTCGTTCAGGGGCCGTCTCATCCAGTACGCCGGCCGCATCCTCCGAGCCCATCCGGGCAAGCAGACCGCCGAGGTGCACGACTACCACGACGTCGAGGTGCCAGTTCTCGCGGCCGCGCTTACCAAACGCGCACCCGGCTACCTCAGCCTCGGATTCCCCGACCCCCGCAAGCTCGCCTGAGCGCTCCTCAGGGGTCTGGAGCAGCGTTGCAAATATGCAACGTGTTAAGAAATCGCGGGAAACCCAACAGGTCCCCTGGACGTGTCAGGTGCCTTGACATGTCGCAGAAGCGCCCGAGTGATGCACGAAAGTGATGCACGAAGCCCCGGAATCGGTGTCTACTGGCGATCATCGCCGAACCGGCGCGAACCGCCACACCCCCTCTGACCTGCGGTTTCGTCAAAACTCGCCAACAGCCGTTGATCGATCCATCACGTGGCACCAGTGACAGGCGGGCGTACCCGACGCTCAGCAACACCGGGACGTTGCGTTCCCTGGCCTCCGCGAACGCATCGGGAGACCACTCCCACCAGTCGACCGGGTTGTCCTTGTGCTGGAGGAGGTATTGGGATGTCGCCTTCGCCAACCGATTCACCGCCGCTCAACTAGAGCACATGCCCAGGTCACGCCAGCACCCCGGCGCTCCTCCGCATTGGTTGAGGTGTCGACCGAAGCATCCGCTGGCGTTTCACGCTCACAACTGCGGCGGCGCAGGCTCCGAGCGTCCATAGGGCCAGGACCGTCGTCACGGCGATGAGGGACCCGACGTCGCCCCCCGAGACGAGCTGGCTGGCCGCGTTGGTGAAGGCGGTCAGCGGCAGCATCCCGTTGAGGGTCCGGAGTACCGAGGGCGCGGTCTCCAACGGGATGACGTTGCCGAGCGCGGCGACCTGGACCAGCAGGAACAGGACGAAGATCGTGATGCCGGCACCGCCCAGGGCGAGCCGCATCGCGTACGCCAGCAGCGAGAACGTCACGGCCGCCAGGACGGTCAGCAGGACGAACGGGACAGCCGCCGAGACACGTGCATGGACGGCCCACATCGCGATCAGGACTGCCACGACCTGCACCAGAGCAAGGCCAGCGACGGGGAGCACCTGCGAGAGGGCGAGCCGCCGCGAGGACACGGGCGCCAGTGCATGCGCGCGCACCGCGGACACGTCCACCCCGAGGGCCCCGACGAGGGCGGCCAACCACAGGATGACGGCCGCGAGCAGCCAGCCGTTCCCGTGCTTGGTGTGCTGGACGCTGTGATTGAGCTGCACGGGCTCGCTGACCGTGGTGGCGAGCGCATTCTGCTGTGGGCTCGAGTACGTCGGACTCTGCTTGGCACCCTTTGTCAGACCACTGCTCAGCTGCTGGGCCCCACTGTTGGCCGAGCTGGCCCCCGAGCTCACCGACTCACTCCCCGAGACCAGGGAGGTCGCCGCCGACGAGGTCTCCTGCGTGCCACCTACCAGCTGGCTTGCTGCGTCGTTGACGCTGCCCGCGCCCTGGGTCACCGCCGACGCACCGGAGAGCACCTTGTTCGTGCTGGCGCTCAGGTCACCACTGGCCCCGCTGAGCTTCTGGGCTCCACGTGCCAGCTGGCCGTTACCCCTAGCGAGGGCGCCGGCTCCCCTCGCAAGCTCTCTGTCGGCCGTCGCCACCCTGCCCGCCAACCGGTCCACCAGCCCAGAGCCTGCTGCGAGCACGAGCGAGTGATTCCTCGACCTGGTCAGGTCGGCGCAGAACTGCACCGATCCGCCCTGAGCCGCACACCGTCCACTGAGCCCGTTCAGCTCCCCCGTGAGCCGCCGGGCGCCCGTCGCGATCCTCGCGGTCGCGATCGAGACTCCGGAAGCTCCGGTTGCCACCTTCCGGGACTTGTCCGCCAGGCCGCCGCTCACCCTGGCCAGTTTTCGAGCGCTTCTCGCGAGGTCTGCCGCACCCGAGTGCAGCTTCCTGGCCCCACGGGAGACGCCGGCCACGCCTTGCTCGACCTCGGCCGCTCCACTGGCGACCGACGCCGTTCCGGAATGGAGGTCTGCGGTCCCGGACGCCACCTGGCCGAGGCTGTCGGCCAGGGTGCTCGTCCCGGCGTCGAGCTGAGCGGCACCGTCCGACACCTGAGCGGTCCCGTCCGCGAGCGACGAGGCGCTGGAGGCCGCCGACGAGTTCGACTTGGCGATCTGGTTGAACCCGTCGTACACGTTCTTCAGGTAGCCCTGGGTCGTCTGGTTGCCCAGTGAGGTGGCGGCCGCTGCGACCACCTGCTCACTGATGTAGGGCACGGTCGTGGTCGCTGCCGAGTTGCTGACCAGCTGGACCTGTCCCCGCTGAGGCTTGTCCGTGCCGGAGGAGACGATCGCGTTGGAGAAGTCCGACGGGATGGTGAGGACCGCGTAGTAGGTCCCGCTCTTCAGGCCGTACGTCGCGTCGTTGGTGTCGGTCAACGTCCAGTCGAGCTTGGTGGCCGAGGGCTTGGGGTCGGTCAACGACGCCGTCAGGGCCCGGCCGGCAGCCATGGGCTGGGGATCGGTCAGGATCTTGTCGTTGTTGACGACTGCGACCGGGATCCTGTCGAGCTTTTCCTGCCGGTCGGAGACCGACCAGACCAGGATGGCTGCCGCCACCAGTGGCAGCAGCAGACCGACAACTCCCACGCGGACCCACCGCCGCCGCCGGCCGCGCCAGCCAGCCACTGCGTACTCACTCATCGGACATCCTCCCTGCTCCCTGCTGCTGGGCTCCTCGGCTGGAACCGAACCGCCTGCCGGCACGCTGGGTCTCTGGTGACCGGTATGACCGGTATGACCGGTCCCGCTCGCCACCGAGCACGATCACGGTCACGCCGCGACGGGCCAGCTCCACGGCAAGTGACTCGGCCCTGTCGCGCTCACCTACGCCGGTCAGGTGCTCGGTCCCGGTCATGACGATGACGGTGGCCCCGCCTGCGATGGCCAACGACGCCTCGACGATCGCCGCATCCACGGAGGCGTCGTTGCCATCCGCTTCACCGGGCGCGTGGACCGTCGGCTCGGCGGTTGCGGCTGCCGTGAGCTCGTCGATCGTCTCGAAGGTCCTCTCGACGAAGGCGCGGCGACGCCACATCGAGAGTGTCGCAAGGTGTGCGGCAGCGCGGACCTCCTCATCGACAGGGCCGGCAGGGCCATCACGCCGGCCGAGCTCGATGAAGGTTGCCTTCCGGTTGACCGCCTCGCGCTGCTCCGGCAGCAGCAGGCCATCGACCACCAGCTCGCCGCTGAAGGGACGCCGGCGCCCCGCCAGCACGTGGCCCAGCTCGTGGGGGTCACCTCCCTCCGGCACCCTCAACCGGTTGACCCGACCGGGAGAGGCCGCGAGCTGCACGGGCACGCCGCCCTCGCGAAGCACCAGGTCGCTGGCGAGCAGGGTCATCTCGCCGTTGGCCGCCTCCCACTGCTCGAAGTCGATCTTGCGGTGCAGCGCGGCGCCTTCCACGTCGACGACAGGAACCCGCCGGTCGAGCAGCCGGGGGAGCCACACGCCCGCCTGTCCAGGAGCACCATCACGGAGGGGACCAGGGTCATCCGCACGACGAAGGCGTCGACGAAGACACCTACGGCGAGGCCGAACGCGATCTGCTGGATGGTGGCCGTACCTGCGGGAATAAAGGCGACGAAGACGCTGACCATGATCAGCGCAGCTGCCGTGACTACCCGTGACGACGCCTTGAAGCCACGAAGGACTGCCTGCCCGGCGTCGTCGGATCGGACGAAGTCCTCGCGCATCGCCGAGACGAGGAACATCTCGTAGTCCATCGCGAGGCCGAACAGCACTCCCATCACGAAGATCGGCAGGAAGCTGACGATCGGCCCGTTCGCCAACCCGGGCAGGAGACTGTCCAGCCAGCCCCACTGGAACACCACGACGACGGCGCCGAGCGCAGCCCCCACCGACAGGAGATAACCCAGAGTCGCTTTCACCGGCACGGCGATGGACCGGAAGACGATCATCAGCAGGATCAGCGAGAGCCCGATGACGATGATCCCGAAGGGAAGCAACGCGTCTCCCAGGCGGGCCGACGCATCGATGTTGATGGCCGTCGAGCCGGTCACGAGCATGCCGCTCACGGCGTACTTCTTCTCCAGGGCGGGAACGCGCTGTCTCAGCTCGTTCACCAGTGCAGTCGTCGACGGGGCAGTCTGACCCGCGGGCGGGATCACCTGGATGAGGGCCGTGTCTCCGCCCTCGTTGGGCGTGGCCTGGGTGACCGCTACGACACCCGGAATCGGCTTGATGGCGTTGGCCAGGTCCTTGACCGTGCCCTTGGGGTCCGAGCTGGTGATCACGTCCGCGGTCACCGACAGCGGTGCGTTGTACCCCTCACCGAAAGCCGCGGTGATCTTGTCGTAGGTCTGCCGTTGCGTCGACGAGATCGGCGCGGTGCTGTTGTCCGGGATCGCGAGTCTCAGGCTGAGGGCCGGGACGGCGGCAAGACCGAGGACGGCGACGACGGCCAGGACAGTCAGGATCGGATGACGCGTCACGCCGTGGACCCACAGTGTGGCGACACCTGAGCGAGGGTGCTTCGAGGGCGTACGCCGACGCTGACGCCTGGGCTTCGGCCGGAGTCGTTCGCCGAACAGGAGGGCGATCGCCGGCAGCAGGGTGAGGGCGATGAGGACCGCGACTGCCACTGCACACGCCGCACCGAGGCCCATCACGGTCAGCACCGGTATCTGGGCGACCGAAAGGCCTGCAAAGCGCGATGATCACTGTCGCGCCGGCGAACACCACTGCGCTGCCGGCGGTGGCGAGTGCCCGAGCCATCGACTCGGGGGCCGGAACACCTTCGGCCAGCTGTCTGCGATGTCGCGACAGGATGAACAGCGCATAGTCGATGCCGACGGCGAGACCCAGCATCTCCGCCAGCGTGGGGGCGGTGCTCGACACGGTCACCACGGACGACGTCACGACCACTGCGCTCAGCGTCACCGCGACACCGATCAAGGACGTGGTGATGGGCATGCCCGCCGCCATCAACGAGCCGAAGGTCAGGGCCAGGATCATGAACGAGACGAGCAGGCCAAGGAGCTCGGGAACATGGCTCGGGTCGGCGGTGCTCTTGTAGGCATCGCCGCCCACCGATGTCGACACTGCCGAGGAAGGGGGCGGCTTGGCCGCCCTCAGCACCCCCTCGAGAGTCCCCTCGGACGGCACCTTCGCAGCGAAGCGCACCTGTCCGAGGGTCGACCGCGCGTCCTTGGACACCGTCGGGTCGTCAGCCGTCAGCGGGTTGCTGAGCTTGACACCGGGCACCTTGGCAACCGCCGTGACGATGGTGCTCACGGACCTGGCGTTGCCGGAATCGGTGATCCTGCCCGTCTTGACCGTGAACAGGATCTGCCCGGTTGCCCCGGTCTGGTCGAACCGCTCGCCGAGGATGTCCTGACCCTCCTGCGACTCGGTCCCAGGGATCGAGAACGAGTCGTCGTACCGGTCACCGAGCAGCGCGGCGCCCCCACCGAGCAACCCGAGAACGAGTGTCCAGACGCCGAGCACGAGGCCGCGGCGCTTGGCGATGGCCCCGCCGAGGCGGTACAGAAAGATTGACATGGGTGGTCCCCTCGAGGCCACTCACACTGAGGGAAGCCAGGGTCCGCGCCAGTCCGGACATGGGTCCCGTTCAGCCCGGGCCCAATCTTTTGTGGCACCCATAATGACAGAACTTCCTGCCAGTCAACGGACCGACGCGGCGCTGGACTAGCAGTCGCCCTAGCAAGCTGCGACGGAGGTGTGTGACAGTCGCGAGGGGATGTGGCACTGCGGACAGACCAGGAATGAGGACGGGTGATGGAGCGGTCGTTGATCATGTCGCGCAGGGACCTGGAGTTCCTGCTCTACGAGTGGCTGGACACCGAGGAACTGGGCGCGCGCGAGAGGTACGCCGACCACGACCGCGAGACGTTCGACGCGCTGCTCGACCTCGCCGAACGGCTCGCCACCGACGTGTTCGCACCCATCAACCGGCTCGTGGACACCGAGGAGCCGCGCATCGGCGGGGACGGAAAAGTGGTCCTTCCCGCGGAGGTCGAGAAGGCCCTTGCCGCGTACACCGAGTCGGGACTGCCCACGAGCGTCTTCGACGCCGAGCTCGGCGGCATGCAGCTGCCGTTCGTCGTGCACTCGGCCTGCTCGACCTGGTTCCAGGCCGCCTGCGTCGGCGCTTTCGCCTACCCGTTCCTCGCGGAGGGGAACGCCAGCCTGCTCGTCGCCCACGGCACACCCGAGCAGGTGCGGACGTACGCCGGCCCGGTGATCGAAGGCCGCTGGTACGGCACGATGGCGCTCTCCGAGCCGCAGGCCGGCTCCTCCCTCGGCGACATCACCACCCGCGCCGTACGCCAGGACGACGGCACGTACCGACTGTCCGGCACCAAGATGTGGATCAGCGGCGGTGACCACGAGCTGGGCGAGAACATCGTGCACCTGGTGCTGGCGCGCACACCCGACGCACCCGCGGGCTCCAAGGGGATCTCCCTGTTCATCGTGCCCAAGCACCTCGTGACCGACGACGGCGAGATCGGCGAGCGCAACGACGTGGCACTCGTGGGCCTGAACCACAAGCTGGGCTACCGCGGCACGACCAACACGTTGCTCAACTTCGGGGAGGGCATGTCCACGCCGGGCGGGCGGGCAGGTGCCGTCGGGCACCTCGTCGGCGAGGAGGGCAGGGGCCTCGCGGCGATGTTCCACATGATGAACGAGGCCAGGGTCAGCGTAGGCGCCGGAGCGATGGCCCTCGGCTACACCGGCTACCTGCACTCGCTCAAGTACGCCGAGGAGCGCACCCAGGGTCGATCGCTGGCGGACAAGGACCCGTCGTCACCGCCCGTCCGGCTTGTCGACCATCCCGACGTACGCCGGATGCTGCTGGCACAGAAGTCCTACGTGGAGGGCGCTCTCGCGCTGGTGCTCTACTGCGGCCGCCTCGTGGACGAAGTGGCGACCGCGGAGCTCCCCGCGGACCGCGCAGCCGCCGACTCGCTCCTCGGGATGCTCACCCCGATCGCGAAGTCGTGGCCCTCGCAGTGGTGCCTGGCCGCCAACGACCTCGCGATCCAGGTGCACGGCGGCTACGGCTACACCCGTGACTACGCCGTCGAGCAGTTCTACCGGGACAACCGACTCAACCCGATCCACGAGGGCACGCACGGCATCCAGGCGCTCGACCTCCTCGGGCGCAAGGTGGTGATGGACGACGGGCGTGGTCTCGGACTGCTCGCTGACCGGATACGGGCGACAACCGCACGTGCCGCGGGCACGGGTGGTGACGCCGCCGTGTACGCACAGGAGCTGGAGACGCGGCTCGACGATCTGCTGCGCGTGACCGCCGTCCTGTGGCAGCACGGCGACCCCGAGGAGGCACTGGCCAACGCCACGGTCTATCTCGAAGCCGCCGGCCACCTGGTCGTTGCCTGGCTCTGGCTCGAGCAGGCTCTGGCCGCCGGCAGCTCCACAGGAGCGTTCTACGACGGCAAGCGCTCGGCCGCGCGCTACTTCTTCCGCTTCGAGCTGCCGACGATCGGGCCGAAGCTCGACCTCCTCGAGTCGCTCGATCGCACGACCCTGGACCTGGCTCCCGACTGGCTGTGACCCGACCGGTTGTGCCAGTCAGGGCGTCGGGTTCCAGCTGCCGTGGAACCCCGTGGGGACGCGGGCAGGGAGGTGCACCGAAGCGACGTCCTCGAGGGTCTGCGCATCTAGCATCACCAGGTCGCTGGTGCCGCGTTCCCGATCGAACACGTAGCCCATCAGCATGCCGTCCGCCTCCTCCGTGGCTCCGTCGCCTGCCACGAAGCAGAACTCGCTCGCCTCGCGCCCCGCACCGAGATTCCGGACGACCGTGGACCCGGCCACGAGGTCGTGGCGCAGCACCGCGTCACCCGGCAGACCGGCCGCGAAGCCGACCGAGTAGCCGAACCGGTGCCGGCGCCCGGTGTGCCGCTCGTCGATGCGCGGGAACTCCTGGGCATGGTCGTCGAAGCGGTCCTCGCGGACCTTGTCCCCGGAGAGGTCGATGGTGAACCGCGCGAGGGTCGCTGGCCCTTCGTCAGGCCCGTTGAGCACCGTGGCGAACATCCGGTCGTGACGCACCACGTCGATCACGACGGTGCCGCCGTCCTCGTAGGCGTTGAGGGTGTGGAACACGAAGCACGGGTCGATCTCGAACCAGCGCACTTCCGCACTCCCGCCCTCCCGCGGGAGCAGTCCCAGCCGAGAGGGGTAGTCCTGGTCCCACGAGTAGGGCAGGTCGCTCGGCGTACCACCTGAGGAGGACGCGCCGCGGGCGATCCGCGCGATCACGGGGTCAGGAAGCGGGTTGCGGCCGATGATGGCCGCCATCATCAGCCGGGCGGGCAACCGCATGGCGCGCGGCATGCCCTGCATGGCTCGCTGCTTGTCGAAGACCACCGGGAGGTCGTAGAGCACCACGTAGTGCTCGGTCAGCGCGAAGTCGTGCATCATCGGGCTGCCGCCGACCTCGATCGGGACGGTACGACGGACCCGCCCGTCCGTGCCGCGAACCGTGTAGTCGACGCGGTTGCCGCGCAGCCAGTTGTAGGAGACGGCGTGCAGCTCGCCGGTCTCGGGATCCTCGTGCGGGTGGGCAGAGTAGCCCGCGGGCAACGAGCCCATGCGCAACGTGCCGTCGAAGTCGGTGGGGCCCACGGTGTCCAGGTCCTCGGTGAGCTCGTACGGCGAGGGGCCGCCCTCGACCAGCGCCAGCGTCTTCCCCGCGTGGTCACGGACATGCGTGTTCGCGGCGAAGTCGCTGCCCGCCCAACCCGCCGACCGTGAGGGCTCGCCGAGCTTCTTGGTGACGTGGCCCGAACGCACGTAGCGGTTGCGATACCACTTCGCCTCACCGTCGGCGAGACGGACGCCGTGCACCATGCCGTCCCCGAGGAACCAGTGGTAGCCCTCCCCCGCATCGTGGACGGGGTTCGGGCCGATGCGCAGGTAGCGACCGTCGAGATGCTCCGGGAGACGCCCGGTCACGGCCAGGTCGGCCACGGTCAGCTCCTCGCGGACCGGCGTGAAGTTGTCCTGCAGGTAGCGGTTGGTCATGGCTCGACTCCCAGTGACGGCGTTGTCTGCCTCCATGTATAACGCTGTTATGCCATCATGGCAAGCGTGACCTCTCCCCAGCAGCAGACCGAGCCTGGGGGTGCCGACGTACGCCGGCGGCTGCTCGAGGCCGCCGCCATGCTCCTGGACGAGGAGGGACCCCGGGCTCTCACCGCGAGGCGACTGGCGGCCACGGCGCAGACCTCGACGATGGCGGTCTACACCCACTTCGGCGGGATGCCCGCCCTGGTGCGCGAGATCGTGTCAGAGGGGTTCAAGCGGCTCGCCGACCACGTGACCGACCACCCGCGGACGGAGGACCCGGTCGCCGATCTGGTCGACCTGGCCTTCGCCTACCGCGCCAATGCGCTGGCCAACCCGCACCTGTACTCGGTCATGTTCGGCGCCACGTCGCTGGGCGGATACAGCCTGGCCCCGGAGGAGCGAGCCGTGGGCATCTACACGTTCGCCGTCTTGTCCGAGGCGGTGGCCCGCGCCATGGATGCAGGCCGGCTGCGTCGCGGAAACCCCGACCTGGTGGCCCAGCAGCTGTGGGCCGCGATGCACGGCTACGTGATGCTCGAGCTGGCCGGGCTGCACCTGAGCAGCAAGGACCCTGCCGAGGAGGTGTTCCGGCCGCTGATGACCACGCTCCTCGCGGGCCTGTCGCAGTAGGGGCAACGTCCCAGCTCAGCTTCCGGCGCCCCACTTGGAGCCGCGGTACTGACCGTCCAGCTTGGTCTGTCGCGAGGCGGCGCCCAGCTTGCCTCCGCGGATGGATTCGCCGCGCCGGCGTGCGCGGCGGTCGTAGACGAGCGCGGCTCCGAGAACGACTGCAAGTACGCCCAGTGCGATGAGAAGTGCTGTCATGACTACCTCCTCGGCAGCGGTTCCTGTTCAGTGTGCGCTCGGCCAACGCGCCAGCGCTACGGCCAAAACGGACTGCGTTCGCACAAGAAGATCAGGAGCCAGTTCCCAACGGAGGACACCAGCGCGAGCTGCACGGCACGTTGCGCGACGAGCGGGGTCATCTGAGGTTCGTGGCGCGCGTGGTGTGTCGAAACCCTCTCTCGTCTGCCGGACTCCGCGGTGTTCACCCCACCTGTCCCGCGCTGATGCCGAGCCGCCATCGCGACGCAGGCGCCGACCGGCTCGACCGTGACAGCCGCCGTGCCCACATGGAAACTGGTAGTCAAGGCGGATCGACCGCCGGAGAGAGAGGGATCGCCGTGACGGTGAAGGGTGACTTTCCAGAGGACGAGTGGACGCGAGTCATGCGGGCGCCGTTCGTGGCCGGACTTGCGATCTCCCTCGCTGACCCCGGCGGTCCCATCGAGAGTGCCAAGGAGTCGATGGCGATGATCAGGACCGCCACCAAGCCTCCCAGCCGTGAGCAGCTCCTGACCGAGGTGGCGCTCGACATCCAGGCCCAGACCCAGGCGAAGCACAACCCGCTCAAGGGCTACAAGCCAACGGGCACCCAGGCGCCGGGCGAGAAAGTCCTCACCGAGCTCAGGGAAGTGCAACGCATCGTCGCCACCCGGGCTACGACCGAGGAGGCGGCAGCCTTCGGGCAATGGCTGATTGCGAGTGCGCAGGCTGCGGCCGAGGCGGCGAAGGACGGCGGCTTCATGGGATTCGGTGCCCAGCAGGTCAGCGATCGCGAGCAGGCGATGCTCGACCAGGTACGGGCGGCCGTCTCGGCATGAAGCCGCCGTTCCGCCGGGCAAGTTCGACCAATGTCTCCCGGCTGTACGGACCCCGCCGGCACCCGGTATGTCTCTGCCCCAGCCCGCTGACGAATTGACTGGACACTGCGAGCTGTGGACTGGCACAGTCCTTGGCTGGTCTAAGCCTCGATCCGTGGACGATCCGCGGCTGATCGGTGCCCGCGCGGCGAGGCGGACGTAGATGTGCCTTCTGGGACTGAAGAATCGGGAGTGTTGAGGTCCTGATCGATCTGAAACCAGAAGGCACTGGCAGTGAAACTATCGCACGCG
>Ga0209587_1001442_pt1 | contig 11141 bp, 6 predicted proteins | sample NGEPerD_2_FD_184512 | JGI IMG/M metagenome (GOLD analysis project Ga0209587, IMG submission 184512) | Arctic peat soil microbial communities from the Barrow Environmental Observatory site, Barrow, Alaska, USA - NGEE PermafrostL1-D... | ecosystem: Environmental > Terrestrial > Soil > Wetlands >... | reverse complement strand
CCTCAAAACATAATAAGTTTGTTCATTGGTTTTTGGGAATTAGTTAGAAATTAGAGCAATTAGAATAATTAGAAATTTATCTTCCCTTAATACTTGCTCCTATCTACTAACTACTAATAAGACACTCCAACAATCTGACAATCTGACAATTTTCAGCCCGAGGCTGATGAGCCTAGGGCTCAAACAATTTGATTTAATCAGACAAATTTTCTCTCTGGGGGGGGGGTGGATTAATAGCCCAGTACTATATATAATCAACAATTTATGATCTGAAATCGTGTATTGGCTATCCGATAAAAATATAATTTATAAATACACAAAAATGCTTGCACGAACATCCAATTTGTTGTAAAATAAACATAGATTCAAATTCACACTTAATTTTTGCATTGAAATAACATTACGATGGCTAAAAAAATACAAGAAGCAAAATACATTTCTCTTTTTGAAGCAGCAAAGCTGACTTCCTATTCTCAAGACTATATAAGTCTTCTTTGTCGACAGAAAAAGTTGAAAGGTACGAAGATTGGGAGAAATTGGGTGACAAAAAAAAGTTGGATTGAAGAATATGTTAATAGAATCAAAGAAAAAGGGAAGGAGATAAGCTCTGCTCAATCAAAGGAAAAAGAATCTTCAAATAAAAAGAAGAAAACCAATAATTCAAAAATTGGTACTATTGCGAAAATCTCTCCAGCGATAGGTAGATTACTTCTAGCCTCTTTGAGCTGTCTTTTGATAGGCAGTTTTCTTTTTTTGCAAAATGGATTTCAATATCAAGAGACAAAATTGGAATCAGCAAATCTAATTCAAGGAATAAATAAAACCGTAGTAGCGGAAATGAATGCAATTTCTGAGTCATTGAATTTAGCTAAAAAAGAATCAACGAAATTAGCTTTTGGATTTGTTGTCGGAGAAGACATAGACTCTACCACCCCAACCACTCCTTCACAAGGCGGGGATCAAATGGGCTCCACTCAGGAGAATGGAGCCAACAGTGGTGATGAGAATGGAGCCAACAGTGGTGACGAAAATAGAGTCAATAAGGAATTAGAGAATAATACTAATTATGAAATCGGATTTAATCTAGTTCCAAACATTGGTCGTGAGATTGGTGGAGTTTTTGTAGAAGTTCCAATGAAGACTGGTTCCAAAATTTCCGACACTGGATTTGCAATTTTTGAGAAAATAAATGAAGGTATCGTCGAGATAGCTTCCAATGCACAATTCGTCAAAGAAAATTATAATCTTGACAATGCTATTGAAACAAAATTAGCAAGACTTTCTCAGTCCAAAGATATTGTTCTTGCCGCCGTTTTTGAGAGAGACAATTTTATGCAGGACCAAAGAGGAAGAGTAGCGGGAATAGCTTCTGACGATTTATTGAATCTTGAAGAAAGTCAGAATGTTCAAAATTTGCAAGATGAATCGACTCAGGAGCAAGGAGCAAGCAATGAGTTTCAAGCAGACTCCACACAGGACAATGAAAACAACGAAGAGCAGATAGTTTCGAAAAGCAAAACAGCATTCGATAGAATTATAGAGCAAACACAAAATGGTATTATTTCAGTTAGTAATTTTTTGGATAAAAATAAAAAAGACACAATCAATTTCGCAATAGCTAAAGTTGATAGACTGAATTCTTCAATTGGTATTATCAAAAATGAATCAGTTAAATTTGTATTCGACAGAGTTGGTAAGTTCAACAATTCTTTCACAATTGTCAAAAAAGAAGCAATCAATTTCGCAATAGCTAAAGTTGATAGATTGAATTCTTCAATTGGTATTATCAAAAATGAATCAGTTAAATTTGTATTTGATAGAGTTGATAATTTCAACAATTCATTCAGGATTGTCAAAAAAGAAACAATCAGATTTGCGACAGCTGAAGTTGATGAACTTTATTATTCTCTTGATTTTCTGAAAGGAGAATCAGAAAAAGTGATGAAAACTGTTTTGGCAACATTGAGCAAAGGACAGAGAGCAACACAAGTGGTTCAGTCAGTTGACAATAGCAGTCTGCAAAAAGCAGAGACCGAAGAGCCTCTTGATAATTTGGAACAGAAAATCATAGACGATATTCAGAAAAGATTTGATCAATTTCAAGGAGACGAAAGTTTGCCAGAAAATTATGGTGCTGTGATTGCTCCATATTCTGATTTGGAAGACAAGGAAAAGAAAATTGCCAATTTGAAAGAGTCGTTTTCAGACAGCGTGACCATCACAGAAGATGAAGAAAGCCAGACTGGAACAATCGTGCCAGACATTCCCGGAGAAGATCAATCATATCTATATCTGATGGTGCCGGTTGGGCAGTAGATAGGGGTTAGTAGCTCGTAGTAAGTATCAAGCAAACATTAAAACAATTTGTCATTTCGGAATGTAAATCGCCGTCATCCTGAGGTACGAAGGATCCCGAATTAAATATCACAAAGCCTTCTTTATATGCCATACGAAATTAAACACGAGATTCTTCATTCCATTCCATTCCACTCAGACAGCAACAAGATGAATATGGTAATTTAACAATTTTTCATAACCACCCCAGCCCCTCCTTACATAAGGAGGGGAACAATTGGAGAAAATCAGCAGAGCCTAAATAAATCTTATCTTAAAAAATGCCAAAGTTTATATATATCAGTATTATGTTCCTAACTCTCATCTTCCATCCACTAGTTGCAATGGCTGTGATGTCGAGTGCCAATTATCAAATCAATTATGAGGAAATTACGAGTGGTGGTGGTATCAGTAATTCTGACAGCTATCAAGAACTGGATTCAGTAGGTGAGATTGGAAGTGGGCTTTCTGCGAGTGATGAATATAAAGTTGGGGCAGGATTAAACGAAAGCATTCAATCAGATCTAATGAGAGTCCCAACTTTGGAAAATAATAATGCTTATAATAGTTTAGATTTTACGATTAATAGAGGCGATGACAATCCAGAAGATGCCGAATATGCCATCATGATCATTGAAAATGGAAGCATAGAATTTTATATTCAAGCTGATGATTCAATCGGAAGCGAGATGGCTTGGCAAACATATACGAACTGGGGAGGTGCTGGTGGTGGAGTGGTGACTGGATTGAGAGCCGAGACAGAATATGCCATCAAAATCAAAGCACGACAAGGTGATTTCACAGAAACAGCTTGGTCAGCTTCGACGAGTGCGACCACTTCTGGTTTAACTTTGACTTTTGATATTTCAAAAGACGGAGTTAGCCTCGGAAGTTTGACTCCGAACATTGTCAGTTCGGATAGTTATTTTTTAACTGTGATTACGAATGCGGAATTTGGATATTTGGTGACCATCTCAGAAGATGGAGATTTGCGAAACGGTTTGAATGTGATTGATGATGTCTCGGACGGGGTTGTTGATCGGGGCAGTGAATATGGAATTGGTTTGACTGGAGCTGACAAGTCATTTTCTGATGACCAAGCTATTACGAACGACATGGCTGTGATGAGTAATCCTGGTCGTTTACCAGATGTCACTTCAAACGTGGTTGTAGTGACACACAAGGCTGTTATTAGTCAAAGTATGGAAGCCGGAGAATATAGGCACAAGGTAAGCTATGTGGCGACGAGTACGTTTTGATTAGTATTAAGAGAACATTGTTAAATGGCTAAATTGTTAAATTGCCGGAGTGTAGAACAAAATGAAATGGAGTTCTACCCGAAAGCGGGAATAATGTGAAACTACAGTCAAACTCCGCTACCGCTCCGTTTAACACTCCAGCAAGAGCAACACACAAATTGACCTAATTAACCTAATTTCTAATTAACCTAAATAAGAACCAAATCACAATACAACACAAAGATAATTTTCAATTTTCAATTCACAATTTTTCCTCCTTCGGCGGACCAGTCTCAGACTGGCAATCAATTTTCAATGACTAAATTTCCAATGAAAATCCTTTGATAAAGTTTGAAAATTGAAATAACACTGGAGTGTAGAACAAAATGAAATGGAGTTCTACCCGAAAGCGGGAATGTTGTGATCATTCAGTCAAACTACGCTATCGCTACGTTTAACACTCCAACAATTTTCAGCCCGAGGCTGATGAGCCTAGGGCTCAAACAATTTATCAATCCAACAATTTAACAATCTATCGATTTGTCCACTAGACCATCGATTCCAGACAGGTTACAAGTTACACGCTACACGTTACACGATAAAAACAATTTCGTTAATAACAATACATTCAAACAATTTAATAAAAATAAATAAACATTTACATATATAAATAAAACCTAATTAACAAAAAAAATATGAAAAAAATTATGATGAAAAAGAGAACAGAGAAAAGGATTGTCAAAATATTTATTTTGGCGGTCTTCGTGGCGATGAATGTTTTTCCAGCTTCGCGAATCAACGCAGCTCGATTGACGACGATTAGTGACACAATGAGTACAAACAAAACTTCCGGGACTGGAAGTGCGACTGCTGGCTATACCCAGAGCGCAGCTGAAGTGACAGAGGGGTTTGTGATTGTAACGGGAAGTAACAATATAATCTGTTTTGATATTGACGAAACGCCGAGTTTCGATGTCACTTGTACAGGAACAGGAAATGTCAAAACTAATTTAGTGACAAATGGTGGCTTGACTTCAGGAAGTGTCTATACAGGAGATCAAGTTGCTCTTGCTATTGCGACAGCGTTGGAAGCGACAGACAGTGATGCAGACGACTCATATACAGTTTCCTATGATGAATCAACCGACCTTTTTACAATTAGAGGAGATGGAGCAAATACTTTGAATACTGATATTGGTTGGGATACATATGCTGGAACTGATAATGCCGATACCACTCTGGGTTTTACAACTGATGATAGTGATCTTCGAAGTGCAAATCAAACATCTAATACTGCAGTAGCTTTTAATGTCGTTTTAAGTAGTAATGATACTTTCACAGTTCAAATTGATGGAACGACGAGTGGAACAATTACAATCGCTGCCGGATCTTATACGGCTGCTTCTTTGGTTACTCAAATGGATACGAAAATTGATGCTGATGGAACATTAGGAACAAAAAACGTTACCGTTAGTTATTCATCTGATAAATTTGTTATTACCTCAGATACGACTGGAGGAGGTTCAAAAGTCAGAGCAACTGAAGGTGCAACTGATTTCCTCAAAACGGTCAGTTTGAATGGTGATTTTCCTGTTGACGGGGAAGTCTCTGACTCTCTTGTTTCTGCCAATCATACTATTACATTCACTACTACAACAGCAGTAGCAGCTGGAGAAAAAATAGTGATAACTTTCCCAGCAGGATTTACATTGCCTGTAAATTTGAATTATGAAGATATGGACTTGAATATCAATTCTGGTGAAATAACTTTAGCAGCAACTCCTTCAGGGGCAACTTGGGGAGCTAGCTTTTCTGGTCAAGTGGTTACTTTTGAAAGTGGCACTGGAACAATTGGCGCTGGACAAGTAGTTATTATCGAAATTGGCCGAAATGCTACGACGGGTGTCGTTGGAGATGAACAAATTGGTAATCCAACAACAACTGGTCTATATCAAACAGAAGTAAAAACCACCACTTCTGGTGATGTGACGATTGATGATGCTTATGCTGCATCCTATCTGATTAGTGATAGTTCTGTAGTTGTGACGGCCACAGTTGATCCGATTCTTTCCTTCGCTCTTTATGGTGGATCGAATATTGATTTTGGAACTTTGGAACCAAATGCTTATCATAAATTAGGTGGAGCTCAAAATGCTTATGGATCAGTTGATTTGGCAGCAATCACTCCTTCAGGAACTCACGACACTCAAACTGTGACAGTAAAGGGAGTGGTTTATGAATTCTCTGACGATGGAGCAATTGCCACAACTTCACAGTCAAAAGTAAATATTGTTGATAACAGTGGAAGTTATTTGACTGCCGTGCAAGTAGCCGCTAATTTAGCTCGGGCAATTAATAATTATGATGGTGACTTAGTGAGAGCAAATATTGACCCAACAGATACAGATAAAGTTTGGATTATGGCAATCACTCCTGGAACAGCTGGAAACTCATATTCTTTAGCCACTACTGTGACAGGGGCGAGTGTTTCTGCAGCTGCATTGGCCAATGGAGTATCTGGCTATAACACTAAGGGAGATTTAGTAACATATACTGCAGGCAGTTCAGTTGGCAATGGATCAACCGGTTCTAACTTGGTTGTCTCGACAAATGGAGCTGGGGGATATGTTTTGACTGTAGAGAACACAGATACTAATGGAGTGACTGATGCTGCTGATGGATTCACAAACGGATCAACCGAAATTGAAGAATGGACAACAGGAAATTTTGGTTATGGAATCTTGGCTTCTTCTCAGTCAGCTCGTTATGGAGATGCAACTTCTGCCATTATTGAAGCGGCTTTTCAAGGAGATGGAACAGGAGATTTGCCAGAAGCGATGAGTACTGCACCACTAACCTTGGCACAATTTACGACAGGAGATATTAATCCAGCGACAACTGCGGGAGATAATATTGCCATTGAGTATAATGTCAGAATTGATGCAGCTCAAGCCGCTGGTGCATATGCTGATACAATCACCTATATTTTCACAGCAACATTCTAGGAGTATAACGTGTAACGTATAACGCAAAACCTGCGAGGGTTCCATAGTCCCGTTAGGGCTGTGGATCCCAGAATGCAGAATCGTAAATCACAAAAGGCTCCACTCGGGAGAATGGAGCCAACGAAAGAAACACACAAATTAACCTAATTTCTAATTTCTAATTGACCTAAATAAGAACCAAGCCACAATACAACACAAGAAAAATTGAGAAATCTGTTCATTGGTTTTTGGGAATTAGTTAGAAATTAGAACAATTAGTGCAATTAGAAATTTATCCTCTTCTTTAATACTAGTTAACAGCCTATCAAAACACTGGAGTGTAGAACAAAATGAAATGGAGTTCTACCCGAAAGCGGGAATAATGTGAAACTACAGTCAAACTCCGCTATCGCTACGTTTAACACTCCAGCAATTTAACAATTTAACAATTTAACAATTTAACACTTTAACAATGCTTTTTAACCATCGATTCCAGACAGGTTACAAGTTACACGCTACACGTTACACGATAAAAACAATCTAATCCAATAAAACACAACTATGGGCTACATTAAAAAAATAAAATTCTCTAGAATAACAACGCTGCTAGCCACAGTGGTGGTCTTTGGATTTTCGGCTAATCCTGCTTCGGCTTTGACCATTTCTCCTCCGAAGCTAGAGGTCAGCAGTAATCCTGGAGAGGTTGTCACTCAGACAATCAAGCTTTTCAATGAAGAAGCGCGAGAAAATGTTTTCTATACGGAAGTACAGAATTTCACAGCACGCGGTGAATTTGGCGAACCCGGCTTTGTGGAAAATTCAGAGGAAGATGGTAGCTCGTTGGCAGATTGGATTGAAATTTCCCCGAGACCAATCGTTTTGGCTGCTGGAGAAAGGAAAGAAATCAATTTTGAAATTCAGATTCCCAAAAATGCTGATCCTGGAGGGCATTATGCTGGAGTTTTGTTTTCCACCACTCCTCCTGGACAAGAAATCGGGAATTCTGCCATTGGAATTTCAGGAAAGATTGGCGCTTTGGTTCTTCTCAGAATTGCTGGAGAAGTGCAAGAGAGTGGAAAATTGCTGGAATTTGATACCATGGACGGGAAAAGACTTTTTTCTTCCAGACCAGTTCAATTCTATGCTCGTTTTCAAAATTTAGGCAATGTTCATTTGAAACCACTAGGTGAAATCAAGATCAAGGGAATTTTTGATGTCACTTCCACTCCAGACACCTTGGCCGTCAATGATGCTGGAGGAAATGTCTTGTCAAACAGCATTCGAAGATTTGATAGTGTTTGGGGAAAAAGTGGTACAACACAAATTTCGGAAGATGATGGATTTTTTGCAGGACTGAAGAATGAATGGAAAAATTTTGCCTTTGGAAAATTTCAGGCCGATTTGGTTCTCTCTTTCGGGTCAGAAGGACAGCAAGTCACAAAAAGTATAGAATTTTGGATTATCCCCTGGAGGATTATTACATGCCTAGTGATTATTTTACTTTTGATTTTTGTTGTTTTGAAAATAGGGATAAAGAGATATAATAAGTGGATTGTGAAGAAAGCAAAGGCAATAGTATAAACAATTTCTAATTAACCTAATTTCTAATTAACCTAAATAATGACACAACCTTCAATAAACAAAAAATTTGACCTTGAAGAGAGGACGGCTAAATTTGGAGAAAATATTATAAAGTTTGTCAAAGAATTGCCGAAGAATGAAATCACTAGACCTCTCATTAATCAATTGGTTAAATGTGGCACAAGTGTCGGAGCAAATTATTGCGAGGCTGATGATGCTGAGAGTAGTCGTGATTTTAGGCACAAAATCGGCATTTCAAAAAAAGAAGCTAGAGAATCGAAACATTTTCTCCGAATGATTGTTGTTGCCGTGCCAGAAACAAAAGAACAAGCTCGCATATTATGGCAAGAAGCAAAAGAGATAAATTTGATTCTCAATGCAATTTATCAAAAAATAGAGAAATAATTCTTTCTTAAAACCTGTTCATTGGTTTTTGGGAATTAGTTAGAAATTAGAACAATTAGAGTAATTAGAAATTTATCCTCTCACTTAATACATAATACTGTCTACATAATACTAATTAACAATCTAACAAAATCTTGGAGTGTAGAACGTAATGGAATGGAGTTCTACCTGAAAGCGGGAATAATGTGAAGCTTTAGTCAAACTCCGCTATCGCTACGTTTAACACTCCAACGAAAGAAACACACAAATTAACCTAATTTCTAATTGACTTAAATAAGAACCAAGCCACACCACAACAAAAATTGATAAACTTGTTCATTGGTTTTTAGAAATTAGTTAGAAATTAGAGCAATTAGAATAATTAGAAATTAATTATCACTTCCTTAAATCATCATCTTCTTAATATTAAAGCCGATGTTTCCCAAATATATTAATACAATAATCTCTGTTCTCCTGATTTGTTCTTTTACAATAGTTAGTATTATTCCTGTTTTTGCTGAAGAGGAAATCAGGACTGATCATGTCCACATCAACGCGACTGTTTTGCCTCATGGGATTTTCATCCCACCAGTGTCTCCAGAGGTTGGTCCAGGAGGAACAACTCCAGACATAGAAAATCCAAACGAAGATAATGAAACTGTATATCAAATTCCATTTTCTATCGCGATTAATGACGACAAATTTTCTACTAACTCCAAGGAGGTTATTTTAAACCTCTCGGCTAAGCGGGCAGCACAAGTTGCACTCTCGAACAATAAAGATTTTGACAGTGCGAGCTGGGAAGACTTTGGTGTTGACCAAAAACAATCAGACGATCAGGGATTTATAAAAGTTGAAAAAGAGTGGACTCTGCTTGATGGAAATCCAGCAGCTCCCTATGGCGTGATGCGAACTGTTTATGCCAAATTTCGTAGCAAAGAAGGAGGAACAACCGAAACTGTTTCCGACAGTATTCTCCTTGACACTGTTGCTCCTTCGAATGTGAGTGACTTTACAGTTGAACAAAGCTCAGATAAAGATAGTGGCTCTGGCTCATACATCTTTCTTTCTTGGAAGAATCCTTTGGAAAAAGATTTTTCCAAAGTCAGGATTTTCAGAAGTGCGATTTTCTATCCTTCAGAACCGACTGAAGGTGGAGAAGAAAAAAGTGAGTTAATCTATGAAGGAAGCGAAAACTCCTATAATGATTTTGTATCCGAAACTGAAACAAAATATTATTATACAGTGTTTTCTTATGACATTGCCGAAAACAATTCTTCTGGCTCAATCGGTTCGGCTACAATAGGAAACATTGAAAATGGTGGTGATTCAGAATTGCCAACCTATCCACCAAACCTGCCAGCCCCGGAGATTGTGCATAATCTTCAACTATCTGACATTTCTTTCTTTGCTTCGGACCGAGAAGTTTTCTTTGATGGAAAAGGGCAAGTGACATTTTTCACAGGGGAAAAATATCGGATTTCAGTTTCAGCAGAAAAATTACCGAAAGTGTTGAAGACAATTTTTGTGACGATTACGGGAGAAGATGAAAATGGATCTGTTTCAAGGTCTTCTTACCTTTTGAAAATAAACAGTGACAAGTCGGCCTATGAAGCAGATATCATCCCTTCGGAAAATTTGGGCATCTATCTTTTTCATTTAGCTGTGATGAATTTCAAAGAAGGAACGTTGGAACAGTTGGTGGGAGAAATTATTGTCAAAGAGGGCGAAAAGTTTCGTGAGTTCGTTCCAGTAATTTTTCACAGTGGTCTCAAAGATACAATTGACTATTCCAAAAAAGATTGGCGAATTCTAGCCGTATTTATAGTTTTTTCACTATTGATTCTCACCTTGGTGAAGTTAGTAGTGAGGGAAGTATATCTTATCTTGAGAGTTAAATTGCTAAAAAGCTAAATTGCTAAATTGCTAAATTGTTTTCGTTAATTTAATTGTCCCCCCTAAACAGGCTGTCTAAAAACTCCAAAATACTGGGAATTTATCCTTTAGGATTTCAAAAGATGGCTTAGGTCAGCGATGCCCAATAAAACCCTAAAGGGTAAATTCCACTTATTAGACAGCCTGCTGATAAGGGGGGCTGGGGGGTTTGAAACCGTGTTGGCTCAAGTCTCCTGACTGGAGCCTATATGCGATTTCATAAACAACTTCTGATTCACAAAAGGCTCCACACAGCCTGTCCGCCTCAGGAGGAGAGTATGGAGCCAACAGTTGCGGAGAATGGAGCCAACGAAAGAAACACACAAATTAACCTAATTAATCTAATTTCTAATTGACCTAAATAAGAACCAAGCCACACCACAACAAAAATTGATAAACTTGTTCATTGGTTTTTGGGAATTAGTTAGAAATTAGAACAATTAGTGCAATTAGAAATTTATCCTCTTCTTTAATACTAGTTAACAGCCTATCAAAACACTGGAGTGTAGAATGCAATGGAATGGAATTCTACCTGAAAGCGGGAATGATGTGATGCTTCAGTCAAACTCCGCTATCGCTCCGTTTAACACTCCAACAATTTAAACAATTTAACATTTTAACAATGTTTTTATCAATCTAAAAATAACAAAACCCTGGAGTGTAGAACGTAATGGAATGGAGTTCT
>Ga0209587_1001440_pt1 | contig 11159 bp, 8 predicted proteins | sample NGEPerD_2_FD_184512 | JGI IMG/M metagenome (GOLD analysis project Ga0209587, IMG submission 184512) | Arctic peat soil microbial communities from the Barrow Environmental Observatory site, Barrow, Alaska, USA - NGEE PermafrostL1-D... | ecosystem: Environmental > Terrestrial > Soil > Wetlands >... | reverse complement strand
ATCCTCGGCCTGATCGGCGGCGATTGCGTCGGCGAGCTCGTGTAGCTGGACGGGTGGCAGGCCGGCGCCGCCGAGATACCGCAGCAGTGCGTCGACGTCGTCGGCCACCGGGATTCCGACGACGACCTGAGAAGTTCCCGGGCTGCCGATGGCAACGTTGGAGGCGGCGTGAAAGTGGTTGTGGATCACCGCTGCCGCGGGTGCCTGCTGCTCGGCTGGGGTGTCGGGCTGCCCTGCGAGTGGGGCGACTTGCTCCAGCTCCAGGGCCAGGTCGAGCACCTTGTTTCGGACGGTATCCATGATCCCGAGGAAGGTGGTGGCCGGGAGGGTGTAGTGCACCTCGGCCAGCACCATCATCGGCTGCATGACCGACGAGACCTCGCCGGTGCGAAGCAGGTGGTGGTACATCGGTACGGCGTCGGCCGGCCAGGAGAAGTTGGTGTGTTCGCTCTTGGCCCATTCCTCGAGCTGCACGATGGACTGATCGTAGATGACCTTGAACAGGGAGCCGTCGCGCAGTTCTGCGGGGAAGGTGCTGGGCGGGATCTGGACGTTCCTTGCCTCGCTACCGAACGGGCCCACGAAGTGGCCGAGCGGCAGGATCGTGAACGGGCCCCGGTAGTGCGGGACGTCGACGTCGTCGCTGTAGCCGTTGAGCTCGTGGTTGACCCAGGCGGCGAGTCCAGCGGTTTGGGTGCGTGCGGAGAGCACCTTCACTTGGCGCAGCAGAACGGCGACCGGGGTGGTCCCGCTCGCGCCTTGAATCACCTCATCCAGCAGCGTCACGCCCGCAAGCATGCCCCACGGATCCGACACTTCGGCGGCCGACAATCATCAGGCCGCAGCGTTCCGGTGAGCCGAGCGGGTTCCGGCGACAGGATCCGGGCGTGGGCCAACTGGTCGGACGACCCATTCGTCAGCGTTTGTCGATCCGCGTACGGCGCGAAGTAGTAGCTGCAACTCGCATTCTCTGACTAATATCAGAGGATGTCCTCGATGGTCGCGCAGGTCCGCCGCTTCAATCGCACGATCACCCAGCACGCCTGCGCACTGAACGACCACTTCCTTTCGCGCGATCGGCCGCTTGCCACGGCGCGGCTGCTGTGGGAGATCGGCACGGAAGGCGGCGAAGTCGTCATGCTGCGCTCGCGCCTTGGCGTGGACTCAGGACAGATGAGCCGCATGCTCCGCGCACTCGAAGGCGACGAATTCGTCACCGTGACGACGAGCCCCGTCGATGCTCGCGTGCGCATCGCCCACCTCACCCCGAAGGGACTCACCGAACGCGCGTCGCTCGACGAGCTCAGTGACGGACTGGCCGCCTCGTTCCTCGACCCACTCGACGACCCGCAACGCGCTGAGCTCGTGAGCGCGATGCGGACCGTCGAACGGCTCATCGCAAGGTCCCTCATCGAGTTGCGCCAGGTCGATCCCGCAAGCCCCGACGCGCAGCGCTGCCTGCGCGCGTACGTAGCGGAGCTCAATCGCCGCGCACCGCAGCGAGGCTTCGACCCGAGCAAGGGCGCAACCGCCGGCCCGCACGAGGTCCGGCCACCGAGAGGAGCCTTCATCATCGCCTACCTGCGCGGCGAAGCCGTCGGCTGTGGCGCGGTCAAACATCAACCGGAGCAGATGACGGACCTCAAGCGGATGTGGGTCGCGGAATCAGCTCGAGGCCTGGGGCTCGGTCGCCGACTCCTTGAGCATCTCGAGCGCCTTGCCCGCGAGCACGGATCAGCGACAGCGCGCCTCGAGACCAGCGACGTGCTTCCCGAGGCGATCGCGCTGTACCGGTCGTCGGGCTACGTCGAGGTCCCACCGTTCAACAACGAGCCGTTCGCCGACCGGTGGTTCACGAAGCCGCTGCGCGACAAGAGCGACACGTAGCTCAGGCCAGGTCCCCCAAGCCGATCCGCTTGCGGCACACGCCGGCGGATCGGGTGAGGCGCCGTTGGAGGTGTCAATCCGAGTCATCGCGGACGCGCCGGTAGCGCTCGTAGATCACGCGCGAGCCGAACGTCCTGGTCTCGATCAGGTCGAGCGGGACGTCTTCGGTGACCGGCGGCAGGAACGGCGTGCCGCCACCGATGACGACCGGATTGCGGAACATGCGCAGCTCGTCGACAAGGCCGAGCTCGATAGCCGCCGCGGCCAGGCCGGCGCCGCCGATCGGGACATCCTTGTCGGTTGCGTCGAGCGCCGCAGCGGCCTCCTCGGCCAGTGACGCGTCGGCAAGCCGGGCGTTGCCCTGGACGCTGTCGAGCGTGCGGCTGAAGACGACCTTCGGGATCGCGCACCAAACGTCGGCGAACGCGGCCCCGAGCTCGTTGTCGCGCAGCGACGGATCCGTCTCCCACGGCAGCATCGTCTCGTAGAGCCTGCGGCCGCACAGATGGCCGCCAAGCTCGCGTGTCTGCGTGATGTGGAAACGAAACTGTTCCTCGTTGGGGGTCGTCCACCCGAACGCACCCTCGCGGTCGCCGATGAAGCCGTCCACCGAGACGCTCATCGAGTAGATCAGCATGGCTTCAGACCGTCGGGCCGGAGCGACCGACGATGATCGGCGATGAGGTCCACCCTTAAGCTCGACAACGGGCTCTCCTTCCTTCTGAGGTGTGCTTCGCCGTTAGTGACCGATCGCGAGACGAGAACTCATCGTCGTGGGCGCTCCAAGCGATCGTACGGCCATGGTCGGCGCCGCACCGACATCTCGGAAGCGGATCCTGTTGCGGGATGTTGCTTCGACTTCCGGTAAGTTACATGTAACCTAGAGGAATGGCTGAACATGACACACCGCCGGTTCGTCAGCGCGTGGCCGAGCATCGGGCCCGTTTGCGCCGCCAAGGCCTACGGCCGGTACAGATCTGGGTGCCCGACGTGCGAGCTCCTGGGTTTGCCGCCGAGGCGCACCGACAGTCTGCGCTCGCGGCCGCCAGTTCGCATGAAGCCGAGGACCAAGCGTTCGTCGACGCCATCTCGTGGTTTGGTAACGACGGCGACGACGAGGATGAGGAGTGAGGCGCGGCGAAATATGGACGGCCGCCGGGGGCCAGCACTACGCCGGCAAGCCGCGACCGGTGCTCGTCGTACAGGACGATCGGTTCGATGCCACTGACTCGATCACCATCTGCCCACTGACCACTGACCCCACCGAGATCCCGCTGCTGCGGATCCGGCTAGATCCTGAATCGAGCAGCGGACTCGCCCAGCCCAGCAGCATCATGGTCGACAAGCTGACGACCATGCCCAGATCGAAGCTCGGCGAGTACATCGGAGGCGTGTCTGACACGGACATGCTCGCCCTGTCACGTGCGCTGGTGGTCTTTCTCGGTCTCGCCTGATCCGCGTCCGGAGGAGGATCCCCGTGTGGGACGGCCCGGGCAACCGCGTCAATGGCGGTGGAATGACTGCGCCTCGACGCCTGACCAACTCAGCGGCACTACGAATCAACCGCTCGCTGCGTGGGGCCGCAGGAGTCATGTCAGTCGCCGACTCCATCAGTCCGGCCAGACCTTCGGGCCGGCTCCGGCACACCCGAGTCAGCCTGTCGCCATTCACATCCTGTGTGCCACCAGCATCACAAGCGCCAGCACGCTTGTGGGCACTCCGAGAGCGATGTGTCAGCGACACCGAGTCAGGGTCGCGTTTGGCCGCCCATGTGGCGGTGCGCGTGCCCAGGGGCGCAGTAATCCGTCCCGGCGTTCTGGTCCGAACGATCCACTGTCCTAATGCGCTAACGCGGCGCCGTGGAACAGGGTGTTCGTGTTGCCGCCGACCCAGATGGTTCCGTCCGGGTCGGGGGTGATCGTGACGTCTCCGGCGTTGCCCAGCCGTCGACCCTGGGAGACGCGGTAGCTTCCCGACACCGCCCCGGTCCGTAGGAGCCATTGCGCCACAGCGGCGTTCATGCTGCCGCAGACAGGATCTTCGGCGACGCCGACGCCGGGTGCGAACGTGCGTAGCTCGAATGCGTGCTCGTTGCCGTCCGGGTGGGCTCCGATCGCGCCGACCATCGCGGTAGGGATTCGCGACAGATCCGGCTGCAGCTCCAGCACCGCCTGCGCCGTCGCGAGCCGGACGACGGCCCAGCCGGGCCCGTTGTCCACCCATTGGTGGGCGAGCACTTGATCGTGTTCGATGCCGAATGCATCGACGATCTGGCTCAGGTACTCCTCCTCGATGTCCCCGCTTTGACGGGTGGGCGGAGCCGCGAACCACAACAACCCGGCCCGGTGTCGTACCTCGACCAGACCTGCATCGCACTCCTGGACGAGGCGGTCCGAGACCTTTGGTGTGCCGCCCCGTTCCAGCCAGGCGTGCGCAGAGCCGAGCGTTGGGTGGCCGGCGAAGGAGAGCTCGCCGCCTGGGGTGAATATCCGCAACCTGTAGTCCGCCTCACGCGTGGTCGGCGGCAGGACGAATGTCGTCTCTGACAGGTTCGTCCACCGAGCAATGCGCTGCATGTCCTCGTCTTCGAGATCCTCGGCGTCGAGGATCACGGCCACCGGGTTGCCGAGGTAGGCGGCGGTGGAGAAGACGTCGACCTGGGCGAACGGGTGTTGGCGTCGCATGCGGGTGGCCTTTCGGTCAGTGCGAGTCGGAGCTGGGGTGCCACGTACCGTCGAGCGGGATGCCCGCGGCGGCAGCGATCCGGTCGCGGGATTCGACGAGTCTGTTCCGCAAGGTGGGCAGTTCGATGTCGAGGAGTCGACCGCCGTGCTTGACTACGCGGCCGGCGACCAGAACCGTGTCGACGAGACCGGGATGGCCGGCCGCCACGATCGTGCCGGCCGGGTTGTTGAAGGGGAAGACGGTCGGATCGTCCGCGCTGAGCAGGATCACGTCGGCGTCCTTTCCGGGCGTGAGACTGCCGGTTCGGTCGACGAGTCCGCACGCCGCGGCACCGTCGATGGTGGCGAACTCCAGCACGTCCCTCGCGTTCAGGGTGCCGTCCAGGCCGCGTTGCGCGACATGCGCCGAGCGCATGGTGGCGAACATGTCCCCACCAGCCGATGGAGCATCATCGGTGGACAGGGACGGACGCAGGCCGGCGGCCAGCACGCGGCCCGTCATCGGCCACCCGATTCCCATCTTGAGCTCGACGTCGGGGCTGATCGACACCGAACTGCCGGCGTCCGCAAGCATGTGCAGCTCGTCGTCGCCGACTCCGTTGGCGTGCACGAACGTGGTGGTGCTCGAAAGGAGTCTGTGCTCGTGCAGATCAGCGATCGGCCGATTTCGGCCGCCGGTCTCGATGTGCACACTGGTTCGTAGCCCAAGGTCCCCTGCCAGGGTCAACTCCGCTGCGACGGTGTCCATGTCGGTCAGCTCGGGCCCGCGCAGCCCCAACGCCATGGTCACCGGTCCGTTGCCAGTCAGCTCGGACCGCACACGCCGTACCTCGTCGTCGACGGACGCCGTGGTGCCCCAGCCCGCGCCGTAGCAAAGGATCGAGCGGCCGGGCGCATCGCGCAGACCTTGGACGGCGGCGTCAACGTGCTCGGGAGTTCGCCCGCAGTGGAACCAGTCGAGCATCGTGGTCACGCCCGAATGCAGGGCTTCGAGTCGGCCGAGCAGGTTGCCGAGATAGACGTCTTCGGGCTGGTAGTGGGGTTTCAAGGTCCCATGTACCGCTGCGAGGTACTCGGTGAAGGTCCAGTCCACCCCGACACCCCGGAAGGCGGTCTGCCAGGTGTGGCGGTGGGTGTCGACGAAGCCGGGCATGACCACACGGTCGCTCGCGTCGATCACGACAGCATCCGGTGCGTCGATGTGTTCGGCGACGTCGACGATCACGTCGTTCTCGAGCAGAAGGTCACCGCGGTCGAGGTCGCCGATTCCCGGGTCCATGCTGATCACGTTGCCGCCAGTGATGAGAGTCCTCATCGGGTACCTCCTGCCACGAGCGCCCGCGGGTGGTTCACGTAGCCGTAGTTTCCGCGACGGCCACGGCGTCAGCGGCCGCGAGCACGTCGGCGATCAGGTCGGCGGTGTCCTCAATTCCCGCGGCCACTCGGACCAGGCCCATGGGAAGGCCTGAGGCGACGAGCTGTTGTTCGCTGAGCATCCCTCGCCACATGGACGCCGGATGCACGGCCAGTGACTCCACACCGCCGAGGCTTGCCGACCGGCGGGCGTACCGCAGGTGGCCGACGAAGGCGTCGGCCGCCTGGAAACCGTCGGCGAGTTCGAGGGCCACCACGCCGCCGAAGCCGCTCATCTGATGCGCAGCCAGCGTGTGCTGTGGATGGGTAGGCAAACCGGGGTAATGCACCCGGGTCACCGCGGGATGGCGCACCAGCGCTTCAGCAAGGGCTTGGCCGTTCTCGTTGTGCCGGGCCACGCGCAAGGGCAGGGTGCGCAGACCACGCAGCAGCAGCCAGGCATCGAAGGGTCCCAGTGCGGCACCGGTGAGCAGCGCGACGTCCCAGATCCGGTCCAGGAGCTGCGCCGGGCCGGCCACCACTCCGGCGGACACGTCGGAGTGGTCGTTGAGGTACTTGGTGGCGCTGTGCCAGACCAGATCGATGCCGAAGTCGGTCGGCCGCTGATTGAGCGGTGTCGCGAAGGTGTTGTCCACGAGGGTCAGCACCTCATGTGCGCGGGCCAGGTCGGCCACGGCGCGAAGGTCGGTGACCTGAAGCGAAGGATTGCTCGGTGACTCCAGCAGGATCAGCCGGGTCTGCGGGGTCAACGCCTGCTCGAATGCCTCCGGGTCGGTCTGGTCCACCTGAGTGGTCGCTACGCCAAGACGCGGCAAGAGGTTCAACAGCACCGAGGCCGTACCGCCGTAGGTGGACTTCTGTCCGATGACGTGGTCACCCGCGGACACCAAGGCCAGCACCGTCGTGGTCAGGGCGGCCATCCCCGACGCCATGACCATCGCCGCCTCGGTGTTCTCGAGTTCGGCGACCACGGCGGCGACCTGCGCGTGGTTCGGGTTGCCGAAGCGCGTGTAGAAGTCCTTGCCCCGTGGCTCGACGGCCGCCCGCGTAAACGACTCCGAGTCCTCGGCCCAGAAGGCGGCCGTCTGGTAGATCGGCCGCGCGACGGAACGGCTGGGATGGACGTCCCGATCGGCGTGAATGACCACCGTGCTGATACCCGTCATGGTTTCCCTTCCCGTGCAGCCGATCTGTGCTGTCCCAGAGTGCTCGACCAGAGGGCCCAGGTCAGCCGGCGTCGGCAACTTCGGCAGTAAGTGGCCCGACCAGTGAGCACCACATTGTGGTACTGGCTCTCTGAGAGCAATATCCTGCCAACATGGATGAAGTTGACCGCTCGATCCTGGCTGTCCTCGACACGGACGGACGGATCAGCAACGCAGAGCTCGCTGAGCGCGTTGGCCTCTCGCCCTCGCCCTGCCTTCGGCGCGTGCGGCGACTGGAAAGGACCGGGGTGATCCGCGGCTATCGGGCGGTGATTGATCCCGCCGCGATCGGCCGGAGCCTGCGCGTCTTGGTCGGTGTCCGGCTCGTGCGTCACGCCCGGACCGACGTGGTCGCCTTCGAAAGCGCCGTCATCAAACTGCCCGAAGTGGTGTGCGCGTACCACGTGACCGGCAACTACGACTACATCCTCCAGGTCGAGGTCGCCGACTTGCCCGCCTACGAGAACTTCCACGCCAATCGAATGGCAAACCTGCCCAGCGTTGCCGCAGTCACCAGCTACGTGACGATGAAGACCCTCCCCTCCGCCACCACCTGATCACCGACGCGGCCCTGGGTTGCTCGCGGAGAGGCGACAAAGACTGGTTCCAGCGCCTCTGGGCAACGCTCCGACCCGGTAACCGCGCCACCTTCCACCGCCGAACCACACATCGATCAGGCCCGGGAGGCGGCTAAACGGCGCTCCAGAAGCCATGTGTTCGCCCGTCAATCTGGGCCGAAAGGACGCTGGGTCACGATAGCGTGTTGACGCGCCCCGGCGCCCGCTCAGCGGCACCCGAGGTCCTCCGCCGCGCGACTACTGGCGTCGCTCACTAGCCCTGACGTGGGCGTGCCGGCGGCTAAATCTTCTCCCTATCGGGTGTTGGCCGGGGAAAAACGGGGGAGAAGGGAGAGTGCAAGATCCCGTTCAAGGAGCGTTGCCGCGGGCTGGGTCTCGCCCATGAGGGTCTCGTCTCGGGGAACAGCCGAGGGCAGTGAAATCGTCATTGGCGGTCACTCCAACTGTCCGCGTTGGCGTGGTCTTGGGCGTACTGACAACGATTGAATCGCCTCTTCGATGCCCATGACGCCAGACGGTCGAGGTGGAGGTTGCGTGCGGTGACCGCATTGACAGCATGATCACCTTGTCCACCCAAGACTCTGTGGGCTACACGAAGACGAGCTTGGCGAAGACGACGACCGGGAGATGTCCAGTCCGACAAACTCGTGCTTGACCACGCCCTTGCCCGTTTCGGGTGCAAAGAGTGGTTTGCAACGTTTTACTTGTCGTGTGGAGCAGAGCGACGTCATCGACAGCCTGACGCGTGCTCTAGCGACGACGCCGGACGACGTTCGGCTTCCGGGAGGTCCCGACATGCCGAGGTCCGCGCACCCCTCGTGAGTCGGCGCAGTCGCCGTCGACCGCAAACGCGCAACATCCGGGCGCGTGACACAGGGTTTGTCCTATGACAAAGTAGAGGCTGTGATTCACGGTCGGACGGCTGCCGAGATCGCCACGAGTGTGCGCGACCTCGTGGCTTCCGGCGCCCTGGCAGCGGAGGCCGAATTGCCGACCGTGAGGGCGCTGGCCGACCGGCTGGGGGTGAACCGCAACACCGTGGCTTCGGCGTACGCGGTGCTCGTCAACGCCGGGGTCGCCGAGACCGGCGGGCGCCGTGGGACGCGCATCGCGGGTATCCCTCAGGTACCGCGCGAGATCGACTGGACGACCGACCGGACGACGTCCGACGGCGCCGACGCCGGGCGGGCACCGGCTGCCGGCCCAGGTGGCGCGGCGGGCCTGGGCGGTAGCTCTGGCCTGGTCGATCTGGCGAGCGGGAATCCCGACCCGGCGTTGCTGCCGAGCCTGGCCACACCCGCCTCTGTCGGCGGGTACGAGACGGTGCTGTACGGCGACCCGACGATTGATCCGGGCTTGTTCGCATGGGCAAGCGAGCAACTGTCGCCGCTGCTTCCTGACGCTCATGGGCTGGTTGTCGCGCACGGCGCCGTGGATGCGATCGATCGCGTCTTGGGCACACACCTGACCCGCGGGGACGCGGTCGCGGTAGAAGATCCCTGCTTCTTGGCCAGCATCGGGATGCTGAGGGTCAACGGATACCGCCCCGCACCGGTGGCCACCGATGAGCACGGCATGGTCCCGGTGTCGCTGGCCGAGGCGATCAGCGGTGGCGCACGTGCCGTCGTGTGCACCGTGCGGGCGCTGAACCCGACAGGTGCGAGCGTCCCCGCACAGCGAGCCGCCGAACTGCGAGCCGTGCTGGCGAAACACCCGCACGTACTGGTGATCGAGGACGACCACTTCGCCGGGATCGCCACCACGGACTATCATCGGGTCACACCGCCAAGGCATTCGCGGTGGGCGCTGGTCCGGTCGCTCTCGAAGTTCCTCGGCCCGGACCTGCGCATGGCCGTGGTCGCCGCGGACCCCGACACCACCCGGCGCCTTGAAACACGCCTCGCGGTCGGCGCTACCTGGGTCAGCCGCCTGCTCCAGCACATCGCCCACCAGCTGCTGACCGACCCGGCCGTCAGCCAGCTGTTGACACGGGCCGCGGCGACCTACGGCGAACGCCGCCACCTGCTCCTGGACACCCTTCGGCGCCGCGGCGCCCCGGTTTCCGCCATCGGAACCGATGGCCTCAACGTCTGGATCAAGCTCGACCAGCCAGCGGGCCCGGTGGTCGCCGGGCTTGCCGTGCGCGGATGGGCGGTCAGCGACGGCGGCATCTACGCCCTGACCGACAACCCGACGCCCGCCCTGCGCGTCACCGTCTCGACCCTCACCGCGACCCGGGCCGCCGCATTCACCGACGACCTCACCGACCTCATCACCGACGCCGAGCATCACACCCAAGCCGCAGACCAGCCCGAGGAGCTCCAGTGAGTACACCAACCGACAGCGAGCACGGTACGACCGGAGCCCGGTCGGACAAGCATGACTACGCCACCCTCACCGAGGACTCCTGGTTCGTGCACGGCGGCAACCGCGCCGACGGCACCACCGGTGCCATCCGCACCCCGATCGTGATGGCGAACAGCTATCTGCTCCCCGAGGACCCCACGACCATCGACGACCCCGCCTACCAGGGGTTCGTCTACACCCGCGAGCACGGCGCCAACCAGCGCGGGCTCGAGCAGAAGCTAGCCCGGCTGGACCACGGTGAGGCGGCCGCCGTCTTCGGCACCGGCATGGCCGCTCTGTCCGCCGCGTTCTTCACCCTGCTCGACCCCGGTGACCACGCGATCGTCTCCAACGTCGTCTACATGCGCGTATGGGGGCTCTTCGACTCGATGCTGCCGAAGAAGCTCGGGGTCGAGGTCGACTTCATCGACATCACCGACCTCGACGCGGTCCGTGCAGCGGTGCGCCCCAACACCCGGCTCGTCCACACCGAGGCGATCGCAAATCCCGACCTGCGGGTCGCCGACATCACGGCCCTGGCCGACATCGCCCACGACGCCGGCGCTCGCCTCACCGTCGACTCCACCTTCACCCCACCACCCCTACTCCGACCCCTGGACCTCGGCGCCGACCTCACCCTCCACTCCCTGACCAAGTACTTCAACGGCCACGGCGACGCCATGGGCGGCGCGGTCATCGGCACGGCCGAGCTGGTCGAGGAGATCCGGACCGGCGCCCTGCACCACGTCGGCGGCGCGATCTCACCGTTCAACGCCTGGCTCATCATGCGCGGCTCGGTCACCCTGCCGCTGCGTCTGGAACGGCAGTGCCAGACCTCCCAGCAGGTCGCCGAGTTCCTCGCCGCCGATCCCCGCATCACCCATGTGGCCTACCCCGGGCTGCCCAACGACCCCCAGCACCAGCGCGCCGCCGCCCAGCTCCGCGGCGGCTCCGGCGGCGTCATCTCTTTTGCCATCGCCGGCACCCACCAAGACCGCGTCCGGTTCGTCAACGACCTGCGGGTGATCACCTCAGCCGTCTCCCTCGGACACGACGAGACCCTGATCGCTTATGAGCGGAGGTTG
>Ga0209587_1001438_pt1 | contig 11164 bp, 8 predicted proteins | sample NGEPerD_2_FD_184512 | JGI IMG/M metagenome (GOLD analysis project Ga0209587, IMG submission 184512) | Arctic peat soil microbial communities from the Barrow Environmental Observatory site, Barrow, Alaska, USA - NGEE PermafrostL1-D... | ecosystem: Environmental > Terrestrial > Soil > Wetlands >... | reverse complement strand
GGAAGAAGCGGGTCTCGCCCGGATCGCCCTGGCGCCCCGAGCGGCCGCGCAGCTGGTTGTCGATGCGGCGCGATTCGTGGCGCTCGGTGCCGCAGATGTAGAGGCCTCCCAGCTCGCGCACTTCGTCGGCCTCCGCCTTGCACTGTGGCTCGAGCTCGCCGGCCTTCGCCTCCAGCGCCTCCTCGAAGCCCTCGTCGCCCGGGCTCAGCCCCTGCTTCCTCAGCTCTTTGTGCGCCATGTGCTCGGGGTCGCCGCCGAGCTTGATGTCGACGCCGCGGCCGGCCATGTTGGTGGCGATCATCACCGCGCCGCGGCGCCCCGCTTCGGCGATCCGCTCACCCTCTTTCTCCGCGTGCTCGGGCTTGGCGTTGAGCACCGCGTGCTCGACCCCCTGCCGCTTCAGCTCGTCGGAGATCATCTCCGAGACCTCGACCGAGACCGTCCCGACGAGGATCGGCTGGCCGTGTTCGTGGCGGGCGACGATCTCCTCCAGCACGGCTTTCCACTTGCCGTCCTTGGTTTTGAAGATCTGGTCGTTGTGATCGCCCCGCACCATCGGCTGGTTGGTCGGAATCTCGACCACCGGCACTTTGTAGATCTTCATGAACTCGGTGGCCTCGGTCAGCGCCGTTCCGGTCATCCCGGAGAGCTTGTCGTAGAGGCGGAAGTAGTTCTGCAGGGTGATCGTCGCCAGGGTCTGGTTCTCCTCGCCGATCGCGACACCCTCCTTCGCCTCGACCGCCTGGTGCAAGCCCTCCGACCAGCGCCGGCCCTCGAGGATGCGGCCGGTGAACTCGTCGATGATCATCACCTGGCCGTCGACCACGGCGTAGTCCTTGTCCTTCTTGTAGAGCGACTCCGCCTTCAGCGCCTGGCCGAGGTGGTTGACCAGGCTGCCGTGCTCGCCGATGTAGAGGTTGTCGACGCCGAGGAATTCCTCGGCTTTCTTGACGCCCCGCTCGGTCGGCGAGACGGTCTTGTGCTTTTCGTCGAATTCGTAGTCGTACTCGGCCTTCGAGGTGTCTTTCGATTCTCCCAGGGATTTCAGCCGGTCTCTGGCCGGGACACCGTCCATCTGCCGGGCGAGGCGGGCGAACTGGTAGTAGATCTGCGCCGCTTCTTCGGGTGCGCCGGAGATGATCAGCGGCGTGCGCGCCTCGTCGATCAGGATGTTGTCGACCTCGTCGACGATCGCGAAGTTGTGGTCGCGCTGGACGCAGTGCTCGAGCGCATCGGCCATGTTGTCGCGCAGGTAGTCGAAGCCGAACTCGGAGTTGGTCCCGTAGGCGACGTCGCAGGCGTACTTGGCCTGCCGGGCCTCGTGGTCGTCGGCGTCCTGGATCGCGGCGACGCTCACCCCGAGCATGTCGTAGACCGGCTTCATCCATTCCGCGTCGCGTCGCGCCAGGTAGTCGTTGACGGTGACGACGTGGACGCTGTCGCCCGCCAGCGAGTTGAGGAAGACCGCCAGGGTCGCGGTCAGCGTCTTGCCCTCGCCGGTCTTCATCTCGGCGATCGCGCCGTCGTGCAGCACCATGCCGCCAACCAGCTGCACGTCGAAGTGGCGCTGGCCGATGCTGCGCTTCGCCGCCTCGCGGGTCAGCGCGAAGGCCTCGGGCAGGAGGGCGTCGAGCGACTCGCCGTTACGGGCGCGCTCGCGCAGCGAGTCGGCCTCGCTGCGCAGCTCGTCGTCCTCGAGCAATTCCATCTCCGGCTCGATCTCGTTGACCTTCTTCGCGCGCTTCTCGTAGGCCTTGAACTTGCGCCCCTCGCCGACGCGCAGTGCGCGGGTGACCATGTCCCTGGCGTTCGCCATGGACGAAGGGTAGCGATGGGAACGTCAGCGCCTCGACCTCGCGAGGCGTGCGAATCGGCTAAGACGCTAGGACTCGGCCGTGCGGCCTCGCATCTGGTTGACCAGGCGGCGGGTGCGGCGGCGCTTGCGGCGCTTTTCGCGGTGCTTCTTGACCTGGCGCCTGATGTCCTCGGCGAGTTCGTGCACGGTGTGGGCCATCTCGGGGGTCGCCTCCTTGGCGTGCAGCGTGACCCCTTTCAGCCGCAGCGTCGCCTCCGCGACCTGGCTGTCGACGATCGCCGGGTTGCGCTCCTCCCAGATGGTCACGTCGAGAGTCGCAAGATCCGAGACCTGCCTGCCCACTCGCCGGAAGCGCTTCAGCACGTGTTCCCGCAGCTCCTCGTCGACCTCGACGTTGCGCCCACGCACCTCGATCCGCATACTGGCCTCCTTCTTTGGGTTGTTCCGATGCTACGCCTCCTATACCCACGAGGCAAGGGGGCACCCCCCTCCTACAGACGGCGGGTGAACGTGATCGCCACGACCCGGATCGCCCCCGCCTGCCGCAGGACCTGAGCGCAGGCGGCGAGGGTGGCGCCCGTCGTCAGCACGTCGTCTACAAGCAGCACGCTGCGCGGCACCTCTCCCCGCGTTTGGATCAGGGGTGGGTGGCCGATGCGCTCAGCGCGGCGCTTGCCCACCTGGCGACCGCCGCCGCGACGCTGCAGGCAGGCGGCGAGCGGCAGGTCGGTGCGCTGGGCAAGGGCCGCGGCGATCTCGGCGGCGGGGTCGAAGCCGCGGGCAATCGAGCGCAGCGGTGCGGTCGGGACGGGGACGACCGTGCCACTGAGGAGCGCGGACGGCGCCAGCCACTGGACCCGGTCGGCGATCAGCTCGGCGACGGGCAGCAGGCGGCGGAACTTGAGCGCCGTGACCAGGTCGCGGGCGACGCCCTCGTGGGGAGCGGAGGACCAGGCGCGGTCCAGGCCCGGGGCGCCGCCGCCCTCGAGCGGGTCGGCTGCGGCGAGCCGGCGCGAACAGCGTGTGCAGAGCGCCGCCTCGGGGCGGCAACCACGCCCGCAGGCGGCGCAGAGAGGAGGGACGAGGCCGTTGGCTACTGCGTGGAGGAGCTTCATGCGCCGATCCTCGGCGCCCGCGGCGCGCGTGTGGCGCGCTAAATGTCAATTCTTCGTCAAGCCTCTCGCACGTGACCTGCGATGCCGCCGATCAGGATCGACTTCGGCGGCAGCTCGGCCGCTTCGAGCAGGATCGAGTCGCGGACGATCGCCCCGGCGCCGATCCGGCAGCCGTCGCCGACGATCGCCGGGCCCTCGATCCGCACGCCGGCGCCGATCTCGACCCCGGAGCCGACCAGCACAGGGCCGTTGACCTCGGCGTCGCCCAATCGGCTCGCCGCCCGCACGCCCTCCCCCACCTCGGGCGCGCCCGGATCGACCTCGACCGCCCCGCGCAGCGCGTCGAGGTTGCCCTGGCGCAGCTCCTCGAGGTTGCCGATGTCGTTCCAGTAGGCGTCGATCTCGTGCGAATAGAAGGGCACGTCGCCCTCGAGCAGAGCCGGGAAGACGTCGGTCGCCCAGTCGGCAAAGCCATCCGGGTCGTCCGGCCCGGCCAGCTTCGCCTCACCCGGCCCGGGGAAGAAGTCGAAGATCTCCTTGCGGAACATGTAGATGCCGCAGTTGGCCAGGTCGGAGAGGGCTTCGGCGGGATCGGGCTTCTCCTGGAAGCCTTGGATGCGGCCGTCGGCGCCGGTGATCGCGACGCCGAACTGGCTCGTGTCGGCGACCCGCTTGGTCGCCAGGGTTGCGATCCCGTCGTGGGACTCGTGGAACTCGCGCATCGCCGCCAGGTCGAGGTCGGTCAGCGCGTCGCCGGAGATGATCACGAAGGAGTCGCCGAGGAAGCCGGCCGCCTTGCGGACGCCGCCCGACGTACCGAGCAGCCGCTCCTCGCGGCTGTAGGAGAGCTCGAGCCCGAAGGCCGAGCCGTCGCCGAAATGGCCCTCGATCGTCTCCGGGAACCAGTGCAGGTTGGCGATCGCCTCCGCGAAGCCGTGCCGGGCGAGCAGCCGGGCGATGTGCTCCATCACCGGCCGGTTGAGCACCGGCACCATCGGCTTCGGCATCGCGTAGGTGATCGGCCGCAGCCGGGTCCCCAGCCCGGCCGCGAGAATCATCGCCCTCATCTACTCAGTAGCGGTAGTGATCGGGCTTGTAGGGGCCCTCTACCGGGATGCCGAGGTAGGCGGCCTGCTCCCCGGACAGCTCGGTGAGGTCGACGCCGAGCGCCGCGAGGTGCAGTCGCGCGACCTTCTCGTCGAGGTGCTTGGGCAGCACCGTGACCTCCTTGGCGGTGAACCCGTCCGGCTGGCGGTAGAGCTCGATCTGCGCGATCACCTGGTTGGTGAACGAGTTCGACATCACGAAGCTCGGGTGCCCGGTCGCGTTGCCGAGGTTGAGCAGGCGACCCTCGGAGAGGAGGATGATCGAGTGGCCGTCGGGGAAGCGCCACTCGTCGACCTGCGGCTTGATGTTGACCCGCTCGGCGGGAGAGGCTTCGAGCCCGGCGATGTCGATCTCGTTGTCGAAGTGACCGATGTTGCCGACGATCGCGTTGTGCTTCATCCGCGCCATGTCGTCGGCGGTGACGATGTCCTTGTTGCCGGTGGCGGTGATGAAGATGTCGGCCGTCCCGACGACGTCCTCGAGCTTCCGCACCTCGTAGCCCTCCATCGCCGCCTGCAGGGCGCAGATCGGGTCGATCTCGGTGACGATCACGCGGGCGCCCTGGCCGCGCAGCGACTCGGCGCAGCCCTTGCCGACGTCGCCGTAGCCGCAGATCACGGCGACCTTGCCGCCGATCATCACGTCGGTGGCGCGGTTGATCCCGTCGATCAGCGAGTGCCGGCAGCCGTAGAGGTTGTCGAACTTCGACTTGGTGACCGAGTCGTTGACGTTGATCGCCGGGAAGAGCAGGCCGCCGGTCTCGGCCAGCTGGTAGAGCCGGTGCACGCCGGTGGTCGTCTCCTCGGTGACTCCCTTGATCCGCGCGGCGATCTCGGTCCAGCGCTGCGGGTCGGACTCGAGCGAGCGCTGCAGGGTCTCGAGCACGACGCGGAACTCCTCCGAGTCGGCCGAGGCCGGGTCGGGCACGGCGCCCGCCTTCTCGAACTCGACGCCCTTGTGGACGAGCAGGGTGGCGTCGCCGCCGTCGTCGAGGATCATGTTCGGGCCCTCGCCGTCGGGCCAGATCAGGGCCTGCTCGGTGCACCACCAGTACTCCTCCAGGGTCTCGCCTTTCCAGGCGAAGACGGGGATGCCGGCGGCGGCGATCGCGGCCGCGGCGTGGTCCTGCGTGGAGAAGATGTTGCAGCTGGCCCAGCGGACCTCGGCGCCGAGGGCGATCAGGGTCTCGATCAGCACGGCGGTCTGCACCGTCATGTGCAGCGAGCCGGTGATCCGCGCCCCCTTCAGCGGCTGCTCGGCCGCGAACTCCTCACGGGTCTGCATCAGGCCGGGCATCTCGACCTCGGCGAGGGCGATCTCCTTGCGGCCGAAATCGGCGAGTCCGATGTCGGCGACTTTGTGGTCCGAGGTGGCGGTTGAGGTGGCGGTTGCCATCGATTCCTTTCGTCTCTATTGGTCCGAAGAAGGATAGGGAGAAGCGCTCGACGAGTCGGGCCCGTCCGCTCAGGGACGGCCCAGCGAGGCCTTGAACTTATCGATCGCCTCGATTGGAAGCGGATCGACCCCGCGGGCCTCGGCGAGGGCGAGCGAGACGAGGTCGCCGAGCATCACCGCCCAGAGCAGGCGCTGCACGGCCGTCTCGCCGGCGGCCTCGACCCTGACGACCGTCGCCCCCGCCGCCTCGATCGCAGCCGCGGTCAGCTCGAAGCGTCGACGCACGCGCGGATGCTGGCCGGCGTCCTCGAGCAGGACGGCGGCCAGCCCGCCCTCGCCCGCGCCGGGGGCCGACCAGCCGCAGATCTCGTTGTGGTCCCCCTCGGGCAGTTCGGAGAAGAAGGCGGCCAACTCGGCGTTCTCGTTGATCTGGGTCTTCCAGCGCCGCGCCGCGGCGACGGTTGCGCCCGCGCCGTAGACGACGGGCGAGGTCGCCGCAAGCTGAGCGCCGATCTCCCCCGCCGTGTGCCGGAGGGTGGGCAGCCCGCGCTCGAGGAAGGAGGCGGCCTCCTCGATCTCGGCTGCGATCCGCGGCGCCACGCCGGCCGCCGCCGCGACCTCGAGCGCGCAGACGAGCATGTAGGCGACGGCGGCACGGGGCGCCGGCAGCAGTCCCGGCAGTCCGATCACAGGGTCGCCGGCGGCGCGGGCGGCCTCGACCAGGGGGCCGCCGGTGCCGGCGACGACGCGCCGCGCGCCGAGCTCCCCCGCCGCGGCGAAGCAGGCGAGGGTCTCCTCGGTCGTGCCCGAGTAGCTCGAGCAGAGCACCGCCCACTCGGTGGTCGTCCAGCTGGGCAGCTCGTAGGTGCGCACGGTCACCAGCGGCCGCCGCAGGCGGTCGCTGAGCGCCGCCGCGGCAAGATCGCCGCCGATCGCCGACCCGCCCATGCCGCAGACCAGCAGGCCGGCCGACTCCCGCGGTTTCAGGCGCGCCGACTCGACCCGCCAGAGGGCGTCGCGCAGGTGGTCGGGGATGGTGAGGACGTCGTCGATCATCGGATCCCGGCTATTTCGCCCTGCGCCGCGATCGCACCCGCAACCTTCGCCCCCGCGACGATCTCAGTGCCGGAAGCGAGGATCGAGTCGAGGACGCGTGCGTTCTCACCGACCGTGCAACCATCGAGCAGGACCGACCCGCGCACTTCCGCACCGCCGGCGACGCGGCAGTTCGGCCCGACCACCGCGCGCGGCCCGAGCTTCGCGCCCTCGGCCACTTCGGCTCCGGGATCGACCAGCACGCCGTGCCCGGTCGGCTCGACCCGCGTCGCCACCCGCCCCTCGAGGATGTCCCAGCTCGCCTGCAGGTAGCGCTGCGGGGTCCCGATGTCGACCCAGTAGCCGTCGAGGAGGACGCCGTGCAGGCCCTCGCCGGCCAGCCGCGGGAACACGTCGCGCTCGATCGAGACCTTCTCGCCCGGTGGGATCAGGTCGAGCACCGAGCCCTCCAGCACGTACATGCCGGCATTGACCTCGCCGGGCGTGCGCTCGCCGGTCTTCTCGAGGAACTCGCGCACCGCACCGCCCTCGTCGCAATGGACCAGGCCGAAGGCCGAGGCGTCGTCGACCGGGTGCAGGCCGATCGTCGCCGCCGCGCCCGAATCGCGATGGCCGCGCAGCAGGGCGCCGAGGTCGAGGTCGGTGAGCACGTCGCCGTTGAGCGCCAGGAAGCTGTCGTCGAGATCGTCGCCGAGCGCGTCGGCGGCGAAGCGGATCGCCCCGGCGGTGCCCAGCGGCTGCGGCTCGGTCACGAAGCGGATCGTCACCCCTGCCCGCTCCTCCTCCCCCGCGAGCGCCTCCTCCAGCACGTCGGGCAGGAATCCACAGGCGAGCACGACCTCGCTCACCCCATGCCCCGCCAGCCACTCGATCATGTAGGCGAGGAACGGCCGGTCGACCAGGGTCAGCGCCGGCTTCGGCGTCGTCTCGGTCAGCGGCCGCAGCCGCGTGCCCTCACCGCCGACGAGAACTATCGCCTGCATCGTCAGTCGGCGCTGGCTGGGGCCGGTGAATCCGCCGTCGCCCTACCGATGCCCTCGTACTCGAAGCCTGCTGCCTGCAGCGGCTCGGGGTCGAGGAAGTTGCGGCCGTCGATCAGCAGCGGCCGGGCCATCCGGCCGGCCGCCTCCGCCCAGTCCAGCTCGGCGAACTCGGGCCACTCGGTGACCAGCACGGCCGCGTCGGCGCCGTCCAGCGCGTCGAGCGCCGAGTCGCACAGCTCGACCCCGTCGAGCAGCTCGCGCGCCGCGTCGGCGGCGACCGGGTCGTAGGCGGAGACGGTCGCCCCTTCGCCCTGCAGCCGCGCCGCCAGCACCAGGCTCGAGGCCTCGCGCATGTCGTCGGTCTGCGGCTTGAAGGCGAGCCCGAGCAGCGCCACCCGCTTGCCGACCAGCGAATCCAGGCGGCCGAGTAGCTTCTGCACGACGCGCCGCTTCTGCAACTCGTTGACCTCGATCACCGCGTTGAGCAGCTGGAAGTGGTAGCCGGTGTTACCGGCAAGCATCTTGAGTGCTGAAACATCCTTGGGAAAACAAGAACCACCGTAGCCGATCCCGGCGCGCAGGAAGGCGGGGCCGATGCGCTGGTCGAGGCCCATGCCGCGGGCGACCTCGCCGACGTCGGCGCCGACCTCCTCGCAGACGTTGGCGATCTCGTTGACGAAGGAGATCTTCGTCGCCAGGAAGGCGTTCGAGGCGAGCTTGATCATCTCGGCGCTGGCGACGTCGGTGCGGACGATCTCACCGCCCAACGGCGCGTAGAGGCGGGCCAGGGCGTCGGCTGCCGCCTCGTCGCCGCCGTCGGCACCGATCACGACCCGGTCGGGATGCATGAAGTCGGCCACCGCCGAGCCCTCCTTGAGGAACTCGGGACAGGAGACGTAGGCGAGGCCGGGCCGGTCGCGGCGGATCGCTTCGCCGGTGCCGGCGGGCACGGTGCTCTTCATGATCAACACGTGCCCACCGTCCTCGGGCAGGCCCTCGACCACGGCGCGGACCCGCGAGAGGTCGGCGTCGCCGGAGCGGGTCGGCGGCGTGTCGACGCAGACGAAGAGCAGGCGCGCCCGCTCCAGCAGCTCGCCCATATCGGTGGTGAAGGTGAGCCGCTCGGCGTTGCGGGCGAGCAGCTCGTCGAGTCCCGGCTCGTGGATCGTCGTCTCGCCCGCCGATAGGGCCGCGACCTTCTCCGGCACGATGTCGCGCGCCACGACCGGGTGGCCGAGCTCGGCGAAGCAGCTGGCGGTGACCAGGCCGACCCAGCCGACGCCGATCACCCCGATCGTCTCTTTGCCTTCGCTCAAAGTGCCGCCCTTCTTTTACGTGGCTTCTTGTTGGGGATCTTCACCCGCGCCGCACGGGCGATGCCGATCATCTGATCGTTGGTCAGCACGCGCAGCAGGCTATTCGCGATCCAGTAGGTGTTGTCGCCGCGGTGCCAGGCGACCAGCTTGACCCGGTCGCCATCGAGGAAGATCCTGTACTCGCGGTCGCGGATCGTCTGCGTGATGCTGGGCCCGCTCAGTATCGGTGGGGTGCTCCAGCCCTGGATCCCCTGCACGCCGAAGTAGTGGCTGCCGTCGGGGAGGTCGAGCTGCACCACCATCCGGTAGGCGCCGTGGCGGTTGCCGTCGCTGTCCTTGAAGCGGTAGACGCGCGGGTCCTGGATCTTCAGGTAGGGGTTGCTTTCCTCGTAGGCGGCGCCGGCCGGCAGCCGGGTCGGGTAGAAGACCGGGAAGCCGCTGCTGAACTTGCGGGCGACGATCTTCGCCTCCTCTTCGCCGGCTTCGCGGGCGTTGACCAGCCCATCGCTGCCCGGCGGCTTCGTCTTCAGCTTCGGCTGCTTCTTCTGCTTGCGCTTCTTCGCCTGCGCCTTCTTCTTCGCCTTCTTCTCGCCGCCCGATTCGACCTTGTCGAGCACGCCGCGCGGCCCGCCGCTGTCCTCGATCCCGAGGAAGGTGTCGACCGCTTCCTCGATCGCCGCGGAGGAGGCGTAGACGAAGCTCGGGCCGAGCTCGGCCGGGAAGTCGACCTCCTTGATCTCCGCGTTGCGCGAGGCGATGAACAATTTCAGCACCTGGAGCATCGACTTGGTGTCGCTGATGTCCGAGCTGGTGTATTCGGTGAAGATGTCGATCAGGTCGCCTTCGCCCAGCACGTCGCGCGCCAGATCGGCGATCGGCACCCGCTGGCGGGCGGCGCTGAGGAAGTCCTGCTGGCGGGCGGCGCGGACGATGTCGGTGTCGGTGTGGCGGTAGCGCACGTACTCCAGCGCCCGCTTGCCGCACATCAGCTGGTAACCGGGCTTGACGTTGATCTCCGAGTACTGTTCGGAGGGCGGCACGCCGACGTTGGAGTGGTAGTAACGGCGGTCGACGTCGACGTAGACGCAGCCGATCGCGTAGACCGCGCGGACGAAGCCGAGGTAGTCGACGTTGACGATGTGGTTGATCGGCATCCCGGTCAGTTCCTTGACCACCTGCAGGGTCAGCTTGGGCCCGCCGTAGGCGAAGGCGGAGGAGAACTTTTCCGTGCCCACCCCGGGGATTTCGACCTTGAGGTCGCGCGGGATCGACATCAGCGCGATCGCGTCGTTGTCGGGATCGAGCCGCAGCAGGATCGCCGTGTCCGAGCGCCCGGTGTCTTCCGGTTCGCTGGCGCGCTTGTCGGAGCCGAGGATGAGGATGTTCTGCGCCTCGCCCCCCTTGGTCTCTTTGAGCACCCCTTCGACCGCGTTTCTCAGTTTGTCGTTGTGCCCGAGCGCCTGGGCGATGTTGTCGATCCTGGTCAGGCCGCTGGCGGCCACCGCGGCGGCGGTGGCGAGGACGACCACGACGGAGGCCAGGCTGAAGCGCCACCAGTAGCGCTTCGGCTTCGGCGGCGGCTCGTGGTCGCCGTTCGGGGGCGGCTTCTTGAAGGGTTGCTCGATCATCGCCGGCTCACGCCTCCGATCGCTCCGGGATCCCGCGCAGGAACCCTTCCAGCGCCTGGCGGTAGGCCAGCAGGGAGGGAACCGAGACCCACTCGGAGGGACCGTGATGGCCCTCGCCGAGCGGCCCGAACTCGACCGCCGGGACACCCACCCGCAGGAAGGAGACGGCATCGGAGGCGCCGTCGCGGCCGACGCTCATCGGCTCCCCCTCGTGGTGCGCGGAGACCGCCTCGCGCAGGCCGCGGACGAAGGGCGAGTCGCGATCGACCACGGCCGGCGGCCGTGTGAACAGCGTCGTCAGCTCGGCATCGGGCAGGCCGCGGATCTGGTCGAGCACGGCCTCGGGATCCTGGTCGGGCAGGTAGCGGATGTCGACGTCGATCGCGCATCGGTCAGGCACCTTGTTGAGCGCGTCGCCGCCCAGGATCCGGCCGAGGTTGATCGAGGGGCGGTCGAACAGCTCAGAGCTGTGCCGTGCGAACGGTAGCGACTCGATACTGCGGAAAACGTCGTGTGCCCGGAGCACGGCGTTGTCGCCGAGCCAGGGCGTGGCGCCGTGGGCGGCGACGCCGCTGACCTCGAGCCGCAGCGCCAGCACCCCCTTTGCCTCGACGCCGATCTGCAGGTCGGTCGGCTCGCCGGTGATCGCGAAGTCGCCGACGAAGCCGCCGTCGACCAGGGCGTCGCTGCCCCGTTCGGCCTCCTCCTCGGACTCCTCGTCGCCGACGATGCCCAGCCGCACCCGCAC
>Ga0209587_1001437_pt1 | contig 11166 bp, 9 predicted proteins | sample NGEPerD_2_FD_184512 | JGI IMG/M metagenome (GOLD analysis project Ga0209587, IMG submission 184512) | Arctic peat soil microbial communities from the Barrow Environmental Observatory site, Barrow, Alaska, USA - NGEE PermafrostL1-D... | ecosystem: Environmental > Terrestrial > Soil > Wetlands >... | reverse complement strand
CACTGGCCGAGGCCGCGGACGCCGCCGCAGATCACGGCCGCCTTCGCGCCGGCGTCCGCGGCCTCGGCCAGTGCTGCCGCGGTGGCGTGCGCGGGGACGCAGAGCACGGCCAGGTCGACGGGGCCGTGGGCGGCAGCGTCGCGGACGGACGCGTACCAGCCGTCGCCGGGGTCACGGGCGTTGACCAGGGCAAGGTGCCCGTCGAAGCCCTGCAATGACGTCGCCATCACCGCGCCGAGCTTGCCGGGGTGACGGGAGGCGCCGACCACCGCGATGCCGCGGGGGGTGAACAGGGCGTCCAGCCCATCCCCCGCCGCCGGGACCCCGACCAGGTCGGTGCGGCCGGAGAGCACGGCGGTGATCGCGCGGTCTCGGTCGAGCTCGTCGTCGACGAGCATCGAGACGAGGCCGTGCTCCAGCCGGGCCTCCTCGGTCAGCAGGCTCCGGGTGTGCGCAGTACCGCCGTGCACGGCGACCAGCGGCGGCGCGGTCCCGGCCAGGCGACGCAGCTCGTCGAGGGCGACAGGTAGTTGCGCCTCGTCGGCCGGGGCCTGGATCCACGCCGCGTCCAACGGCAGTCGTCGACCCGGTTCGACGGCCACGAGACGCCCGGGCAACCTGTGCGCGCCGACGTCCAGCGGGGTCTCGAGCGGTTCGGCATGGTGGCGGCGGACCCACTGCTTGTGGCTCGACGCCACGAAGTCCGGCGCGCGACGGGCGAGACGCGCGTCGGTGATGCTGCGTGAGAGGAAGTGGTAGGCGAACTGCCACGGCTCGAAGGCGTCGTGCGAGCGGCCGAAGTGCTCCCACCACGACAGACTCGGCCGGGCGGAGTCCTGGATCGCGCGCACCGACGGCTGCGCCGCCTCCTCGTAGGCAGCCAGGGCGCTGGGCAGGTCGTTCGCGGTGAGCGCGGAGGCCAGCGCGATGGCGTCCTCCATCGCCATCTTGGTGCCGGAGCCGACCGAGAAGTGTGCGGTGTGCACGGCGTCGCCGAGCAGGGCGACCGGGCGTGGATCCAGGGCGTGCCAGCGCGTCGTGCGACGGGTGCGGAAGTTGCCCCAGCGTGAGTTGTTCGTCAGCAGCTGCCGGCCGTCGATCTGCTCGGCGAAGAGCTTCTCCAGGTAGTCCTTGGTGTTCTCGTCGCTCGGTCCGGGAGGCTGGGCGACGTCGAACTCGTCGAGACCCGCCCGTCGCCACGAGGCCTCGGCGGTCTCGACGATGAAGGTGCTCACGTTGTCGCTGATGGGGTAGCCGTGAACCGCGAAAACCCCGTCGGGCCCGCGCTCGTGCACGAAGGTCAGCCCGTCGAACATGTAGTCGGTGCCGAACCAGATGAACTTGGCCGACGCGGTCTCGACCGAGCTGCCGAGCCCAACGAGCCGCTCACGGATCCGCGAACCTGCCCCGTCGGCAGCGACCACGAGGTCATAGTCGCGAAGGTCACAGCCGTCGAGGTCGTCGAGATCGACCTCGGTCGAGAACCGCAGGTCTGCACCGAGCTCGCTGGCGCGAGCCTGCATCAGAGTGAGCAGGGTCTTGCGGGCGATGGCGGCCATCCCGTTGCCGCCGCAGCGGATTTGCTCGGCCTTGAGCCGCACCTCGATGTCGTCCCAGTGCCGGCCGTGGGTCGTCAACGCCTCGCGCAGCACCGGGTCAGCCTCATGGATGCCGGCCAGGGTGCGGTCGGAGAAGACGACACCGAACCCGAACGTGTCGTCGGCTCGGTTGCGCTCGAAGACGGTCACCTCGACCGACGGGTCGGCCTGACGCATCAGCGTGGCGAAGAACAGCCCACCCGGGCCGCCGCCGATGACGGCGATGTGCATGCTCAGCGCGTCTCGGGGCTAGGGCCGGCGCGGCAGACGTTGCGGCACTCGCCGATGCCCTCGATCGCGGTGACGATCTCGCTGCCCTCGACGAGGTAGCGTGGAGGCTTGCGGGCGTGGCCGACACCGCCGGGGGTGCCCGTGGCGATCAGGTCCCCGGGCACCAGCGTGATGATCTGCGACAGGTACATGACCAGTGAGACCGGGTCGAACACCAGGTCGCCGGTGTCGGCCTTCTGCATCAGCTCGCCGTCGACGATGCAGGTCAGCTCGTGACGCGTCGGGCCGTCGTCCGGCTCGGCCGTGACCAGCCACGGGCCGACCGGCGTGCTCGACTCGAACGTCTTGCCCTGCAACCACTGCAGCGTGCGGTACTGGAAGTCGCGGGCGGTGACGTCGTTGACGACGGTGTAGCCGGCGATGCCCTCACGAGCCTGCTCCGGAGTGGCATGGCGCAACTCGGTGCCGACCACGACGCCGAGCTCGGCCTCCCAGTCGACCTCGGTCGAGCCCGCCGGCAGCACCACCGGGTCACCGGCACCGACCAGCGCACGGGCGAACTTCGCGAACAGGGTCGGGTGCTCGGGCAGCTCACGCCCCATCTCGAGGATGTGCTGACGGTAGTTGAGCCCGACGCAGAACACCTTCTCCGGCCTCGGAACCGGCGGCGCGTAGTCGAGTCCCGCGAGGTCGTGCCGCGGCCCGGCTGCCTGCGCCGCCTCGGTGCGCCAGTGCGGAAGGCGAAGCAGGTCACCGAGGTCGTCGTGGCCCAGCTCGACAGCACCGTCGGCGTCCACTCGGACGGCGCGGGTCCCACCGGCCGTGCGGATCGTCGCCAGCCTCATGCGTGGTCGCGCCCGGTCCGAGCGAGGCCGAGGGCCTCGAAGACCGGGTCGTCGGAGAACCGGAAGGCGTCCAGCCCGCCGTCCGACTCGATCGTCAGCGGCGCCCACGACGGCACCGCGAACAGGTCACCTCGGCCGACGTCCCAGCGGTCGTCGCCGACGGTCACGGTGCTGGCGCCGTCGAAGACCTGCCAGACCGACGAGCCGGCGACACGAGCGGTCGCGGTCGCGCCGGCGCGCAGCCGGTGCATCTCGGTGCGCATGGTGCTGAGGGCGTCGCCGGCGGTGGCGGGGTTGGTGAACCGGACGACGGCATGACCGGGTGCTACGACGCCTGGGTGGCCCTCCGCCTCGAGCTCGAGCTGGGCAGTCAGCGCGGCGTCGGTGTGCTCCCACCGGTAGGCCATCAGGGGCGAGGCCTTCGGCGCGGGTGCACCGACCGGTCGCAGCCCTGGGTACGCCCAGAGCCGCTCGTTGCGGGAGGCGTCCGGCGTCTCGCGGGTCCCGAGCTGGTCGTGGCCGAACTCGAAGAAGCCGGCATCGAGCTGGCGGACGAGAGGGATGTCGAGCCCGTCGATCCACGCCATCGGGTGGTCGGTGGTGTTGTGGTGCTCGTGCAGGTGCCAGCCGGGCGTGAGCAGCAGGTCGCCACGGCGCATCGCGACGGGGTCGCCCTCGACGTTGGTCCAGACGCCCTCTCCCTCGATCACGAAACGGAACGCGGTCTGGGTATGCCGGTGGGACGGCGCCTCCTCACGCGGACCGAGGTACTGGATGGCCGCCCAGAGCGTCGGCGTGGCGTAGGCGGTGCCGGGCAGGCCTGGGTTGGCCAGCGCGATGGCACGACGTTCTCCACCCCGGCCGACCGGCACGAGGTCCCCGCTGCGAGCGGCCAGTGGGTAGAGGGTCGACCAGCGCCACAGCATCGGGACGGCTTCCGGTTCGGGGTGCGTCGGCATCAGGTCGTCGCGCTCGAGCCAGAGGGGCTTCATGTGCGCCTCGGCCAGGTCGCGGTAGAGCCGGTCGAGCGGCCCTTGTTGCCGAGATGTCACCGAGGTGCCGGTCTGGGTCATCGTTCTCTCCCTTCTCCGAGAGACATCCTACAACGAAGCGAGCGACGACCGGTACCTCTATCGTTATGTTTTGAGCATCTGGTCGACGAAGGCCTCCGCGGGGCGACGCAGCAGGCCGTGGGCCTGGAGGAACACGTCGTGTGCGGCGCGTCCGGACCAGTTGGACGGCAGCAGCTCCAGCGGGAGATCAGGGTCCCGGAACGGGAAGAGCCGGTAGTCGTGCACGAGGCGCATTCGCTCCGCCAGCGCCTCGCGGCCGGTGACGTCCCCGGCGAGGTACCCGGCGAGGCGGGGCCGGTAGCGCCCGAGCAGCGAGGCGTAGTCGGCGTCGAGGGCGTCGAGATCCCAGGCTCGCTCGGCCATGTCGCGGTCGGCGTCCGGACCGTGGGACCGGGCATGCAGGGTGTCGAGTCGAACCGCGGGCTTGTCGGCGAACTCGGCACGCAGCTGCGCGAGCCGGTCATGCGGGCTGAGCCACACGGCCGGGGAGAGCGGTCCGAACCCGAGCCAGGCCAGCCGCTTGCGCAGCCGTTCGCGGAGCGCGCGATCGCTCTCCGGGACGGAGTAGATGACCAGGTGCCACTGGCCGTCCCACGGGCGGTGCTCCCGGTCGAAGATCCTGGTGCGGCCCTCGTCGAGGAGCCGCCAGGCGTCCTCGGTGAGCGAGTACGTGGTCTCGCGGCCCTCGCGCTCCGCGTCGAGCCACCCCTCCTTGCGCAGCCGGCCAGCCACCACCCGCACGGTCGGCTCCGCGACGTCGAAGCACTGCATCAGCGCGATCAGGGAGCGGAGGCGGATGCGGCCGCCGCGGTAGCGCAGGTAGTCGCCGAACAGGTCGAACACCACCGACCGCGACGTCACGGGCGCGAGCATCTCACGTCCTGGCAGATCACGAGTCGACAAATTTACTGAACAACTCCTTGACGGCGTACTGATGAAATGTTAGACCTTGCCAGAAGACCCCCGGCACAACATTCGACAGAAGCGTTTACCTTGACGTGGAAGTTGTAGAACACTCATCGCGACGTCGTGACGCGCGTCACTCAGGCGACCTATGCTGGTGACCGCGGTCTCGACGACGATGACCTCACGCCCGCGAGCGCCACCCCAGGAGATGACATGCGCATCCGACCCTCGATCGTGAAGCAGCTCGGGCGAAGGGCGAGCCTCGTGCCCGCGGCCGTCGCCGTGGCGCTCGTGCTGGCCTCGTGCGGTGGCTCCAGCGTCTCCGGCGGCGGGGACGACGACGGCGGCGGTGGCGACGAGGGCGCGGCCCTCGACCCGGTCAAGATCGGCCTCCTGGTCCCGCTGTCGGGTGTGTACGCGGCCCTCGGCGAGGACATGCAGCAGGGCTTCCAGCTCTACCTCGACGAGAACGACGGCAAGCTCGGCGGCGCCGAGGTCGAGGTGGTCGAGGCCGACGAGGGCGAGTCGCCCGGCACCGGTGTCCCGGCCGCGACCCGGCTCGTCACGCAGGACCAGGTCGACGCGGTGGCGGGAATCGTCAGCTCGGCGGTGGCCCTGGGGGTCAAGGACCTCTTCGTGGAGTCGAAGGTCCCGCTCGTGGTCGCCAACGCCGGCGCGAACGACGTCACGGCCGGGGGCTCCCCCTACATCTGGCGTTCCTCGTTCACCAACGGCGGGGTGGCCGCCGCGCTGGGCGCGTACGTCGCCGAGCAGGTCGGCGACGGCTCGGTGTACCTGATCAGTGCCGACTACGCCGCCGGCGCCGAGTCGACCGGCGGCTTCAAGGAGACGTTCGAGGCCGCGGGCGGCACCATCGCCGGCGAGGCGTTCACCCCCTTCGGGACGACGACCGACTGGCAGCCGTACCTGCAGGGCATCCGTGCCTCCGGTGCCAGCGCCGTGTACACCTTCTACGCGGGCGCCGAGGCCGTCGGCTTCACCACGCAGTACAACCAGTTCGGCCTCAAGGGCGAGATCCCGCTGTACGCGGCGGGCTTCCTCACCGAGGGCGGCGTGCTCGAGGCGTCGGGCGAGGCAGCGTTGGGGATCCAGAACTCCTTGCACTACAGCGACCAGATCGACAGCGAGCGCAACAACGCGTTCGTCGAGGCCTACGTGGCCGCCTACGACGAGGTGCCGACGACCTACGCCGTCCAGGCGTACGACGCGGCGGCGGCGCTGGGCCTCGCGATCGAGGCCGCGGGTGCGACGGACTCCGAGAGCATCGCCCAGGGCCTCAGCGAGGTCGGCGAGATCGACAGCCCGCGCGGGACGTTCTCGTTCGACGAGAACCACGACCCGGTGCAGCCGTACTACCTGCGCGAGGTGCAGGAGGTCGACGGGGTTCTCGCCAACGTCGTCCTCCAAGAGCTCGAGCAGTAGGCCCCGTGCTCGACTGGTTCGACGCGTACACCGGCACCGTTCTCAACGGGCTGGCCCTGGCGGCGGTGCTGTTCGTGATCGCGGTCGGTCTGTCGCTGGTGTTCGGCACGATGGACGTGCTGAACCTGGCGCACGGGTCCGTGTCGCTGGTCGGCGCCTACGTCGGCGTGGCGATGGTCGGGGACTCGGCGTCGATCGCCGCGTTCGTGGCGGCCGTCCTGGTCGCTTCCGCCATCGGGCTCGTCCTCGGTGGTGTCCTCGCCGCGATGACGGCGAAGGTGAGCGGGCACCTCAGACAGGCGCTCCTGACGCTCGGAGTGGCGCTGATCGCGGGCGACGTCCTGGCCGAGGTGTTCGGTTCCGACGTCAAGCGGGTCCGCGCTCCCGAGGGCCTGGACGGCAGCACCGAGGTCCTCGGCACGCCGTACCCCGTGTACCGCCTCGTGATGGTCGGGGTCGGCCTGGCGGTGGCCGTGCTGCTCTATCTCGTCCTGGAGCGCACGCGGCTCGGGGCCATCGTGAGGGCGACCGTGGCCGACCGCGACATGGTCGAGGCCGTCGGCATCCGGACGACGCTCGTCCTCGGTGGCGTCTTCGCGGGCGGAGCGGCGCTGGCGGCCGCCGGCGGTCTCCTCGCCGCCCCGGTGCTCGGCGCCCAGCCCGGCCTCGACGACACCATCCTGCTGCTGGCGCTCGTCGTCATCGTGATCGGCGGGCTCGGGTCCCTGCGCGGAGCGCTGCTCGGAGCGGTGCTCGTCGGGCAGGTGCAGGTTCTCGGTGTGGCCCTGCTGCCCGAGCTCGCGTCGTTCATGCTGTTCGGAGCGATGGGCCTGGTCCTGCTGCTGCGGCCGGCCGGCCTCCTCCCGGCGCCGGGGCGCCGAGCATGAGCGCCGACGTCCAGGAGGTGACGGCGCCCTTGGTTGGCGGCTCGCGCCGCCGTCCGGCGTGGCGGCTGCTCGCGGCCGGTGTCGTGGTGGTCGTGCTGGCTCTGCTGCCGCTGATGCTCGCGGCCTACCCGATCGGGCTGATGAGCCGGATCCTGGCCTTCGCCCTGCTGGTGCTGTCCGTCGACCTGCTCACCGGCGTCACCGGTCTGCCCACGCTGGGACAGGTCGCCTACTTCGGCACCGGCGCGTACACCGCCGGGCTGGTCGGCGTCCACGTCACCAGCAACGCACCGGCCCAGCTCGTGGCCGGGACCCTCGCGGCCGCGCTCGTCGCCCTCGTGACGGGCGCCGTCGTCGTCCGCACCAGCGGGATCGTCTTCCTGATGGTGACGCTGGCGGTCGGCGAGCTTGCCCACCAGGCCGTCGACTCCCTCGCGTTCACGGGGGGGACCAACGGGCTGGTCGGGATCCCCCCGATCACCCTGCTGCCGGGCGGCGAGCCGCTCCTGCTCTCCGGCTTCGTGTACTGGTGGGTGCTCGTCGTCTTCCTGCTCGGCGCCGCCGTCGCCGCGGTCGTCGTCGCCTCACCGCTGGGACGCTCGATGCGCGGCGTCCGCGACGGGGAGACCCGACTGAGGGCGCTCGGCCAGGAGACCTATCCGGTGAAGCTGTCGGCGTTCGTGGTCGCCGGCGCGCTCGCGGGTGCTGCCGGGACGGCGTGGGTCGCGCAGGCACGCTTCATCTCGCCCGGTGACCTCGCGTTCGACGTGTCGGCGTTCGCGCTGCTGGCCGTCGTCCTCGGGGGAGCCGGTTCGCTCTGGGGTCCGGTGCTGGGCGCCGCGGTGGTGATCGTGGCCCGCGACGAGCTGTCCAGCTATGTCGGCGGCCTGGGCAGCATGCTGCTCGGCGCCATCTTCGTGGTGGCCGTCTACCTGCTGCCGCGGGGCATCGCGGGCGTCGCGAGGGTCCGGCGCCCGGCCTGGACCCGGTCGAGAGGAACAGCGTGAGCGACGAGCTGCTGCGCCTGGAGCGCCTGACGCTGAGGTACGGGTCCCTGACCGCTGTCGACGGGGTGGACCTGTCCGTGGCCCGCGGATCGCGCCATGCCCTGATCGGTCCCAACGGCGCCGGCAAGTCCTCGCTGTTCGCGGTCGTCGCGGGGACCACCAGGGCGACCAGCGGCCGGGTGCACTTCGACGGCCGCGACGTGACCGGGCTGCGCGAGGCAGCACGCGCTCGCGCCGGCCTGGTCCGGACCTTCCAGCACTCCAGCCTGTTCGGAGGCTGCAGCGTGCTCGACAACGTGCGCCTGGCGTCCGAGCGGTCCGTCGGCAGCCCCCTGCGCGCCTGGCGGAGCCGCCGCGGTGCGGCCGAGGTCACCGAGCAGGCGATGGGGCACCTCGAGGCCGTGGGGCTGGCCGACCGGTCGGGTGCCCCGAGCGGCTCCCTCTCCCACGGGGAGCGGCGCCAGCTCGAGGTGGCGATGGTGCTGGGCTGCCGCCCCGTGCTGGTGCTGTTCGACGAGCCGACGGCCGGGATGTCGGCGGCCGAGACCCAGCGGTTCAGCGAGCTCGTCGAGGCGTTGCCGGACGACGTCACGGTGGTCGTCGTCGAGCACGACCTCGACGTGGTGTTCCGGCTCGCCGACCGGGTGACCGTGCTGGCCACCGGCAAGGTGATCGCCGACGGAGACCCGGAGACGGTCCGGGCCGACCCCGCCGTCCAGAGCGCCTACCTCGGGGGTCGCAGCACCCGCTCGCTGTTCGGGGGTGCCCGGTGAGTGGGGAGGGCCCGGTGAGCGACGTCGAACGGCTCCTGCAGGTGACCGACCTCGTCGCGGGCTACGGCGGCGGTCGTGTCCTGGACGGCGTCAGCCTGGACGTCCGCGCGGGTGAGACGGTGGCGCTGCTCGGCCGCAACGGTGTCGGCAAGTCCACGCTCGTGCACGCGGTGATGGGGATGGTCAAGCCGTCGTCCGGCCGCGTCGTCGTCTGCGGCCAGGAGCTGACCGGGCGCAGCCCCCACCACGCCGCCCGCGCCGGCGTCGGCATCGTGCCGCAGGGACGGCGGGTCTTCGCTCCGCTGACGGTGGAGGAGAACCTCGCGATCGCGCACCGCAAGGGCTCCGGTGACTGGACGCCGGGCCGCGTGTTCGACCTGATGCCCGCCCTGGCGGGACGCCGGCAGCACCTGGGGTCGCAGCTGTCCGGCGGTGAGCAGCAGATGCTCGCAATCGGGCGAGCCCTGCTGGGGGCGCCCCGGCTGCTGCTGCTCGACGAGCCCTCCGACGGGCTGGCACCGACCATCGTCGACCAGGTCGGCGAGGTGCTGAGCGGCCTCGTCGGGCAGGGCATCGCGGTGCTGCTCGTGGAGCAGGACCTGCACCTGGCGTTCGAGGTGGCCGACCGCGTGGCGGTGATGAGCAAGGGGCGCATCGTGCACTCGACCTCGGTGGCCTCGTTCCGGGAGGACGAGGAGCTGGCCCACCGCCTGCTCGGCGTCGGCTGATTCACGAATCACTCGGCGTACGGGGGTTGCCGTCGCCCAGAACGTGCTACATACTCGTGACGACAAGTGTTTGGACAGTAGTAGATCAGTCAACGGGGAAGGTCAGGAGCCTGCGATGACGACCACCGACGACCGCCTGGGAGCCGCACCCGATCCCACCGGGCCGCTGAGCCGGATCGACTACAGCGAGAAGATCCCGAACAACGTCGGCCTGGCGAGCGACCGCAAGCTGCAGCGGGCCCTGGAGAAGTGGCAGCCCCAGTTCCTGGACTGGTGGAAGAACCTGGGGCCGGCGCTGCCCACGAAGGAGGTCTACCTGCGCACCGCCGTGGCGGTGGGGCGCGACGGCTGGGCGATCTACGACTTCGTGCCGATGGAGGAGTACCGCTGGGGGATCTTCCTGGCCGAGACCAACCCCGACCGGGTCGTCAACTTCGGCCAGCACAAGGGTCAGCCCGCATGGCAGAGCGTGCCCGGTGAGTTCCGCGCCGAGCTGCAGCGGCTGATCGTGATCCAGGGTGACACCGAGCCCGCCAGCGTCGAGCAACAGCGACAGCTCGGGGCGACCGCGCCGAGCCTGTACGACCTGCGCAACCTGTTCCAGGTCAACGTGGAAGAGGGGCGCCACCTGTGGGCGATGGTCTACCTGCTGCAGGCCCATTTCGGCAGGGAGGGCCGCGACGAGGCCGAACAGCTGCTGAAGCGCAACAGCGGCGACTTCGACAACCCGCGGATCCTCGGCGCCTTCAACGAAGACACGACCGACTGGCTGAACTTCTTCATGTTCACGTACTTCACCGACCGCGACGGCAAGTACCAGCTGGGAACGTTGAAGGAGAGCGGTTTCGACCCGCTGGCCCGGACCTGTGAGTTCATGCTCAAGGAGGAGGCCCACCACATGTTCGTGGGCACGACCGGGGTCCAGCGCATCGTGGAGCGCACCGCCCAGCTGATGCGCGACAACGACACGGAGGACGTGCTGCCGTTCGGCGGCATCCCGCTGTCGACCATCCAGAAGTACCTGAACGCGCAGTTCTCGGTGTCGATGGACCTGTTCGGGTCAGAGCTGTCGTCGAACGCCGCCGCGTACTACACGGCGGGCATCAAGGGCCGCTGGATGGAGACCCGGCGCAAGGACGACCACATCCTGCACGGCGTGGAGCGTCAGATGACGAAGGTCGTCGACGGCGCCTTCGTGACGGAGGACGTCCCCCTCCTCAACGCCCTCAACCTCGACCTGCGCGACGAGTACGTGGCCGACTGCCACAACGGCGTGCGCCGGTGGAACCAGGCGCTCGAGGAGGCCGGCCTCGACGAGCGGCTGTCGCTGCCCCACGAGGGGTTCAACCGGCAGGTCGGGGCGTACGCCGGGTCGCACGTGAGCCCGGACGGCTCGATCATCGACGCGGACACCTGGGCCGCGTCCGAGGCCGACTGGCTGCCCACCCCGGCCGACCGTGAGGGCGTCGCGTCGTTGATGACGCCCGTCTACGAGCCGGGCGAGTTCGCCAGCTGGATCGCGCCGCCGTCCCAGGGGATCAACGACATGGGCGTCGAGTTCGACTACGTGCACTTCTGGCAGCAGGACAACGCCTGACCCACCCCCACCCAAGTTGATCAAGGACTCCATGCTCACTCAGCGAGCATGGAGTCCTTGATCAACTTGGGTGGGGGT
>Ga0209587_1001436_pt1 | contig 11167 bp, 10 predicted proteins | sample NGEPerD_2_FD_184512 | JGI IMG/M metagenome (GOLD analysis project Ga0209587, IMG submission 184512) | Arctic peat soil microbial communities from the Barrow Environmental Observatory site, Barrow, Alaska, USA - NGEE PermafrostL1-D... | ecosystem: Environmental > Terrestrial > Soil > Wetlands >... | reverse complement strand
CGGCCATGGCGCCTATGTCAGCCTCGTTGCGGATTGCGCAATGGACGCGACCGGCGCCGATGAGCCGTCGGCGGCTTGCGCGGCCTTCCTCACCCGGAGCGAGAAGGCTCGGCAGCAATGGGAGCTCGAACGCCGCTTCTCCGAATTCGAAGCCAGCCATTGACCGGGCGCCGGATGACCCGGGGCGGGCCTTGCTGGAACCCGACCGACAGCCCAAGTGTTGAATTAAGAGGATGTGCAACGCTCTGACGTCGGCGACAGCCCGTCAGGGCTTAGGCCAAGGGAGCAAACGATGATCCGGACCTCACTTCTCGCAGCGCTTTTCGTGATGGTGGCAGCGATGCCGTCCTATGCGGCCGAACCGGTCAGAGGCGTGGTCAAGGGTACCAAGACGGTCGGCCAAGGCGTCGTCCAGGGAGCCGACAAGCCGGCAAGGGCGTCGTCAGAGGCGCCGGCACCGTCGTGAAAACGACTGGCAGGGGCCTGAAATGCATATTTACGCTCGGCAACCGCTGCTAGCCGGCAAGCATACCGAATGGCCGTCCGGGCTCTTTTTGTGCGCTGCACCATTTAGGCCTTGAAATTCATTGTGCACTGCACCATATCTAGGCTGTACCGTGAAATACCTCCGGGGGTGACACCCCGTCGAGAAAAAAAGGAGCCTGAGATGTTTGACCCCAAAGACCTTCAGAAGATGGGCAAGGAGAGCTACGACGCGATGCTCCGCTCGTATGGCGAGCTGAACCGCGGCTTCCAGACCATCGGCGCCGAAGTGACCGGCTATTCGAAGCAGGCCTTCGCCGATGCGACCCGCACCTTCGAGAAGCTCGCCGGCGCCAAGTCGCTGGAGACCGTGATCGAGATCCAGTCACAGTATGCCAAGACGGCTTATGACAACTGGATGGCCGAGGCCACGAAGATCGGCGAGATGTACGCCTCCGTCGCCCGCGACGCCTATAAGCCGGTCGAGCAGGCCGTAGCGAAGACCACCACCTCCGCCGCCTAGCCTCTTCCACCGTTGCGCTAAAAAAAGACCCGGGGTGAAAGCCCCGGGTTTTTTTGCGGCTATGGCGCCGCGATAGCCGCCGGGACGCCGCTCAAGACGCGCGCTTGAGCTTCTCGGCTTCGCGCTCTTCGGCGGTCTCGCCCATGGTGTGCATCTCTTGCTCTTCGCCGGCGCACGGTCCGAACTTCTTGAGCAACCGCCCCATATAGCGGCGGAAGCGCAAATGCTGGATCTCGAATTTGTGCCACGGCGTGTCCTGGTACTTGATGCCGTGGCCGATATCGGGAGCGGCCGTCGCTTTCAGCTTGCGGAACCAGTCCGCGCGCTTCTTGTCGGTGTCGCAGGCCACGATGAAGGCCGCGATCAGCCGCGCCTGATAGTCGGCGATCTGCCACACGCCACCTTCGGCCGGCTCGAACAGCCCGCAGACGAACAGATCGTCGTGCTCCCGATCGAAGGTGTGGATGAACAGCTTGGAGCGCCCCTGCTCGTCGAGAATGTAGCTGTCGTCCATGAACGGGAAGCTCACGCTGAACCCGGTGGCCCAAACGAGGAGATCGATCTCCTCGGACGTGTCGTCGACAAAATATACCCGCTTGCCGTCGAGCCGCTCAATGCCGGGCTTGGTGACGATGCGCCCATGCACCACGTGGTCGAGATAGGTGGTGCACGCGGTCGGGTGCGCCTCGAACAGATCGTGGTCCGGCGCCTCCAGGCCGTAGTGGCGATGCGCGCCGACCAGGATCCGCATGCCGAGCTTGTAGAGCGCATACATAAAGTGGCGCGGCAACGGCAAGAGGCTTAAACGGTCGATGACGGCGTCGGTCGGCTTGCCGAACAGCATCTTGGGAAAGAAATAGTACGACCGGCGCATCGAGTGGACCGCCGCCTCCCCGTCATTGGCGGCATCCGAAAGAATATCGACCGCCGAGTTACCCGCACCGACCACGAGCACACGTTTGCCTGTCAGCTGCGCCTTCGACTTCACGTCGTGCGAGTGCAGCATCTCGCCGTCAAATTTGCCGGGATAGTCTGGAAGCTTGGCCTGCCAATGATGCCCGTTTGCGACGACGAGGCCGTCATAGACCCTGGGCTCGGCCTCGCCTTCGATGGTGACGCGCCAGCCGTCCGGCCCGCGCTCGGCCAACGTCACGCGAGCGTTGAAAATGATGCGGTCGTAGAGCCCATACTCCGCGGCATAAGCGCGCAAATACTCTTGCGCCTGCGCGCAACTGACATAGTACGGCATCTCGTCCGGGAACTTGAAATCGGGATAGCGCGACAGCTTTTTGGACGAATTGAGGTGGGTCGAGCCATAGACCGCGTGCGGGCTCGCCGGGTTCCAGATGCCGCCGACATCGCTTTCCGCCTCGAAGCAATCGAAGGCAATCCCCCGCTCGGCGAAGGTCTTGGCCACGGCCAGGCCACAAGCTCCGGCCCCGATGATACAGAAACGCTTCACCGTCCCCTCACAAGCATTGGCGCGACATTGCGCCGGTGAAATTTGCCCAGGAATGGGCCACGACAGCGGCAGACCTAAGCACTCCCCCTCGGGCGCTTCAACCCATACGATCCTCCTTGTGCCTCATTGATCTGGATCAAATCCTTTCAGAACCAAGGCATCTCAATGAGGCCTGCGGGCCTTATGGTGGCAGCCTAGATTTGCTGGCACATTCCTTTATGGTCTTGCGCCGCGACGTGTTTGGGGGATTTCATGGACAGCCAGCAGGACGTCACCATCAAAAGCTGGGACGGCACCTGGACCTATCACCCTAAGGTGCGGGTGACGCCGGAGAACGTCGAGGATCTCGTCGAGATCATGGTGGACCATGTGCGGTTTCCCTCTCCCGTGCGGCCCGCCGGCTCCATGCATTCCACCGCGCGCATGAACGGCGACGACGGCACCATGGTCGACATGAAGGCCATGAACCGTATCCTGCACTTCACCGACGACACGGTCACGGTCGAGGCCGGCGTGACCCACATGACACTGGCTTACGCGCTCAAGGACCGCGGGCTCCAGCCCTACATCACCACCGAGATCGGCAACGTGACCATGGGCGCCATGGCGTGCGCCGCCACCAAGGACTCATCCTTCCCCGGCGGCTTCGGCCAGGTGAGTTCCTATGTCACCGCCGTGCGGCTGGTCACGCCGCAAGGCGAGATCCGCGAGATCAACGAGACCGACAACCCCAAGGAGATGCAGCTCATCCGGTCGAGCTACGGGTTGTTCGGCATCATCTACGAGGTGACCATCAGGGTCAGGCCGACCACGGCGATGTCCGTGCGCCACTACTCGCTAAGCCTGGAGAACTTCAGAAAGTATTTCCCCATCTACAAGGCGCGCGGCTACGCCGTGATGTACTACATCCACCCTTACGCCAAGCGCGTGGTCGTGGAGCTGCGCAAAGACAATCCGGACGTCGCGCCCAAGTCGCGGCACCGCTGGTCCTATCGCAATCGCTTCTGGCGCAAATATACGCCGGCCGTGGCCTTATGGATTCAGAAGACCTTCCCGAATGCGAAGCTGCGAACCATGGCCGAGGACTTCCATTCCTACCTGCAGCGCCAGGCGCTCGTCTGGTTCGTGCGCTCGGAGCGCACCTGGCCGCACGCGCAGATCATCAATTACCCGCGCGATCCGGGCGAGAACAAATATCTGTTCTCCATGTGGGCGTTCCGCGAGATGGGGTTCTTCGACACGCTCGAAGAGTATTGCGATTTCTGCATCGCCTACGAAGCCCACACCGGCTATCGCTGCAACATGCCGAGCGTCGGCTACGCCATCGTGCGGGATTGCGAGGCCCTGTTCTCCTATAGCTGGGAAGGCCCGACCCTGAGCATCGACCCGGCATCCACCGGCGGCCCCCAATGGGAAGAATTCCTGCACGCCTATAACGAGTTCTGTAGCGACCGCCGGGGCCTGCCGCTGTTCAACCAGACGCCGTTCCTGACCCGCGAGCAGGTGCGCCGCTCCTTTGGGACGCGCCTCCAGCAATTCGCCGCCCGCCGCAAAGAGATCGACCCCGAGGACCGCATGCTCGACAATTATTTCCGCGAGCTGTTGTCTTAGGCCGGGCTGCCATTTTGTCCCGCCCGGTTGCCGCCAACGGCACCCTTTTCCATCTCAAGAGTTCTCCACCCGAACTCCACGCGAAAAGGACCATTCCATGGAACATCTGAAGATTGCCGGCCTGCCCTTCGAGGCCTCGCGCATCGCGCTCGGCACCTGGGCGATCGGCGGCTGGATGTGGGGCGGCAGCGACGAAAAAGAGGCCATCGCCACTATCCACCACGCCCTCGACCTCGGCATCAATCTCATCGACACCGCGCCGGTCTACGGCTTCGGCCATTCCGAGGAGATCGTGGGGAAGGCGCTCCAAGGACGCCGCGACAAAGCGCTGATCGCCACCAAGGCTGGGCTCGAGTGGACGGGGGGCGACATCTCCCGCAATTCGGCGCCCGCGCGGCTCCGCCACGAGCTGGAGGACTCTCTCAAGCGTCTCAAGACCGAGACCATCGACATCTACCAAATCCACTGGCCCGACGAGGCCGTGGCGTTCGAGGAGACGGCGAGGACGCTCGAACAATTCCGCCGCGACGGAAAGATCAGGGCCATCGGCGTCAGCAATTTTGCGCCGGAGCAGATGGACCGCTTCCGGGAAGGGGCGCCGCTCGCCACCATCCAGCCGCCTTATAATCTGTTCGAGCGCGACATCGAGGACGACGTGCTGCCTTACGCCAAGAAGCACGGCATCGTCGTGCTGGCTTATGGCGCGCTGTGCCGTGGCCTGCTCGCGGGCAAGATCACCGCCGAGACAAAATTCGAGGGCGACGATCTGCGTAACAACGATCCCAAATTTCAGGCGCCCCGCCGCGTGCAATACCTCGCGGCCGTCGACAAGCTCGAGACGCTCGCCAAGGACAAGTTCGGCAAATCGGTGCTGGCGCTAGCGGCCCGCTGGATTCTCGATCGCGGCGACACCATCGCGCTGTGGGGCGCGCGCAAACCCTCCCAGCTTGACGCGATCAACGATGTGATGGGCTGGAAGATCGACGACGCCACGATGAAAGAGATCGACCAGATTCTCGCCGAGACCGTCACCGATCCCGTGGGCCCGGAGTTCATGGCCCCGCCGCCGTCGGCAAAGGCCGCTTAGACTTCAGCGCCTCGCGCCAACGCAAATGAGGGGCGCCGCGCCGCGGCACCCCTCACGATGTTTCGAGACGGCCTCGTCTAGAAGCCGATCCAAGCGCCACCGCGATAATAGCCGCGGCCTCTGCCGGCCTCGCGCATGCGATGGCCCTCACCCGGCGCCCACTCGTCGCCATAGATGTTGAGGTTCAAGCCTGCGGGATACTCATGGGTCTTCTTGACCCGCCAGCAATCGCCATCGCCATTGCACACCACCGCGGCCGAAGCTGCGGTCGAAAAGGCAAACACACCCAAAACCAAAACAGCACTTCCTAGATATTTCATAGCCAAGTCTCCTTCTTCTTACGAAGTCGCAAACGTGCGACCGGCGTTCGGGTTGCGCAGTGCAGACACCCTTGCCCAGTAAAGATGAAGGAGCGTTCAAGCGAATGGATACAATTTGGCCTAAGCGCCCATGGCCTTGATGAACCAGCGCACGAGCGGGAAGGAGAGGCTGCGCGGCAGGCTGCGCACCGTCTTCAGGAAGCCTTCCACCTGCGGCGGGAAGGCGATCTCGTAAGGCCGCTTCGGCAGCTTCTCGAGGATCTTCCGCGCGCAGCGTTCCGTCTTCATGACGAAGAGCTTCTTCTTCGGATCGTAAGCGGCGTTGAGCGGCGTGTCGACGAAGCCCGGATTGATGATGGTCACGTCGACGCCGGTGCCCTTGAGCTCCAATTTGAGGCTCTCGGCAATATTGATCACCGCCGCCTTGCTCGCACCGTAGCTGCCATTGCCCGGCCAGCCCGTATAGCCGAACAGCGAGCCCATGATGGCGAGGTGGCCTTGCCGGCGGGCCAGCATCGACGGCAGCGCCGCGGCCACGCCGTTGATTACCCCGTCCACGTTGAGCGCCATGGTCTTGTGGAAGCCGTCGAGATCGATGTTGCGGATATCGAACGGCACATACATGCCGGCCCCCAGCAGCACCATATCGATCGGCCCAAGCTCGGCCTCGATCTTGGCGGCGCACGTCTTCAGTGCATCGGCGTCGAGCACGTCGGCCGGAAACGCGGTGATGTGGTCGGACGAGGCGGCCAGACTATCGAGCCTGTCGCTGGGCCGCGCCGTGGCGGCGACGTGCACGCCGGCGGCCGCGAGGCGGCGTGCGATCTCGCCGCAGATGGCGCCGGACGCGCCGGTGATCCACACCAGTTTCCAAGGATATTTGTCTTGCGCCACGGCCCGGCCCCGTTTGCTGCTGCAACGCGGAACGGCGCAAGAAGCAAGCTCTTAGTCGCTCACGCGTTCCGTGCGGGGATCGTTACTGCCCGGCGGCATCATGCGCAAGGCGGGCTTTGGCCGCGGCGACCGGCCTTGGCTTGAGCCCTCGCCACGATCGAAGGTCTGGTCGTCCGCCGTCTCCTTCTCAATGCAGTCGAGCAGCTTTCGCGTGGTCTTGATGATGAAGTCGCGCTGCGCCGCCGTACCGGGTTCGTAGCTCTTCGGCGCCGATCCCGGTTTGCGGTTGAGCAGCGTGTCATAGGATGGAGGGGCCGACGCTTGAGCGGACCGCTCCCAACTACCGCGGAAGCGCCGCAGAGTATCCTCAAGCGCCGCCATGAAAGAGCGGAACCGGACCCAGCGATGATTATCCCAGGTCAACCAGATTTCCTTACCGCTCTGCGGATCTGGCTCCGGTTCGAGAGCGAAGCGCGCGGCCAGCAATTCGCCCGCCCTCTCGCCGCGTTCGCCAATTCGATCGATAATCTCTTTGGGCATATTGAGATTGAGGCCGCCTTCGTCTTTCGCGAGCTTCACATGCACGATGCGGTCCCGGTAGCCCGGCATGGCCATCAACTCGGTGTCGGCCCAGTTGCGCGCGGTGTCGAACAGCGCGCCGAAGAAGCCGCTAATGCCCGCGAACTGGTTGAAACGTGCCGCCGAGCCGATCCCTGACGAGTTCGTGCTTGGCATGTATACTTTCTCCCACCCGGCAGCGGTGTCTCCGAGGGACATCCCGCCAGTCTTAATCCCTGTGACCACACCCACGTCGGCCCCGGCCGCAGCCTGATCACCGACGGCGACACTGTCGGGGACGAGATTGATGCCGAAGGTCGGCCGCGACGGCAGCGGCGAATCGAAGAAGTGGATCGGAAAGTTGCTGGTGAGCCCGCCGTCCGAGAACCAACAGCGCTCAAGCCCGAATTTCCCGGTCTTGTTCTTTTGAGTGACGTTCGCGGCCCACAGCGGCACCGCACTTAGCAGGAACGGAAAGCTCAGGCTCATGCGCGCGCCGAGCAGGATCGGCAGATCGGCTGGCGCGGGCAGCGCGCAATAGCCGGTGGCGTCGACCTTGTCTCCGCGCCGTACGGGTGCCGCTTTCCTCGTCATCCAGTCGACCACCTTCGCTGGAAAGAGCTTCCGGAACTCCTCCTCCTTGAAATAGAGTTGGCCCCAACTGCCCTCCAGGAATGGAAGACGCTGCGAGATGCCGCGCGTGATGTTGGTGGTCATCAACACGAGATCGATATCCCGCTCTTGCCGCGGATCGCCGCCGTTTGCCCAAAGGTCGCCAAACGTCAGCGGATCGTCGTCGAACGTCTTGTTGCCTACCTCCTGGAAGAATTTATGTAACCAGTCGGTGAGCGGCGGACTGTCGTCCGTCGCGGTCGCAGCGGCGCCATTTGAGCCCGAGCACAGACCGTAATTGTTGTCGGTAAGACGATAGCGGATGTCGCGCGAAATGCCGTATGCAACGGCCAAAGCAACGACTAGCAGCGCAAGGATTGCCCCTGTGCCAAGCAGGGTCCACAGCGCAGCGTCGGCAATGCCGTAGATCTTCACCAAGACCAGGAGCGGCAAAAAGACGAGCGCCAGCGCGGCGAGCACGTAAAGCCAATAGCCTCTCACCGCTGCGGCGATCACTCTTGGCGCCTTCACCCACCAGGACTCGCGGCCAAGCCCAGCCATGAGCGTTTGGAACAACGCGCGGGTTTCAGGCCGCGGCTGAAACAGGCGCTCCAGCAGGGTCTTGCCGTCTTTGTTCTCGGACAGCTCGCGCGGCAGGTCCTTGAAGCGTTTCTTGAAATGATCCTCGCCGTGCTTGGCGCCATAGGCCGCCGCCGCCGTCCCGGCGGCGGCAATCGCACCGGCCGAGGTGCCCCCGATCGAGCGGAAATCGTAGGTGTCGGCCAGCTTGGCGATGGCGCGCGGATAGACGATGCCGCTGGTGATCCCGCCCCGCATCACCAGATCGCATTGGAGCTTTTCGGTCATGACAACCTCCCCGTGTGGAAGGTGTCAGTATAGCTCTAAGCGCGAGGCGGGAAAGTGGCTCGTGGCGACCCGCTCAGCCACCACGCAACTCAATCCACAAATGGATCGTGCACGAGGATGGTGTCCTCGCGCTTGGGGCTGGTGGACAGCAGCGCCACGGGCACGCCGACGAGTTCCTCCAGCCGGCGGACATATTTGATGCACTGCGCCGGCAGCTCCGCCCACGACCGGGCCCCGCGCGTCGATTGGTTCCAGCCGTCCATGGTCTCGTAGATCGGCCGAACTCGCGCCTGCTGGCCTTGCGCCGCGGGGAGATGGTCGATTTTGTTGCCGTCGAGCGTGTAGCCGATGCAGATCTTGAGTTCGGGCAGTGTGTCGAGCACGTCGAGCTTGGTGAGAGCGATGCCGTTGATGCCGGCGACCGTGCAGGTCTGACGCACGAGGCAGGCGTCGAACCAGCCGCAGCGGCGCGCCCGGCCCGTCACCGTGCCGAACTCCTGGCCGCGCTCGCCGAGCTCCTTGCCCACTGCGTCTTTGAGCTCGGTGGGGAACGGCCCCTCGCCCACCCGCGTGGTGTAGGCCTTGGTGATACCGAGCACATAGTTGATGGCGCCCGGCCCGACGCCGGACCCGGTCGCGGCCTGCGCCGCCACCGTGTTCGACGAGGTGACGAAGGGATAGGTGCCGTGGTCGATGTCGAGCAGCGCCCCTTGCGCGCCTTCGAACAGGATGCGGCTGCCTTTCCGCCGTTCGGTGTCGAGCAGCTTCCAAACCGTATCCACGTAAGGCAGCACCTTCGGCGCGATCGCCGTGAGTTCGCCGCACAGCGCGTCCGCACTGATTTCCGGCTCACCGAGCCCGCGCCGCAGCGGATTGTGATGCGCCAGGATGCGCTCGATCTTCGGCTTCAAGCTCTGCAGATCGGCGAGGTCCAGGACGCGCACGGCGCGGCGGCCGACCTTGTCCTCATAGGCCGGGCCGATGCCGCGCTTGGTGGTGCCGATCTTGCCGGCGCCCGCGGCGGCCTCGCGCAGCGCGTCGAGCTCGCGATGGAGCGGCAGGATTAGCGTCGCGTTCTCGGCGACCCGCAAGTTTTCGCGGCTGATCTCGACGCCGAGCTCCTCGATGCGCGCGATCTCCTCTGCCAAGGCCCAGGGATCGACCACGACGCCGTTGCCGATCACCGCAAGCTTGCCCTTGCGCACCACGCCGGAGGGTAGCAGCGACAATTTGTAGGTCGTGCCGTCGACCACCAGCGTATGGCCGGCATTGTGGCCGCCCTGAAAGCGCACCACCACATCGGCGCGCTCGGACAGCCAATCGACGATCTTGCCCTTGCCTTCGTCGCCCCATTGGGAGCCGACGACCACGACATTGGCCACTGGTGAAATCCTCTAAATCCTGGAGTTAAACGCAGAAACGGCCCCGCGAACGTGCAGGGCCGTGTTGCGTTATAGCGTGCGAGCCCGTGCGAAGCGAGCCTTCCCTACACCTTAGGCGGCCTTGGCCAGAGCCTGTTTCTCGCAGGTAAAGGCCCAATCGAGCCAAGGCATCAACGCCTCGACATCCGCCTGTTCCACCGTCGCCCCGGTCCAGATGCGTAAGCCCGCCGGTGCGTGTCGATACGACGCAATGTCCTTGGCCACGTCCTCCGCGCTGAGCCGCGCCGCCATGCGCCGGGGGAAGTCATCGCGTGTCTCGGGCGCCAGCGCCGCGATCTCGGGATCGACGATCCTAAGACAGACCGACGTGTTCGAGCGGGTCTCAGGCTCCACCGCGAGAAAGTCCACCCATGGCGTTTTGGCCACCCAGTCCGCGATGACGGCGGCGTTGGCGTCCGACCGGGCGATGGTGCCTGTCAACCCGCCCACGCTTTCGACGAAGGCCAGCGCGTCCATATAGTCCTCAAGGCACAGCATGGAGGGGGTGTTGATGGTCGAGCCCTCGAACAAATCCGCCATCACCTTGCCGTCCTTGGTCATGCGGAACAGCTTCGGCAGCGGCCAACGCGGCGTATAGGTCTCGAGCCGTTCAATCGCGCGCGGGGATAGGATCAGCATGCCGTGCTGCGCTTCGCCGCCCAGCACCTTCTGCCAAGAGAAGGTGGCCGCATCGAGCTTGCGCCAGTCGATGGCTTGCGCGAACACCGCCGAGGTGGCGTCGCAAATGGTGAGGCCCTGGCGGTCCGCGGCGATCCAATCGCCGTTCGGCACGCGCACGCCCGAGGTGGTGCCATTCCAGGCGAACACCACGTCGCGGTCGAAATCCACTTCGGAGAGGTCGGGCAGACTGCCATAGGCCGCCAGCAACGGGCGCACGTCGGTGAGCTTGAGCTCCTCGACGATGTCGGTCACCCAATCGCGGCTGAACGCCTCCCAGGCGAGCACGTCGACACCGCGCGGGCCGAGCAGCGACCACAGCGCCATCTCCATCGCGCCGGTGTCCGAGGCCGGCACCAGCGCCACGCGATAATCGTCGGGCAGGCCCAGCAATTCGCGGGTCTTGAGCAGTGCCGCCTCGATGCGCGCCTTGGTCTCGGGCTGGCGGTGATTGCGGCCCAGAAACGCGCCCTTCAGCACATCCGGCGACCAGCCCGGACGCTTGGTGCACGGGCCGGAGGAAAAGCGCGGATTGGCGGGGCGCAGTGTTGGTTTCGCTGGCAGCGTCATGGGCAAGACATGCTTGTCGACGAATAAGCCGTCAAGTGCTGCACGGCGTGGCCAGTGTTCTATCCCTCCCCCTTTCAGGGG
>Ga0209587_1001434_pt1 | contig 11181 bp, 14 predicted proteins | sample NGEPerD_2_FD_184512 | JGI IMG/M metagenome (GOLD analysis project Ga0209587, IMG submission 184512) | Arctic peat soil microbial communities from the Barrow Environmental Observatory site, Barrow, Alaska, USA - NGEE PermafrostL1-D... | ecosystem: Environmental > Terrestrial > Soil > Wetlands >... | reverse complement strand
GTGGATGCACTGACAGTCGGGGCCACCGCGGGAGCTGGCCTCAGAGGAGTGACGTGGTGATCGTACCGGCGTAGTCGCCCGCGGTGCTGCTGGCCGGCAGGGTCACGGTCAGCGTCGGGTTCCACGTCGCGGTGTTGTTCCCCGTGACGACCGTTCCGGCCACGACCTCCGCGGGGGTGGCTGTCAGCGTCTGGGTCGTGCCGGTGGCCACGACCGTGCCGGTGCTGGCGGGCGTGGCGCCTGGGGCGTAGCTGACCGCGGTGGCGGTGGTGGTGCCGTCGGTGAAGGCGCCGGTTGCCGCGCCCACGCTCCAGCCGGCGGTGCCGCCACGCTCGTCGGTGAGCACGGTGTCGCCCAGCGAACCGCTGACCGACGTCGTACCCGAGCTGCCCTTGTTCCCCAACGGCGCCGTGGCCTGGGAGTCGACGGCGATGCTGCCTCCGGAGAGGGCGAAGGTGACATCGGTGGTGTCAGCAGCGGCCGGCAGAGCCGTCATGGCCAACATCGCCGAGCTGGTGACCGCGACGCCGAGACCGGCGAGAAGCTTTCTGTTCATGGTGTACTTCCAGATCTGCTGATAGCCCGAGAAGGGCTCAAAGGCGGGCTACTGCTCCGACATGTATCGGACATCCCCGTCGAACTGCGAGCCAGGGTCGAGGCCTCACGAGGCGAAACGTAACAGCAAATGTCCGATTTGTCCCAAATCGGCAGGACTGGGCCGCCCAGTCCGAGAATGCTCATGACCAGACGACCTCGAGTTCTTCTCGCATACGGCTGCAGGTCAGACGTGGTAATGCCAATACTTCCCCACTTTGCTGGCTCAGAGCTCAGCGCAGGGCGGGAGATGCCACCAAAATCCACGAGGCTGGGTTGACTGATGCCGAATAGGGCATACTTGGGTGCAAATAGGTGTATTTCGGTCTCAAGAAGTGGGACATGTGCGGCAGGCACTCGTGGCCGCCGGGAACACCTGAGGCGCACCATGACGCTCCATTGAGGAGCACACCATGATCGACAGACCCGCGATAATTGGCACCTCGTCAGCCGCGCTGGTGCCTAACGGCTACGCAGTTCATGCCGGTGGTGGTGGTGGTGGTGGGGCCATCCGAGTCGATCAACTGGGCGCAGGCGAGTTGAGTCAACTGGAATTGACTACCCTTTTCGGGCGAACTCACCTTGGGCTCGCGGCCTGCGACGCTTCGGGGGAAATGACGTTCCTGAGCCCGGCTCTTCAGGAGCTGCTGGGTCAGCCTTTCCGGCCTCACGCCGAGGCGGAGCAGGTTGAGCGGTATCACCTCTCCGAGGGCGATGGCTCAACCAGGTTGCGCGCTGAGGAGGTACCGCTCGCCCGTGCTCGGCTTGGTGAGACGGTCACCGATGCCGTGATCTGCTCGCGCTCCAACACTGGGAACTTGCTCTACCTGCTGTGCAACGCACTCCCCGTTAGGTGTCCGGAGGGGTCGCTCCTCGGGGCTGTGGTGCTTGTCCAGGACGTGACCGCTCAACATGTGATGCTCCAAGAGCAGGAACAGCTGCGTAATCACCTTGTCGTGAGTCTCAACCACGAGTTCAGAACCCCGCTGACCAAGCTTGTCGGCTACGCCGAGATACTCCATGACTTGAGCGAGGACTTTCCGCCAGAAGCGGTTCACTTCCTCGAGAAGATCCGCAAGGCGGCCGACAACTTGACCGCGATGGTCGATGCCGTCACGATCCTGGCCGACCTTCAGACCTCAAACCGGCCCCGCGGAGGCCTTGGCGAGTACACCGCCGCTCGCGACGAGGTGGCCCAGAGCAGTGCCTCTGCCCGGCGAACCATCGCGAACTCACCAGGCGCGCACCGGCGAACCAGACCTTGACCTCGATCCACCGCAAGGTCGGTCGATCGACGCCACACCGGAGCCTGACCCCGCCCGAGGGCGCGTCTGGGTTGACGCGGCTCCGCCGCGGCCCAATTGCCACTGGCTCAGTCGTCGTCGGGAGGCGCGACCCGTCCCGCAAGCCGAACGGCTTACGGCGCGAGTCATGCTCGACGACCATGTTCGAGTCGACGACGCCCATCGCCGTAGGCGGATCCCCAGCCGGGACGCCGCGCACGGAGAGGCGCCAGGAGTCCGCGCTGTAGCAGTAGCCGTTGGTGCCGGCGATGAAGCGGTGTGCGAGTTCGTTGTCGCCGAACGTGTCCCACCAGTAGTCGTCGCCCTGCGCAGCGACGGTCGGCGTAGCGCTGCGCAATGCGGCCTACATCATGAACAACGTAGATCCAGTTGCGAACTGGGAAATGAGCCTCAAGGACCCGCAGCAACTAGACCCCAGGACGGTCATCTCCACGGTCGAGTCTGCGATTGCCCGAGCGAGGCAAGCGGCGGACGATGCCGCCGCGCGAGAGCGCGGGCCGACGGGCCTCATTGCCGCCTTCCTGCGCTGGCCGTCCACGCTTCGCGAAGCCGTGGATCCGGATCGGTCTGGGCAACGGGCTGCCGCCGGTGTCATCGGCGTGTTCGGGCAGATTCTCGTCGGCATCGTCGCCTCGTTGCTGGCGGCAGGGCTGCTAGCGGCAGGCGTGGCGCTGTGGGGGTCGGTGTTCTAAACCAGCGGTTCAGGCAACCATCCGCCGTACTCTCACGCGCCGCACGGCAGCGAGGACGTGCGAGGTGGTGCCACGACTTGGACTGGGCGGCGGGCCGGGCGACTCCCTCGTCCTCCATCAGCTGAGCGCTTGCGGAGGCAGACAGCCCCTTGCCGTGCGCAGACCTGGCCATGTCGTAGATGCGAACCTCGGCGTCGGCAGGGATCGCAGACGGGACGGGCCCATGTGCTTGGCGGTGGTGGCGCGGATGATCGCCATGCCCTCGCGGGTCCGGCTGGCGATGATGCGCCGCTCCCACCGCGCCACGGCAGCGCGGACGTCCGCGACGAGCCGACCGCTGTCGTGCTGGTATCCACGCCGAGGTCCAGGCAGACGACCGACCAGCCCTGCCGGTCGCTCAGGTCGAGGACGCCGGCGAAGTGGCGCGTGCTGCGGGCCAGCCGGTCCAACGCAGCCACCGCGAGGGCGTCGGCGTGTCCGGCGCCGAGGTCGGCCCGCGCGGCAGCGAGGACGGGCGACCTGCCAAGGTCTTGGCGCTCGCGGCGGCCTCCTCGCGGATGGTCAGGTCCCAGCCGAAGACGTCAGCGGCGTCACGCAAGCGGCAGGCCTGCGTCTCAGAGGACGGGGCCTGCTTTTGGGTCGAGCTGCGCACGTGGCCCAGCACTCGGAGCCGTTCCAGTGAGGGGATCCGGCCCGGCCAACCTGCCGTCCAGCTGTAGGCAAAACCCGCCGCGCCACGTGTCATCCCTGGTCGGAGGGCCTGTCAGTTCTACATTGCTGACATGGCCGACATCATCCTGGGCCTCCTCGCGATCATCGCCGGTGGCGCCATGCTCGTCGCAGGGCAGTTCGTACTGCGACTCGTGATCCCCATCTGGGGCTTCTTCGCCGGGTTTGCCTTCGGCGCCGGCATCGTCGCCAATTTCGCCAACGAGCACTTCCTCGGCACCGTGCTCGGCTGGGTGCTTGGCCTGGTCTTCGCAGTGATCTTCGCGGTTCTCGCCTACCTCTACTACTACGTCGGCATCGTCCTCGCCATGGGAGCGGCCGGCTTCGCGATCGGCTCGGGCATCGTCGTTGCCTTCGGGATCTCCTGGAACTGGGTGGCTGTCATGGTGGGCCTCGCAGTCGGCCTCGTCATCGGCCTCGCGTCGGTGTTCGTGAACGTGCCGATGATCATCCTCGTGCTCATCGGCTCCATCGCCGGTGCTGTCGGCGTGACCGGCGGCCTCATGCTGCTGGTGGGCTCACTGAACTCCGCCGACTTCAGCAGAGGCGACTTCACCGACACCCTCTCGAACGGCTTCGGCTGGTCCCTGCTCCTGTTGGTGCTCGCCATCGGCGGCATCGTCATCCAGGCCAGGCAGCAGGCCCTCAGGCTCTGTTGCGTTGTTCGATCGCAGGCCATGGCGAGGCGGGACCTGGGGACCTGGGCTGGTCAGATGGCGGGTCTGAGTTCGTCGAATGCGGTTGCCAACCGGAACAGCTGCGCAGAGTCGACCGCGAGCTCGTAGTGGCCACGGCGTAGGTTCTGGATGAAGGCGTGCCCTCGGATCACCACGCTCGCCGTTCGCTCAGTCTTCACCCCGCGCATGGGCCGGAGCCGTGCCTTGAGGCGGCCGTGGTCGCATTCGACTCGGTTGTTCTGGTACTGGCCGGTGTTGTGCAACGCGGCAGGAATCAGCTCCTCGATCACGTTGGCCAACGCCGGTGCCCGGTCGGTGACGACCTCACGCGGGTCACCGTGAACCGCCAGGGCAGCGGTGAAGAACATGCGCGCGGAGGCGATGTCTCGTCGCTGCGAGACGTACACGTCGATCACCTGGCCATGCTGGTCGACCGCCCGGTAGACGTAGGACCAGACCCCGGAGACCTTGACGTAGGTCTCGTCGACGAACCACCGGTCCCCGGCCAGGTGCCGAACCGGCCGGGCCGCGTCGATCAACAAGGGCGTGAACCGCTGCACCCACCGATAGAGCGTGACGTGGTCGACTTCGATGCCACGCTCGGCGAGCAGTTCTTCGAGGTCGCGGTAGGACAACCCGTAACGGAGGTACCAGCGCACGGCCAACAGGATCACCTCGGGCGGGAAGCGGAAGCCAGTGAACCCTGAAGGCATCCTCACAGGCGGTCCGGGACGGCGAGTGCGCTTCATCGAGCCACCCTCAACGCCACCGTGCGATCCGTCAACGCAACAGAGCCCCTGGGAGACCGCAGCAGGCTCCGCACCATCACCAGGGACGACCTCCGGATGCGACTGCGCGACGGCGACGTGGTTGTGCTCGACGTCCGCCCCGAGGCCGAGTACGCAGCCGGTCACATCCGCGGCGCGGTTTCCATCCCGATTACCGACCTGAAATCACGGCTCGGCGACATTCCGGACGGCGCCGACGTGGTCGCCTACTGCCGAGGGCCGTACTGCGTCTACGCCGACGACGCCGTCCGGATGCTGCACAGGAAGGGCATCACGGCCGCGCGGCTCGAGGACGGCTTCCCCGAGTGGGCCGAGGCCCGTCTCCCGGTCGCTCGCGCATAGGAAGGGAAGCCCACGCGGTGACAGACCTCCCGGCGATCGAGGCGCTGCTGGCGCACGCGCGCAGCATCCTCGTCAGGGTGCAGCCCGAACGCCTCGCCGAGGAACTAGCCGGCGGTGCGATCCTCATCGACATCCGCCCCATCGAGCAACGCCAGCGCGACGGCATTCTGCCCGGCGCCATCGTGATCGACCGCAACGTCCTCGAATGGCGGCTCGACCCGACCTCACCGCACCGGTTGCCAATCGCGACCGGGGCCGACGCCCGGCTCATCATCGTGTGCAACGAGGGCTACAGCTCGAGTCTTGCCGCCGCAACCCTGCAAGAGTTGGGCCTGCGATCCGCTACCGACCTGGTCGGTGGCTTCCAGGCCTGGCGCTCCATACAGCCTTGAGACGCACCGAGCCCACTCGCGGGTGCTGGCCTTGACCATCTGCGAGCGTGAAGCAGCCACAGGAACACACCTCACTCAGCACTGAACCCGGGGTGCTCTACTCACAGAGTCAGCTGGGTGTGGTGGTAGTCGAAGTGCTCGGTTGCGTAGTGGTACACCTCGCCGAGGGTCATCCAGTCGCGGAAGAACGGGTCCCAGCCGACAGGGAAGTGCATGCCGTGCTGGAGCGACTCGTCGGTCTCGCGGTCCAGGTGTCGGTGGAGGGACGCAATGACCCGATCCGCGAGAGCGTTCAACCGCGACCCGTGGAAGACGCGGGCACCAGCGCAGGAGCCGAGGTAGTTGACGACGTGGAAGCCGGGAGTGGTGGCGTCGAGGACGCGGGCGAACACTCTGCTGGCTGCGTCGGGGAGGTGCCCGAAGACCCGGACCAGGGGGAGCAGCGCCCGGACGACCATGTAGCCGAAGAGCATGTGATACAGCAGCTGCTGGTTGGTCCAGCGGGTTCCTGAGGAGCCGCGGCGCAGGTCGCCGGCCGACGCGCCGGCGGCGAGTTCGTGGATCGTTGCGCGCGCCCGCTCGAGTTCCTCGTGAATTGCCTGGCGGTTCGTTGGTTCAGCGTCCATGTCACTCCTCGCGACGGTGGCATGACATCTCGACGCTCACGATATGTTCTCGCGCAGGTACGGATTCCGTGAGGCTCGGTGACAATGCGATTGATGATGCCCGAGTCAGCCCTGCCGTCCCAGCCGCCAGCCTGGCGTGCGTTGCTTGCCTATGTTCGGCCGCACCGGGGCGCGCTTGTTGTCGGCCATCGGACTTGACCTCGTACTTGGGTACGGGGTTGATCATGGAGGTATGCGTACCGGCGAGCTGGCCGCCCACACCGGCGTGAACATCGAGACGCTGCGCTACTACGAGCGCCGCGGTCTCCTCGAGGACCCCGCCGGCTGCCCGTGACGAGCTGAGGCCGCGAGGCATCATCAACGCACTGGGCCGAGGGCACTGCTGCGCGACCCTCGCCGGGACCGAGACGCATGCCCGCGAACTATTCAAGAAAACTCTTGACAAGCAAGGTGGCTTTGAACTACACCTTGCTCAAGGAAAGTCTTGAATATGCCGAGGAGGCAGAGATGACAGTGACAGCGAACCCGAACAAGGCACTGTGGGAGAAGGGCGACTTCACACGGGTCGCCGAGACCATGCGCGCCAGCGGCGAGGCCCTTGTCGCCCGTCTGGGCATCACCCCGGGACTCAAGGTTCTTGACCTCGGTTGTGGTGACGGCACCACAGCTCTTCCTGAGGCTCGGCTCGGCGCCGACGTGCTGGGCGTGGACATCGCCGGCAACCTCGTGGCCGCCGGCACTCGCCGCGCCGAAGCTGAGGGCTTGACGAACTGTCGCTTCCAGGAAGGCGACGCCTCACACCTCGACGACCTCGCCGATGACACATTCGACCTCGTCGTGAGCATCTTCGGAGCGATGTTCGCCCCGCGTCCGTTCGACGTGGCCAAGGAGATGGTGCGGGTGACCCGGCCGGGCGGACGCATCGTCATGGGCAACTGGATCCCAGGTGACCCGACACTCGTCGCCCAGCTTCTCAAGATCTCCGGCTCCTACTCACCGCCTCCACCGGAGGGCTTCATCAGCCCGGTCACCTGGGGCGTCGAGGAGAACGTGATCGAGCGGTTCGGCCAGGCCGGCATCACCGCTGACCAGATCAGCTTCTCGCGCGAGACCTACACCTTCGAGCACCCAGCGCCTCCCACGGAGCTGCTTGCCGTGTTCCGCGACTACTACGGCCCCACCATGAACGCATTCGCAGCAGCCGAGGCCGATGGCCGGACCGAGCAGCTTCACAAGGAACTCGCGGACCTCTTCACCAGCCAGAACACAAGCTCCATCGCAGGCAGCACTGCTGTCCCAGCCACCTTCCTCCAGGTCACCGTCAACGTCTGACGCGGCGCTTCGGTCCGCCAGCGACGACCAGGTATTGCCGGTTCACACTCGCATTGTGAGTAGCGTGCGCGTCATCGCGCGCGCAGAGCGGCAGAACCGTGCGTCTCCGAGCGAGCCCAGTGCGGCAACTGACCAGAATCGCCCGCTGCGTCTGGAGCCCGGTCACTGCAGACCGTGTTCGTACGCGTAGGCGGTGGCGGCGGTGCGGCTGGGCAGGTCCAGCTTCGTGAGGATGTGGCCGACGTGGGTTGCCACGGTCTTCTCGCTGACGACGAGACGCTCGGCGATCTGACGATTTGTGAGTCCCTTGGCGATGTGGGCCAGGACTTCTTCCTCACGGCTGGTCAGACCGCTGGAGGGCCGGGCTGTGAGGTGCAGCCCCGCCCTGGCAGCGGCTGCGTCGCGGACCGCGTTGAGGCGGTCGAAGACCGGGATGGCACCGGCGAGCTCCATCTCGGCACCGTCGTCGTCGCCAACCGCTCGGCACGCGGCTGCGATCTGCATTCGCGTGCGGGCGGCGTCGTAGGCCGCGTCCAGCTCGCGCCAACCGGCCAGCGCTTGCCGTAGGGCGGACAGGGCGGGTTCGGGCTGATCCTCCGCCAGCAGCACGGCGCCCAGGACCTGCAGGTGCAGCGCGGTCGGCAGGGGCCGTCCGAGCATGCCGGCCACCGTGCCAAGCTCTTCGGCGGCAGATCGCGCGGCGGCGACATCACCGCTGGCGAGGGTGATCTCGACGTAGCCGGCAGCCAGTCGCGCGCGGGACATGGGGTCACCGGCCTCGTGATACGCCCTCCGGATGGAGGCGGCGGCCGCCTCGACCTTTCCCGTGGCCAAGCGCAGCAGCGCGAGCCCGGGCTGCGGATCGCGACCGAGCTCGCTGGCCAGTTGGAACTCGGCCTCGGCGGCGCGGTCCTGGCCACGGAGCCGGTGCAGGTCGCCCTTGAGGTATGCGGCGGCACCCCGCGACCGTTGCCCTACCGGATCGGCCAGGCGGCGGTAAGCCTCCTCGATCTGATCGGCTGCGGCGTCCCAGTCGCCGCGAAGGTACAGCATCTCGGCGCGATGGATCAGGCACTGACCTCGGTACAGCATGAGCTCTGGCTGGCTGTCGACCCAGCGGCTCAGCGCGGCGGTCCACGTGTGGGCGCGGCGGACATCGAACAGTTCGGTGCAGCCCTCGATGGCGGTGCAGTAGGCATCGCCAATCGCGATCGCCGAGACGTCGTTGGCCTCGATGGCGACCATCCCCTCGTCGAGCAGGGCGACCCCCTCGTCCACTCGGTCGAGCCAGATCAGGCACCTGCCTTCGCCGATCCGTGCCAGCGCTGCGAGTTCGGGGTCGTGGAAGAGGACGCCGATCTCCGCCGCCGCGTGAAACGCCTCGTGCCCGGTGCGGACGTCGCCGGAGAACGCTGCACGTAGCGCGGCGGCGTAACGCAGGTAACCGCGTTCGACGCTGTCGATCTTGCGGTCGTCCAATAGCCGCTGCGCGCGGTCGACCCAACCGCCTCCGCGCGCCAGGTCGCCGGCGTTCAACAGCGCGAAAGCCAGCCAGAAGGCGCACCGGACCGCCCGTGCAACGTCGCCGACGTGGGCACACTTCTCGTGCGCGCTGATCCAGGCGGACCGGCTCTCGTCGCTGAGTCCGGCGAGATACGCCGCGGATGCCAGCCGCTCGAGATCGTCGACCTCGAGCGGCTCCGCGACTGCGGCCGCGGACAACTCGTCGTACGCCCGCCGCCAGGCTTGCCGGTTGAACGCCTCGCGTGCGCGTCCGATTCCGTCGCCCATGGGCTCAGTGTCGCGCGAATACGACGCCTATGCCCAGAACGACGCAGCGTCGGCTGGTCCCGCCGCGATGAACCACATCTCGCGGATTCGACCGTCGTCGAACCGGTAGACGAAGGAGTCATTCATCTCCAACGTCCGCCCGTTGCGGCCAAAGACGGCGTGTTCCCACTCCGCCCCCCATTCGTCGTCAGCCAGGCAGAACAACTGCTCGAGCTTCACATCACCGTCGGTCAGCTCAAAGACGGTGCCAAGGGCTGCCAGCAAGCCGTCGACTCCGTGGTGATCGCCTGCGAACGGAATCGGACCACGGCCGTGGAAGACCATGTCGTCGCTGAAGATTCGGCTTAGCGTCTCGCGGTCGTTCTCGACGATCGCCTGGGTCATCCGGTCAATGACCGCAACATTCGGGTGGCTGCTCATGATGTCCTCCATCGCTCGGGCCTGCTGATGAAGCGACGATAGGAAGTGGGAACCGGCTTCCACATCGGGCGGATTGACGATCCTTCGGCAGGGAGTGGTCAGCAATTCCACTGATCTCGGCTTGATCGAGCGGATCGCGGCAGTTCCGGGCGAATGGCGCTGACGTAACGGTCTGCGTTCTCTGGCGTGCACGCTCGGCCAGGAGCATGCTGGGTGGTGTCCAATCCGCGACAGTCTCCCTGGCCCGGGCGGAGGTGGATGGGGTGACGAGCACGAGCCAATTTGGGGGCTTCTACAACGAGAAGCGGGCGGCATCTGATTTGCGCCATTACCGCAAGAATGGCCCAGTAACTCCGACTCGGACGTTGATCGCGGCACTGCGAGCCGAAGGCGTTGAAGGTGCGACGTTGCTCGACATTGGGGGCGGAATCGGGGCGGTTCACCACGAGCTCGTCGACGCTGGCGTAGCAAGGGCGACGCTCGTCGAGGCATCCGCTGCCTATCTCGATGCGGCGCGTGAGGAGAGCGAGCGTCGAGGGCACGGCCATGTCACACACCTGCACGGCGATTTTGTGGAACTGGCTGAATCGATCCCTTCCGCTGATGTCGTCACCCTGGAAGGGGTGATCAACGTGTACCCAGACTGGGAACGGTTGCTTGGGCTCGCGGCTCAGCATGCTCAACACCTATGCGGTCTCGTCTATCCGCGCGACACGCCCTCGGTGCGCTTCGTAGTTGTCATGATGAACGGCGTGCTACGCCTGCTCAGGAAGGAGGTGCGCGCCAGCGTCCATCCTGGCGACGCGGTCGAGCGGGTCCTTCGCGAGCACGGTCTCAGCCCTCACACTTCTCAGCAGGTTGGACCGTGGCAGGTCGCCGTCTACCGCCGTCGCTGACCGCGGCACGAGCGAACATTCGGTGGGACTTCGCTAGATTTGACTCGACGGGCTGACCTCCGCTCATCGGCTGATCCGTGTTCTCGAGGCTGCGTCACAGTGGGCGGAATGGGCGCATCGCCGGACAGCAGTTCCGGTCAGGGAACCTCGTGCGGCGCCCTACGACACCGCGGCCGCCGCCGACTCCGATCACCGCGAGCGGATCGGCTAGCGGTGGTCAGCTGGGGCATGACTCGAATCCGTCCGGACACCCCATCATTCAGGCATTGACGTTCGACCCGTTCTTTCAGCGTCCATCATTTCCGCCGTTCCGCGATTCGCGCCCGAGCGGGTCCGTTCCCGACTCCCGGCCCAGTTCGATCTGACTGACGAGCCTGCGGCGGTGAAACGGCGCATCCAGGATCAGCAGCAGGACAAAAGCGACACCGGTGGCACTGAGGATGTACCACGGCCAGGGACCGAGCACGGACAGCAGCGAGCCATGCGTCGGGACCGCCGCTAGGTACATGTAGTTGGAGCCGGTGAGCCAGTTGAAACAGCCGACGAACGCCGTGTAGGCCGCCGTGATCGCGAACACGCGCATCACCGAGCCACGACG
>Ga0209587_1001433_pt1 | contig 11183 bp, 9 predicted proteins | sample NGEPerD_2_FD_184512 | JGI IMG/M metagenome (GOLD analysis project Ga0209587, IMG submission 184512) | Arctic peat soil microbial communities from the Barrow Environmental Observatory site, Barrow, Alaska, USA - NGEE PermafrostL1-D... | ecosystem: Environmental > Terrestrial > Soil > Wetlands >... | reverse complement strand
GGGTCGTAGTGCCCGCCCAGCGCCTCGGCGCAGTTGGCCGCCGGCACCAGGAACAGCCTGGCCCCGTCGTCCTGCGCCCCCACGAGCTTCTGCTGGATGCCGCCGATCTCCCCCACCTTGCCCTCCGCGTCGATCTCGCCGGTGCCCGCGATGACCTTGCCGTCGGTCAGGGAGCCGGGGGTGAGCACGTCGTAGATGCCCATCGCGAACATCAGTCCTCCCGAGGGGCCACCGATGTTCTGGCTCAGGTTGAGGTCGACGTCGAAGGGGAACGCGTAGCCCGGTGCCGTCTCGACGCGCACGGCACTGGCCGGCTTGTCCCCAGGCCTCTGCCCGGGCGCGCCGACGGTGGTCAGCTTCTCCTCGCGCTCCCGACCGTCCCGGCGCACCGTGAACGTGATCGGTGTCCCGACGGGCAGCGGCCGGATGAGCCCGGTGAGCTGGTCGTAGGTCGCCACCTTCGTGCCCTTCACGGCCAGCACCACGTCCCCGGCCTTCAGCTTGCCGTCGGCCGGCCCCCCCTTGATGACCTTCGCCACCTTGACGGCGGACTTGAAGGGAATGTCGAGAACGCCGAGTGCGGCAGCCACGGCGTAGTCCTGGGACGAGACCATCTGCACGGTGGACTGCTCGCGTACGTTCTTCTTGGTCGCGGACGGTGGGTAGACCGCGCGGTAGGGGTAGACGGACCGGTCGGGGTCGATCCACGCGGTTACCAGCTGCGGAATGCTGACCTTCTCCTTCGGTCCGCTCTGGATCACGGTGACGAGCCGCAGGCCGCCCTTGTCGCGGTAGGTCTTGTGCCCGGTGACGCTGATGATGTCCTTCTTCGCGTTCTCGCCGAGAACGTTGACGGTCGGCCCGGGCGCGAACGTCACGTAGGGGACGGGCTCGCGAGCCGCCAGCACCGACATCCCCGCCACCAGCACCAGGGCGAGGAGGCCCGCCCACGTGCGGTGCCTCATGCGCGGCGGTCCGCGGGGGTGGTGGTCATGACCGGAAGTTCGTCGAGGGTATCCGTGGTCCAGGTGCGTGCACGCTTGTCGGGGTCCCTGCGGAATCGGGAGCGCAGCGAGTGATTGCGTGGGGTGACATGCCGAGGAGCGAAGGCGTGGCAGCGCCACTCCGAGTGACGAGAACGCAGCGATGTGCGTGCGTGGGCCGCGGATACCCCGACGAACCTGTGGGATTGACCACTAGTCATGGCGTCACCCTCTCACTCCGCGACAAGCGTGGAACCGTGGGCTTGCTGCGCTCGAGCGCGCGTCAGGCCGAGCGACGGGAGTCGTCGTCGGGCGGCGGCTCGACCGGCATCTGCGACCGGCGTACGGCGAGCCCGGTGCTGCGCTCGCGCAACGGCCGCGGAGCACTCACCCGGCTGGTGACCTCGCTGGGCAGGGCCTTCATGATCGCGGCGGCGAGACGCTCCTGGGCGGCATCCGACCGGTCAGGACTCAGGTCGCGGGCGCGCCCCAGCCAGCTGACCCACAGCATCGCGATGACGGTCACGACTGCGGGCGGAAGCCACCAGAGCAGGATCTCCACGGCTCCCATGATGCCCACGCTGACCGGCAGGACCGGCCAGCAACACCCGCGCGATCCGCCGTAGTTCGCCGAGCGGGCTGTTCGCGCACGCCGCAGAGCACCCGATCGGGCAGTTCGTGCACGCAGGAGTTCGACCGGATGCTCATCGATGGCCCGGTCGGCGTCGTGCGACGTGACACAACTGCCCGGTCGGCGTCGTGCGAACTGACCCAACTGCCCCGTCGGCGTCGTGCGACGTGACACAACTGCCCGGTCGCCGGACTACGGAGAGTTGACCCATTCCTCGCGGCCGTCGCCGAAGACCTGGTGCTTCCAGACGGGCAGGTTGGCCTTGAGCCGGTCGATGAGCGCCCGCGAGGCGTCGTAGGCCTGACCACGGTGGGCCGCGGAGACGGCCACCACCACGGCGATGTCGCCGACCTCGAGGTGACCGGTCCGGTGGACTGCTGCGAGCGCGATCACGTCGTGCTCCTCGGCCACCCCGGCTGCGACCTCCTGGAGTCGCGCGAGCGCCGTGTGGTGCGCGGTGTAGCCGAGATGGGCCACCGACTCACCGTCGTCGTGGTCGCGCACCACCCCCAAGAAGAGGTTCACACCCCCGGCCGCAGGGTCGTCGACAGCCGCAAGGACCTCGGCGGGGTCGAGCGGAACCTCGCGCAGGTCCAGCAGCCTGATCGAGGCAGGCAGCCGGGCAGATCGCCCGGGAGGCGGCGGGGACGTCACCGGCCGAGCCTACGACGTCGGTACGGGGGCCCCGTCGCGCCGTTGGTCGTGGCGGGTAATTTGGACGGCATGGACGACCGACCGGACGACAACCCCTTCAAGGGGACCCCTTTCGAGCAGATCTTCAACGCGCTCGGCGGATCCGGAAGCCCCGGTGGCCCTGCTGGACTGGGCGGCGATGTATCCGGCATGCCTGACCTCTCGGGTCTGATGGGTCAGATGCAGGCGATGATGGCGCCGTACGACGGCCCCGTCAATTGGGCGCTCGCCACCGATGTCGCCCGACGCACCTCGGCGCAGGAACCTGACCCGACGCCCGGCCGGAACGACCAGACCCGCGTCGCGGACGCAATGCGGCTCGCCGACCACTGGCTGGACGACGCGACGGTGCTCCCCTCCGGGGTGACCACGACAGCGGCCTGGAGCCGGGCGGAGTGGATCGAGCAGACCACCGAGGTGTGGCGTGTCCTCGTCGAACCGGTCGCCGAGCACGTCGTGGCCGCCATGGGCAAGGCGATGCCCGAGGAGGCCCGCGCCATGGCCGGGCCCCTGCTCGGCATGCTCGGCAAGGCCGGTGGAGCCATGTTCGGCAGCCAGGTCGGTGCGGCCCTCGGTGGCCTGGCCGGTGAGGTACTCACCGCGAGCGACGTGGGCCTGCCCCTGGGACCCGCCGGCAAGGCGGCCCTGGTCCCACACAACATCGAGGAGTTCGCCGAGGGCCTCGACGTCTCTGCCGACGACGTGCTGCTCTACCTCTCCCTGCGCGAGGCCGCGCACCAGCGGCTCTTCGCCCACGTGCCCTGGTTGCGCCAGCACCTGATCTCTGCGGTCGAGGACTTCGGCCGTGGCGTCAGCATCGACATCTCGGCCATCGAGCAAGCCATGGGCCAGCTCGACCCGACGAACATGGAGGCCATGCAGGAGGCCCTGCAGGGCGGTCTGTTCGAGCCGAAGCAGACCCCCGAGCAGAAGGTCGCTCTTGTCCGGCTGGAGACCACGCTCGCGCTGGTCGAGGGCTGGGTCGACGAGGTGGTCGGCCAGGCGACCGCAGAGCGGATGCCGGCTGCCAGCAAGATGCAGGAGGCGATCCGGCGCCGCCGTGCCGCTGGCGGACCTGCCGAGGAGACCTTCGCTGCCCTTGTCGGGCTGGAGCTGCGGCCGCGCCGGCTGCGCGACGCCTCGGCACTCTGGGGCTCGCTGCGTTCCCGTGAGGGCAAGGAGGCGCGCGACGCCGTGTGGGCCCACCCCGACCTGCTACCGACCGCGGCCGACCTCGACGACCCGCTGGGCTTCCGAGAGGACGTTCCCGAGGTCGCCGAGCTCAGCGACGAGGACTTCGACAAGGCCATCGGCGAGCTGCTGGACACCGAATCCGGCGGTGGCCCTTCCGGGACCAGGCGGGATCCGGAGCCCGGCGACGACGAGTGAGTCTGCACGCCGACGCGCTCGACGTACTCATCCACTGGCGGGCGCCGACCGTCGAGCAGGACCAACTGCGCGTGTCGTACGCCGAGCACCTCACCGAGCACCACGACGGGGTCTGGCGTTCCTGCTTTCCCGCCCATGTGACCGCAGGTGCCCTGGTGGTCAGCCGAGACCGGAGCCAGGTGCTGCTCAACCTGCATCGCAAGGCCCGGCGCTGGTTCCACTTCGGCGGCCATCTCGAACCCGCTGACGTGAGCCTGGCCGGTGCCGCCCTGCGTGAGACCGCCGAGGAGTCGGGCCTGCGGGGGCTGGTCGTAGAGGCGGAGCCACTGCACCTCTCCAGTCACGCCGTGGAGTTCTGCGACCCCCGCGGGCCGGTCGACCACCTCGACGTGCGGTTCCTGGCGTTGCTCGCGTCCGACGGCGAGCCCGTGGTCAGCGAGGAATCGCTCGACGTGCGCTGGTGGCCGATCGACGAGTTGCCCACCGAGGAGCCAGACATGGTCGAGATGGTCAACCTGGCGCTGCGGCGCTGAACCCCGGGCGACGAGCACGACGCCGTCCACCTGTTTCTACTCGGTCTCGCTGCAGGGCTCCAGGTCCAGCGCCGCAGCGTGGGCGACGCCCGCCAGGTAGCCCTTGGCCCGCTCAGCTTTGGGGTATCGGTCCACCCAGTGCCAGAACCGCTTGTTGTGACTCGGCTCGAGGAGGTGCGCCAGCTCGTGGAGCAGGACGTAGTCGACGACCCAGGCCGGCATCGGCTGCAGCCGGTCAGAGAGGCGGATCTCGCCGGTAGTGGTGGTGCAGGAGCCCCAGCGGGTGGTCATGTTGGCGACCCAGCGAACCGACGTGGGCTCGACCTTGTCCTCGAGGCAGTCGCCACACAGCTCCCGTGCACGCAGCATCAGCTGGTCGTCGGTGCGTCGGCGCCGCTGCTCGGAACGGTCGAGCCGGTCGAGCATGGTGTTGACCCACTCGGCCTCCTCGGCGCGCGTGAACCGGTCAGGGATCATCACGATGACCTTGCCGTTGCGGCGGTAGGCCGACACGGTGCGCTTGCGCCGCCGGGAACGACGCACTTCCACCTCAGCTTCGCCTGGTTCGGGCATGGGAGAAAAGTAGCCCGAGACACCGACAACGTTTCTCATCCAGCGTCAGTGTCGGGCTCCTGAGAGTGGTTGAGGAGCGAGCGAGCGCAGCGTTGGTTGCCGATGCCGCTTCTTTCCGATGTCTCCTGGAAAGCCGGGACCGCTCGTCGCCGCTCTGGTCACCGGATCGCGGCGTACGCCGGCTCGGCCTCCTCGACCCTCTCAACCGCGGGTGGCTTCGGCAGCGCCGGCCACCAGGCACGATCGCCCAGGAGAACCAGGATCGCGGGCAGCATCACCAGCCGGATCAGCGTCGCATCGACGAGGATCGCGGCCGACAGGCCGACGCCCAACATCTTCATCTCCATCATCGACAACGTCGCGAAGATCGCGAACACCGACACCATCACCGCTGCCGCGCTCGTCACGACTCCCGCCGTGTCCCTGATCCCCTGCTGCACCGCGTGCCGGGCGGGCAGCCCGTCCTCGACGTGCTCGCGGATCCGGCTGAGCACGAACACGTGGTAGTCCATGGACAGGCCGACCAGCACCACCATCACGAACAGTGGAATCCAGTCGATCACGAAGCCGGGGCTGGTGAAGTCCAGGGCTCCGGCTCCCCACCCGTGCTGGAACACGAGCGTGAGGATCCCGAAGGCCACCCCGACCGAGATCAGGTTCAGCGCGGTCGAGATCACGGCGATCGGCACGCTGCGGAACGCGAACGCCATCATCACCAGGGTCAGCAACAGCACGACCCCGATCACCACGGGCAGGCTGTCGTTCTGCTTGTTCACGAAGTCCAGCGACTCGGCCGCGCCTCCGCCCACGGCGTACTCCGCCCCGAGGTCGGCGAGCGCAGCCGGCGCGAGGTCGGTCCGGAGCGACTCGATGGCACGGTCCACTTTCGGATCCGACTCGTCGTATGGCATGGCGAGCTCCAGCACCGACGTGGTGCCGTCCTCGGAGACCCGGATCGGGTCGCGCCCCGACGCCGCGAACGCGGAGGTGTCGAGCGCCGCACGGTCCAGCGTCCTCAGGGCAGCACCGACAGCGGCACGATTCTGTGCCGGCGCCTTGACCACCAGCGAGGCCGTGGTGCCCTCAACGGGAAACTCCTCGGTCAGCCTATGGAAGGTCTGCACCTCGGGGATCGAGTCCGGCAGCGTCTCGAGGTTGCCCGAGTGGATCTTCATGCCGAGCGCCGGCAGAGCGAGCAGCATCACAGCGACACCGGAAACCAGCAGCGCGAGAACCGGATGACGTACGACGGGAGCCAGCACGCGGCTGCTGATGCCACCGCGACCGATGCGCCGGTTGAACCGCCACAGCAGCGGGACCCGCGGCCGGTCGACCCAGCGCCCGAGCTTGACCAACAGGGCGGGCAGGACCGTGATCGATCCGAGCACCGCGATGGCGACGACGAGGATCGCGCCGGTGGCCAGGGAGTTGAAGGTCGCGTCATCGATCACGAACAGGCCGGCCATCGAGGCGATGACGGCGCTCCCCGACACGAGGATCGAGTGACCGGAGGTCTGGGTGGCGATCTCCACGGCATCCAGGGTGCTTCGTCCAGCGGCGCGCTCCTCACGCTCTCGCTTGAGGTAGAACAACGAGTAGTCGACGCCCACCGCCATCCCGATCAGCACGATCATGCTGCTGACGGTGCCCTCGGCGTGGACCAGGTAGGACAGCGGGGCGATGATGCCGATGGTCGCGGACACGCTGGTGACTGCCAGGAGCACGGGGATGCCGGCGGCGATCAGGGCACCGAAGGCCAGCAGCATCAGGATCAAGGTGACCGGGACGCTGATGCCCTCCGCGGAAGCCAGGTCTTCGCCCACGCGCTCGTCGATGCTCGCATCGATCGAGAGGTCGCCCGCCTCACGTATCTCGAGTGCGGGGTGCTCGGCCTGGACCCGGTCGGTGACCTTCTGGAGCGAGGTGGCGTCCTCCTGGTCCAGCGCCAGATGGACGGAGATCAACAGTGCCGACCGGTCGGGGTTCCACTGCGGCTCGGAGACCTCCTCGACCCCGTCGATCGCGCGCATCCCGACGCGAATCTGGTTCGCGGCCGAGGTCGCGGCGACCGAGTCGAGCGAGTCCTCACCGCGGGGGTTGATCAGCACCTGCTCGGTCGTGGGCGAGTCGAGACCGGCGGCATCCACCATCGCATCAGCGCGACCCGACTCGCCCAGACGGTAGTCGGCATCCGTCGTTTCGACCGTGGGCACGGCCATCGCGAGCCCGACCGCGACGGTGACGAAGGCGAGCCAGGCGAGGATCGCCCGCCAGGGATGGGTGGCGCTCCAGCGGGCGGCACGAAGGGGGATCCTGGTGAGGGCATTGCGGCTGGTGCTCGTGGACATGGCATCTCCTGGAAGGGCTGTACCTGGCGTCCTCAACATCCTCGTGAGGCCGCGCGCTCGAGTCGGTGGCCCGTGCACCCGGATCGTGGTGGTGCCAGCACCACCGCCCCCAGCCCGGAAATCGGAAAGAATGCACGCCATGAGCACGGCGCCGCCTCCCCCAGGCCGGCTGCGGATGACGGCGTACGCCGCGACGCAGCTGCTGCTCGCCGTACCCGCTCTGCTGCTCCTCATCCTCAACGTCGTCGGCGGCGCCGTGTCGGTCGTCGTCATCGGCATCCCCATGCTGCTGTTGACGATCCCGGCCACTCGCTGGCTGGCCAACAGACACCGGTCCATGGCAGGACGCGTGCTCGGCACGCCCGTGCTCCCTCAGTACCGCCCGACGCGACCGGGAGGCCCATTCCCTCGGCTCATCGGCTGGGCGTCGGACCCGATGACGTGGCGTGACCTGGCCTGGCTGCTCGTGGCCTGCACCGCGGGCTTCGCGCTGGCTCTGATCTCTGTGCTGCTCTTCCTGCTCGTCGTCACCGGTGCGCTGTGGTGGTTCGGGATCGAGCCGATCATGCGCGCTCGTTCCTCGATGGACCGCTGGCTGCTCTCCTACGGCCACGCCGCGTCCCTGGAGCAGCGCGTACAGGTCCTGACCGAGACCCGGGCCGAGACGCTGGACCATTCCGCCGCCGAGCTCCGCCGCCTCGAGCGCGACCTGCACGATGGTGCGCAGGCCAGGCTGGTTGCCCTCTCGATGAGCCTCGGCCTCGCGGATTCGCTGTTCACCACCGACCCGGAGGGGGCGCGGCGGCTGGTCAGCGATGCCCGGGCCACCACCTCAGCGGCGCTGGGTGACCTTCGCGCGGTCGTGCGCGGCATCCACCCGCCGGTGCTCGCCGACCGCGGCCTCGGCGGGGCGGTCGAGTCTCTTGCCATGGACATGGCGGTCCCGGTCGAGGTCACCGCCCAGCTGACCGGGCGTCCGCCGGCGCCGGTCGAGTCGGCGGTCTATTTCGCGATCGCCGAGTGCCTGGCCAACCTGGGCAAAGCCGCCGGAGCCATGGATGCCTGGGTCACGCTCTCCTACGAGGACGAGGTACTGCGCGCCGTCGTGGGTGACGACGGCCATGGCGGCGCCGATCCGGCGTCCGGAACCGGCATGCTCGGTGTGATGCGGCGGCTGGCGGCGTTCGACGGCACGATGAGGGTCTCGAGCCCGTCCGGCGGCCCGACCATCGTCAGCCTGGAGGTTCCGTGCGCCTTGTCCTCGCCGAAGACCACGCCCTCCTCCGGGCCGGGCTGATCCAGCTGCTCGAACACAGCGGTTTCACGATCCTGCACGCTGTGGACAACGCCGTGGACCTGGCGATCGCCCTGCTGGACCCTCACGCCGAGGCTGCCGTGGTCGACGTACGCCTCCCGCCAACTCACACCGACGAGGGACTCGCCGCCGCGATCGCGGTGCGCCGCAAGCGCCCGGGATTTCCCGTCATGGTGCTCTCGCAGTACGTCGAGCACCTCTACGCGCGCGAACTGCTGGCCAGTGGCGAGGGGGCGGTGGGGTACCTGCTCAAGGACCGGGTCTCCGACGTGGCGGAGTTCGTCGACGGCATCCGCCGGGTGGCTGCGGGTGGCACCGTGCTCGACCCCGAGGTGGTCGCGACCATCATGGCCCGGCGCCAGGCGCAGCCGGTGGACCGGCTCACCCCGCGCGAACGGGAGGTGCTGGCCCTGATGGCAGAAGGCCGCTCGAACACCGCCATCGCCGCCTCTCTGGTGGTTTCCGACAGGGCCGTCGCCAAGCACATCAACAACATCTTCACCAAGCTCGACCTGCCGGTCGGCCAGGACGACCACCGCCGCGTGCGCGCGGTGCTGACCTGGTTGCAGCTCTAGCCAGCGAGACCCGGTCAGGGGCGTGCCCACTCCAGCAACCGGTCGACCGGCCAGGTGTTCACGATCCGGTCGGCGTCCAGGCCGAGCTCCTCTGCGCGGGCGCTGCCGTAGGAGAGGAAGTCGAGCTGGCCCGGCGCGTGGGCGTCGCTGTCGATCGAGAACAGGCAGCCCATGTCGATCGCCTGCTCCAGCAGTTTTGTGGGCGGGTCGCGTCGCTCTGGGCGGGAGTTGATCTCGACGGCCGTGCCGGTCTCCAGGCACGCCCCGAACACCTGCTCGGCGTCGAACTCCGACTGCTTACGCTTGCCCCGGTTGCCGGTGACCAGCCGGCCGGTGCAGTGCCCGAGGACGTTGGCGAACGGGTTGCGCACGGCGGCGACCATCCGCCTCGTCATCGCCTCCTTGTCCATGGCCAGCTTGGAGTGCACCGATGCGACGCGTACGTCGAGCCGTCCGAGCATCTCCTCGGTCTGGTCCAGCGAACCGTCGTCGAGGATGTCGACCTCGATGCCCTTGAGCAGCCGGAAGGTGCCGCTTCCGGCGCCACTGCGGTCATTGGCGAGGTGCTCGTTGACCGCTTCGACCACCCCGAGCTGGCGGGTCAGCCGGGCGACCGAGAGGCCGTTGGCGACCGTGAGGCGAGGCGAGTGGTCGGTGAGCACGAGGTACTCGTGACCCAGCTCCATCGCGGTGAACGCCATCTCCTCGATGGGGGAGCCGCCGTCGGACCAGTCGCTGTGTGAGTGCAGGTCCCCCCGGAGCCGACTGCGCAGCTCTTCCCCGCCCTGGACGAGAGGACCTCCGGTCTCGCGCTCGAGACGGGCGAGCCGGTCCGGCGTACGGCCCTCGACCGCAGCCTCGATGACCTCCGCCGTGGACGCCCCGATGCCCGGCAGCTCGCGCAGCGTCCCCTGGCGAACCCGTTCGGTGACCTCGTCACCCAGCGGCAGGATGGTGTCGGCTGCCGCACGGAACGCCTTGACCTTGTAGGTCTCGGCCCGGCTCCGCTCGAGGAGGAACGCGATCCGCCGCAGGGCACCGACCGGCCCTCCGCCGTAGCTGCCGTCCTGCACCACTTCGTCCGCGCCGCTCACACCGGCCATTGTGACGGCCCAACTGCGATCCACAGAACAGGCCCGTTCCTCCACAAGTTGTCCACAGGGTTATCCACAGTCGGTGCGTAACCCGTCGTCCGCGGTCTGCGCCACGCTTGCCCGCGCATTGACCCGCCTGGGTTGTCTCACTACCGTTACGGCTCACAGGGCCCTCGATGAGCCGCTCATGCGTTCGCAAGGGGAAGGCAAGCGCAAGAGTTCTCATCGAGGGCCCTCCTTCCCTTTTGTCTCAGTCCCTTTTGTCACAGTCACCTGCGAGGTTTCTCCGCGAAGGCCCCAAAAAAGCCCGATCAGCGGGGGAGACTGCACGGTGTGGACTGGAAGTGCGCATGAAGACCGACGCCGGGCCAGGGTCCGGTGAATCGCGCGTTCTGACCGACCCACGCAAGGCCGCCACCGGGATCAAGGGGTTCGACGAGATCACGGGCGGAGGTCTGCCAAGCGGCCGACCGACACTGCTGACCGGAGCGGCAGGCTCCGGCAAGACCCTGTTCGGGATCGAGTTCCTGGTCCGCGGCGCGCGTGACTACGGCGAACCAGGCGTCCTGCTTGCCTTCGAGGAGGCCCAGAGCGATCTGGTCACCAACGTGGCCTCTCTCGGATTCGACCTTGACCAGCTGGAGCGCGACGGCCTGCTCGCCATCGATGCATTCCGCCTCGACCCGGCCGAGATCGTCGGGATCGGCGCCTTCGACCTCGAGGGCCTCGTCATCCGACTGGCGAACGCAGTGGAGTCCGTGGGCGCAAAGCGGGTGGTGCTCGACACGATCGAGTTGCTGTTCAGCGCCCTGCCCGACGAGGCGATCATCCGAGCCGAGCTCGGTCGGTTGTTCCGGTGGCTCAAGGAACGCGGCCTGACGGCCGTCATCACCGACGAGCGGGGCAAGTTGGGGGATCTGACACGCTTCGGCATCGAGGGGTACGTCTCGGACTGTGTGGTCACCCTTGACCACCGCGTCCACGACGAGATCTCCACCCGGCGGCTACGCGTCGTGAAGTACCGCGGGTCGTTGCACGGCACCAACGAG
>Ga0209587_1001427_pt1 | contig 11240 bp, 10 predicted proteins | sample NGEPerD_2_FD_184512 | JGI IMG/M metagenome (GOLD analysis project Ga0209587, IMG submission 184512) | Arctic peat soil microbial communities from the Barrow Environmental Observatory site, Barrow, Alaska, USA - NGEE PermafrostL1-D... | ecosystem: Environmental > Terrestrial > Soil > Wetlands >... | reverse complement strand
CCACAGCAGCTCGAGGCCTACCAGCCCTGGATCGACAACGGACGGCGTCTACGCGACCTCGCCCACCAGCTCGAAACGCTGTCGTTGGAGGCCATGCGCACCGCTGAAGGCTGGAAACGCTAAATCGGGTTGAAAGCCCTCCGCGAAGTGCGGAAACCGAGCGTGGACTGCTTCACAGCAGCGATTGCGCCCGCGATCACACCTCCGCCGCCGCCACCGCCCACGCTGGATGAGATCGCGGCGCTGTCGCGTGAGCAGATCCCCGTGCCAACCGTGGTCGCAAGTCCAGATTGGGGAGGAGCGACCGGACTCGAGACCTGGTTTTGGTACGGCGGCCCGGATGAGGTGACCGCTGCCGCCTCGATCCGCGGTTATACCGTCATCGCCACGGTCGTCCCCGCTCGCTTCTACTGGGACCCCTGCGTCAGCTACCGCGCCCCGCAGGGCTATCAGACGAACGGTGCCCGCGGATGTCCCGCGCTCCTGGCCAGTGACGCACCAGGCAGTCGACCGGCGGACGACAGCGACGGCTCGGCGGCAGCGGCAAGGTTTCAGTTCGAGACCAAGGGCACCTATGAGATCCGTCATCAAGTCGTCTGGGACGGTTCCTGGAGCTTCAGCGGGCACGGCGCATCGGCGACCGGTGACCTACCGACGATCCGCGCGACCGGCGCCCGGCCGGACTATGTGGTCGACGAGATCCGTGGCGAACTCGCCGACGCCGGCTAGTGGCCAGGAGACGACCGGCAGCTCCCGACTCCGGCGGGCGTGGGAGCGGACGACGTCACCGTGCGCTTCCCTGATGACGGACCGGTACGCCGGCGACGCCACACCAGTTGCGTCGGAAGCGCGGTCATCGTCAGGGAATGGACCTGTCGACCGATGGCGGATGGTCGTCGCCAGCATCGTGCTCGTGGCACTGTCCTTCTTCGTGCTCGTTCAGCTGAGTGGATCCGATCCCGTGACCGCGCCGATCGGGACGCCCGCGGAACAGGTGAGACATCCGCTGCCCGCCGACCACGGGACGCCAGGGACCGCGACGATCGCCGAGGAGGCGGAGGTCCTCACGGCCGCTGAAGCAGCGCTCGCCGCGTGGGGTGATTTCGCCTCGTCAGGGGAGGTGGAGCCGCTAAAGCTGCATTTTCACATCGATGGGCCGCAGTACCGGCAGTTGCTATCCGAGGCGCCAAGGCTCGGCAACGCGCGGGTGGAGGACCCGGCTAGCCGCTATGAGCTCACGCTCATCGATCCGGTGGTCGTCGAGCCTACTGTGGGTCCTGACCGCACAGTCCACGGCGATGTCGTGTTGACGCGAGGCGGCGAGCCTACGCGTCGCTACGAGTGGGATCTGCTACTTCGGCCGACGGCCACGGGAACGTGGGTCGTCTGGACGGTCACCGATCGCGGTTAAATCATCGGTCGGCTACAGCTGGGAGTATCTGACCGTGGACGGAGAGGTCGCCGACGAAGGCACCGGCGAGGACACCTGCGGAGCCCCCCCGGCATCCGCGGTCACCGCCTCAGCTAGCTCACGGCTGAGTTCCTGTAGGCAACAAGGCGTACCCCGCACATTCCGATGTCCCTACGGGTGAAGCCGCACCGGATTCTCTCGGAGGTGGTCTCGCCCCGGTCGCCCTCAGCCCCCGCCGTGCTGGGGGACCAGAGCCGGTGCGGGTATCTGTAGAGGCTGGTCAGGGCGGGGTTACAGCGGAGATGGGGATGAAGACCGGGCAGAATGGAAGCGATCACACACCAATCCAGATGAGCCGTCGGCGGTGACGGGAGTAGGGCCGGATCCACCTGGATGCTGAAAGCGCGGCAGCGCTCCGCCGACGAACACCACAGCGACCGACGCCCAGCCGAGTACGACCGCCACCCAGACCATGCGCAGCCGGAACACGTTGGACAGAGCCCTGTCAAGCGCTAAACTCGCGCTCACAAGTCACCATCCTTCGACTCGCGACGGTCGGGGGACCAAGGCCACGAGGCCGACCAGCCCACACAGGGCGGTCGGCCTTCGTCTTTTTCGGAGGACTTCCGAGCCGTGCCCGCATCCGAGCGCTCGTCGACAGACCGGCAGAACTCCGGCCGCAGGAGCTCGAAGCTGGAGACGTACTTCCAGCAGCTCGGCGACACCGACCGCTTGAGCCCAGACGACGAGATTCGACTCGCCAAGGCGGTCGACAGCGGGCGCGCCGCCGAGGCGCGGTTGCGGTGCCCTGCCGGCCTGAGGCCTATGGAGGCGGAGAGGTTGCATCGCGCGGTGGCGGCCGGAGAGGCGGCACGTGACCGGTTCATCAGCGCGAATCTCCGCCTGGTCGTGCACATCGCGGCCCGGTTCGCCCGTCAGCGCCATCTCGAATTTGGTGATCTCCTCCAAGACGGCAACGTTGGGCTGATCAAGGCAGTGGACGGTTTTGACTGGCGTAAGGGGTACCGCTTCTCGACCTACGCCAACTGGTGGATCCGCCAGGCCATCCAACGAGGCACGCTCAGCGGCGCACGACTTATTCAGGTCCCGTATGCCCTTCACGATGCGCAGAGGAAGGTGGCAGCGGCCGAGCAGCGCCTGCGGTCGCAGCACGGCACGGAGCCGTCCGTGCCCGATCTCGCGGACGCAACCAAGCTGAGTGAGGCGAAGGTCGTGCAGGCCCATGAGCTACTTCCCGACGCGATCTCCCTCGATAAGCGAATGCGGCCCGACAGCGACACTGAGCTGAGTGAGCTCGTGAGCCTTGGTGACGCTACCGAAGAGCACGTCGTCCAGCGGCTGCTCGTAAGCGAGGTCCTTGCCGCGGCGAAGGCAGCCGTGGACGATCGAACGTGGCAGGTCCTCCAGATGCGCTACGGGCTCGACGGTGGCGAGCCCCTGACGTATGACGAGATCGGGACGAGACTCGGGTTCTGCGGCGAGACGGTCCGCAAGGTCGTTTTGGGAGGCCTGAGCGAATTGCGCGAGCGGCTTGCCGAGCACGACCCGCTGCTGTCCGACAGCAATAGTGTGTGATCGAAGCGATCGATCCGGAAGCCAGAGGTATCGAGCAGTCCGTTCATGGATGATGCGCTAGTCCTCGCCGAGGCGGCGCACGGGTGCGCTCCTCTGCGGGTCAGCACGGTCATGGCAGATAGCCGGGGGGATTACGGGCTGCGCCACCGACTCTGACCTCGTAGTGAAGGTGGGGACCGGTGACGTTGCCCGTTGCGCCAACGGACCCGACGACTTGGCCGGCGGTGACCTGCTGGCCGACGGTGACGCCGATCCGCGACTGGTGTGCGTAAGCCGAGACGACACCGTTGCCGTGGTCGACCAGCGTGAGGTTCCCGTAGCCTCCTCGCCGGCCGGCGAAGGCGACGACACCGCTACTTCCCGCATAGATCGGCGCACCGGTCGGGGCGCCGATGTCGATGCCCTCGTGCATGCGCCTCCAGCGCGGGCCGAACTCGCTGGTGACAGGCCCGGCTGTAGGCCAAGCCCAGCTGCCGGAGCTCGCAGCCGTTGCCCCCATCTGTGGTCGTGCCGCTCGCGACGGCCCACCCGAGAGGCGCGAGGCGCGAGTCGCCAGTGCTTCCAGCCCTTCTCGGTCGGCGAGGAGGATATCCTCCCGCGCCGCGAGTGCCTCGACGTTCTGGCGGCTGGAGGCTGCGGCAAGCGCCCGTGTTTCCCGTAGCGACTCCGCTTGCGTGAGCACTTTGCGGCGTTCGGCGAGTACGCGTTGCAGTGACAACTGTTCGGCCTGGAGGCGTTCGCGCTGAGCGTCGACTGAACGCTGGCTGATCGTGAGTTGTTCGACGGCGGCGGTTTGCGCATGGGTCGCACCTTGGAGGTGCGCTGCACGCTCCGTCAATTGATTGCTGCTGGTGAGGAGTGCGAGTTCCGGAAGTCCCTGCCCTCGCTTGTAGAGCGTGACGGCGCGGTGCGCGAGCACTTGGCGAAGGTCACGTTCGGTCGCAAGAAGCTCATCAAGATGCTTCCGCGCTTTCACAACGGCAGCCTGTTGACGTTGCGCCGCCTGCTCTGCGTCGCTCACAGCATCTCGTACCGCGGCTAGCTGTTGTTCGGCAGTGGCGAGCGCTGCAGCGTCCTGCTCACTCTGCCGCTCCGCGGCTTCGATCGTTCGTCGGACCTGGGCGAGGCGGGCGGTGACGTCGGCCAGCCGCTGTTCCTCGGGGGACTGGGCGTGGGCGGACGGCAGCGACAGCGGGAGCAACACCACCAGGCACAGCCCCACCGCAACGCGGCCACGAGCTCGCCGACGGCTCACTGCGTGACCGATCGTTGGTGTCGCAGGCGCTCGATCGCGATCACCGCCGCGATCGGTCCGGTCGGGACGGCGAGACCCAGGCCGCAGCTTCGGTCCAAGGTCGTCGGCGTAGGCGAACGCCAGTGCGGCGAATTTGCATAACAAGCTCCTCGAACCATTGGCAAGCGGCGGTTTGAAGGGTGGAGGGTCACCGGTGTCCAGGAGCGGCGGGATCCTCGTCGGCATAGACCGACACGAACGCGTCGAAGGCGTCGAGGTCCAACCCGTCGCAGCGCTGGAGTGCACCCCAGGCGGTGAACACAACCTGGCCCTCGGCCAACTTGTGGTACGGCGTCACCGCGACTCGTCCGTCGTACTGGTTCCTCACCTTTTCCTCCAGTTGCCTTCGGTCCGCCGGTGGCAGCGCCTCGTCGTAGGTGATCACGACCCCGCCGGCCTCAAGGACGCTGACCTGCTTGGCTTCCGGCAGCGGGTCCTCAACCGGTCGCACCGAAATCTCAAAGGCACCTGAGCTGTGCCAGCCCGAGGTCGGCGGGATGGAGCCGTACGGCACCGGTGGCTGCTGGTCGCCGATTAGGTGCTCACCGCCCTGAAGGGCCGGGAAGATCACGCTGCTGCACCGGTCGGTCCCGATGGCGCTCTGCTCGGGCGCAGCGCCGCAGGCGGTGAGCGCAAGCGCGACACGGCGGTCAGCCCTACGACAACGGTGCATCGTCAAGCTCCGACGCGGCGTCTCGCCAGTACACCCAGTCGGGCGCACCGGTCTCCTCCTCGTGATGCCAGCGGAAGAACAGTGCCGCGATGACCGCCCACAGCAGCAGGCCTGCCCCGATCTTCATCAGCAGCCCCGCCACCCGTTGGTCGACGACCGCAGATAGCCCCCACAACCGAGGGGCCTCGGCGTAGAACCGGTACAGCGGCTCGCTGCTGAAGGTGAGGAACGAGGCGGGGACGGTGGGCACGAAGGACTGCGCGAACAGGTGCAGCATCCGGCGCGGGTACGACAGGTGGGGAAGCTCCGGCAGCGGGCTGAGGATCGGCCACCACCAGATCAGCGCCGCCGTGACCCACAGCGCGTGCATGCCGAAGTGCGCGAGGCCGTTGCGCAGGTACACCTCGACCACGACGGGCCACATCGTGAACACGATCACGAAGTTGAACAGGACGATGGCTGGCAGTTGGCGCGTGAGGGCTCGCACGATGCGGTACGCCGGGCTGTGGACGAGCAGGTTGCGCAGCAGCCAGCCTGGCAGCCCGAGCAGCAGCAGGGGTGGCGCCACCAATGTCAGCAGCATGAACTGGACCATGTGAACGCTGACCAGGTAGGTCTCACCGATGTGGTCGATTGGCCCACCGGCCGCGGCCCAGAGCACGCCCACACCCAGCAGGAAGAACCAGCGCTGGCTGGCGGTCGCGACCGGCCGCTGCGCGGTGAGGCGCGGACCCCATGTCGACAGGGCGTAGCTGTAGCCGCCGACCAGCACGACGACCAGCAGCATGACATCGGGGCGAGGCGTCCAGACCCACGGCTGCAATTCGCCGACGGCGTCGGTGGCAGCGGCTGCAAGAGCGGTCATCGTCGGTGCCTCATCGAATCGTCACGGCACTGGTAGTCCGCATCCGCTCGCCGTCCACCGTCGCGGCGATCTCCAGCTGATACGTCCCTGCCCGCGGGATCTGCTGGTTGAGGACGGTGAAGTGGCCGGGTCCGGCGCGGAACAGCTCGGCGATCAGCGGCGCGTCGTCGCCTGTGAAGATGAACCGCGGTTCATCGACCTCCCTGGGCTGGGCGTTGGCGTCCAGGAAATACAGGTGCACGACGTTGACGCCCGCCTCGGCGGGATCGATGGTCAGGTTGATCTGACCTTCCTCGCCGAAGGCGGCGACGATCGACTGCACGCGGCTCTCAGCCTCCGCCTCGGCGGGGATGGTGGAGGCCAGCGCGGTGGCGGCACCGAACGCCAGGACCATCAACCCCACCTCGGCCAGCGCGAGGCTCCGGAAGGCCGCCCGTCCGTCCCGGTCACCCGTTGCCACGCGCGGCAGGAGGCGGGTGCGGTTGCGCCAACCGAGCACGGCGATGCCGGCGAACAACGCGAGCTTGACCAGCACGAGACGTCCCCAGTTGGTCTCGATCAGCTGCTCGACCGCTGAGATGTTGAGCAACGCGTTGACGGTCCCGGTCACCAGCACCGTCGCCAGCGCCCAGCCTGCCACCCGCGAGAAGCGCCGGGACGGCGTTGCGAGGTCGGCTCCGTCGAAGGGTCGCAGCCCGATCGCCGCAAGGGCAACGAGCCCGCCGACCCAGGCGGTGGCCGCCAGCACGTGTGCCCAGTCGCTGGCCAGCGCCACCACCGCTGGTTCGTTCGTGCCGGCGTGACCCCACCAGGCCGGCGCGAAGGCTCCCGCCCCAGTGATCGCGAGTGCGGCCAGTACACCCGCACGCGACCTACGCGTCAGCTGGATGACCGCGGTCACGATGAGGGCCACGGCACCCTGGGCCAGGATGCCGGCGCCGAACCGCGTCGCCGCGAATCGCCGTGGGATGTCGCTCCAGAGGACGTCGCGCAGCGGCCGGGCGGCCGCCTCGGACAGCGCGAACGCGAACAGGGCGACACACGACAGCACCCAGGCGCCGGCGCTGAACAGCGCCGTGCGGGCACTGGCTTGTTGCCGGCGATCCGTCGGCCCGCCGGGGGCCAACAGCACCCCGGCGGCAAGCAGGAAGCCAACGACGGCAGTCAGCGCAAGGTAGTTGGCGAGCCGGGCCGCCCACAGGCCGATCGTGGTGCCGGGTCCGGCGTCCTGTAGCTCGATGCCGGCCGGTGTGCTGCCGCTGCTGGCGGGTGCAGGCGATGGCGAGCTGCCCGACGATGAGGCGGGGGGCGCCGGCGTTGGCGACGGCGTCGGCGTGGTGGGGCCCGGAGAGGAGGTCGCCGTACCGCCTGGCCCACGATCAGCAGGCGTCGGTGTGGCAGCCGGTTCCGTGACCTCGGGGGAGGGCGCGGCAGGCCGGTACACGAAAGAGAAGCGGGACTCGACGGGGTGGCCGTCGCCGGAGATTATGCGGAACACCACCGTGTGCGTCCCCGCCGCTTGCAGCGGCTGCAGATTCACTGCGACGCGTTGCTCCGTGACCTTGGCCTCGCCGGCGTCGACGCGTTGCCCGTTGGGATCGAAGACCTGCGCGCCGCCGAAGGACGTCTCGATGCGGCCGCTGAACTCCAACGTCACCTGCGACGGCGCCTCGGTCAGCGTCGCGCCGCCAGCCGGTTCGCTCGCGACGAGGTTGACGTGGGCTGCCGCGGGCTGTGCCTGGACGACCAGCGCAGACACCGCGGCGAGGGCCGCAACTATGCAGAGGGCCAGCCGCCTCATGGCACTGCCTCCGTGGCCGGCGCCTGTTTGCCGGGGACGTCTGCGGCAACTTCCGAGGTGTCCTGCGAGGCACGCCAGCCTGCGACGAGTAGCACCGCGACCAACCCGAGGTTGGCGGCGACCACCGCCCGGCTGAATGCCGGGGGCAACGTCGTCGCGAGCTGCGAGGCGGTCAGTGTCGACAGGTGCGTGAGGCCGATGCCGAACGTCAGAGAACCCGCGCCGACGGCCAAGCCCGCGGCGGAACCCTCGCCGCCGCGCCAGCCCTTTAGAGCACCGAACACACCGAGGGCGATGAAGATGGCGGACTGGCCGAACGCCAGCACGTTCTCCGACAACGTCGCGGGCACGGCCAGGATGTCGTCGACGGCGTGAACCAGGTCGAGCAAAGCGACCGCCCCGACGATCACGCCGCCCAAACGAACGACCACGCGCCCTCGCTCTGACCTGGGTGCCATGAGTGCGACGAGGGCCAGCGCCAACGTCGCGGCCCCGAGCGCAGCAGCCACCCACGGCCATCCCCGCACCGGTGGGATCCACCGCAGCTGGCCGGTGACCGCAAGCGGCTCACCAGCCAACTCGAAGGGGACCTCCCAGCGCTCGTACACGACCACTTCCCGGCCTGGTGCTGCCTTCACCTGCGCTGGCGGGGTCGCCGCCATCCAATGGATGCGATGGTCGTGCCACGCGTACGTGGGCCCGTCCCCGACCTTCACCCAGCGAGGCTCGGCCTGCGCTGAGACATCCTCGGGGACCGGGGTCTGGGCGAACCGGTCGTTGTTCAAGTACACGGCGGGGGAGTTCCGGTTCTCCCAGACGCCGTCGGCGGTGATGCGCAGGTACGGCTCATCGTCGTAACCGGGCACCCGCAGCTCTTGTCCACTGGTGTTGGTGACCTGCAGCAGCGCGTCGCCCGCCAGTACACGCCAGGTGACCGTGCTGACACCGGCGCCGGGGCCGGTCACCTCGTCGGAGGCGTCTCGCTCGACGACGTCGTTGACGCTGCTGCGGAAGTTCGTCGCGTCGGAGACTCCGCCGCCGTGCGCGAAGGCCGGTGCCACCGGCACCACGACCAGCGCGGCAGTGACACCGAAGACAACAGCGATGCTCTTGAGGGTCACTGGTGTGCCCCCTCGCCGTGCCCGGGCTGCGTGTCGCTCTCCACCACCGGCTCCTGCTTGGAGTCATCGGGGATGTCAGCGAGTAGATCGCGCATCGTTGCTATCTCGGCCTCCTGGGCGGCGCCCATCACTGCCGCGAAGTCGCGGACCTCATCCGGAATCGTGCGGTCGAGGACGGCTTCGACCATGTCCACCCCGGCGCGGTGATGCTCGATCATGAGGGTCAGGAAGAGGGCATCCGCAGCCAGCCCCTGCAGCTTCGTCAACCGGTTGATCTGGTCGCGGCTTGCCATCCCCGGCATGCGCCCGTCGACCTGCATCCCCATCCATTCCATCGCCGGCCGAGAGGTGTTCGCCGGCAACCTCAACACGTCGAGCCAGCCGTACATCTGCCCGCGCTGCGCCTGCTGGGTCAGGCTGATGTCGGCCCCCAGGAACCGGATGATCGGATCGTCGGTGCGCGCGCGGATGATCTCGGCCATCTCGACGGCCTGGGCGTGGTGGGTGCTCATGTCGCGGGCGAAGCCAGCAGCAGCGGAGTCGTCAGCAGGAAAGCGGCCGTGCCTGTCGATGAAGAGCGTGACGGCGGCGACCAGGCCGGCCAGCCCAACGACGACGAGCGCTGCGATCGCGCCGAGCAGCAGTCGTTGAGTCGCATGTGGGCGTGGCGCGTTCGTGTCGGTGGAGTCGAGCAGGGTCCCCAAGGGAGTCATGATGGTCCTCGTTTCGCGTGCGTGCGGTCCGCTCAGGAAGCGGACGCGCGCGACTGACCGTGGTCAGGACGCGAACTGTGGAGGACGCTGGATGCCGCCTACGAGGATGGCGGAGGGCGGTGCCTGCTGGCTGGGCGGTCGTCGGCGAATCGACGTGTCGGGCAGCGGCGGGCGCACGCGGCCACCGACCACGGCGAACAACATCCCCCCGAGGCCCAGCGCACCACCGCCGCCGCAGCCGTGAACGTGCAGGCAGGGCAGGTGAGCGGCCGAGTCTGGCTCGGACGGGACCTCCGAGCTGGACGTCGCCGACACGCAGGGGTGGTGGTCGCAGCCGTCGTGCTGGGGCGCGGCGACCGCGCCCTGGGAGCCGAGCAATGCGACCGCGGCCACGGTCACCAGCAAGGCGACTGTGAGGCTTCGGCGCAGGGCAGCGGGCACGGCGTCGAGCGTAGCGGCCCGCCGGCGTCTCTGCTAGAAATATGAGCATCTGTTCAGATATGACGAGCAATCGAGGTGAAGGTGCCAGGCGGAGAGATCAGAGCACTGAGCGAATGCGGCGTGCAAGCGGTCGACCTCGGTCGCGTCGACGCGACGCGTCGGCGGCTGGTGTCATCGGAGGAGGCCGGGCAGCTTGCCGCGCTGTTTCGCCTCCTCGGCGACCCGACGCGCGCGCGCCTTCTCTACGCCCTGCTGGAGGCGGGTGAGCTGTGCGTCTGCGACCTCGCGGCCACCGTCGCGGTGTCCGAGCCGGCGGTGTCCCACGCCCTCCGGCTGCTGCGAACGGCGGGGATCGTGCGCAACCGCCGAGACGGGCGGATGATGTTCTACCGCCTCGACGACGCGCACGTGCGCCTCTTGCTCGACGTCTCACGTGCGCACCTGCATCACGAGCTGGCAGCTGACACGCTGGGGGCTGACCACTGATGGCGGGCGATTCCCACACCCACACCCACACCCACTCCCACGCTCCCGTCGGTGTCGCGATCAGCGCAGGCGGCAAGTACAAGCGCCGGCTGGCGGGTGCCTTCGGTCTCACGCTGGCGTTCTTCGTCGTCGAGCTGGTCACCGGCCTGCTGAGCAACTCCCTGGCGCTGCTGTCCGACGCCGGTCACATGCTCACCGACGTGGTCGGTCTCGGCATGGCGCTCGCCGCCGTCGCCGCGTCGCAGCGGGCGAGCAAGTCCCAGCACAGCTTCGGCGCCTACCGTCTCGAGATCCTCGCGGCGCTGGCCAACGCGGTGCTGCTGTTCGGGGTGGCCATCTACGTGCTGTACGAGGCGGCGCAGCGCGTCATGGACCCACCCGACGTCGTCGGACTTCCCGTGTTGGTCGTCGCGGTGCTGGGCCTGCTCGTGAACCTGGTCGCCTTCCAGCTGCTGCGCCACGGCGCCGAGGAGAGCCTGAACGTCAGAGGGGCCTACCTGGAGGTGCTCGCCGACGCGCTCGGTTCTGTCGGGGTGATCATCGCCGCCGCCGTGCTCGTCACCACCGGCTGGCCCTACATCGACCCGCTCATGGGAGCCGGCATCGGTCTGTTCATCCTGCCCCGCACCTACCGGCTCGCCCGAGAGGCGTTGCGCGTCCTGGTGCAGGCGGCACCCCCGGAGATCGAGATTGACAAGGTGCGCGCCGACCTGGCCGCGCTGCCGTTCGTCGTGGACGTCCACGACGTTCACGTGTGGACATTGACCTCGGCCATGGAGGTGTCGTCGGCGCATCTGATGATCCGCGCCGGTGCGGATCATCAGATGCGCCGACGACAC
>Ga0209587_1001426_pt1 | contig 11258 bp, 9 predicted proteins | sample NGEPerD_2_FD_184512 | JGI IMG/M metagenome (GOLD analysis project Ga0209587, IMG submission 184512) | Arctic peat soil microbial communities from the Barrow Environmental Observatory site, Barrow, Alaska, USA - NGEE PermafrostL1-D... | ecosystem: Environmental > Terrestrial > Soil > Wetlands >... | reverse complement strand
TGCGCGACCTGCGCCCGATACTGCGACCACCCGCCGGGGTGGTGGCGGACGCGGCCGTCGGGCTGGATGGAGAACAGGTCGTCGCAGACCCGGTCCAGGAAGTAGCGGTCGTGGCTGGCGACGACCAGCGCACCGCGCCAGCTGTCCAGGTACTCCTCGAGGACCGCCAACGTGTCCAGATCGAGGTCGTTGGTGGGCTCGTCGAGCAGCAGCAGGTTGGGCGCATCGGCCAGTACCAGCAAGAGCTCGAGACGCCGGCGTTCACCCCCGGAGAGCTCCCCCACCAGCGCCTTCTGCGCGTCGCCGGTGAACTGGAAGCGCTCCAGCAGCTCGCTGGCCGAGACCCGGAGGCCCTCGACGGTGCTGGTCTCCAGCGCCACCTCCTTGACCGCGTCCAGCACCCGCTGGTCGGCCGGCAGGGGCTGCGGTTCCTGCCCGTACCAGCCGACGTGGACGGTCTCGCCTGTGCTGACGCTGCCCGCATCAGGCTCGATGCGGCCCGCGACCAGGCGCAGCAGCGTGGACTTGCCTGCTCCGTTGGGTCCGACCACGCCGATGCGGCTGTCCGGTGCGAGCTTGCGGTCGACGTCGCGCAGCACGGTGACGCCGCCGTAGGACTTCCCGACGCCGTGCATATTGACGACCTTGCCGCCGAGGCGTCGCGCCGGCAGGTCGATGGTGAGCGCCGCACGCGCCGCATCGGGGTCCGCCGCGGCGAGCTCATGCGCGCGATCGATGCGGTACTTGGCCTTGGACGTGCGCGCCTTCGCACCCCGCCGCAGCCACGCGAGCTCGGTGCGCAGCCGGTTCTGGCGCCGCCGCTCGGTGGCGGCGGCCTGTTCCTCGCGCAGCGCCCGGTCTTCGAGGTAGTCGGCGTAGGAGCCGTGCGAGGTGTGCAGCCGGCCTTGGTCCACCTCCACGATGCGGTTGGCGACGCGGTCGAGCAGGTAGCGGTCATGGGTTACCAGCAGCAGCGCCCCGGACCTGCTCAGCAGCTGCCCCTCCAGCCAATCCACCACGTCGACGTCGATGTGGTTGGTCGGCTCGTCCAGGATCAGCAGCTCCACGTCGTCCAGCAGCGCCCGCGCCATGGCGATGCGCTTGCGCTGGCCTCCGGACAGCTCGGCGACCCGGCGATCGAGCTCACGCAGACCGAGGTGGGCCAGCAGGCCGCGGGCGGTGGCCTCGCGCTGGCCCTCCCATCCGTGCGCACGGGCGCCGGGCTCGTCCAGGGCTCCTACATGCGCGCCCTGCAGCGCCGCCTGCAGCACCGTGGCGCCGGTGTCCAGGGACGGCTCCTGCGCGCTGTAGTGGATGCGCACGTGGCTGCCGTGGACGACCCGGCCGGCGTCGGGCCGGACGGCTCGAGCGATGATCGCCAGCAGCGTGGACTTGCCGCTGCCGTTGACGCCGATGACCCCGATGCGGTCGCCGTCGTCGATGCCCAGGGTGACCTCGTCGAGGACCTGCTTCTCGGCGTGGCGTTTGCTGACCCGCTCCAGACTGACCAGGTTCGCGGCCATCAGGCGCGCAGGCCGACGCGCTCGCGGACCGTAGCCATGGTCGCCTTGGCGGCCGCCCGCGCACGTTCGGCTCCTCGGCTCAGCAGGGCATCCACCTCGGCTGGGTCCTCGCGCAGCTCGGCGTAGCGGTCGCGCACCGGTCGCAGCACGCCGTTGACCGCCTCGGCGAGCTCCGATTTGAAGTCGCCGTAGCCCAAGCCGGCGAAGTGCTGCTCCAGGTCGGCCGACTGCACGCCCGTCACCGCGGTGAAGAGGTCCAGCAGGTTCGTGACGCCCGGCTTGTCCCGCCCCGCGCGCACCTCGGCCTGCGAGTCGGTCACGGCGCCCATGATCTTCTTGCGCGTGGCCGCCTCCGACTCGGCCAGGTAGATGATGCCCTTGGGCGAGTCCAAGGACTTGGACATCTTCTTGTCGATCAGCTGCAGGTCCATGACCCGCGCCCCGGCGGCCGGGAAGGTGGGCTCGGGGATCGTGAAGGTGTCGCCGAAGCGGGCGTTGAAGCGCTGGGCGAGGTCGCGGGTGAGCTCGATGTGCTGGCGCTGATCCGCGCCGACCGGGACCTGCTCGGCCTGGTACAGCAGGACGTCGGCGGCCATCAGCACCGGATAGGTGAACAGCCCCACGCTGACCGAGCTGCGACCCCCGGACTTCTCCTTGAACTGGGTCATGCGATGCAGCTCGCCCATCGTGGCCACGCAGCTGAGGACCCACGCCAGCTCGCTGTGCTCGCGAACCTGTGATTGCACGAACAGCGTGGCGGTGTCCGGATCGAGGCCGCAGGCCAGCAGCCAGGTCGCCATGGTCAGAGTGCGCTCGCGCAGCGCCGCCGGATCGTGCGGCGTGGTCATGGCGTGCAGATCCACGATGCAGAAGAAGTGCTCCGGCTGCTGCTCGGCGGACCAGCGCGAGAACGCCCCCAGGTAGTTGCCCAGGTGGACGTCGCCGGTCGGCTGCACGCCGGACAGGACCCGTGGCACGCGCTGCTGCTCCTTGCGAGGTGATGAGGGGGTGAAGGGGGGTGAAGGCACAGCCGAAGGTAGCGCGCTACTCCTGCGCCGCCGCCCGGTCTGATTGGTCTTTGATCTCGCTGACGATGTCGGCGTTGGCGAGGGTCGTGACGTCACCGAGCTCGCGGCCTTCGGCGATGTCGCGCAGCAGGCGCCGCATGATCTTGCCCGAGCGCGTCTTCGGCAGGTCGTCGGTGAACAGGACGTTGGCCGGCCGCGCGATCTTGCCGATGCGCTCAGCGACGTGCTCGCGCAGCTCCGCCGCCAGCTCCGGGCTGCCCTGCTCGTCGCCCTTGAGGGTGACGAAGGCGGCGATCGCCTGGCCGGTGAGCTCGTCCGCGCGGCCGGTCACCGCGGCCTCCGCCACCTTGGGGTGGTCCACCAGCGCGCTCTCCACCTCCGTGGTGGAGATGCGGTGCCCCGACACGTTCATCACATCGTCGACGCGGCCCAGCAGCCACAGGTCGCCGTCCTCGTCGAGCTTCGCGCCGTCACCGGAGAAGTAGACGTCTCCGCCGAAGCGCGACCAGTACGTATCGCGGTAGCGCTGGTCGTCACCCCAGATCGTTCGCAGCATCGACGGCCACGGCCGTTGCAGCGTGAGGTAGCCCCCGCCGCCGGATGCCACCGCCTGGCCGTCGTTGTCCACCACGACGGCGCGGATCCCCGGGAACGGACGCATCGCCGAGCCCGGCTTGGCCACGGTCAACCCCGGCAGCGGCGTGATCATGATGGCGCCGGTCTCCGTCTGCCACCACGTGTCCACGACCGGGCAGCGGCCCCCGCCGATGTGCTCGTGGTACCACATCCACGCCTCGGGGTTGATGGGCTCCCCCACCGACCCGAGCAGGCGCAACGAGGACAGGTCATGCGCCGCCGGCAGGTCGGTGCCCCACTTCATGAACGCGCGGATGGCCGTCGGCGCCGTGTAGAGCAGCGTGACCCCGTAGTCCTCAACGATCTGCCAGAAGCGATCCCGCCCCGGGTGGTCCGGCGCACCCTCGTACATCACCGAGGTGGTCCGGTTGGCCAGCGGCCCGTAGACGATGTAGCTGTGCCCCGTCACCCAGCCGATGTCGGCGGCGCACCAGTACACGTCATCGTCGGGCTTGAGGTCGAACACCGCCTCGTGCGTCGCCGCGACCTGGGTGAGGTAGCCGCCGGTGGTGTGGACGATGCCCTTGGGCGTACCCGTGGTGCCGGAGGTGTAGAGGATGTACAGCACGTCCTCGGCGTCCATGGGCTCCGGCGGGCACTCCGCCGGGGCGTCGGCGACCAGGTCGTGGTACCAGTGGTCGCGGCCCTGCGACATGGCGACGTCCTCACCGGTGCGCCGCACCACGATGCAGGTCGTCACCTTCTGCGTGCCCTGCAGCGCGCGGTCGGCGGAGTCCTTGAGCGGCACCACCGCGCCCTTGCGGTAGGCGCCGTCGGCGGTGATGAGGGTGTGCGCGTCGGCGTCCTCGATGCGATCCATCAGCGACTGCGCCGAGAAGCCCGCGAACACCACCGAGTGGATCGCACCGATGCGTGCGCAAGCCAGCATCGCGACCGGCAGCTCGGGGATCATGGGCAGGTAGATCGCCACGCGATCGCCCTTGCCGACTCCCTGTGCCTTGAGGGCGTTGGCGAAGCGCGACACCTCGGTCAGCAGGTCGGCGTAGGTGATGGTGCGCTTGTCGCCGGGCTCGCCCTCCCAGTGGTAGGCGACCTGGTCGCCGTGCCCGTCGGCCACGTGGCGGTCCAGGCAGTTGTCGCTGACGTTGAGCTGCCCGCCCACGAACCACTTCGCGACCGGCGGTTCCCAGTCCAGGGTGAGGTCCCACGGCCGCGTCCAGCGCAGCCGCCGGGCCTGGCCCTCCCAGAAGCCCTCCCAATCCGCGTCGGCCCGCGCGTACAGCTCCGGGTCGGCGTAGTTGGCCTGCGCGACGAATTGGGGCGGCGGCGGGAAGCTGCGAACCTCCTGGAACAGGTTCTCGATCGCGGCCTCGGACATCACGGTTCCTGTTCGTTCGCGTCGGGTGTGGCGCCGGCGCAGGGCTGGCAGCCATCCCGGCTCAGTGGTCCTCTTCGGCCTCGAAGGCGAGGCTCTCCAGGTCGTCGCGCGGCGTGACCCGGTCGTGGTCGCTGGCCTCGACGTGGTCACGGTTCTCCAGGGCGACCCGGCGGACCTCCTCCGGGTCGATGCCCTCGTCGGCGAGCGCGCGCAGCTCCTCCTCGGTCAGCTCCAGGCTGGGCTGCTCGGACAGCCGCTGCCGCACCTCACCGGCGGAGGGTCCGCGCTCTCGACGCGGAGGGACGGGATCCGGCGCGTTGCGCCGCTGGCGTGCCATGGTCAGCTCCTAGACCCGGCTGCTCATACGAGCGAGTCGACGTCGGCCTGCTTGGCTCGGACGGCCTCGGCCGCCTGCTTGAGATTGGCGAGCTCGGCGTCGGCCAGGTCCAGCTCGACGACCTCCTGGACCCCGCCGCGGCCGAGCTTGGCCGGCACGCCGAGGTACACGTCGCTGATGCCGTACTGGCCGTCCACCCAGGCGCACACCGGCATGACGGCGCCCAGGTCCTGCGCGATCGACTCGACCATCCGGGCGGCCGCCGACGACGGTGCGTAGTACGCCGAGCCGGTCTTGAGCAGTGCCACGACCTCGGCGCCGCCGTTGCGGGTGGCCTCGACCAGCTCCTCGACCTCGGCGTCGGACAGCAGATCGGCGAGCGGCTTGCCGTCGACGGTGACCTTGGACGGCACCGGCACCATCGTGTCGCCGTGGGACCCGAGCGTGATCGCGTCGACCGCCAGCGGGGACACGCCCAGCCGCTCGGCGACCTTGTCCTGGAAGCGGGCGGTGTCGAGCATGCCGGCCTGGCCCATGACGCGCGCGGTGGGGAACCCGGAGACCTTCTGAAACAGCGCCGTCATCTCGTCCAGCGGGTTTGACACCACGATCACCACGGCGTCCGGGGAGGAGGCCGCGATCTCCCGTGCCACGCCGCCGACGATCTGGGCGTTGTCGGACAGCAGATCCATGCGGCTCATGCCCGGCTTGCGCGGCTTGCCGGCGGTGACGACGACGATGTCGGAGCCCGCCGTGTCGGCGTAGTCGTTGGTGCCGACGACCCTGGTCTCGTAGCGCTCGATCGGGCGGGACTGGTTCATGTCCAGGGCGAGACCCTGCGGCAGCCCCTCGACGATGTCGGTCATCACGACCTCGTCGGCGTAGCCGGCCTGCGCGATCCGCTGAACCGTGGTGGACCCGTACTTGCCCGCACCGACGACGGTGATCTTCACGTGGAGCTCCTCGAAAATGGTGGTCGACCTGCCTCGCGGAGACTACCGTGCCCGCCGGATGCACCTGCAACCCGGATGCGGCCGGTCCTGGGCCCGGTGCGGCGGCGCGGGCCCGGTGCGGCGGCGCGGGCCCGGTGCGCCGGCTACGGCCGGCCACCGGAGGGGCCGACCAGGCCGTGCTGGACGCGCGCCGCCAGCAGCGTGTTGTGCAGCAGCATCGCGCGCGTCATCGGCCCCACCCCGCCCGGGACGGGTGTGATGGCCCCGGCGACGCGCGCGACCTCGTCATGGTCGACGTCGCCGAACAGCGATCCGTCCGGCCGGCGGTTGATGCCGACGTCGAGCACCGCGGCACCGGGCTTGACCATGTCCGCGGTCAGGGTGTGCGGCACACCGGTGGCGACCACCACGACGTCGGCGCGACGGGTGTGGGCGGCGAGGTCGCGCGTGCCGGTGTGGCACAGCGTCACGGTCGCGTTGGCGCTGCGCAGCGACAGCAGCATGGCCAGCGGGCGCCCCACCAGCTGCGATCGCCCGACCACCACGACGTCGGCGCCCGCGGTGGGGATCCCGGCGGTGTCCAGCAGGACCTTGCAGCCCAGCGGGGTGGCCGGCACGAACAGCGGGTCGCCGCGGAGCAACCGCCCCATGCTGATCGGCCCCAGCCCGTCGACGTCCTTGTCCGCCCGGGTCCGCTCCTGCGCCGGCACCGGATCGAGGTGTGCCGGCAACGGCAGCTGCACGATGATGCCGCTGACGTCGGGGTCGGCGTTCAGGCGGTCGACCTCGTCCAGCAGCTCGGCCTGCGAGACGTCGCCCGGCAGCCGCACCCCGAACGAGCGCATCCCGACCGCCTCGCAGTCGCGCTCCTTGCCGGCGACGTAGACGTGGCTGGCGGGGTCCTCACCCACCAGGACGGCTGCCAGGCCGGGCACGATGCCGCGCGCGGCGAGCTCCGCGACCTCCTGCGCCACGCGCTCGCGCTGCGCGGCCGCGGTCGCCTTGCCGTCGATGCGCACTGCCATCTCAGCCATGGAAGTTTCCTCACTGGTTGCTCTTGCGGGTCGGCGCCCGATCATGCCGGGCGGCGGGTCACCTCCACCAGCGAGGCGACCGCGAGCCACGCCGCCCGCAGCAGCTGACGGGTGCGCGCCAGCGCCAGGGCCGGCAGCAGCAGCAGCACCGCCCCGGCCACCCACACCGCGGCGCCGAGCGCCCACAGCGGCAGCAGCAGCAGGCGCCCGACGAGCCCGGGCGGACCACCCGACTCCACCGCCACGGGCACGGCCACCGTGGCCACTGCCGCCATCGCCAGCCAGATCGGCACGGCGGCCGCCGCGGTGCCGGCCGCCGTGACCGCCACGCCGACCGCGGCCGCGGTGTAGGCGCCGGTCAGCATGGCCCGCTGCAGCGCGCGGCGCCGGCGCGGCGCCGGGCTGCGGTCCGCCAGCAGCAGCGCCCATGCCACCGGCGGCGCGGCCACCGCGAGCAGGGGCGAGGTACCGGCGACCAGGCAGGCGCCCACGTGCACCGCGGCGAGCACGGCGACGTCGAGCAGCCGCCGGCCGGTGGCCAGCTCGGACAGCAAGCCGGGCCCGGAGTCGCCAGCGGTCAGCAGGGCCCCCGCCGCGAGCAGCAGCGCCAGCAGCAGCGCGGCCCACGGCCAGCGCGAACCGGCCACCGGTTCGTCGGGCACCGGGCGCGCCCCCGGATGCACCCATGCGCCGGTCCGACCCTGGCGCCGCTCGGCCGGCAGCCACCGCGACGGGTCGCGCTCGGCCAGCACGGCCGCGCAGGTGCGCGGGCGCCGGTGCGGATCCGGCGACAGCGCCGCCCGCACCCCCCACGGAAGGTCGAGCGCCTGGGGGTCGGCGAGCAGCGCGGCCAGCTCCCGCCCGCGGGTCCCGGTCACCAGCGCCACAGCCGTGACGGCGAAGCTGTACACGTCCGCGGCCGGGCCCAGACGCCCCGTCACGACCTCGGGCGCGGCGAACAGCGGCGTGCCCACGCGGGTCATATCGAAGTCCTCGACCTCCAGGCCCCGCAGCGTGGACGGATCGACCAGGACGAGTCGGCCGTCGGTGGTGTCGACGATGTTGGCGGGCTTGACGTCGCGGTGCACCAGCGGCACCCCGTCGGACCAGTGCCCGTCGTGCAGCAGGTCGAGCGCCTCCGCCAGGGGGGCCAGGCGGTCCAGGACGTCGGGCTCCGGTGCCGCGGCGGACAGGTCGGCACCCTCGACGAAGTCCATTTCCGCCCAGCCCCAGCCGTCCAGCGTGCCGCCCTCATCGAGCATGCCGCTGGCGTGCACGCGCACCAGGGCCGGATGGTCGATGCGCTCGAGCCAGGTCCCGCGCACCTCGACCTCCCTGCGGTCGGCGAGGGACTCGGGGCGGATGAGCTTGAGCGCTCTGCGCCGGCCGATCTCGTCGCGGGCTTCCCAGACCTCGCCTTCCCCGCCGCGGCCGACGAGCCGCACGAGTCGCAGCCCCGCGACGATGCGGGGTCGCGCCGTGGTGCTCATCGCGCGCCCTCCGCGTCAGCTGGCGCCGTGGTCCTCGCCAGGCGCCGCCACACCGTGGTCGCCGCCAGCCCCGGCGCCACTGCCGCCGCCAGCCGCCGCGCCAGCCCCAGCGCCGGGCACGACCGGCAGCGGGAAGCGGGTGATCAGCGTCAGCACCAGGTGAGCCACACCCAGCAACACGGAGGCGTACAGGGCCGGTTCCACATCGGCGAAGCCGAACAGGAAGGGCGCGAGCACGAGGAAGAACCCCAGCAGGTAGTCCAGGGCGGCGTGGGCCTTGGCCGGCAGCACCCCGACCACCCCCATGGGCCCCCGGCTCAGCACGGCCACGACCAGAATGGCCACCCCCACCCCGACGAAGACCGGCACGGCCGTGCCCTCCGAGGAGAAGTCGAGCAGGAACGGGGCGAGGATGAAGAAGATGCCCGCGAGGTACTCCACGGCCTCGTGCAGCACCCACGGCAGCAGGCGGACAGCGGACACGTGCGCTCCTCGCTGACGATGGCGGCTGACGATGGCGGCTGACGATCGCGGTGTGGGGACACCCTAACGCCGCAGCACGACCGCGACGGGCAGGTTCGCTGCTATCGGAAGGCGGGGTGCCGAGCCGCTAGTGCCGGAAGTGCCGACGACCGGTGAACACCATGGGCACCCCGCCCTCGTCGCAAGCCTGCACCACCTCCGCGTCGCGGACGCTGCCGCCCGGCGAGATGATGGCTCGCACGCCCGCCTGCAGGGCGACGTCGGGGCCGTCGCGAAAGGGGAAGAAGGCATCGCTTGCCAGCACAGCCCCGGAGGCGCGGCCCGATGACTTCTCCACGGCGATGCGCACGCTGTCGACCCGCGACATCTGGCCCGCGCCGACGCCCACGACCGCCCGGTCGGCGGTCAGCACGATCGCGTTGGACTTGACGTGCTTGCAGACCTGCCAGGCGAAGCGCAGCTCCGCCATGGTCTCGGTGTCCGGCTGGGCCCGGGTCGGCACGGTCCAGTCCTGCTCGGCTTCCGGTGCCACGTCGACGTCCTGGACCAGCAGTCCGCCGGAGACCGATCGCAGGCCCAGCGTTCCTGCCGGCGGCCGCGGCTCGCGGATGCGCAGGATGCGGAGGTTCGCCTTCGACCGAAGGATCTCGAGCGCCTCGGCGGAGAACTCGGGCGCCACGACGACCTCGGTGAAGACCGCGGTGATCTGGGCGGCGGTGGCCGCGTCGAGCTCCCGGTTGGTGGCGACGATGCCGCCGTAGGCGCTCACGGAGTCGCCGGCGAGGGCGCGGGGGTAGGTCTCGGCGAGGTTATCGCCGACGGCCAGGCCCGCCGGGTTGGTGTGCTTGACGATGGCGACACAGGGCTGGTCGAAGTCGACGACCATGCCCCAGGCCGCGTCGGTGTCGAGCAGGTTGTTGTAGGACAGCTCCTTGCCGCCGAGCTGCTCGGCCGAGCCCAGTCCCCAGGCGGCGCCGCGCTCGGTGTAGTACGCCGCAGCCTGGTGCGGGTTCTCGCCGTAGCGCAGCTCCTGGGTCTTGCCGTAGACCGGCCCCAGGCGGGGCGGGAAGCGCTGGTCGCGGTGCAGCCAGTCGCGCACGTCGGCGTCGTAGGCCGCGGTCGCGCTGAAGGCCCTGGCAGCCAGCGTCGCGCGCGTGGCCGCCGACAGCCCGCCGTCGGCCCGCAGGTGCTCGAGCACCTCCGGGTAGTCGGCGGGGCTGACGACCACGCCCACGAAGGCGTGGTTCTTCGCCGCGGCGCGCACCAGGGTGGGGCCGCCGATGTCGATCATCTCGATCGCCGCCGCCTGGCTGACGTCGGGATCGGCGACGGTCTCCCGGAACGGGTACAGGTTGACCACCACCAGATCGATGGGCGCAATCCCGTGTTCGGCGAGCGCGGCGAGATGGGGATCCTTGGAGCGGTCGGCGAGGATGCCGCCGTGGACCGCCGGGTGAAGCGTCTTCACGCGGCCGTCCATGATCTCCGGGAAGCCCGTGACGTCGCTGACCTCGATCACCTCCACGCCCGCCTCGCGGATGGCCCCCGCCGTGGAGCCGGTCGAGATGATCTCCGCGCCGGCGGCCGCGAGGCCGCGGGCCAGGTCGGCGAGCCCGGTCTTGTCGTAGACGCTCACGAGCGCGCGGCGCACGGGCAGGACGTCGGTCTTGGCTTGCGAGTCCATGGGGCTAGGAATCCTTCGGGGGTTGCGAATCCTTCGGGGTTGCGGGTGCTGAGGGCTGGCGGATGCGCACGCTGCGGTCAGCGACGATCAGGCCGCCGGTGCAGAACAATCGCACGCACTCCGGCAGCAGGCGGTGCTCAACCGCCTGGATGCGTGCGTGCAGGGTCTCACGGGTGTCATCGGGCTGGATGGTGACGGCCTCCTGCGCCACGATCGGCCCGTGGTCCACCTGCTCCTCGACGAAGTGGACGGTGCAGCCCGTGACCTTCACCCCCCAGGCAAGGGCGTCCTCGACGGCGTGCCCGCCGGGGAAGGCCGGCAGCAGGCTGGGATGGACGTTGAGCATCGGCCAGCGGTCCACGACGGTGCCCGGCAGGATGCGCATGAAGCCCGCCAGCACGACCAGATCCGGTGCGGCCCGCGCCATCTCCACCGCCAACGCCCGCGACCAGGCTTCCCGGTCAGGGTGGTCTTGGACCAGCACGGTGCGCGCCGGGACGCCGGCGGCTGCGGCGCGCTCGAGGGCGCCGACGCCCGGGCGATCGGTGATCAGGCGCACGACCGATCCACCGAGGCCCTTGGTGGAGCGCTCGGCGTCGAGCAGGGACTGCAGATTGGTGCCCGACCCGGAGGCGAGGACCACGACACGCGTCGACATCGGGCGACAGCCTAGCTGGCCGTAGGTCTTGTCAAGCATCGTGTACGGCAGCCTTGCCGGCCCCCGGTGTGGGCGCGGGGGTTGGCGGGGGGT
>Ga0209587_1001425_pt1 | contig 11263 bp, 9 predicted proteins | sample NGEPerD_2_FD_184512 | JGI IMG/M metagenome (GOLD analysis project Ga0209587, IMG submission 184512) | Arctic peat soil microbial communities from the Barrow Environmental Observatory site, Barrow, Alaska, USA - NGEE PermafrostL1-D... | ecosystem: Environmental > Terrestrial > Soil > Wetlands >... | reverse complement strand
GGTGCCAGATCTCCTCGGTAATGAAGGGCATGAACGGATGCAGCAGCCGCAACAGTGTTTCGAGAACACGCACCAGGGTGCGGCGCGTGCCGCGGGCGTAAGCTTGTAAGTCTGCGCTCTCGGAAGGAGATCCTTCGCATTCGCTCAGGACGGTGCTCGCTGGCGCGAGCATCGGTTTGCACAGCTCAAGGTACCAGTCGCAGTACTCGTGCCAGGTAAAATCGTATAGCGTTTGCGCGATCAGGTCGAAGCGATAGGTTTCAAAATGTCGCGCCACGTCATCTTCGACGACTTGCAATCTTGAAACGATCCAGCGATCGGCCAGCGAGAACTCGCACGGCGCTCCAGCCTCACCTGTTGCCTCGATGGAGTGTGACGCAGTCTGCCCGCAATCCTGTCCCTCGCAGTTCATCAGCACGTAGCGCGCGGCGTTCCAGAGCTTGTTGCAAAAGTTGCGATAGCCCTCGATGCGCCCAAGATCGAATTTGATATCGCGACTGGTCGAGGCCAGCGCGGTGAAGGTGAAACGCAGGGCGTCGGTGCCGTGCGCGGGAATGCCGTTGGGAAACTGACGGCGGGTGGCGGCTTCGATCTGTTTCGCCATTCGCGGCTGCATGAGGCCGGCGACGCGTTTTTTTATCAGTTCGGCCAGCGTGATGCCGTCGATCAGATCGATGGGATCGAGCACGTTGCCCTTGGACTTGGACATCTTCTGGCCTTCGGCGTCGCGCACCAGACCGTGGATATAGACCTGGCTGAATGGCACGTCGTCCATGAACTTCAGGCCCAGCATGATCATGCGCGCGACCCAGAAGAAAATAATGTCGAAGCCGGTGACCAGCACCGAAGTCGGGTAAAACGTGCGCAGCTCACATGTTTCCTCCGGCCAGCCCAGGGTCGAGAACGGCCACAGCGCCGAGGAAAACCAGGTGTCCAATACGTCCTCGTCCTGTACCAGCGCTTGATCCGCCGTGAGTTCGGGATGCCGCTTGCGTACTTCCTCCTCCGAGCGGCCAACGTACGGTTTTCCCGCTTCGTCGTACCACGCGGGGATGCGATGCCCCCACCATAGCTGGCGGCTGATGCACCAGTCCTGGATATTGCGCATCCACTCGAAATAGGTCTTCGCCCAGTTTTCCGGCACGAAGGTTATGCGGCCGTCCTCCACTGCCTCGATCGCTTCTTTCGCAAGCGGCGCGACATTTACGTACCACTGATCGGTGAGATACGGTTCCAGCACCGCGCCGGTGCGATCGCCACGCGGCACCACCAGCTTGTGATTCTGGATTCTTTCCAGCATCTCTAGCGATTCGAGATCGGCGACGATGCGCTTGCGGGCCTCGAAACGGTCGAGTCCGCGATATGGCGCGGCGCCGCTTTCGTTGATATGCGCGTCGTCGGTAAAGATGTTGATCATCGACAGACCGTGTCGCTGCCCGACGGCGTAATCGTTGAAATCATGCGCCGGCGTGATTTTCACGCAGCCGGTGCCGAAGGCGGGATCGACATATGCGTCGGCGATGACGGGAATGCAGCGTCCGGTCAGTGGCAGTTGCACCTGCCTGCCGATTAGATGGCGATAACGTTCATCCTCGGGATGCACGGCGACCGCCGTGTCGCCCAGCATCGTCTCCGGGCGCGTGGTGGCGACCACAAGATGGCCAGCACCGTCCACCAGCGGGTAGCGCATGTGCCAGAGGTGGCCTTGTTCCTCCTCGGACGTCACCTCCAGATCGGACACCGCCGTGCGCAGCACCGGATCCCAGTTGACCAGCCGTTTACCGCGATAGATCAGACCCTCATCGTGCAGGCGCACGAACGCCTCGATGACGGCGCGCGACAGTCCTTCGTCCATGGTAAAGCGCTCGCGGCGCCAGTCCAGCGACGCGCCCATGCGACGTAACTGGCGCGTGATCATGCCGCCGGATTCTTCTCTCCATTGCCACACGCGCTCCACGAACGCTTCGCGGCCCAGTTCGTAGCGTGTCATGCCCTCGGCGTTGAGTTTGCGTTCGACCACCATCTGCGTGGCGATGCCGGCGTGGTCCGTGCCCGGCTGCCACAAACTATTGAAACCGCGCATGCGGTGATAGCGGGTAAGCGCGTCCATCAATGTATCCTGGAACGCGTGGCCCATGTGCAAGGTGCCAGTAACGTTGGGCGGCGGGATCATGATGCAGTAAGGCTCGCCGTGGCCACAAGGCGCGAAGTCGCCGCGGCGTTCCCAGAGCTCGTACCAGCGTTGCTCTATGGCGTGCGGGTCGTAGGTTTTTTCCATGGGCTCAAGGCGTGTTGTTCATATTTGAATGGCGCGAGTTCAACAACAGCGCCCGGATCGACCTTCAAGCTGTATCGGTGGACATGCCACGGAGCCGTATGAGCAGAATACGCAACAATCTCCCTGTTTCGGGCGCAGCAGTGTTTGGCAGTGCGCGCACTCGTAAAACCACTGGCAGGCATCGCTAGGCATGGTTTCGAGCTGCGCGTAGCCGCAAACGGGGCAGGTTATGACAGACTCAAAGACAGGTTCGGTATCCAATGCGGTATGTTCCAAAGATACTCGGTCGGCAAGCTTAACGACGCACCAGGATTTCTTTTTAATCGGTCTTCGCGCGCTAGTCGCGGCGCCGACGCGCGCGCAGTTCCGTCAGCAGCGCGCGGGTGTTCTCCTCGCGGGCGTTTTGCATGTGCCGGTCGAGAATTACGGCGACCATGGTTTTGATCGTAGCGTCGATGGCGGAACGGCTTTGCGCGCGCGGCTGGGCGGCGACGTTTGCGGCGGCCGTTACGGGCTGTTCTTCCGGGGCCGCGTGCGAATCGTCAGAGGCGCGCGCGGATGGAATGAGCTGGCGGCGTTACCGATTCGTCTTCGACCAGATCGTGCAGGGTCGGGGTTTCGTCACCGGCGTTCTTGCGTCTGAACAACATGCTGGATTTAGCCTTGCGTGATCGAATGGTGGCTGAGTTCGCAGCCGCGCTCGCGATAAAAACGATAGCGCGCACGGCCCGCCTCGCGCTGTTCGCTGTCGACGATTTCCGCCACGCGCTCGAAACGGTCGAAGAACGCCGGCGCCTGTGAATCCAGATTGATCAGCACGTCGCAGCGCGGCGGCGTCCAGCCATTGGCAATGGTGACCGGATAATCGTGCGCTTGATCGGGCGCGATACCGTGTGGCACGAAGCCACGATCGCGAAACGTCCACAGCAGGTCGTCGACGCGCCTGGCGCTGTCCTCCGAATCGGTATGCAGATGCACATGATGTCCCATGTTGAACGCTTTCTCAGCGAGCCGGCACGCGAACAGCAGGCGCGCTTGCGCATCCGCGCCCGGCAGCACGTAAAAATCGATTTTCGGCATCAGGTCATCGGTATGAATTCGAAAACCGGCCCCCGTTCACGCGCCTTTTGAATTCTCGCGGGAATCATCAACGCTCAAGGATTGCCCGCACCATTGGCGTGATTCATCAGGTATTGCATCAATAGCGGTACAGGGCGGCCCGTAGCCCCTTTTTTCGCGCCGCTATGCCAGGCTGTGCCGGCGATATCCAGGTGCGCCCAGTGATACTTGCGCGCGAACCGCGACAGATAACAGGCAGCGGTAATGCTGCCGGCCGAGCGATCGCCGATGTTGGCCATGTCCGCGAAATTGCTCTTGAGCAACTCCTGATAGTCGTCCCACAGCGGCAACTGCCAGGCACGGTCGCCGGTGGCGCGGCCCGCGTCCAGCAGCGCTTGGGCGAGCGGTTCGTGGTTGGTCATCAGCCCGCTCGCGTGATGGCCAAGTGCTACGATGCAGGCGCCGGTGAGAGTGGCGATATCGACGACCGCAGCGGGGTCGAAGCGCTCGGCGTAGGTCAGCGCGTCGCACAACACCAGACGGCCTTCCGCGTCGGTGTTGAGAATTTCCACGGTCTGCCCGGACATGGAGGTGACGATATCGCCCGGCTTGGTGGCGCGCCCGTCGGGCATGTTCTCGGCGCTGGCGACTATGCCGACCAGATTGATGGGCAGGTTCAGCGCGGCCACGGCTTTCACGACCCCGAACACGCTGGCCGCGCCGCACATGTCGAACTTCATCTCGTCCATGGCCTGACCGGGCTTGATCGAGATGCCGCCGGTATCGAAGGTTATGCCCTTGCCGACCAGCACCACCGGTTTGGTCTTCTTGTCCGCGCCCTTGAATTCGAAGGTGATTAACCGAGGCGGCTGTTCGCTGCCGCGCGCGACCGACAGCAACGCGCCCATACCCAGTTTTTCCATTTCCGTCTCGGTCAACACCGAGACTTTAAGTTTGCGCTGCCCTTTTTTTAAGACTTTGGCCTGCTCGGCCAGATACGACGGCGTACACACATTACCCGGCAGGTTGCTTAAATCTTTCGCCAGCGCGATGCCGTCGGCGATCGCCTGGCCCTCGGCAATGGCGTTTTTGGCGCCCGTTTGCGCGGCGCGGTCGGCGACGAAGAACGACAGCTTGCGCAGTTTCGATCGATCGGGCTCAGGTTCGCTTTTCATGCGCTCGAAGCGGTAGCGCGCGTCCTCGATAGCAAGCACGGACTGCCGCACGCGCTGATCGACATCCAGGCCGTCGGGGTTGAGTTCGGTGAGATACGAGACCGCGCTGGTGGCGCCGGTTGATTTAAGCGTGCGCGCAAGCGTCGTGTGCGCCTTGCGAAACGCCGACGCATCGAACGCCTTTTCTTCCCCCAACCCGATCAACAGCACCCTTTCGCAAGCCGTGTTGGGCACGTTATGCAGCAACAGCGTCTGGTTTTTCTCGCCTTCCATGTCGCCGCGTGTGAGGATCGCGCCGATATACCCCCCGCTGGCGTCGTCCAGCAGTTTCGCGGCAATGGACAAGCGTCGCGGCTGGAACACGCTCACCGCCACGCAGCCCACGCGCTGTTTTTCGGGCGAGCCGCTTTCAAGCAAAAATTCCATCGTACGCTCCGATTTGTTAGTTTGCAGTCGCGTCGAACCGACCGCGGCGATTGCAGGTTTAAATATCCCGCTCCAAAAACGTTCGAGTAACGCCGGGGGCTCGCGACATTGCATGTCGCCCGCGAACCGCTCCATTAAAGGATTTATCCGGTGACGCCAGGCCCGATTACGGTACGGGTCTGACCATAACGTCGAAAGTTTGCGGGATTCTATGAGAAAAGCGCTGCCGAATCACGCTTATCCGGGACGCTGATCGTGCGCGCCGTGCTCGACCGTTATCTGGCGCGCGAGATTTCGCTCACCCTGTTCGCCGCGGCCGGCGTGCTGGTGCTGGTGGTCTTCGGCAATCTGTTCGTGCGTCTGCTGGCGCAGGCGACCGAGGCGCAGATCCCCGCCAACCTCATATTGCCACTGCTGGTACTGGGTGGCTTCGAATCGCTCATTTTGTTGATGCCCGTGTCGTTGCTGCTGGCGGTGATGCTGACCATGGGACGGCTTTATCGCGACAACGAAATGGCGGCACTGCGCGCGTGCGGGATCGGCTACATGCGGCTTTATCGTCCGGTAATGCTGGTGGCGGTACCGTTGGCGGCCTGCCTTGCCGTCCTGGCGTTATACATCTCGCCCTGGACGGCGCGGCTCGCCGACGAGATTACCGCCCGCATGGAGAGCGAGGCACAGCTAACCGGCGTCATGCCCGGGCGCTTTATCGAGACCGGGGACGACGAGCTGGTGTTTTTTGTCGAGCGCGTTGACAGCAGCCGCGGCGAGATCGAGAACGTCTTCATTCACACTCTGGAAAACGGCCGCACGGTAATCGAGACCGCCGCGCGCGCGTCGCAACGCATCGAGCCACGCACCGGCGCACGCATCGTTGAACTGCGCGACGGCCATCGTTACGAAGGCCGGCCCGGGCGCGGGGATTTTCGCATTCTGTCGTTCGCGACACACACCATGCGCATCCCGGTGGAACAGGCTGCGCTCGCGCCCGAGGCGGGCCGCAACTCGCTGCCGACCGCCGCGCTGTGGGGTTCCGCGCAACCCGCCGCGGCGGCCGAACTACAATGGCGTCTGTCGGTGCCGATATCCGTGATCCTGCTGGCGGCGCTGGCGGTACCATTGAGTTACACCACGCCGCGGCAGGGGCGCTTCGGTAAACTCGCGCTGGGCATCACCATCTACATCTTTTACGCGAACCTGGGTTTGATCGCCGTGAACTGGGTGGAACGCGGTGTACTACCGCCCTGGCTGGGCATGTGGTGGGTGCACGGCCTGTTGCTGATCCTGACCGTGGCGTTGTTTCTGCGACAGTATGGTCTGCGCTGGAGTTTGCGCCGCCTGCTGTCGCGATCCACATGAAACTTTTCGATCGTTATCTCGGCCGCGCGGTTATCGCCGGCAGCGCACTGGCGATGGTCATCCTGGTTTCGGTGAACGGCTTCGTGGACCTCATCGACGAAGTGCAGGACGTGGGCGAGCACGGTTACACCCTATGGCTCGCGCTTTACCACACCGTGCTGGAGATGCCGCAACGCGCGTACGAATTTTTTCCCACCGCGGTGCTGCTTGGCGGACTGCTCGGGCTCGGCAATCTCGCCGCCAGCAATGAACTGGTGGCGTTGCGCGCGGCCGGAATTTCCATTCCGCGCCTCATCGGTTCCGTGCTGGCCACAGGCCTGCTGTTGATGGCTCTCGCCGTGCTCATCGGCGAGGTGATCGCGCCGGCGAGCCAGCAGCGCGCGCAGGATGTGAAGAAATGGGCGCAGGGCGAGAGCATCACCCTGGGCGATACGAGCGAATTGTGGGCCAAGGACGGCAATCGCTTTATCAACATCAAGCAGATATTCCCTGGCCTGCGCCTTAACGATGTTCGCGTGTACTTGATCGACGATGCGCAGCGTCTGGTGCGGGCCACGTTCGCGGCGTCGGCGGTTTATCGCGATGGGCAATGGCGGATGAGCGATGTGAGTCGCAGCACCATCAGCCACGCGCGCATCGTTACCAAACGCAGCCCGCAGGAATCATGGCCGCGGCTACTGTCACCGGAACTGTTCAGCGTGATCGAGCAGAAGCCCGAGCACATGCCGGCGTGGCGGCTGGCGCGCTACATCGATTATCTCAAGGACAATCATCTGGCGGCGGAAAGCTACGAGCTCGCGTTCTGGACGCGGTTTACCACGCCGTTGTCGAGTCTGGTGATGCTGTTGCTGGCGATACCTTTCGTGTTCGGTTCGCTGCGCACCGGCGGCGCGGGTCAGCGGTTGTTCATCGGCATGCTGATCGGCATCGCGTTTCATCTCATCAATCGCGCGCTTAATCACCTGGCGCTCGTGTATGGCCTGGATCCGTTACTGGGCGCGACTGTGCCGTTGCTGGCGTTTTTCGTGATCGGGCTGATCGCAGCAGCGCGAACGCGTTAGCTTTGCGTAGTTAATTTCCGGACGTAGTCAATCCGCGCGCGTGAGCCGCGTGCCCGATATGACATCGTGCAAAGCCAGCTTATCGCGGTTGAACAGGCACCACAAAAAGCCCGCGCCGAGTAAAAGCCAAGAGATTGCCGCGCTCAAGAATCGCAACAGCGCCTGCGCCCAGGTAATCGCCCCGCCGTTTTTATGTATCACGCGAAAGCGCCAGGTTCTCATGCCTAAGGTCTGACCACCGTGTGTCCAGAACCAGCCATAAAACAAAAAGCAGACGAGATAGATGTAGCCGACATAAAGCGGATAAAGCACGTGCTGCGGCGTAATGTGGAACGGCACGAACACAAGCGACGCGAACAACAATAACGCGAACAGCAGCAGACTGTCGTAAAAGACGGCGCCCAAGCGACGCGGCAACCCCACGCGGCTCTGGTCTGACATCGATCGTTGCGAAGCTGTATCGATGGCTGCATTCTCACCCATGCGGCGCATTGTTGCGGCCCGCAAATAGTCAGGCCCGCGCGCATTAAAAAATGCGGATTGGCTAAAATCCGCTTACGTTTATATAATCAAGACTCAAATCGTTCAGGAGCATCGGCATTATGGCACGAGGAATAAAAAAATCGACGACGCAGGGATCGTCGGCAACAGTTCAAAGCACGGGCACTAAACAGCCAATGCTCAAGAAGAAAAAAGTCACCATAAAAAAAACCACAACAGCCACAAATAAACGCGGCGATGTACTGACGAAAGCAAAAGGCGTGACGAAGGGCCTGAAGGCGAAACAAAAGAAGGTAAACAACAGCGCCAACGTCGATCAAAAGATGAAACGTGATCTCCGCGAGCGTACGCGTGTGATGAAGACGGAACGCGATGCCGCCATCAAGGATCGCAAGGACGCAGTGCGCCGCGAACGCGCCAGCAGCGCCGCGGTTCGCAAGGAACTCAAGGAGGCGCTCAAACGCGAGCAGGCGCTGGTCAGGTTGATCGACAGCCGCGACCAGGCGCTGCGCAGTTTCAGCGAGAAATGGACAAAAGAAAGGATCGCGCAGATACAGTCGCCGACCAAGAAGCGCCGCCGTAGGCGCTTGAATCTGTCGCCCGATCCCGTGACGCAATAACGGCAAATCAATGCATCGAACACGGCCCGCACACGGGCCGTTCTTTAAATTTTTAGTCTAAAATACACCGGCGATAAAATATCAAAACGGTTGAATAAGTGTGGTGATGCGATGATCCGCGGCTCGTCTGGCTAATGACCATGCTCGCAATCAATTCAAAAGCGTGTCGGCTGCGTGGCGCGTTTTTCTTAGCGGGACTGTTGTCGCTAACGGTCTCGTGGATCGAGGCGGCGCCACGGTTCGCCACGGTGTTGCAGGTCGAGGGCTCCATCGGTCCCGCGACCGAGGATTATGTTGTGCGTGGCATTGATGACGCGGTATCGCGTAACGCCGAAATAGTTATTCTGCGCATCGACACACCCGGCGGGATCGATCATTCGATGCGCGCAATCGTACGGAAAATTCTGGCCGCGCCGTTACCCGTCGTGGCGTATGTCGCGCCGTCCGGCGCGCGTGCCGCGAGCGCCGGCACCTACATTCTATACGCGGCGCATGTCGCCGCCATGGCGCCCGCGACGACCCTTGGCGCGGCGACACCGGTGAGGATCGGTGGTGATTTATCCATGTCGGAGCTACGGTATGCTCGGCGTAACGAGTACGCTTCGGATACGGCGTCTAACGATCATGCGTCTGAAGAAAGCAGGGATGCCGATAAAACACGCGCGCCGCCGGAACGTGCAGGCGACGAGTCCGGTGACGCCATGACGCGCAAAATGGTCAACGATGCGGCGGCGTATATTCGCGGTCTTGCGGTGAGCCGCGACCGCAACGCCGAGTGGGCGGAGCGCGCGGTGCGCGAGGCGGCAACGTTGACCGCGAGTGAGGCGCTGAAAAAAAACGTGATCGAGATCGTCGCCGCGAACGTGCCCGATCTGTTGCGTCAACTCGACGGCCGCAAGGTAAACGTCGGTGGCGTCGAACGTACGTTGTCCACGGATCGCCTGACAAGGGAAGTGATGGAGCCAGACTGGCGCAGCCAGTTGCTGACGATCATCGCCAATCCGAATGTCGCGTACATTCTCATGCTGGTTGGAATCTACGGGCTTGTCTTCGAGCTCGCGAGCCCCGGCGCCGTGTTGCCGGGCGTGGTGGGCGCCGTGTGTTTGTTGCTCGCGCTATACGCGTTTCAGGTGCTGCCGGTCAACTACACGGGCGTCGGCCTGATCGTGCTCGGAATTGTATTCATGGTGGCCGAAGCATTCGCGCCCAGCTTCGGCGCGCTGGGCTTCGGCGGCGTCGCGGCATTCGTCGTCGGTTCCGTCATGCTTATGGATGATGCCAGCCTTGCCGTCTCGTGGCCGTTGATCGGCGGCACGGCGCTGGTCGCCGCGAGCTTTTTCCTGTGGATCATCACGCGACTATTGAAGACGCACAACACCCGGCCGGTTACCGGCGCCGAACAGATGATCGGCAGTTTCGGGGTCGCGCTGGAAGACTTCGACGATCGCGGATGGGTGCGCGTGCACAGTGAGAGATGGATTGCGCGGACGCACACTTGCGCCCTTAAAGGACAAAAGGTGCGCGTGCTCGCCATGGACGGGCTGACTTTAACGGTCGAGCCTTTGACCGATAACCCTCCGGGAGACTGAATCATGCTGACCTATTTAATTCCCGTGGCGCTGGTGCTGGCGCTGTTCGTTCTGTCCATCAAAATTTTGCGTGAATACGAACGCGGCGTGGTGTTTTTCCTGGGCCGTTTTCAGGGTGTAAAAGGACCGGGGCTGATTGTGATCATCCCGGGCATCCAGCAGATTATGCGCGTGGATTTGCGCATCATCACCATGGACGTGCCGCAGCAGGACGTCATCTCGCGTGACAACGTCACCGTCAGGGTCAACGCGGTGTTGTATTTTCGCGTGGTGGACGCCGAGCGCGCCATACTGCAGGTGGAGGATTATCAGAACGCGACCAGCCAGCTCGCGCAGACCACCTTGCGTTCGGTGCTGGGACAGCACGATCTGGACGCGATGCTGGCCGAGCGCGATAAACTGAACGCCGACATTCAGCAGATTCTCGACGAGCGCACCGACTCGTGGGGCATCAAGGTCACCAATGTCGAAATCAAGCGCGTGGATCTGGACGAGAGCATGGTGCGCGCGATCGCGCGTCAGGCCGAAGCGGAGCGCGACCGGCGCGCGAAGGTGATTCACGCCGACGGCGAATACCAGGCCGCGCAGAAACTGCTGGACGCGGCGAACATTCTTGCGCAGCAGCCGCAGGCCCTGCAGCTCAGGTATATGCAGACGATCGCCAACATCACGACGGATAAAACGTCTACGATCGTGTTTCCGTTGCCGATGGAATTTCTGGACGCGTTGCGAAGTTTTGCCGGTGACAGGAAATAGCCATTGGTCGGTCGCATGCGGTATGGGGCATGACCATCCCCGCATGAAGACGGGCGTGGCGATGACCGACCCGGTCGGCGCGCGCGACGACGATCTCATCGCGACCTTTCTGGATGCGATCTGGATGCAGCATGGATTGAGCGACAACACCTTGATCGCCTACCGGCATGATCTGCGCGGACTGGCCGGCTGGCTGGCCCGCCAGGACGTGAGCCTGCTCGAAGCCGAACCTGACCATCTGCAACATTTCCTGAGCTTCAGGCTTCAGCAGCAGCGCGCCCAGCGACGCTCCGTGGCGCGTGCGATCTCGAGCATGCGACGCTTCTATCGGTATCTGCAGGAGCACGGACGCATTGCCAAGGATCCCAGCGAGGCGATCGTGCCGCCCAAGCCTATGCGCCTGTTGCCGGACTCATTAAGCGAAGCTGACGTCGAAGCC
>Ga0209587_1001424_pt1 | contig 11274 bp, 11 predicted proteins | sample NGEPerD_2_FD_184512 | JGI IMG/M metagenome (GOLD analysis project Ga0209587, IMG submission 184512) | Arctic peat soil microbial communities from the Barrow Environmental Observatory site, Barrow, Alaska, USA - NGEE PermafrostL1-D... | ecosystem: Environmental > Terrestrial > Soil > Wetlands >... | reverse complement strand
GTAATCACCATCTGCGTAGTCCCCGCCCGCCAGCGCACCGGTCACGACAGAAACAACCATCAAGCGCGTCCCGAGATCAGCCGGGCTGAACCTCATCGGTGTATCTCGGTTCAGCGAGCGCTACGGCTGGACCCAGGACCGCTACGGGGTGTCATGGCAGGTCTCGCACGCCGGAGGCCAACCGGTGACGCAGCGCATCACGCCAACCCTGATGTTCGTTGGCGACGTGTGCGGCAAGACGAAAGAGGCCATCGCCTTCTACAGCTCGGTACTCCCTGACTCGGGCACCGACATGATCCAGCACTACGGCCCGGGCCAGGAGCCCGACGTCGAGGGAACGGTGCAATACGCGGCCTTCCGCCTGGCGGGCCAGGCCTTCGCCGCCATGGACAGCGCCCAGGACCACGAATTCGCCTTCAACGAAGCGATCTCGTTTCTCGTCTACTGCGACAGCCAGGACGAGATCGACCGCTACTGGGACGCCTTGTCGGCAGTACCCGAGGCGGAGCAGTGCGGCTGGTTGGAGGACCGCTACGGCCTGTCCTGGCAGATCGTCCCGTCGAACCTGGACCAGATGCTCCAAACCGGCTCGAAGGAGCAAGTGGCGCGGGTCACCAAGGCGTTTCTGGCAATGAAGAAGTTCAATCTCGCCGAACTCGAACGCGCGTACGCCCCGAAGGCGTAAGCGGCGCTAGACGCACCGAAGGCCTGCCCTGGACAGGTATCTGCAAGGCAGCCCGAGCGGAAGAGCGCATCAGCACGAGCTGGAGGCGGAACGAGACCCGGTGGAAGGCGACCCGACCACGATCGTTGCGTTGTACTCACCATCGTTGTCAGTGAATAGGCCGTCGTTGATGCTCAAGAAGAGCGGGCCCCCGCTTGAGGCCATGCAGGTCAGCTCGGCGCCAACCTCGAAGACGTCGCCGGCCTCGCCGATCCTCCCCACCAGCGCTGCATGGTTGAAGCCCTCTGCCTTGAAGGGATCGCCCGTGTGCTGGTTGTCGGTGTCGGGCACACCGTCGGGGCCGAACGTCCGTTGCGGGTGGTTCTCTACATCGTCGTGAATCTCGCCTTCGGCGGTGATGTTGAGCTCCTCGCCAGCCTCCACAACGATGGATGTATCCGTCCATGGCTGTGTGGCCGGCACTGCAACGTCTGAGCCCTTATCACCATCCTCGGGGCGCGGTGACCAGCCTTGCCACGGCACCAAGCCAACCACGATCAGGGCGAGGCCAAAAATGCCAAGCAGCACCTGACGCGGAATGGAGCCGAAGACGGGAACCTCGACCCCTACGGCCTTCAGGCCGCCACCCACGATCGCGGCCATCACAGCCACGACGCCGAGTGTCACCAGGGTCGCCTGCACGTCCATCCCCTCGCCACGCCAGAGACTACCTGCGCAGTCGATCTCAAGACGCATTGCTTCTTCGATTTTCGAGTCGGGCGGTGGTCGGATCGACCTAGAATTCGACGCCTAACGGCGACTCGAGTGGAGCCGGCGGACGAGAGGGAGAGACCATGCCGCTCTATCTATCGAAGTTCAGCTACACGCCGGAGACATGGGCGAGGTTGATCGGCAACCCGGAGGATCGCCGAGGCGCCGCTCAGTCCTACATCGAGTCGGTCGGCGGCAAGCTCCACGGATTCTGGTACGCCTTCGGCGCCCACGACGGCTACACCCTGTGGGAGGCGCCCGACAACGTGTCCATGGCCGCCGTTGCGCTGGCCATTGGCGCAGGCGGTGCGCTTGCCTCGTCGGAAACGACGGTCCTGCTGACCATTGAGGAGACCATGGACGCCTTGAGCAGGGCCCAGCAGGTTCGGTACCAAGCGCCGGGCGCGTAGCCGCTCAAGTGCTCAAGAGAAGGTGAAGTCGGCGCCGCCGCGCTCGCGCATGCATTCCAGCGCCGCGACGGCGGCGCCGAAGGCCTCGATCGCCGAGCCGCAGGAGGCGTACAGGGTGCGCTCGTCCGGTCCTCGTCGCCATCCGGCGCCGCCGGCCACGACGGCTCCCAGCTCCGCGCGCACGTCGCCGAAGTCAAAGGCTCCCTCGCGTTCGGCGATCAGCAGCTCGCCCTTCTCCGCGCGTGCCGTGGTCAGGGCGTCGACGAACACCGTGGACCCGGCGACGGTCGCGGTGTCCAGCTCGCGCCGGTCGGGGTAGTGCGCGCCGATGGAATTGACATGGGCGCCGGAAGCCAACCACGCGCCCTGGAGGACGGGTGCGGGCGAGGTCGTGACGGTGACCACCACCGAGGCGCCCTCCACCGCCTCCGGGACGCGGTCAACCACGCGGATCGCGGCCGTGCCTGCAAGCTCGGCGGCCAAGCGCTGGGCGTGCTCGCGCCGGCGGCTGACCACGCGGATGTCGGTGAACGGGCGCACCTCCAGCGCGCCGAGGATCGCCGCCCGTGCCTGGCGGCCGCTACCGATGATGGCCAGCGAGTTGGCGCCGGGATCCGACAGATGATCGATGGCGACCGCGCCCATGGCTCCGGTGTTGAGCCACGACAGGTAGCGCCCCCCGAGCACCGCCTCGCAGGCACCGGTGCGTGCATCGAACAGCGTGAAGATCTTCTGCCGCCGGCTCATTGGCGTTGCGTTCTTGTCCTGCCCCTCGGGCGTGCCCGAGTACACCAGCGAGAACAGGTAGCCGAGCTCCTGCGACGCGGCCGCCAGGGAGTGGATGCGCGCACCGCCTTGCGCGGAGACCACCCGACGCTCCAGCAGGTCCAGCTGTCCGCGACCGGCAGCGGCGAACGCCCGCTCGACCGCGGCGATGCAGTCCCGCATCGACAGGCCGGCGCGCACATCTTCGTCGGAGACCAGCAGGGTCATGGTGCGACCTTTCCAAAGCGAATCCCCGGCCACGTCGCCTCGGCCACATGCGGGCCTGTCCCGGATGGTGGAACGAACTCGAGGACGATCCCCTCGGTGGGCTGGAAGGATGCGTCACAGCGACCCGGCACGATGACCACGACGAGTCCGGGTGGAGCACGATGCCCAGCTGAGAACAGGACGCCGCATGTCGACCCATCAGAGCACAGAGGACCTCGACCGGTTCGAGGAGCCGAACCAGGACGAGACCGCCGGCACCATGACCGTGGTCCTGCCGCCGACGCACTACGAGCGCTACATGCGCGCGCAGGGCATCCCGATCCACGAAGCCCCCGGCTTCCACGACGTGCGTGGGCTCGAGCTGTCGGCCTGGGATCGCCTCGGCTGCAACGGCGCGTTCCTGGTGCCCGATGGGACCCTGGATCTGCTGGGCATGCACGTCATCGAGCTGCTGCCGGGACAGGCGATGAACCCGGACCGCCACCTCTACGAGGAGAAGTACTTCGTCCTGGAGGGCGAAGGGGTCACCGAGCTGTGGCAGCGCGACGACGGCCCGCGCCAGCGGTTCGAGTGGCATGCCGGGTCGTTGTTCGCGATCCCCGTCAACACCACCTTCCAGCTGGTCAACGCCGGGACCAGCCGCGCGCTCATGATCGTGGGCAACACCGCCCCGCTGCTGTTCAACATCTTCGAGAACGACGACTTCGTCCTGCGCAACGACTTCGCCTTCCGGGAGCGCTACGACGCCGAACCGGACTCCTACGTCCCGTCGCTGGAGCTGCTCAAGACCCCCGAGCTCCGCCGCGCGATGTGGCGGACCAACATCATCCCCGACATCGTCGACTGCGAGCTGCCGCTGGACAACCAGCGCTCGCCGGGCTATCGCCGCATCGAGCCCTTCATGGCCGGCGGCAACTTCACCACCTTCATCGGTGAGCACACTGCGGGCCGGTACTCCACTGCGCACGCCCACCAATCGCTGGCGGTGCTGATCTGCATCAAGGGCAAGGGCTACACCTACAACTGGCCGATGGGCCTCGGTGTGCGGCCCTGGCAGGACGGCCACGAAGATCAGGTGGAGCGCGTCGACTACGTCGCCGGCGGCATGGTCGCAGCCGCCCCCGGAGGGGGCGACTGGTTCCACCAGCACTTCCCGACAGCCAAGGAAGGGCTGCGCATGCTCGTGTTCGTGGGCGGCCCTCCCAACCTGCAGTACCAGCAGTACCGCGGCCGGACGGGCCGCAAGGTCTGGCTGAACGCCGACATCGAGCAGGGCGGCGGCTCCATCGGCTACCGCGCGGAGGACCCGCGCATCCGGAAAGACCTGCAAGCGGCGCTCGCCGCGGAGGGCGTGGCGTTCCAGATGCCTCCCGAGCTGTACGAGTAGCCGCACATGCGACCGGACGCAGCGAAGCTGCTGATCGAGCGCGAAGACGAGCTGGTGATGCGCACGGTCGGCGTGGACATCGGTTCGGCGACGACCCACCTCAGCATCTCCAATCTGTTGCACAAGATGGTCGGCAGTCGCTACGTCGTCGTGTCACGGGATCTGCTGCACGAATCCCCGGTGATGCTGACGCCCTACACCGAAAGCGACTCGATCGACGCGGACGCCCTGGGCGTGTTCGTCGACGAGCAGTACGCGAGCGCAGGGATCTCTCGCGACGACGTGGACACCGGCGCGCTGATCCTCACCGGGGTTGCGCTGTTGCGCAGCAACGCACGGGCGATCGCCGAGGTGTTCGCGCGCGAGGCCGGCCGCTTCGTGGCCGTCAGCGCCGGTGACCACCTGGAGGCGGTGATGGCGGCGCACGGCTCGGGCGCCGTCGAGCATTCGGGGCGCCATCCCGGGACCTTCCTCACCGTCGACATCGGCGGGGGCACCACCAAGCTGGCCGTGTGCAGCAACGGGACGGTGCAACGCACGGCCGCACTGGACGTGGGCGCACGGCTCGTGGTCGTCGACGCCGACGGATGCGTTTGCCGGGTCGAGGCCTCGCTCCGGCGCAGCGCTCGCGACCTGGGCATCGACGTGTCCATGGGAGCGCTGCTCGGCGAGGGCGAGCGCAGGCGGCTCGCTCGGCACCTGGTGGCAGAGCTCTGCGAGCAGCTCTACCGATGTGACCATGGGGAGCAGGCGCAGCACGAGCGGCATGGGCAGGCAACCCGGCCCTCGCCACTGCTGCGCGGAAAGGGCCTCGGCACCCTGGAGGAGATCACCGGCGTCGTGCTGTCGGGCGGGGTGGCGGAGTACTTCTACGGCCGCGAGCCCCGCAGCTTCGGCGATCTGGGCGAGTTCCTCGCGGACGCCTTGCGGGAGCGGCTCCTGGAGGCCGCCGTCCCCCTGGTGGACACCGGGTCCGGGATCCGCGCCACCGTGCTGGGCGCCTCGCAGCACACCGTGCAGGTGAGCGGCAGCACCATCCACCTGTCATCGCCCGACGCCCTGCCCCTGCGCAACGTGCCGGTGGTCCTTCCGGAACTGCCGCTGCACGCCGTGGACCTCGACGAGGCCGCGGTGGCCGCAGCGGTGACCTCCGCCATCCGCTCCCGTGGGCTGTCGGTGGGTCACGGCGCGCTGGCCGTCGCGGTCCGCTGGCGCGGTGCCGTGACCTACCAGCGGTTGTCCTGCCTGGCGCGCGGCCTGCTCCGCGGACGCGCCGGCGCCGGCGGCCGCGGAGCGCTGGTGGTCCTCTGCGACGAGGACATCGCCAGGCTGCTGGGCAGACGGATCGCGGAAGCCGGCGCGGATGGGGACATCGTCTCCGTCGACGGCATCGACGTGCGGGAGTTCGACCACATCGACGTGGGCGGGCTCCTGCCCGGGTCCGCTTCGGTCACCGTGGTCGTCAAGTCGCTGGTGTTCCCCAACGGATGAGCACTGCTACCTGAGAGGAAGTTGCATGGAGCTTGAGATGGCAAGCACGAAGGTCAACGGCATCGACCTGGCCTACCACGTCGTGGGGGAGGGTCGACCGCTGCTGCTGATCCACGGCACCGGCGTGCCGGCCTCCACCTGGCCGGAGAGGTGGATCGCTCGGCTCGCCGAGCAGGTGCAGGTGATCACGTTCGACTACCGCGGCACCGGTGGCACGCCGGCGCCCGCCGAGCCGTACAGCACCCGCACCCTTGCACGGGACGCCAGCGAGTTGCTGCGGGCCATCGGCGCCTACCCCGCCGACGTGCTGGGTCATTCCATGGGCGGTCGCGTAGCGCAGTGGGTTGCGCTCGACAGCCCGGAGCTGACGCGGAGCCTGATCCTTGACTCCAGCGGTCCCGGCGACTTCGGCGGGGACTTCCCGGTCACCAGGGGCATCCCGTTGCAGGTCGCGGTGGAGATCGCGGAGATGGGGATGGTGGGCCACTTCGAGCACGAGCTGCGGGAGGTTGGCTTCACCCCTGACTACCTGGCGACGGACGCACCGGGCTTCCAGGAGTTCTACGAGTCATTCGTCAAGAACCCCACGTCGATCCGGGACTACCTGCGCCTGACGACCGCCCGTCAGCTGCACCAGACCGCCGGCCTTCTGCGCGACATCACGGTCCCCACGCTGGTGCTCGTCGGCGACCATGAGACCACCACGGGCGGAACCGGCTCGCACGTGGATCAGGCGAAGCACATGGCCGCCATCATCCCGGGAGCCGAGCTGCGCATCTTGGAGAACCTCGCCCACTTCCACTTCTGGCAGGACCCGGAGGGCACCGCCGACGTGATCCTGGAGTGGCTGGGCAGGGCGCACCGGGCCGGCGCGGCCTGACCCCGGGCAGAGGCTGTCTCACTTATCGGGCGGGTACCGTTGACCCCGGTCCTGCCGGGCGCTTGAGTCGCTGCCGCCGCTCGGGTGCGCTTCGCCACCGTGCGGACTGACGTCGTCCGTTACGAAAGGCACCTCGATGTCGTTGCGGTTTCTGATGGCGGCGTTGCTCGCAGTGCTGCTGGCGTGTGCCGGCGACGCGGCCCCGACGGAGGGCGCCGACCCGGCAGCCGAGCAAGCGCCCGGCGAGACGGCCGGCCAGCCCGAGCAGGCCGAGACAGACGCCGGCGCGGCCTCGGAGCCCGATGGGGGCGGTGAGGGCGGCGACGGCGCCGGTTCTGACGGCGGCGCCGCACTGGAGGAGGTCTACGCGCAGCTGGAAGGGCTCGAGGGCGAGGAGCGCGAGGCCCGGCTGGTGGAGCTGGCGCAGGCGGAGGAAGGCGACCTCAGCCTGTACACCTCCATGAACCTGGACAACGCAGGACCGTTGGCCGATGAGTTCGAGTCCATGTACGACGTGAGCGTGTCGATCTACCGGGCGGTGGCCGACACCGTCGCGACGCGCTACAGCCAGGAGGTGGATGCGGGCTTCCCCGGGGCGGACCTGGTCAGCCTGAACGCCGCGCCCCTGACCGAGCTCGACGGCGAGGGCCTGCTGCTGCCCCTGGACACCCCGACGACGTCGAACCTGGACGAGGCAAGCGTCTACGACAACTGGGCCTCGACCTGGCTCAACGTCTACACCGCCGCTTGGAACACCGACCTCGTCTCGCCGGAGCGAGCCCCGACCACTTGGGAAGAGGTGCTCGCCTTCGAGGGCGCCGCCGGTTGGGAGCCGCGTGACTTCGACTGGATGGGCACGCTGGTCCTGGACCACTTCATGGCCGAGAAGGGCATGACCGAGGAAGCGGCGATCGATCTGTTCCGCCAGGGCGCCCAAAACGCGCAGGCGATCAACGGTCACACGGTGATGGTGGAGTACCTGGCTGCGGGGCAGCTGGAGATGGCGGCCAGCGTGTACCACCACACGGTCACGCAGTTCATGGCCGATGGGGCGCCGCTGGACTGGCAACCGCCCGTCGAGCCGTTGATCGCCCTGCCGGACGGCATCGGCATCGCGGTGAACACCCAACGACCGGCGGGGTCCCTGCTGTTCATCGACTTCATGATGACGCGTGGCCAGGAGATCCTGGCAGAGCTGGGACGGACCCCGGCCAGCCCCAACGTCGAGGGCGGCATCTCCCCGGACGTCGAAGTCATCAACATCAACTTCGACGTCTTCGAGGACCGCGAGAAGTGGGAGGGGATCATGCAGGAGATCATCCAGCAGTGATCCTTCCGTCGGGCGGTTCGAACAGATAGGGCGGGGCGCAGCGCCTGGCGCCGGTGAGCGCCACCACCACGACAGAGGACACCAGATGAGCATCAGCCACGACCGGGCGACCAAGCAGGCGTTGGCCGACGGGACGCCGGTGCACGTGTTCCAACCTTCGGGCGGCGCCCGCCCCGAGCGCGCCGTGGTGCTGTTCCACGAGCGCTACGGCCTGGTCGAGCACACCCTGGACCTGGGTGCGAAGTTCGCCGACGACGGCCTGATCGCCTTCGTCCCAGATCTGTTCGAGGGGAAGGTGGACAACTACGACGAGGTGCGTGCGGGTCGGGCACGCGCCGACATCAACGACGACGACGTGGTGCGCACCGCGGAGTCCTGCCTGTCGCTGCTCGATGGCGACTTCGGCATCGCGGCGCCCTCGGTCGCGGTGATGGGGGTGTGTCAAAGCGGGCGCCACCCCATCTGCGTCGCCAACGCCAACTCCTCAATCGGTGCCGCGGTGGTCTTCTACGGCGCTGCGCAGGAGCGCGACTGGAAGGTCAACGACCAGCAGCCGATCCCGATGGAGCAGATGCTGTCGGACCTGGCTGTCCCGCTGTTCGCCACCTTCGGAGAGGGCGATCACATCATCTCCATCGACGACGTGCTGCGCTTCCGCAGCGTGCTGGAAGGTGCACGGCGTGGCTACCGCATCCGCGTGCAGGCGGGCGGGCCGCACGGCTTCATGGACTCCACCAAGCCGGGCCGCTATCGGCCTGAGGCCACCGCGGAGAGCTGGGCTGCGCTGCTGGCGTTCCTGGACGACAACCTCGGCAAGGCAGGCTCCCGAGGCAACGGCGCAGGTCGCGTGACCTGGGAGTTCAGCTCCGACATCTCATCCGACTACGACTACTCCAGTAACGTGCGCCTGGAGTAAACCGGCCACGCTCGCGTGCGCCAGGCCGATGACAAAGGGAACTCAATGGTGAACCGCAACGTTCTGGACCCGCAGCGGACCGGTCTGGTGGTGTTCGACATGCTCGAGTGCTACCGAGACAAGATCGAGCCCACGGGCGCGATCCCACGCGTCCAGCAGCTGCTCGCGGAGTTCCGCTCGCGCCAGATGGCGGTGTGCTTCGCCAGGGCCGATCACCGCGACGACGGCTCCGACCTGAACCGCTCGTTGGCGGACACCGACAGCTCCTACCAGCCCTACAAGCCGGACGAGGAGCAGCCGAGGCACTTCCACAGCTCACGGGACGCCATGGCGTCACTCAAGGAGTTCGACCAGGGACCGTCGGACTACGACATCCCCAAGCACCGTTGGAACGCCTTCTACCAGACCCACCTGGACTTGAGCCTGCGCTCGCGAGGCGTGGACACGATCGTGATCGTCGGCGGGTCCACCCACGTCGGCGTCGCCAGCACGGCCTACTACGCGCGCGACATGGACTACGACATCGTCCTGGTGGAGGACTGCTGCACCGGCTTCGTCGAGCAGCGCGAGCACTTCCTGCACAAGGTGGCGCCGCGTTTCGCGCGCATCCGCACCGCCGAGCAGGTGCTGCAGATGCTGGCCGCAACGCAGTAGCCCCGCCCGATCTCACCCGTCCCGGTTGGCCACCACCCCTCCTTCCCGTACCGCTTCGGAGATCACAATGAGAAGCACCAAGCTCGCAGCCTTGCTCATCCTTGTCGTGGCGCTGGTAACCGCCTGCGGCGGCCCCGCCACGCAGACGGAGGCGGAACCAACTGATGGCGCTGCGCCCGCCGGCACCGAGGCCGCCGGAGACGGCACCGCGACCCCCACCGAGAGCACAGACACCGGGACCTCTGCGGCGGAGGGAGGCGGTTGCGACCCCAGCGCCTACGACGACGTCATCGCCGAGGTGGAGGGCCTCGACGCGGATGCGCGCTGGGACCGCCTCATGGAGCTGGCAGCCGAGGAGGAGGGGCAGTTCCAGGTCTACGCCACCATCTCCGGTGACGAGATCGGCCCGCTGATGGAGGACTTCCTGGAGGTGACCGCCGACGCCGGGATCGACGCCACCCACTACCGCGCCGGCAGCAACGACGTGCTGCAGCGCATCACCCAGGAGGCAGATGCCGGCCGCCCGCAGGCCGACGCGGTGATCTCCACCGGCATCGACGCCTCCATCCTGTCCACCGAAGGCTTCCTGCAGCCCTTCGAGACGCCTTTCGCCGAGGACATCATCGAGTCCACGGTGCACGAGGACTGGGTGGGGGCCTACGTCAACGTCTACACCCCGGCGTGGAACACCGACCAGATCGCGGAGGGCGAAGCGCCCACCACCTGGGAGGAGGTCCTGGCGTTCGACGGCCCGGTCGGCTTCGAGATCAAGAGCTACGACTGGTTCGGCACCCTGGTGACCGAGTACTTCATGAAGCAGCAGGGCCTGTCTGAGGACGAGGCCGTGGAGCTGTTCCGCGCTGCCAGCGACAACATGGTGCCCATCGACGGCCGCAGCGCCCTGACGGAGCTGCTGACCGCCGGCGAGTTCCCGCTCGCCGCAGGCACCTACACCCAGAACGTGGACTCTGGGAGCCAGGCGGGCGCCCCGATCAGCTGGGAACCCCCGGTGGAGCCGCTGGTGCAGCGACCCAACGCCGGCGCGCCGATGTGCGGCAGCGACAGGCCGGCAACCGCGCTGCTGTTTGTCGACTACCTGATCGACGAGCCCGGCCAGGAGATGATGGTCAGCTTCGAGCGGGTGCCCACCCACACCCAGATCGAGGGCGGGCTCAACCCCGACTACGAGCTCATCAGCGTCGATGTGGCGGAGATGGCCTCGAACCGCGAGAAGTGGGAGACGCTGTACGCCGAGGTCACGGGGGAGCCAGCCGGCTAGTGCAGATCTCCAACCAACGACCCGGGTTCGGCAGCTTCATCGAGCAGTGGCCAGCGCTCGCCCACAGCTGAGGGGCCGGGCACGCGCCGCTCGCAGCGATGGTGCCCGCAAAGTGAGCCGGAGATTTGACGGCGCGGCCGGCAGTAGGCGATTGTCTGCCCAAAGGCATCCGGGGCGCGTCCCTGCCCGGGTGCCGGCAACCGCGACCAGCAGGAGGACGACGTGTCGGAGATCCGTCTCGAGGACTTGGCGCCGGGGGTTCCCGACGCGCTGCCCGGCTTCGACTACCCGGCTCCGCGCCATCCGAGCTATCTGCGGCAGGAGCGCACCGACGACGTCGACGAGCTGATGCCGCTGGCGCGCTCGCACGCCCGCCGGCGCTACGGCCGCGCGGCCTTGGGCAACCTGGAGCCCAACGACGAGCTGCTGGTCATCACCTACCCCCACCAGCACGACGCCGTGTTCGAGGCAATCAAGCGGGCGCTGCTGGAGGAGGGCG
>Ga0209587_1001423_pt1 | contig 11282 bp, 10 predicted proteins | sample NGEPerD_2_FD_184512 | JGI IMG/M metagenome (GOLD analysis project Ga0209587, IMG submission 184512) | Arctic peat soil microbial communities from the Barrow Environmental Observatory site, Barrow, Alaska, USA - NGEE PermafrostL1-D... | ecosystem: Environmental > Terrestrial > Soil > Wetlands >... | reverse complement strand
CCGCGTGCCCGTCGCGGACCACCTCTCCCCCGGCCACCCGGTCGAAGACGCGGAGTTCCATCGCCGTCGCGTCGCGGCGCAGCACCCTGACCGCGAACACCTGCGTCACGAGGCGGCGTACGACGACGCCCCGGGCCCGGTAGGCGCGCAGCAGACGCAGATCGGCTCGACCAGCCCGCGAGTCGGCCACGTAGAGCGCTCGCAGCGCGTGGGCATCGACCTCTGACCAGGCGCGCGCCCGACGGGCATCCCAGGCGTGCAGGACGTGGAGGGCCTCGACGAGGTCGGTGCGCTGTGCGGAGGCAGTGGTTTCGACAGGTGGTTCCTGAGGAGGTCGCGCGACGACCGTCCCGAAGAGCTCAACGACCGTGGGAACAGGCTCAACCACCGACTCGACCATCGGAGATGAGGGCACCACCAGGGCGACGAGCAGTGGCAGCATCGCGAGAAACCGCATGGTGCCCACCCTGCCCTCCGTCGGGGTGGCAGGTGCGGTTGTCCACAGGCGAACTGCGGGACGTTAGCCTCAGGGGGTGAACGCACTTGTCTTCGAGGAGCTCACCGACGGCCCGACCGACTACCTGGTGGCCTGGGACCGACAGCGCGAGGTCCATGCCGAGGTAGTGGCCGGCGGTCCCGGCACCGTCCTGCTGCTCGAGCACTCCCCCGTCTACACCGCCGGCAAGCGCACCGAGCCTCACGAGCGTCCCGTTGACGGCACCCCGGTCATCGAGGTCGACCGCGGCGGCAAGATCACCTTCCACGGTCCCGGCCAACTGGTCGGCTACCCGATCGTTCGGCTGCCAGACCACGTGCTCGTCGTCGACTACGTCCGCCGCCTCGAGGAGGCACTGATCGCGGTGTGCAGCGACCTCGGTGTCACCACGGCGCGGATTCCCGGCCGCAGCGGCGTCTGGCTGCAGGCGAGCCCTTCCACAGTTTCAGGGGACCTGAAGTCGGAACGCAAGATCGCCGCCATCGGCATCCGGGTCAGCCGCGGAGTGACCATGCACGGGTTCGCGCTCAACTGCGACGTCGACCTGTCCTGGTATGAGCGGTTCGTGCCCTGCGGGATCGCCGACGCAGGTGTCACGACCCTGTCGGAGGAGCTCGGTCGCGACGTCCGTGTCGAGGAGGTGCTGCCCCTCGTGGAGAAGCATCTGTCCGAGCTGCTGGCGTGGGCGCCGTACGAGCCCACACCCGACTACGAGCCACGACCCGAGCCGGGGCGGCGTAGCGCGAAGGCCGGTTCCGGGGACCTGCGTGTCCCCGTGCTCAATCCCCTCGCCTGACCCCGCCTTGCGCCATGCTGAGTGCTGGCTGGTGGAAGGACGTGTCCAGGACCGATGAACCACCCCCATGAGTGACCTCTTGATCGAGACGAGTGGTCTACGCAAGGTCTACCGTTCCGGGAGCCGGCGCACCGTGGCCGTCGACGGACTCGACCTCAGCGTGCCGCGCGGGGGGGTCCACGGCTTCCTCGGTCCCAACGGATCCGGCAAGACGACCACGATCAAGATGCTGCTCGGCCTCGTACGCCCGACCAAGGGCGAGATGCGGCTCTTCGGCCTGCAGGTCCCCGCCAACCTGCCACAGGTGATCGACCGGGTCGGTGCCGTGGTCGAGGAGCCTCGCTTCGTCCCCACGTTCTCCGGCCGCAAGAACCTCAGCCTACTCGCCCTGTCCATCGGGCTCTCGCGCTCCTCGGTCGACTCCGCCCTGAGACAAGTCGGACTGGCTGAGCACGCGCGAGATGACTACCGGAGCTACTCGCTCGGCATGAGGCAGCGGCTGGCCATCGGCGCCGCACTGCTGAAGAGCCCGGACCTGCTCATCCTCGACGAGCCGACCAACGGACTCGACCCGGCCGGCATCCAGCGCATCCGCGAGATGATCCGCGGCCTCGGGGACTCGGGGGTCACGGTCCTGCTGAGCTCACACATCCTCGCCGAGGTGCAGCAGATCTGCCACTCGGTCTCCATCGTCGGTGACGGCCGTCTGCTCACCTCCGGACGGGTCGTCGACCTGCTCGGCGCGAACGTCTCGCGCACCCGCGTAGGCGTGGCCGACCCCCTGGGAGCCAAGCACTTCCTGGCGTCCGCCGGGTACGCCGTGACTCGCGAGACCGACCATCTCGTCGTGGAGGGACACGCGCATCCCGAGGAGATCACCCGACTTCTGGCCGACAAGGGCATCTACGTGCAGGAGCTGACGGCCATTCGACCAACACTCGAGTCCTTCTTCCTCAAGCTCACCGAACCCGGCGCCGAGCGCGGAGCAGCCAACGGGCCACCCCCAGACGGGCCACCCTCAGACGGGCAGGGGTCGTAATGCGCCTGCTGTCCGTCGAGCTCAACCGGTTCCGATCCCGGCGCGCCATCGCGCTGCTCGCACTCGCGGCTGTTCTCGTGGCCGTTGTGTTCGTCGCGGCCACGGCCTGGAACACCCGACCCCTCACCGAAGCGGACCGCACTGACGCAGCGGCTCAGGCCGAACTCGAGGGCCAGCGGCCCGAGCTGCAGCAGGAGGTCAGGGCCTGCCGCGCCGATCCGCTCGACTACCTGGGGCCCGAGGCCACGGCCGACGACTGTCCCGGTGCCCTGGTGCCCTCCGCCGAGAGCTACTACCCCCGGGATCCCCTGGTCCTGCGCACCGCGCTCAAGCACGAAGGCATCGGGCTGGCTTTGATCGTCGTCGGCCTGATGGTCATCGCCGGGAGCACCTTCGTGGGCGCCGACTGGTCCTCGGGGTCGCTGACCAACCAGCTGCTCTTCGAGCCCCGCCGCACCCGTGTGTGGCTGGTCAAGGGGGGCGCGGCGACCATCGGCAGCGGTCTTGTCGCCCTCGTGGCGCTCGGGGTGTTCTGGCTGGGGCTGGGAGTTGTTGCCCAGGCCCGGGACGTCAGCATGTCGTCCTCGGCGATGACCAACGTCGCGTGGCACGTCGTACGCGCCGTAGCCCTGAGCATGGGGGCAGGGCTCGGTGCCTTCGCGCTCACCATGATCTTCCGCCACACCGTGGCCACGCTCGCGCTGCTGTTCGTCTACGCGGTCGGCGGCGAGCTCGCGGTCAACCTGCTGCCCGTCGAAGGCGCCGGCCGCTGGTCGATCGGCAACAACGCGTTCGGCTGGCTGGCCACGGACCACCGCTACTTCGACGCCAGCATCAGCTGCTCGCCGGGCGATCTGTGCAGCTCGATGCTGGTGATGACCCACCTCGCGGCGGGAGCGTTCCTGGGCATCCTGCTCCTGGCCGCAGCAGCGGTGTCACTAGGGTGGTTCAGCCGTCGCGACGTGTGAGGTCGCCGTCACCTGCGGGGTCGCTTGTGGGTCACCTGCGGCGCAACGTCGTCCAGGAGCCGGCCCCCAGCCTGTTCGTCGCACGCATGTGGCAGGACACCTTGCCACGTGGCAGCTGGCCGACGGTGACCGGTGAGGCGGCCTTGCGGGCGTAGTGCCAGCCACCGGTTCGCGCACGGCACCGGGCGAGGTACGACGTGACTCGCGCCCCACCGTCCCGCGGGGCATGGAACGTCATGCGGACATGGTGTCGGTCGATCCTGCGCGCCGTCGTTCCCGGCGGTGTCCCCGGTGGGGTGGGCAGCGGACGGATGCGGTAGACAGGCGCCGAGAACCCGATGTCCTTGATGATCACGCGAACCGCGCCGCGCTCCCGGTTCACGGTGTACGACACCGGGCTGCTGCTCCCGACACGGCGGACGGGGAGTGAACTCTTCGAAAGAGCGGCCGGGTTCACGACGTGGAACTCGCGCCGCATCATCTCGTCGGGCAGGACCGTCTCGTAGTAGCCGGTCGCCCGGACGCCGGGTGCCCGCAGGTGCGGGTTGCCCAGCTTCACCTCCAGGGCATTGAGGTCGGCGTCGCGAAGGGCTGCGTAGTCCAGGGCGTTCGTGACGTAGGTGTAGCCCGCGTAGCCGCCGAGCAGCTCCGGCACATCGGCCCAGGCTGTCCCGTCGTCGACCCCGGCGTCGGCGTACCCCTTCAGCACCTGGGTTGCGACAGTCGTGTCCTCGCCGCACCAGTATCCGGCGACGCACGGCCCCTCGTCATCAAAGTCTGCGTAGGCCACCGGCGTGGGCCGGAACGTGACCCGGAACCAGTGGCCGGTGGCAGCGCTGCCACCTCGCACGAACTGCAGGTCGCGCACCCGCCCGTTGAGCTGGCGCGGCACGATCGACCCGGTGTTGACAGTGACGCTCCAGGTCGCCGCCGGGTCCACCTCGCGCGCCGAGCTCCTGCCGCCGTTGTCCACCGTCGTGCGAACCACGCCGAACATCACGCCGGCGTCGCCCGCTGACGTGACGTACGGGTCGTCGTAGGTGCCCTGCTGCGCAGAGGCGGGAGGCGGCGTGACCTTGACGCCGTTCCTGAGGAAGGACTGCACGCAGTACTGGCCGTCGGTCTCTCCCGCGGCCCCGCACAACGGGTACGGCTCCCCGTAGGTGTCGATCGGAGGATCGGCGGACGCGGGAGGAGCAACGAGCACAGCAGAGAACAGCGTGGAAACAGCGAGCAGGGCGACGCGCCCGAGATGGCGGAACATCTACCGACAGTAGTTCGGCGTACAAACATCCACAAGTCGTCCATCTCTCGCAATTTGCCCCCCTCCCGACCGCCCTCGCCTCGGTTCGGCCCCACGTGGTCGGTCGACGTAGGGTTGCGTGCGTGACTCAAGCGCCCGAACAAGCCCTCCGGAAGACCACCGGGCCCTCCACCGGGTCCACGTCCGCCGGGTCCGGCGGTACCGCCGTGCCAGAGGGCCGAAAGCTGCTCCGACTCGAGGTGCGCAATGCGCAGACCCCGATCGAGCGCAAACCGGAGTGGATCAAGACCAGGGCCAAGATGGGCCCGGAGTACAAGCAGCTCCAGAGCCTGGTGAAGTCCGAGGGCCTGCACACCGTGTGCCAGGCGGCGGGCTGCCCCAACATCTACGAGTGCTGGGAGGACCGCGAGGCCACGTTTCTCATCGGTGGTGACCAGTGCACCCGCCGTTGCGACTTCTGCATGATCGACACCGGCAAGCCGGAGCCGCTGGACCGCGACGAGCCACGCCGCGTCGCGGAGTCGGTGCAGAAGATGGGCCTGCGCTACGCCACGATCACCGGCGTCGCGCGCGACGACCTGCCCGACGGCGGCGCCTGGCTGTACGCCGAAACGGTGCGTGCGATCCACGACCTCAATCCGGACACCGGCGTCGAGAACCTCATACCCGACTTCAACGGCGAGCCAGACCTGCTACGCGAGGTTTTCGAGAGCCGTCCTGAGGTGCTCGCCCACAACGTGGAGACGGTTCCCCGCATCTTCAAGCGGATCCGGCCGGCCTTTCGCTACGACCGTTCGCTCGACGTGCTCACCCAGGCCCGCGAGTTCGGGCTGGTGACCAAGTCCAACCTGATCCTCGGCATGGGCGAGACCCGCGAGGAGATCCACCAGGCCCTGGTCGACCTGCACGCGGCCGGGTGCGAGCTGATCACCATCACCCAGTACCTGCGTCCGTCCCCGCGCCACCACCCCGTCGAACGCTGGGTCAAGCCCGAGGAGTTCGTCGAGATGGCAGGAGAGGCCGAGGAGATCGGCTTCGCCGGCGTCCTGAGCGGGCCGCTGGTGCGGTCGTCGTACCGCGCTGGAAGGCTGTACAAGCAGGCCATGGAAGCACGCAACTCCACCGCCCCTTCGACGGCCGCCGTCTGAGAGACTGGGCGCTCCCCCGCCACCAGTTCGCAGACAGGTAAAGGCATCACGCATGGCCATGAAACTCCGCAAGGCGAAACCCCCGAAGGACCCCAAGAAGCCGGGTCGGATCAAGCAGATCCGCCAGAGCTACACGATGACCAAGCGGTCCGATCCGAGGATCGGGCTGATTCTGGCGGGCGTGTTCCTGCTCGCAGGTCTGGCCGGGTTCGCGGTCATGTTGCTCATCTTCAAGACACTGGTCTTCTCCATCCTCTTCGGCGTCCTGGTCGGACTGCTCGCCGCCCTGATCGTCTTCGGCAGGCGCGCCCAGAAGGCGGCCCTCAGCCAGATCGAGGGCAAGCCGGGCGCGGCCGCTGCCGCCCTGGGGATGCTCAAGCGCGGTTGGAAGACCGAGCCGGCGATCGCGATCACCAAGCAGCAGGACGTCGTCACGCGCGTCGTGGGACCGCCCGGCATCGTGCTGATCGGTGAGGGCAACGTCAACCGGCTGCGGCCGCTGCTGACCTCGGAGCGGCGCAAGCACGAGCGCGTCGCGAGCGAGACCCCCATCTACGAGATCGTCGTCGGGCACGACCCGGGCCAGGTGCCGCTGGCCAGGCTGACCCGGCACGTGACCAAGCTGGGCCGCGAGCTCAAGCCGGCCCAGATGACCGACGTACTGGCACGGATCAAGGCCCTCGACGCCAACCGGTCTTCCGTCCCGATGCCGAAGGGCCCGATCCCAACGAGCATGAAGGGCAACAGAGGCAACCAGCGAGGGCGCTGAGGGGACGCGATCCAACCCACGCCACCGCCAGCCAACAGCGAGGGTGGCCAACGCTCAGCGCACGTACGCCGCCGACCCCGTCCACATGTCGTGCAGACCCCGGCCGTTGTCCGGCGTGAAGATCAGCGGCGGGACGACCAGGCAGATCAGCAGGGTGCGCGCCAGGGCCGGCAGCAGGCTCAGCGGACGCCCCTCGGTTGTGAGCACCCGGATCCGGGTCAGGAGCTGTCCGAAGGAACCACCAGCCAGCGTCGTGAGCACCGAGACCTCGAGCGCGAAGATGCCGAGGACGATCCAGCCCGAGCTGGGATCGTCGAGGTAGTCACCGAGGCCCATGATGCCCACAGTCACCAAGATGCTGGCTGCCCAGTCGATGATCAGTGCGGCGATTCGCCGCCGCCAGGACGCGTACTCGGGCACCCCGCGACCCTATCGGGCAACCGGCCGACCGAGCGCACGCCGGGTGGGCCGCTGTTACCTGCGCGAAACAATGTCGATACGGTCGTGCAACGGCCCGTCCGTAGGTTCGCGTCGTCCGTCTCGCAGCGTTGCGAGCGCGGACACTCCCCACTTTCATCGGTCGCGCTGCGGCCAAGGAGGACGAATGTTCCAGAACAGCGAAGAGCTGCTGAAGTACATAAAGGACGAGGGCGTCGAGATGATCGACGTCCGCTTCTGTGACCTGCCCGGAATCATGCAGCACTTCACCGTGCCCGTCTCCTCCTTCGACCAGGCGGTCTTCGACGACGGTCTGAGCTTCGACGGATCGTCGATCCGTGGCTTCCAGGCGATCCACGAGTCGGACATGTCGCTGTTCCCGGACCCCAGCACGGCGTACATCGACCCGTTCCGTGTCGCCAAGACGCTCGTCGTGAACTTCTTCATCCATGACCCGATCACCGGCGAGGCCTACTCCCGCGACCCGCGCAACATCGCGCGCAAGGCGATGGCCTACCTCGCGAGCACTGGCATCGGTGACACCGCCTACTTCGCACCTGAGGCCGAGTTCTACGTCTTCGACAGTGTTCGTTTCGAGACCAAGTCCAACATCGGTATGTACGAGATCGACTCGGCAGCCGGCGCCTGGAACACCGGCTCCGAGGACGACAACCGCGGCTACAAGGTGAAGTACAAGGGCGGCTACTTCCCGGTCGCCCCGACCGACCACTTCGGCGAGCTCCGCGACGAGATGGTCATCGAGCTCGAGAAATCCGGTCTGCAGGTCGAGCGAGCCCACCACGAGGTCGGCACCGCCGGGCAGGCGGAGATCAACTACAAGTTCTCCGAGCTGCTCCAGGCCGCGGACGACGTGATGAAGTTCAAGTACATCGTCAAGAACGTCGCCTGGCGCAACGGCAAGACAGCCACCTTCATGCCGAAGCCGATCTTCGGTGACAACGGTTCGGGCATGCACGTCCACCAGTCGATCTGGAATGGCGGCGAGTCGCTCTTCTACGACGAGACCGGGTACGCCGGCCTCTCCGACATGGCGCGCCACTACATCGGCGGCATCCTCAAGCACGCGCCGTCGTTGCTGGGGTTCACCAACCCGACGGTGAACTCCTACCACCGCCTGGTGCCGGGCTTCGAGGCGCCGATCAGCCTGGTCTACAGCCAGCGCAACCGGTCGGCTTGCGTGCGCATCCCGATCACCGGCTCGAACCCGAAGGCCAAGCGCATCGAGTTCCGCTGCCCCGACCCGTCGGCCAACCCGTACCTCGCCTTCTCGGCGCTGCTGCTGGCCGGAGTCGACGGCATCCAGAACAAGATCGAGCCGTCCGACCCGATCGACAAGGACATCTACGAGCTGCCGCCGGACGAGATGGCCGACATCGAGCAGGTGCCGACCTCGCTGAACGCGGTGCTCGACAACCTCGAGCGGGACCACGAGTTCCTGACCGCGGGCAACGTTTTCACGCCCGACCTGATCGATACCTGGATCGACTTCAAGCGCACCCAGGAGATCCTGCCCGTGCAGCTGCGCCCGCACCCGCACGAGTTCGAGCTCTACTACGACATCTAAGATCTCGTAGATCGCGAAAACGGCTCCTGACCTGCAGAAACGCAGGATCGGGGGCCGTTTTCTCATGGCCAGAAATGGCTCAAATTCCGCAGGGATTCCGCAGGAGATTCGCTCCAGCGCGAAAAGAACCCATCAGATGAGGTCGAACTCGACCTCCATCGTTGCCCACTCAACGATCTGCAAGAGAGCACGGCGCTCGGGTTCACCACCCTGCTGTCCCAGGAGGTCCAGTCGCGCCCATCCGACGAATCCTCGGATCACCGCGGCTACGTCGGGCTCGCCAACCTCCTCGACGAACTCGCGCAGCAATCGGAGGCGCTTGAACCTCTCGGTCGTTTCCAGGCTCATAGTCTCGGTTACCTGAGTGGCGGCCCACTTCCTTACGACCGGCGTGATCAGCCAGCTTGTGCCCTCGGCTGTCCGCCAACCAGCCTGGACGCGCATGAGCGCAACCTGTTTCTCAAAGTCATCGGATGCCATTCTGAAGGCCGTGTAGGCGCCCATCTGGCAGAGCCACTCGGTTCCATCTGACAGCACGACCCGTAGAGCCGTGAAGGCACCCGCCGGCACCGCGGCGAGCATGGCGCCAATCGCGATGGTCACACCCATCATCGAGTCGGTCCCGAGCTCGACGTGGAGGCAGTTGGACTCGACAGCGACAACGCGGTCGGGGAAGCCGAACGCGCCGAAGGTGAACTCAGCGATGTCCGCGGGCGAGAAGCCGAGCGACTCCAGCCCAGACTCTGCGGCCACGTCGATGCCGCGTACGGCGCTCGCGAGCTTGAGTGCGGCAAGGCTCGCGAGGACCGATTCCACCGCTTCGAACGTGGAGTCGATGAGCGCGTCGTACGCGTAGTCGCGACTCCCTGACTTGAGGTCCGTGGTCAACGACTCGTCGCCGTACGAAACCGCCCGGTGGGCTTGCGCTGTCCGAAGGTGGTGATCGAGTCCCGCGAACAACGTGGATACCTGGTGGTTGTCTTGGGCCTTCCGAACGTGATCGGAGGCATCTCCCAGTCGCAACGTGGCGTAGGGGGCAGACTTCTGTCCAACCGCAGTAAGCAGCGGGAGGCCGAGCACCAACCCAGCGGATTCCACAAGGCTCGCGTTCAGTTCGACAATCGCTCGCGCTTCCTGCCGCAAGTGCAACGCATCTGCGATCGCTCGCTGGCAGGCCACGCCGCTGTCGAAGATCTCGAGTTGCAGGCGCGCAAGATCGCTCTGGAAAACAGAGTCTCTCAGCATGGCGTCTAACGAGGGGGCATCCGACGTTAGGAGCTCGAACGCGACCTTGAGCTTGGTCTGGAACGACTCGGGAGACAGGAAGATGTCCGCGAACGCTGAGCTGATCCCGTAATCAATGGAGACATCAAGCTCCGGCTCAACCCCGAGGTGGACGAGCAACCGCTCTTGGTTGTTGCGCGCCATTGGCAAGAGCGACTCTGCCCCCACAACTTCCATCGAGTCGGCGACGAGCACCCACAAGGACTCCTGGACCGTCGCCGCCTCAGAGACCTTGGCCTGTCGCTCCAACCAGCCGGCAAGTTCTCCAGCAAGGTCGCCGAGGTCGTCAAGCGCGCGTTGGGCTCCCTCGGCGCTCGTTTGAGCGCCGACCGGCGTTGCGGCCATCAGCGCGTCCAAGTACCTCTGAACCATCACCACCGCTGCTTCGGCCATGAGCTGCGCCAAGCGAACAGCCCGCCCGAATGGCCGAGTCGGCTGGGTGGCGTCGAGGCTGTATCGCAGCAACGCGAGTTCCTCAACTGCCTCCGTGAGGACGGAGGCATCCCTGAACTCGCTGTCCGTCGCGGCATGAAGGCCAGCCCAGAACCGCTCCATCCACGTCGCAACACGCTGCGGAGCATCCAAAGGGCCGTGCTCGCCCGTATCGGAGGAGTCATCGTCGACTGGACGAGCGAGCATCGACGACAACGAAGCCGCCACGGTGTGACGGCGATTCCTTCCTTGGTCAACTTCCCACGACTCCGGTCGGCGACCACAGTCAGAACACTGGACACCACGAATCCGCTCGACACCGCACCGCTGGCAGGTGACGAGGTCGAAGGCCAAGGTGAATCGATGCCGGTCCAGAGTCGCTCCTGAGGGATCTGGCGCTTCGTGCGCTCATCTCAAGGATGCATGCCAACACCGACAAGTTGCCGGACCACGCGCGAGCGTGCCGATCAAGTCATCACTCGCCACACGGGTCGCTCACCGCCCGCAAGACAGCCTGGACGTACTCATCGATGTCGCCAGGCGCAAGGGCGAGGCGAAAGAGGGCACCGCTCCCCCGCTGGGTCTTCCCGAGGACGCAGGCCAGCGCGACGTGGTCGTCGTCGAACGCAACCACGACCTTGCCCGGCGCGAGGAGCGACTCATCGTGCACGTCCGCGGCGCTGGCGAGCCGGCAGCCCGACTCGTCGACGTTCTCAAAGTCGACCCAAACGTCGACGCTGTAGAGGCCGGTTTCAATCATTGCTTCTCTCCTTGTAGACAGCCGCGACCGCGGCGCGTGAGGTGTCATCTCTGTCCGGCCAGAGGTGGCCGTAGGTATCGAGGGTCGTCTTGGCCGAGGCGTGCCGCAGCCGCGCCTGGACGACCTTCACGTCGAGCCCCGACGCGATGAGCAGCGAGGCGAAGTAGTGCCGCAGATCGTGGTTATGCCGACGTCGGCATAACCACGATTATGCCGATGTTCGCGTTATGCCGACGTTTCCGCGAATGTCCTGCTCAGCGGGGTGAGGACCTCGAGATTGTCGGCATAATCAGAGTGCCTCCA
>Ga0209587_1001421_pt1 | contig 11286 bp, 9 predicted proteins | sample NGEPerD_2_FD_184512 | JGI IMG/M metagenome (GOLD analysis project Ga0209587, IMG submission 184512) | Arctic peat soil microbial communities from the Barrow Environmental Observatory site, Barrow, Alaska, USA - NGEE PermafrostL1-D... | ecosystem: Environmental > Terrestrial > Soil > Wetlands >... | reverse complement strand
CAGCGACCCGCTGGCCAGCAGCTTCACGGTTCTCGGCAGCGGTCTGACCTTGGGACTGCTGCCCAGCCTGCTGCTGGCGCTGGACGAGCCGGTCTCGCTGCGCGGGGCGCTCGTCGGCGCGGCGGCGGTCCTCGTCCTCGCTGCGGGAGTCCAGCAGCGGCTGGCCGCTCCGTTCATGATCGGTGCCGTGACCACCGGCGTCCTCGCACTGCGGCACCTGGAGCCAGTGGCTGACTCGGTTCCCCGCTGGATCTCGCTCGGCGGACTGGGACTCGTCCTGCTGCTGGTCGGCGTCACGTGGGAGGCGAGGCGTCGGAACCTGGAGACGGCGCACCGCTACCTGACCGCCCTGCGCTGAGGACCGGTTGCGACAATGGAGACATGAGCACCTTCTACGACGACATCGGCGGCAGCCCGACGATCCGGAGCATCGTCAAGCGCTTCTACGCCGGCGTCGCTGAGGACGAGGTGCTGCGGCCGATCTACCCCGAGGCTGACCTGGCACCAGCGGAGAACCGGTTCGCGATGTTCCTCGAGCAGTACTGGGGCGGGCCCACGACCTACTCCGACCAGCGAGGTCATCCGCGACTGCGGATGAGACACGCGCCCTTCGAGGTCACCCCGACGGCGCGGGACCACTGGCTCCAGCACTTCCGGGTCGCGCTCGACGAGGCCGAGCTGACCCCCGAGCAGGACGCGCAGTTCTGGGACTACGTCACCCATGCTGCGCAGTTCATGATCAACACTCTCGAGGACGTGCGCTAGCCACGTCACAAGGAGCCCTCCAGCCTGGCTCCTTGAGCACGCGCTCCTGGACGCCATGGCCCGCAGCCCACGGTCTAGGCTGACCGGTGCCCGATCGCGGCGCCTCCTGCGGCGCCTCACCCATTCGACGTACTGGAGATCCACATGCCCGAGGCAGTGATCGTTTCGGCGGCGCGCTCCCCCATCGGACGCGCCAACAAGGGTTCGCTCAAGGACTTCCGCCCGGACGACCTCAGCGCGCTCATCATCAAGGCCGCGCTGGACAAGATCCCCGAGCTCGACCCGACGACGATCAACGACCTCATGCTCGGCTGCGGCCTTCCCGGCGGCGAAGCAGGCAACAACATGGGCCGCGTGGTCGCAGCGCTGCTCGGCTACGAGATCCCGGGTACGACGATCACGCGCTACTGCTCCTCCTCCGTGCAGACCTCCCGGATGGCCTTCCACGCCATCAAGGCCGGCGAGGGTGACGCGTTCATCTCGGCGGGCGTCGAGACGGTCTCGCGCTTCGTCAAGGGCACCTCCGACCACATCCCCGACACCCGCAACCCGCTGTTCGCGGAGGCCGGCGAGCGGACCGAGAGGCTGGCGCTGGGCGGCCAGGACTGGCACGACCCTCGCCAGGACGGGCAGCTCCCCGACATCTACATGGCGATGGGCCAGACGGCCGAGAACGTCGCGCGGATGCGCGGGCTGGACCGCAAGGAGCTCGACGAGTTCGCCGTACGCAGCCAGAACCTCACGGAGAAGGCGATCGCGGACGGGTTCTGGGCCAACGAGATCACCCCCGTCACCACACCCGACGGCACCGAGGCCACCGTCGACGACGGCCCCCGCGCGGGTGTGACCTACGAGGCGATGTCCGGACTCAAGCCGGTCTTCCGCCCCGACGGAGTCGTCACCGCCGGCAATTGCTGCGCCCTGAACGACGGTGCGGCGGCAGTGATCATCATGTCCGACACCAAGGCCAGGGAGCTCGGCCTGACCCCGCTCGCGCGGATCGTGTCCACCGGTGTCACCAGCCTCTCCCCGGAGATCATGGGACTGGGGCCGGTCGAGGCCACCAAGCAGGCGCTGAAGCACGCGAACATGAGCATCGAGGACATCGACCTGGTCGAGCTCAACGAGGCGTTCGCGGCGCAGGTGGTGCCGTCGTACCAGGACCTCGGCATCGACCTGGATCGCCTGAACGTCAACGGCGGCTCGATTGCCGTCGGTCACCCCTTCGGCATGACCGGCGCCCGCTTGCAGAACACGATGCTCAACTCGCTGAAGTGGCATGACAAGTCCACCGGCCTGATCACCATGTGCGTCGGTGGCGGCCAGGGCATGGCGATGATCCTGGAACGCATCTCCTGACCAGCTGACGCTGAGGCGTCGCAGATTGCCAACCAGAACGCAGCGAGGCGTCGCAGATTGCCAGGAATCTGCGACGCCTCAGCGTTTCTGCGGTCAGGCCTGGTTGAGCACGGCCTCCACGGCGAGGTGGATGTTGACCTTGTCGCCCACGACGAGCTTGCCGCCGTCGAGCGGGATGTTGAACGTCACACCGAAGTCCTTGCGGCTGATCTCGGCGCTGGCCTCGAAGCCGACACGCTGGCCGCCCCACGGGTCTGCGCCCAGGCCGAGGAACTCGACGTCGAGCTCGACGACGCGGGTGATGCCCTTGATCGTCAGCTCACCGGAGGCGGTGGCGCCGTCGAAGGAGATGGTCTTGAACGTCATCGCACCGTGGTTCTCCACGTCGAAGAAGTCGGCGGAGCGCAGGTGCGCGTCGCGCTGCTCCTCGCGGGTGTCGACCGAGGTCAGGTCGATGCTCGCCTCGGCGCGGGTGTCCTCGAGCGAGGTGCCGGTGGTGATGGTGCCCTCGAACCTGGTGAACTGGCCGCGCACCTTGCTCATCAGGTGGCGCACGGTGAAACCGACCTCGGAGTGGCTCGGGTCGATGGTCCAGGTGCCGGCAACGATGTCGGTGCTGAAGTCAGTCGTGGTGGTCATACTAATCAATCCTCACGGTCTCGGTCAGCGCGACTTCCTCGCACTGGCTAGTAGAAGCTTCAACTATCCGGGTCGGGAGGATATTCCGGCGTCGTGAGGAAACTTTCGGGGTTCACCCACTTACACTCCGCCCATGGGGTCTGGGAGCGACGTCAACTGGCTCGACGAGGAGCAGCAGCAATCGTGGCGTGCCTACATCATGGGCACCGAGCTGTTGCAGCACCAGCTCGACCGCGAGCTGCGTGCGGAACACGAGATCTCCTTCAGCGAGTACGAGATCCTGGTCCGCCTCTCCGAAGCTGAAGACGGGCGGATGCGGATGGCTCTGCTCGCCGACGCGATGTCCCACTCACGCAGCCGGGTGACACACACCATCGCCCGCATGGAGAAGGCCGACCTCGTCAGCCGTGCCGCGGCAACCTCCGACGGTCGCGGAGTGGAGGCCGTGATGACCGAGGAAGGTCGCCGCAAGCTCATCGAGGCGGCGCCGACCCACGTGCGGGGCGTCCGCACCCACTTGGTGGACGTCGCCTCGCGTTCCGACTTCGCGGCCCTGGGCCGGATCTTCAACGAGGTCAGCGACCGCCTGCTCGAGGACAGGCCCAAGCACGCCGACATCCGCTGAGGAGGCACGCGCTCGCCCAACACTCTGTCGGGGGTCAGTCGAGGGTCAGTCCCGGGTCAGGCGGCGGTGCGTCACGCGGTGCGGGCGTGCGGCGTCAGCACCAAGACGCTCGATCTTGTTGTCCTCGTAGGACGCGAAGTTGCCCTCGAACCAGAACCACTTCCCCGAGTCCTCGTCGTCGCCCTCCCAGGCGAGGATGTGGGTCGCCACCCGGTCGAGGAACCACCGGTCGTGCGAGGTGACCACGGCACAGCCCGGGTAGTCGAGCAGGGCGTCCTCGAGCGATGACAGGGTCTCGACGTCGAGGTCGTTGGTCGGCTCGTCGAGCAGCAGCATGTTGCCACCCATCTTGAGCGTCATCGCGAGGTTGAGCCGGTTGCGTTCACCACCGGAGAGCACGCCTGCCTTCTTCTGCTGGTCGGGCCCCTTGAAGCCGAACGAGGCGACGTAGGCGCGCGAGTTCATCTCGAAGTTGGCCACCTTGATGAAGTCCAGGCCGTCCGAGACGACCTCCCACACGTTCTTGGTGGGATCGAGTCCGCCGCGGCTCTGGTCGACGTAGGAGATCTTCACCGTCGTACCGACCTTGATCTCGCCTTCGTCGGACGTCTCCTCACCGATGATCATCCGGAAGAGGGTGGTCTTGCCGACGCCGTTGGGGCCGATCACACCGACGATGCCCGCCCGGGGCAGGCTGAACGACAGGTCGTGGATGAGCGTGCGCCCGTCGTACCCCTTGGTGAGGTCGTGTGACTCCAGGACGATGTCACCGAGGCGCGGACCGGCCGGGATGTTGATCTCGGAGGTGTCGATCTTCCGCATCCGGTCCGCCTGGGCTGCCATCTCCTCGTAGCGCTCCAGACGCGACCTGCTCTTGGTCTGGCGGGCCTTGGCGTTGGAGCGCACCCACTCGAGCTCGCGCTCGAGCATCTTGGCGCGCTTGGCGTCCTTCTGGCCCTCGATCTTGAGGCGGTCCTTCTTGGTCTCCAGGTAGGTGGAGTAGTTGCCTTCGTAGGGGTGTGCCTGACCGCGGTCAAGCTCGAGGATCCAGCTGGCCACGTTGTCGAGGAAGTACCGGTCGTGGGTCACGGCCAGCACCGCCCCGGGGTACGACGCCAGGTGGCCCTCGAGCCACTGCACAGACTCAGCGTCGAGGTGGTTGGTGGGCTCGTCGAGGAGCAGGAGCGACGGCTGCTGCAACAGCAGCTTGCACAGAGCCACGCGGCGACGCTCTCCACCGGAGAGGTGGTCGACCATCTCGTCCGGTGGCGGGCATCGCAGCGCATCCATGGCCTGGTCGAGCCGGCTGTCGAGGTCCCAGGCGTTGGCGTGGTCGAGGTCGGTCTGCAGGTCACCCATCTCGGTCAGGAGTGTGTCGTAGTCGGCGTCGGGGTCGGCCAGCTCCTCGGAGATCGCGTTGTAGCGGTCGATCTTGCCCTTGATCTCGCCGACGGCCTCCTCGACGTTCTCCAGAACAGTCTTGCCCTCGGTCAGCGACGGCTCCTGCTGGAGCATGCCCACAGTGGCGCCGGGGTCGATGATCGCGTCACCGTTGTTGGCCTTCTCCAGCCCCGCCATGATCTTGAGCAGGGTCGACTTGCCAGTGCCGTTGGGCCCCACGACACCGATCTTGGCGCCGTGGAGGAACGAGAGGGTGACGTTCTCGAGGACGACCTTGTCGCCGAGGGTCTTGCGGACATTGCGGAGGGTAAAGACGTATTCAGCCATGATTCCGCAAGCGTACGGGGCAAACCCTCTGCGAGCCGATTCGGTCCAAAGGTCTGATCAGGCACCCCTCGGCGGGCCCGTCAGGCAGCCGGTTTCACCGGATCCCCGGCCGCGTCGAGCTGCGGACCGTCGGAATCGTAGGCGTGCAGCATCTCCCTGACGGCCTCGTTGTCCCGCGGATCACGGGGCATCGCGCGGGCAGTCTTCTCGAAGCTGCTGGTGCCCTTGTTCAGGTCATGGCCCACGAACGTGGCCTCCACGATCCACGACACCGAGTTCGGCTGGCTCTCCCGCTCCCAGACATCGACCCGGACCCGGCCGTGCACCACCACGGCGTCACCGCGCTTGATCGACTCGATGACGTTCTTGCCCAGACCGCGCCAGCAGTTCACGGTGAACCACGAGGTCTGTCCATCCACCCACGTGCCGCCCTTGTTGTAGCGCGGCGTGGAGCCGACCCGGAACGAAGCGCACTGGGTATCACCCACGTCGCGGACGTCCACTTCTGCGCCGACCCATCCCTGCAAAGTCACATACGACTCGTTCATGTCCCTGTTGCCTCCTCATCGATCGTGGAGACAGTTCACCGCGCGGCGAGGACCGTGGGGACGATGCAGGGCCGAGGCTGTGGACAAGGGAGCCGGGAGCCGGGGCTGTGCGCGCGAGGCGGTCAGCCTCGTGCCTTGCGCAGGCCTTCCCAGGTCTGCCGGTACGCCGCCAGCTCGGCCACCACGGGGGTGACCACCAGCTCCTCGGCCACCGCGGCGACCGCCGCGCGCAACCGCTTGTCGGCCCGGCGCGCCCGTGACTTCGACCCGATCGAGATCAACACGCGGGAGAGCAGGGCGAGCACGATCCCCGCGCCGACACCGAGCACCAGCATCAGCGTCGGGACCGGGAACCCCTGGTAGTCCGGCGTTCCCGGCGTCGGCATCTGGAGATAGGCCGTGCCGGCCAGCACCCCGAGCCAGACCGCGCCGGCAAGCGCCGTCAGGAACAACACCCACTGCAGGACCCGCACGCCGCGGCACCACAGCGGAGTGCCGGACACGCGCAGATCGGTCGTCGTGACCGCCCGGTCGAGCCGGTCACCAAGGTCGGCGAACCGCGAGGTGGACGCGTGCCGCACCGACCTGACCCACGGCTGGGCCAGCCCTGAGGAGACGTCGTCGCACAGGTCACGCACAGTGGTCTCCACTCGTGCCTGCTGCACCTGGCCAGTGGTGGGCATGGACGAGCGGGCGGCGGCGATCAGGTCCTTCCCGGACGTGCCGCGATCCAGGTGCAGCCGCCGCAGCGGATCAGGCCTAAACCGGGACACCCACGCCGTCAGCGGCCAGCCGGTCGCCCGTCGTGCCCGGATCGCGGTGGCCCGGCGGACGGCGTCGACCACGATCGGGACGCCGGCGGCGTGGGTGAGCGCCTCCACCAACTCCCGCTGGTCCTTGGCGGTCAGGTTGCGGGGCTCGGCGTCGCCGCTGTGGGCAGCCATCCGCACCGCCGCGTCCGAGATGTCGCCTGCCAGGCGGTTGCTGGTCGACGCCTTGTCGGCGACGCGCTTGCCGACCGCTCGCCCCAGCCCGGGGATGCCCTCCCGCGTCGTGGCCGAGGTGGCGAGCACGGGCACCCCTCCGAGCCCGTCGAGCTCGAGGAGGCGTCGTACGTCGTCGAGCATGCTGGTGCGTCGGTCCTCGGGAACCTGGTCGATCTGGTTGAGCATGACCAGCATGACGTCCTTGTGGGTGGCCAACGGCTTGAGAAAACGGTCGTGGATCGCCGCGTCGGCGTACTTCTGCGGATCGAGCACCCAGACCATCAGGTCCGTCATGGCGATCAGCCGGTCGACCTCGAGGTGGTGGCCCACCTCGGTGGAGTCGAGGTCGGGAAGGTCGAGGAGCACCAGCCCGTCGAGGGCCTTGTCCGACTGGACCCGGTCGAGCATCGAGTCGCGAAGCACCCGATGGCGCTCCGGGATGTCGAGCCAGTCGAGCAGCCCGGCCGCGGGGTCGCTGCCCCAGATGCAGGCCGTGGCCCACGACGTCGTGGGGCGGCGTACGCCGACTGCCGCCAGGTCGAGCCCGGCGAGGGCGTTGAACGTCGAGGACTTGCCCGATCCCGTCGCCCCGGCGAGCGCGACGACGGTGTGCTCGGCGGAGAGACGCAACCGGGCACCGGCCCGCTCCACGATGACCGCGGCCGGTTCGATGACGGCTTCGTCGAGCCGTCCGCGGCCCGACTCCACGGCCTGAGCGAGACCGCCGAGGCGGACGTCGAGCGGGGTACTGCGGCCCAGGATCTTCCTGGCCCCGGCGACCAGCCCGCTCACGAACCGCTCCGCGCGGTGGCGAAGCGCAGGTCGTCGACCTTGCGTGCCAGCACTCGCAGCTGCTCGGAGGAGTCGGTGGGAAGCTCCAGGGCATCGAGCTGGTCGAGGAAGCGCTGCCGCTCCTGGTCCATCAACGCCTCGACGCGGACCGCGAGGTCACGGCGCGCGTTGAGCGCGAGGCGGCGTACGGCCTGGTCACCGAAGACCGCCTCCAGGAGCTTCTGGCCGACCACGGCCGAACCACCCGCGATGCCGACCTCTGCGCCGGTGACCCCACCAGTGGAAGCGAACACCACGACCATCAGCGCCACCGAGAGCCCGTTGAAGCCGTAGGCGAGAAAGCGTGCGGTCATGCGCTTGTCGCCACCCTCGCTGCGGACGAGGTCGAGGACGCCGGACTGCCAGTCGCGGACCATGCGCTCGGCGCGGGCGCGGAAGTCGCGCGCGGCCCGGGAGAGGTCGGCTCCACCCACCTCGAGCACCTGCGCGCCGGCGGCCACGGAGCGCCAGGAGGCGTCGGCCCGCTCAGCCGCCGCCTCGGCGTGCTCGAGGATCAGCGTCTGCAGCCCCGACTCGACAGCAACGGTCACCCGCTCCGCCTGATGCGGCTTTCCCTTGATCGCGTTGGTGATCCGGTCGCGCAACCAGCCCACCCTGGACTCCAGGTTCCGGAGCAGCTCGCCGGTGCCGACGAACTCCTGCCAGCGAGCCAGTACCTCGCCACGCAGGAGGGTGCCGTCGGCCGAGCCCTTGTCGATGTCGGCGATCGCCTGGTCGTAGGACAGGTCCACGTCGCGCTTGAGCCGCGCCTGCATGTCGGCCTGCGCGCCGCATGCATCGGCGAGGTCATGGGTACGACGCGCGATCAATCGCACCGCCCCGTCGAGGGTCTGACGGACCACGCCGTTGCGGGCCTCCACATCCCCGCCCAGTTCCGCGAGCCAGCCACGGATGTCGCTCACCGACGAGGCGGGCAGCAGGCCGTTCCCGTCGAGCGGCGCCTCGGCCACCGTGAACAGCGGTGAGTCCTTGAGGCCACGCGCGACCAACATCCGCGCGAGGTGGCTGCTCACCTCGGGGATCGCCTCCACCACCGTCCGGTCGAGCACGATCGCCACCGCAGCGCTGCGTTCGGAGGCCTGCTTCAGGAAACCCCACGGCACCTGGTCGGCGTACCGCGCAGCCGAGGTCACGAACAGCCACAGGTCGGCCGCGGCCAGCAGCTGGGCGGCCAGGCTGCGGTTGCGTTCCTCGACCGAGTCGATGTCGGGGGCGTCCAGCAGGGCCAGGCCCTGGGGGATCGCAGTCGAGGTGACCAGCTGGAGCGCGTCCGGGTCGGAGGTCGCGCGGGTGGTGCGCTCGAGCTCGGGCAGGATGCGCTGCTCGTCGAACCAGGACGCGTCATCGGGATGGTGCACGAGCACCGGTGACCGCGTCGTCGGGCGGAGTACGCCGGGCTCGCTGACCCGCTCCCCCACGAGTGAGTTCACCAGGGTCGACTTGCCGGCGCCCGTGGAACCGCCGACCACGGTCAACAGCGGTGCGTCGATCTGCACCAGACGCGGCAGCACGTAGTCCTCGAGCTGGTTGATCATCTCCGCCCGGCCCGCACGGCTCTCCTCGACGCCCGGGATCTCCAATGGCAGCTGCGCGTGCTGGAGTGCAACGCGCAGCGTGGTCAGGGTGGAGAGCAGCTGCGTGGAGCCGCCCCGCTCGGACCTCCCGGACCGCGCCCCCGATGGCTGCCCGAAGTGAGTCACTGCGATGTCCCGGTCCCATGGCTCCCCGGGACGCTGGGCATCTGCACGGGTCGCCGGTCACCGGTGGGCTGGGGCCAGAGCAGCCGCGGTCTCAGCGCGCGCATCCGGTCGACGTGCTCCTGTCCGATCACGGCGAAGTCGGGTGGAGGCACGCCACGCAGGTAGCGGCTGTGCAGGAACCCGAGCTCGACGGCCTCGTGCTGGTAGGCGACCATCGTGCGACGGGCAGCCTTGCCACCGACTTTCTCGGCGTACCGCCGAGCGAACCGTCGGGCCGGGATGCGCGAGAGCCACGGGATCTCGGCAGGGTCGAGGAAGCCGCGCTTCGCGCAGTCGCTGAGTGCGGTGGTGAGCACGGCGCCCTCCTGGCGACGCGACCAGACCGCGAAGCCGATGAGGAGCAGAAACGCCGGCGCCATCAGGAAGAGGTACGTCGCGATCGCGTTGCGCCCGCCATCAAGGCTCAGCGAGCCGTTCCACAACGCGTGGGCGCCCACGGCCGCGAGGTAGCCGACCAACGGCGCGAGCACCCGCACGCCCTTACTCCGGGCGGTGACGGCGATGCCGATGCCGATGCCGATGAAAGCGGTGAAGAACGGGTGCGCGAACGGGCTGAACAGGCAGCGGACGATGAAGAGCCCCACAGCGCCGCCGACTCCACCCGGCTGGCCGTCGTTGCCCATGTAGGCCGAGGTCAGGTAGAGGATGTTCTCGGTGAAGGCGAAGCCGATGCCGATCATCCCGGCGTAGACGATGCCGTCGAGCACGCCGTCCAGCTCGTGCCTGCGGTAGAAGAGCAGCAGCAGGATGAAGAGTCCCTTGGCGGCCTCCTCGGTGACCGGGGCGACCACTGTCGCGGTGAAGGTCGCGGTGTTCGCGAAGATCAGGGTGTCGAAGAGCTGCAGCACCAGCGCACCCGAGGTCGCAACAAAGGCTCCCCAACCCAGGCCCAGGACGAGCAGCGAGCGTGGCTCGGGCTCATAGCGGTCGAGCCACATGTAGCAGCCGATCAGGGGAGCCACGGGGATGGCCGCGAGAACCACGCCCACCACGAGGGCCCCGGGGGCGCCGGAGAGCAGCAGGACCAGGCCCATGACGGCAGCCCCGATCAGCATCACCACCGTTACGACGATGGTGAACCCGGCGGAGCTGCGGCGTCTCTGCATGCGCGTAGCGTAACTATGCCCCGGTCGTAGGGTGGCACCGTGACTGAGACGACAGACCCCATCGAGAACACCGAGAGCCACGATCCGGCCGTGCCAGAGGCCTACGCGGCCTTCATGCGCACCGGCTGGGGTGAGCGTGAGCTCGAAGTCCCGGCGCACCCCATCACCCGCTGGGCGCGAGCACGCCGGGAGCGGCTGGGCGAGCAGTTCCCCGGCGAGCGGCTGGTGATCCCCTCGGGCGCCTTCAAGGTCCGCGCCAACGACACCGACTACCGGTTCCGCGCCGAGACGGCCCACACCTACCTGTGCGGCAACCAGACCAGCGACGCCGTACTCGTGGTCGAGGACGGCGAGACCGTCCTCTACGCCCGTCCGCGCAGCTCGCGTGAGACGGACGAGTTCTTCCGGGACCGGCAGTATGGCGAGCTCTGGTCCGGTCGACGTCCGTCGCTGAAGGAGATCTCCGACTCCCTGGGTGTGGAGACCCGTCACATCGATGACCTGCCCTCGCGTCTGTCCGGCTCCTCCAAGACACGGGTGTTGCGCGATGTCGATGCCCGGGTGGACGGCCAGGTCTCCGGTGACGGCGGCCGCGACACCGAGTTCGCCCGGGTGCTCTCCGAGCTGCGGCTGGTCAAGGACGAGTGGGAGGTCGCGGAGATGCAGGGCGCCTGCGACATCACCACCCTCGGTTTCGAGGACTCGGTGCGCGAGTGGGACCGGGTGCTCGAACACGGCGAACGCTGGATCGAGGGCACCTTCTTCCGTCGTGCGCGTGCCATGGGCAACGACATCGGCTACGACTCCATCGTCGGCGGCGGCCGGCACGCGACCACACTCCACTGGATCGAGAACTCCGGGCCGATCGTCCCCGGCGAGCTGCTGCTGCTCGACATGGGCGCCGAGGCGTCCTCGCTC
>Ga0209587_1001419_pt1 | contig 11294 bp, 15 predicted proteins | sample NGEPerD_2_FD_184512 | JGI IMG/M metagenome (GOLD analysis project Ga0209587, IMG submission 184512) | Arctic peat soil microbial communities from the Barrow Environmental Observatory site, Barrow, Alaska, USA - NGEE PermafrostL1-D... | ecosystem: Environmental > Terrestrial > Soil > Wetlands >... | reverse complement strand
CTGGCTGGCGTTGGCCCATGAACAGCTGGATCGAGCCGTGTACGCCGCCTATGGGTGGGACTACCCGTTGGAGGAGGAAGAGCTACTCGCTCGACTGGTCGAGCTGAACCTGGTTTCCCGTGCACAGGAGCAGTAGGCTTGACCTTGGGCTTTCCGTTTCCGCCCCCGCGTTGTTCCCTCATGAGAGGCAGGTGCCCCCGTGTCACTGGATGACGACTTCGACTGGGAGGACATAGTCGGAGATTCGAACGGACCCGCCTACCAGAAGACCGAGGAACGTCATGGACCGCCTCTCGAGTACGTCGCCGAGAAGGCTGGCCATTCGCTTGAACACCTCCATGAGGTACTCCGGCTGACCGAAGAGCACGCTCGCGGAGGTCTATCGAGGCCCGAAGCACCGAACGGAACCGCCGTCTCCCCAATGCATGGCAGTCTCCTGACATCGACGCGGGCCGCGTTCCACTACGGTCTGGTTGCCTATCTGGCGCTTGAGAATATGCTCAACCTGGCCAACGACCACAACCTTGTTGACCGGCTCCCACACATGAGCACGACGGAGTTCCGCTCATGGCTCGAGGCTGTCGGGGCGGAAGGATCAGTGACTGGATAGGGTCTCGAAGGCGTCTGGCGCCAGCGGTCTTGTCCGGCCGGTTTTCGTCATCCTGAGGAAGGGAGACCGATGGACGAAGAGCAAGTAGTCTTTCTCGATGGGGCCGCTGGTCTAGGACAACGATATGATGATAGGCTCGCGAAGTGGATCGAGGATGCCGCTGAAGCAGCCGGCAAGTGAAACCGGAACAGGATGCAGCGGACAAAGCCACGCGCCGCCGCTGATGCTGAGCGTTGTACGCCTCGCAGAACCTGAGCTTGGGAAGGACATAATGACTTCTGCCAGCCAAGAAGGAGCCAACACGTACAGTCTGTGGTCCGACGCGGAGACCGAAGTCGATCTGCTGGGGTTCACGCACCTGGTCGATGCGGTGGAGCGTCTGGTCAGATCACAGCACTTGCTGCCCGCGACCATCGGCGTGTTCGGCGATTGGGGTAGTGGCAAGAGCAGCGTCCTGAAGATGGCCGCGAAACGGCTCGAAGTGGACGAGGGGACACTAGTCCTTTGGTTCAATGGGTGGCTGTTCGAGGGATACGACCAGGCAAAGGCATCGTTGATGGAGCGACTGGTTGATGAGTTGGTCGACAAGCGATGCACCTCGGCCAAGATGAAGAAGCTCGCGATCCGACTCTTTCGCCGGATCAACTGGCTCCGAGCCGCCGGGACTACGCTGAAGGTGGGAGGAGCGTTCGCCTTGGGCGGGCCGCCGTCGGCGGCAAGTGCCGCCGCCCCAGACTTCGGGGAACTAGCGAAGCAGGCCGGCGAGGCGCTCGAGAAGATCGACGACGGCGAGCTCGACAAGTACCTTCAAGATGGTCAGGAGCAGACGTTTAACCGGAACGTCATGGGCTTTCGCGAGGACTTCAAGGAGCTGCTCGAAGAGGCCGAGATCGAGCGGCTTGTGGTGCTCATTGACGATCTTGATCGTTGCTTGCCGCCCACGATTATCCAGACGCTTGAAGCGATCAAGCTCTTTCTTTCTGTGGGCAATGTGGCCTTTGTGATCGGAGCCGACGAGCGCCTCGTCCACTACGCGGTTCGTGAACGATTCCCAGAACTCCCCGGCGACCGTGTGGACGTTGGACGTGACTATCTTGAGAAGCTCATTCAGTACCCCGTGCGCATCCCGTCGCTCAGTCGGTCGGAGGTACAGTCGTATATTGCTCTCCTCTTCGTGCTCGCGGAGGGAGAAGGCGCGGTGATTGATAAGTCGATGGAGTGGTTCTGTGCCGCGCAGCGCTCTGTGTCCGGAGTGCCGTTCGGGCACGATGCCTTGCATGAACTTGAGATCAAAGTGCCGAAAGCGCTTGACGAGGGGCTTACGCTCTCCGCCCAGATCGGGCCTTTGCTCGGGAGGGGACTGAGCGGGAATCCACGGCAATGCAAACGGTTCCTGAACATGCTCATGATGAGACTCGGCATGGCCGAGTCTCGGGGAGTTTCACTTAGCCGAAGGCTTTTGGCGAAGCTCATGATCCTGGAGTACTTGAAGCCGGAGCTCTTCAGACAGCTCGGCGACATGCAAGCAGACGGCCATGGGCGTCCAGAGCCGATCCTCGCTTGGCAAGCACAGGAACGAGGATCGTCGGACTTGTCTGAGTCAGGCGAGGAATCGTCCGAAGACGGCGGCAGCAAACCAGATCCACGCCTGGAGGTGTGGTTGAAGGACGCCGTGGCGCTCGAATGGCTCAATCTTGAGCCAGCATTGGACGACACCGACCTCGGCCCGTACTTCTACTTCGCTCGTGATGTGCTGGCCGATCACGGACAGCAAGCGCTGCGGATGGGCCCGGCCGCTCGCGAAGTCTATCGCAAGCTGCTGAGCCAAAGTCAGGCAGTGCAAAAGATAGGCCTCGAAGGCCTTCCGGGTTTGTCGCTAGTAGAGGCTTCATCTGTGGTGGCCGCGCTCTGCGATCGAGCAGGTGCGGAGGAGGGTTCCGAGACGGTCTCGCTACTGCTTGAGGCATGTAATGCTCGAAAGGACCTCCTGACGGACGTGGTGACGTTTCTCGGCAAGAGGCCGCACGGTCAGCTTCCAGTGTGGGCGCCACCACGTTTGCATACAGCAGTTCGCGGTACAGAGTTGGTCGGCGCGGCGCGAGTGGTCTTTGAGCAGTGGGCGAACAGCACGAACAAGCAGCTGGCCGAAGCGGCCAAGACGGAACTCCGTCGAATCGATGGGGGCTCTGAGTGATGGGTACGTCGAGCTCACATTCTGGCCCGTGCGATCGACCTGGGCTGTTGCCATCGTGGGCAATCGGTGATGGGGACGCCGGTGTCCCGGCTGGTGGTGGAGAAGTGGACCCGAATGAATCTGCCCAGGGCGACGGCGGCCAAACCGATGCCGCAGAGAAGACTGCACCTGGTCCCGCTGATCCAGCGCCTCCAAGGCACTGGCAATCGGCGAAGTCGGGCATGACTAGGTACGCGCGGTCTGGTGGAGGCGGCGCAGGATTGCGTTCGGTCGGGTCCGGATACGTGCGAGCCAAGGGGGGGGCGAGAAGAGCAGCATCGTCGGCGGCATCGGGTAGATCGGCATCGCGCCAAATAGGCGGTTTCCTGTCGTCCGTGGTCCGATCGGGAGTCCAGCAGGCGCTGGATTCAATAGGCCTACATGACACAGTTGGTCAGTCATCTGATCGTGTATTGACTCGTTTGGTCGATGCGCTCGCCCCTGCGGGGTCAACCAAGGAGGCGGCGGCGGCACGGCGCGCAGCGATCGAGGTGCTTGAGTTTCTCTACGAGACCGTGATCAGCGAGGATGGCGATCTCAGCTCCCTTGAGCAAATGGACCAGGAGACGGTGGAGGAGGCGGTTACGCGGAGTGTTTCCGGATACATTTACAACCGTTGGCTTGATGAGTTGGGGTTGAGCATCGAGAGGGGAGCGGTTAACGAAGCCGCGGCGGTTCGGCTGGAGCGGGAAGTCAAGGAGTACGTCGAGTTGTGTGTTGCACTTGAGCTCGACGGCAAGAGCGTCATCGAGATTGACTGGGGTGGACGCGAGGGACGCCGGATCATCGACCGTGTGTACCGTGACGCGTACGCCTTGCTGGAGGTTGGCTCATGAAATGGCACGTCGTTTGTCGCGTCGGGGAGGGTGATGTGTTTCTCCCGGAAGTAGACCCGACTGCCGAGCGATGTCTCGTGCTGCACTTCTCGGGCGGGGCAGCAAAGGAGCGCGTGCGCGAGTCTGTCCTTACCTCGATCGAGGAGCAATGCGAGGCGACGCTGTCTGGGACGGTTCAGGATTTTCTCTACGCTTCGATGGGCGCCTACCTCGCGGATATGTGCATTCCGCGCCGCACGGCGGAAGATCGTTGGTCGCGAGACTTGACACTTCATTTGCCCGTCTTCACGCAATCCCGTTGGCGAAGAGCGGGCAGATCCCTCGTCACAGCGCTGAGGTTCCTCACCGGTGACGAATGGGCGATCTCAATCCGGGGGCGGTCCGAGGAGGTACCGGAGCCCTCGACTTCCGCTGATTCGGAAAAACCGGAGACCGTCTGCCTCCTCTCGGGGGGGCTGGACTCACTGGTCGGTGCGATCGACCTGCTCAGAGGCAGGAACGCTGTGGCGTTCGTGAGTCACCATGGCGGAGGAATGACAGCGAGATTCCAGAGTGACACCTTCGCGGCGCTTCGCGCGCGCTATCAAGACCAGTGCTTCGAGAATCAGTTCTACGTGGTGGGCCCACACCTGGGAGACAAGGGCGAGAACAGCATGCGGAGCCGATCCATCCTCTTCCTCGGCCTCGGAGTGGCTGTGGCTAGCGCCCTCGGAGATCGCGTACCGGTCGTAGTCCCGGAGAATGGCCTCATCTCGTTGAATGCCCCGCTGACCAGGACGCGGGTCGGAAGCTCAAGCACGCGAACCACCCATCCGCACTTCATCGCCAGTGTAAGGCAGGTGCTTGGCGTTCTTGGGATCTCCAACGACATCGTGATGCCGTATCGACACATGACAAAGGGGGAGATGCTGGCAAAGGTCGGTGATCAGGAGGCTTTGGAGTCTGTGCTTGCACTGACGATGTCATGCTCTCATCCTGAAGTGGCGCGATGGGGCGGCGCCACACCTGGCACGCATTGCGGCTACTGTTTTCCATGTCTTATCCGTCGGGCCGCGGTGACCGCCGTGGGCCTAGAAGACGCCGACGCCGACTACACGTATGATGTTCGGGACCGTGCGCCAACGGGCAAGCGAGGAAGCGACCTCCGCGCAGTCAAGATGGCCCTGGCCAGAGATGAGCAGAGTGCGACGCCGAGGATATTTCGCGTATTGGAGGCTGGACCTCTACCATCCGAAGAGATCTCGGCATACGCCGGCGTATATACAAGAGGTATGTGTGAATTGAGCGCATTTCTCAATGGCGATAGATGATACATGCGCTATTTCGATGCTCACTGCCACATTGACCTATACGACGATCCGGTCGAGGAACTGGCGAAAGCTACGTCAGCCGATATCGGAATGCTTGCAGTGACCAATGCCCCATTCGTCTTCAAGGGATGTAGCAAACTGGGCGCCTTAAATCCGAGTGTTCTGGTTGCTGTTGGATTGCATCCAGAGCTTGTTGGCCGGTATGCGCACCAAGTAGATGACCTAGTGGGATATTTGGACGAGACCAGGTTCATTGGTGAGGTTGGATTGGACTACCATGTTACGGATCCAGATACGCACCGTGCGCAACGTGAAGTGCTTGAGAGGATTGTCGCCGCGTGCGATGGAAGGCATGACGTTGTCGCAACCGTCCATTCTCGTGGCGCCGAATCCGACGTCGTCTCAATAATCGGTACTCAATTCACCGGCACCACGATCCTCCATTGGTATTCCGGATCCTTGAAGTACTTGGATCTAGCGCAGCAACACGGGAGCTTCTTCTCCGTCAACCTCACGATGCTTGCGTCCAAGAACGGGAGAAGGCTGATTTCAGGGATGGATCCTTCCAGAGTCCTTACCGAGTCTGATGGGCCGTTTGCCATGGTCCAGGGAAGGCGCGCGCGCCCAGGAGACATGCCGTTGACAATTCAACGATTGGCCGAGTTCTGGGGAGAAGAGTCGGAAGCCGTGCGTGCGGTCGTCATGGAAAACTGGGCCTCGGCGGCCAACATGAAGAGCGCCGAGGGGAGGCACGCGATCGAGGTACCCGAGGCAGCCCCGGCGGTCGAGAGGTGGTTCAATCGTTGAGAGCCGACAATCGGCTCCGGACCGCAGCCGCACGATTCTGATGCGATAGTGCTGGCTTCCAAGGAGCACCTTTCGAGAAACGACAAGGAAGGAGCTCGTCGAGTTTTTCGCCTTCCGAACAACGCGCTAGAGTTCAGTATCACTAACCGCAAGGCGAATCGGCTGAATCTGACGGCATTCCAAGAGGATCTACCGGTGCGAAGTGAATAAGGGCTTCCAGGCTACAGAAGCTGGCTGCGATGTTCCGGTTGCGGGGGGGGCCGGAACCAGATTGTTGAGCGGTTTTCGGGGGAAGGAGCAGGATGAACTTCACGCAGTACGATCTGGGATACTTGGAGCGGGGCACCGTCGTCGAAGTGACCCTGTCGGGTAGCGCCGCGAACGTCCGGCTGCTCGACACTTCGAACTTCCAGAAATTTCGAGCAGCGAAACGCCATAGCTACTACGGCGGTCTCATCACGCGCTCTCCCGCGAGACTTGTCGTACCGCACGGTGGTACCTGGCACGCTACGGTTGACATGCAGGGACTCCGTGGCCAGACTCGGTCTTCCGTCCGCACCATTCCGCGAGCTGCGCTGTCTCCTCTTCCCGAGTATTCCCCTGCCTCGCTCGCCCCGCTTGTTCGCGCGTCGACTTCTGAAGCGCCGCCGCCTGGACCAAGTGAAGCTCCAACGGGGACGAGTTGCCACGATGTGTTCATCTCCCACGCCACCGAGGACAAGGACGAGATTGTCCGTCCGCTGGCGACCGCCTTGGCCGCGAAGGGTCTGCGGGTCTGGTACGACGAGTTCGAACTGCGAATTGGGGATAGTCTCCGCCGGAAGATCGACGGAGGCGTGGCGGGAAGTCGCTTCGGTATCGTTGTTCTTTCGCATTCCTTCTTCTCGAAGAACTGGCCACAGTACGAGTTGGATGGCCTGGTGACACGCGAGATGACCGGCGAACAAATAATCCTCCCCCTCTGGCATAGGATCACCAAGAGCGAGGTTATCTCCTACAGTCCCTCCCTGGCCGACAAAGTGGCTCGCAGCACTTCCGACTTCACAGTTGAGGAGATAGCAGCTGAAATCGCGGATGTCATTGGCACTCAACAATAGCGGCGATGCCACCCGTTGTGCAGCGAGCGAGGGCGCTTTGCACCACGGGCAAACCGCAATAGCCATGTCCTTCCATGTTGATCGAGGCGCGAGGTGAGCGACGGTCCAGCGAATGCTGCATTCCGGACGTTCCCATTTGACAGCCACTGGTGCCCGCGGTTCCAAGTCCCAACAGCTGCCTGCGCTTTCACCGATTTGATTGCACTCCACCCTCGCAGGCGACGCTCCTCGAGCCCCATCGCCATCAACAGATCGTGTGTGCACGGCGGTCGATTGCTCACCGGGGTCAGCGCGTCCCTGCGTCGAAACCACGGGCAGCATTGTATGATGGCGCCACTCAGCGCATCGCGCTGCTGTCTGGGCTGAGTTGAAGACCACGCGGGCGTGGCTTCTGAAGCGGCCAGCATCCCCTCCCAATCCTGGAGCCGCATGAGAAACGCATCGTCGCCAGCCGAGGTCGCCGCGAATGGGGCCACAGGCCCAGCACCCGCACCGAGAGGGCTGGCTCGCAGGAGCATTTCATCGACCCCTGCCGCATGATCGGTGTCCCCACTGTCCGAAGTGCCGGGGTATTTGGCTTGACCGAGGCGAAATCGACACGATCATCGAGTTCTCAGAGGGCGACTATGGGGAGCGCAGGTCAGATGATGATGAAGGGAGGCATCGGGAAGACTACGGCCGGTCGCACGGACGCATACGAGGCTCTCTCCCGGGCGACCTTCTTGGTGGCCTGGGCGGCATCTGAGGCCTGCTCCGCTCGCGCGCCGAGCCGCCATTATAGCGGCTTGGCCCGGGCCCAACATGCTGGCTATGATTGAGCGCTGGAAGAAGCGAGCGAAGTCTCTTCAGACGGAAACTCGAGCTGTCTATTTTGCCTCCCGGGATTCTCGAGTGCCATGGCATGTGCGGGTGCTCGCCATCGCCATCGTTGCCTACGCGCTCAGCCCCATCGACCTGATCCCCGACTTTATCCCCGTGCTGGGCTACGTCGATGATCTCGTTCTTCTGCCACTGGGGGTCTACCTGCTCCTTCGTCTCATCCCCAGCGCGGTGATGGAGGAATGCCGCGAGCGGGCCGCCCGTGAAGGCTGGTCTTTGGGAAGGAAAGGTAGAATCGCAGCCATCGTCATAGTCCTCATTTGGGTGGCGGTCGCGGCACTCATCACGGTCCTCGTCCTGAAGGCTCTCGGCGTCCTCTAGGTCAATAACTCGCCGTTGCAGCCAGGTATCTTCCGCGTGCTCCTTCACGAGCCCACGTCCTGTCAACTGAGCCTCCCTCGGCCGGCTGCTGGATCGTCTCCGTGAACCACGTCGCGGAGCGCAGTCCTCCATCTGTCTCTGCCCGGCGCACCCATTTGTCCAGCGTCTCGGCGGTCATGCCTAACTTCGTCGCCACCGGGCCGCTCGCCGCCCCCTGGGAGTCGTACTCTCCTTTGTGCTCAAGGACCATCCGCACGGCCCGCTCCCTGACTTCACGTGGATACCTCTTCTGTGTGTTTATGACTCCATCCTCTCAAAGGTTGGAGTCTCCGGCAAAGGCGGGGCGGTTCAAAGTCGCAGTGGTTGCCGCGGCCCGGTCGACGAGGCCGACCTTCTCCAACGTGTCCTCGTCGATGCGCGACTGCACGTTGATGACGAACGTCAGTCCCGCGAGGGCGTGATGCCGGGCGGCTGCCTCGGAGACGTCATCGAAGATGCCCGAGTGCGGGTTGTGCGTGAGGGCCGAGACCGTGGGCCAATCCGCGATGTGGATCTGCTCGCCTCTCATCGTCAGGGCGTTACGGGCGAGGTCCATCGTGTGCTCTCAGCAAATCAAGCCGCTCAGCCCCCCCCGAAGGGAGCGTCGAGCACGAAGACATCGTCGGTGTTGCCCTTCCCCCAGATAGTGCGCTCGGCGTCACCCAGGGCTTCGGTTGTAGGGCTGGGCACCTCGACGGCGTTATCGAACAGCTGGAAGAAGAGGGGCGCGCCCGTCGTGGGCGCGTGGGTCAGATCATAGTCACTGCTTTCGGAGGTGACAATTCGGAGGGTGGCGATAGGACCGGCCATAGTGCGTTGATGCGGACCTTGACGGCCTCCGGGTCGGTTTGCCCGCCTGTCACGAGACGAGCGAGGAGCGGTCCGAGCAGAAGGTCGATCATGACCTCGATGTCGACATCGGTTCGGACGCTTCCCACCGACTGTCCGCGCTCGAGGATCTCGCGCAATGGCCGCCTTCTGGGCTCGATGACGCACCGCCGGAACTCGTCGAAGAGCTCCGGCCGACGGTTCGCCTCGACCATGAACGTTCCCAGCAACGTCACACCGGAGCCAGCGACCAGACGGAGCCACACCGTCACAAGGAACTGGATGGCATCGGCGTGGGCGTCTCCCGTATTCGGCACCGCGAGTGGGCCGGTGAGTTCTCCTATCGCCGCCACCACCATGGCACTCTTGTTCTCGAACCGCCGGTAGATCGCGGTCTTCCCAACACCGGCCTTCTGGGCCACGCCCTCTATGGTGAGCGCCGAGTAACCTACCTCGCCAAGGAGTTCGAGGGCGGCGGACGTGATCGCCCGGTCGACTTCGGGGTCCCGTGGGCGTCCGGTTTGTGGATGCTCGGGTGCTCCTTCAGAGCGGGTCACGACTCGATGCATGTTGCCTGCTCCAGTGCCGCGATCCTCTCGCCCACTTCTTTGCGATGGACGGCAGGTAGGAACTTCGCCACGAGCACTGCTCCTATGGCGACGATGCCCGCCCCGACGAGAAGTGCAATACCCATGGCGTCGACGAAGGCGGTGCCGGCAGCATGTACGAGCGCGTCTCCTGTCGTTCCGGGCAACGAGGCGGCGATTTGGGTAGCCGCCCCTACGGAATCGCGGGCGGCGGAGGCTGCGGGCGCCGGCAGTCCGGAGACCGCGGATGCCATGCCGGCTGAGTAGGTCGAATTGATCGCCGATCCAAGCACCGCCACGCCGAGCGCACCCCCGACCATGCGGGCGACGTCGTTCATGGCCGAACCGACTCCGGCCTTAGCCAAGGGAACGGCGCCCATCACCGAATCCGTCGACGGCGCCATCACGTTTCCCATAAAGAAAGCGGCCAGCGCAAGCGCTCCACCGACGAACCAGAAACCGGTGGTGGTGCTCCACCACGTCATAGACACCAGAACCGTGGCTAGGAGCAACATTGCTCCCGACACGGCGCGGGTAGCGCCGAATCGGGCGACCACTTTGTGGCTGAATCCAGCTCCGAGAGCCATCCCGACCGCCATCGGAGCGGTACGGATGCCCGCTCCGAGTGCGGAGTACCCGAGCACGAACTGCAGATACTGCGTGTAGGCGAAGATCACCCCGAACAGCGCGAAGAATGAGAGGCTGATGGCCACAGCGCCCAGAGAAAACCGCGGGTTGCGGAAGAAGCTCAGCGGCAACATCGGGGTATCGTGCCGGCGCTCCCACAACAGGAAGACGACCCCCAATACGACGGAGCCGACGATGGCGAAGTCGACGAGTCCGTCCAGCCAGCCGCGCCCGGGGGCCTCGATGATCCCATAGACCAGAGCCGAGATGGAGGCCGTTGACAGCACGGCGCCAACCAGATCGAGAGATCTCTTGGCGGGGTCCTTGCTGTTGGGAACCAGGAAGAAACCCGCCACTACGGCGAGAATGACGATGGGAACGTTCACCAGGAAGACCGATCCCCACCAGAAGTTCTCAAGAAGTACTCCTCCGACCATCGGGCCGACGCCGATGCCGAGCCCTGCGATCGCAGCCCAGATCGCAATTGCGCGGCCGCGTTCCTCTCGAGGGAACACATCGGTGATAATCGAAAGCGTGGCGGGCATGATCAGGGCGCCACCAACACCCATGACGGCCCGGGCGGCGATGAGCTGGAATTCCGACGTGGAAAATGCTGCGACGGCGCTTGCGCCTCCGAACGCCAATAGACCAAGAGTGAGGGCGCGGGCACGACCGAAACGATCGCCCAGGGCACCCATCGTGAGAAGCATGCCGGCGAACACGAGCACGTAGGAGTCCACCATCCACTGCAGAGCCGACGCAGAGGCGTTGAACTCTCTTTGCAGAGACGGCAGGGCCACGTTGAGGATAGTGTTGTCAAGTCCGACGATGAGCAGACTCAGCCCCAGCACGGCCAGGGTCAGCCAACGACGTCGGTACTTTCGGTCGGAATCAGGCATCAGGACCTCCCTAGTAACGAAACGATACCGTAGCGTATCAGAGCTAAGAAGATACGGCAAGTGGTCTACGGCATCGCTCGCACCGCCACGGAGCGTCTTTGGCGTACGTGATCGTTCCGGCGGAGCCTGGCGGCGCGTACAGGCCGAGTGACGGCCCCCGGCCGACACCACGCATGCTAACCTCAATCTTTCATCAAGCTCGTAGGATCCACATCAGGGTA
>Ga0209587_1001417_pt1 | contig 11297 bp, 10 predicted proteins | sample NGEPerD_2_FD_184512 | JGI IMG/M metagenome (GOLD analysis project Ga0209587, IMG submission 184512) | Arctic peat soil microbial communities from the Barrow Environmental Observatory site, Barrow, Alaska, USA - NGEE PermafrostL1-D... | ecosystem: Environmental > Terrestrial > Soil > Wetlands >... | reverse complement strand
GGTCGCGGAGCAGTTCCTCAAGGAGAAAGGCTTCATCGAGTGAGACTCGGCCGGGCCTGAGGGAGCGGCCACAGTTCGCGACTGCAACGACCCCCGCCGGATCACGGGAGACCAGATCCGGCGGGGTCGCGCACGTTCTAGGTGTCACTGGTGGGGCCACGAGTTCCCGGGTGCAGGGTCCTCGACTCATCCAGTGAGGTCCACGGCGCGCACCGACTCGGCGTCCATCGCTGCCTTGATCTCTTCGAGCACCGAAGCCGGAATCGCCGAGTCGACCGAGAGCGCCACCAGCGCGTGGCCACCCTTAGTCTGCCGGGCCACCTGCATCCCGGCGATGTTTACGTTCGCATCACCCAGGATCCTCCCCACCGTGCCTACCATTCCGGGCCGGTCTGAGTAACGGAAGAAGGCCAGGTGCTCGGTGGGTTCGATGTCGACGTCGTAACCGTCGACCTCGACGAGGCGTTCCCGCTGGGCGATCCCGACCAGGGTGCCCGACACGGATACCTGCGTACCGTTCGCGAGCGTCCCCCGAAGCGTGATCAGGTTGCGGTGGTCCGGGCTCTCGCCATCGGTGACCAGTCGTACGGCGACGCCACGCTCGGCCGCGAGAAGAGGGGCGTTGACGTAGGAGACCTGCTCCTCCACCACCTCGCTGAACACGCCTTTGAGCGCGGCGAGCTCGAGCACCCTGACGTCGTACTGCGTGATCTCGCCGCGGACCTCGACGTCGAGCTGCTGGGCGATCTCGCCGGCGAGCGCGGTGAAGATGCGCCCGAGCTTCTCGGTCAGCGGGAGACCGGGACGGACGTCCTCGGCGATCACCCCACCCTGCACGTTCACCGCGTCCGGCACGAGCTCACCACCGAGCGCAAGCCGGACCGACTTCGCCACGGCGACTCCGGCCTTCTCCTGCGCCTCGTCGGTCGAGGCACCCAGGTGGGGAGTGGCCACCACGTTCTCGAACTCGAACAGTGGGCTGTCGATGCACGGCTCGGAGGCGAAAACGTCAAGCCCCGCGGCCGCGATGCGACCCTCCTTGATGGCCACGTGCAGCGCGTGCTCGTCCACGATGCCACCACGGGCGGCGTTGACCAGCACCAGGCTCGGCTTGACCTTGGCGAGCTGCTGCTCGCCGATCAGGCCGAGTGTCTCCGGTGTCTTGGGGAGGTGCACCGACATGAAGTCGGCCTCCTCGAGGAGCTCGTCGAGCGCGACCAGACGTACCCCCATCTGGGCGGCGCGACCGGCCTGCACGTAGGGGTCGTAGGCGATGACCTTCATCCCGAACGCGGACAGCCGCTGGGCCACCAGGACACCGATCCGGCCGAGGCCGACGATGCCGACGGTCTTCTCGTAGAGCTCGATGCCGGTGTACTTGCTGCGCTTCCACTCCCCCTTCTTCAGCGCGGCGTTGCCCGGGGCGATGTTCCGTGCGGCAGCGACCATCAGCCCCACCGCGAGCTCGGCCGCGGACACGATGTTCGAGGTGGGTGCGTTCACGACCATTACCCCGCTCTGGGTGGCGGACTTCACGTCGACATTGTCCAGACCCACACCCGCGCGCGCGATCACCTTCAGCCTCTTCCCGGCCGCCAACACCTCGGCGTCGACCTTGGTGGCGCTTCGGACCAGGATGGCGTCGGCGTCGGCGATCGCCGGCAGGAGCTCGGCGCGGTCGGCGCCGTTGCATCGGCGGATCTCGAAGTCGGGTCCAAGCGCCTCCACTGTGGCGGGGCTGAGCTCTTCGGCGATGAGTACGACGGGCTTGCTCACTGGGAAGGTCCTTCGTGAAAAGCGAGTGGTGATAGTGAGTCGGCTTGGTGGCCTCGGCCTCTCGCTGTTCGCGGAGGGCGGCCGTGCACGACGCTGTGCCCGAACCGAACCTTACCCGATGCGCGGCAGCCTCCCCTCGTGCGGGCGGGCGGGGCGACGTACCAATGAGGCACGAGAAATCTGCACCTCCCGCAGGACGTCATACGCACTGGCGGCTATCGCGACCGCAACGGATGACCTCCCGCAGGGTCGTGGGGGATTCGGGGCAACTTGGGTCAGCGGGTCGCGGTGCCCTCGGTGTAGTCCGCGTCGTGCGACTTCACCCAGGACATCAGCTTGCGCAAGTCGCGGCCGGTCGCCTCGATCGGGTGGTTCTCGCCCTTCGCCCGCAGCTCCTTGAACTCCGGTCCCCCCGCGTCCTGGTCGTCGATGAACCGCTGGGCGAACGCCCCGCTCTTGATGTCCCCGAGCACGTCCTGCATCCGCACCTTGACCGAGTCGTCGATGATCCGCGGACCGGACACATAGTCGCCGTACTCAGCAGTGTCAGAAACCGACCAGCGCTGCTTGGCGATGCCGCCTTCGTACATCAGGTCGACGATCAGCTTCAGCTCGTGCAGGCACTCGAAGTAGGCCACCTCGGGCTGGTACCCGGCCTCAGTCAGCACCTCGAAGCCCTTCTTCACCAGCTCGGACATCCCACCACAGAGCACCGCCTGCTCACCGAACAGGTCAGTCTCTGTCTCCTCAGTGAAGGTGGTTTTGATGGCGCCGGCGCGCAGGCCACCGATCCCCTTGGCGTAGGACAGCGCGAGGTCCCACGCCTCGCCCGTCGCGTCCTTCTCGACGGCGACAAGCACGGGGACACCACGGCCCTCGGCGTACTCACGTCGCACCAGGTGGCCCGGGCCCTTCGGTGCGACCATGGCCACGTCGACACCCTCGGGCGCAGTGATGTAGCCGAAGCGGATGTTGAAACCGTGCGCGAAGAACAGCGCGTCGCCCTCGACCAGGTTCGGCTCCACGGCCTCCGCGTACAGCTTCCGCTGCACGTGGTCGGGCGCGAGGATCATGATCAGGTCGGCCTCTTCGCAGGCCTCGAACGGGGTGCGGACGCGCAAACCCTCGGCCTCGGCCTTCGCGCGGCTATTGGATCCCTCGAGCAGGCCGACGCGCACATCCACGCCGGAGTCACGCAGCGACAGCGCGTGAGCGTGCCCCTGGCTGCCGTAGCCGAGCACCGCAACGTTGCGACTCGCGATCACGGACAGGTCGGCGTCATCGTCGTAGAACATCTCGGCCATGGTCAGGCTCTCCTTGTTGTCAGCATTGTCGGCACTGGGGCTTCTTCTCTTCTGGCGCGGTGGTGTGGACGGTTTGCCAGCGGTATGCCGTTGGTTAAGCGTCCATAACCCCGCGTTACAACGGGATTTTGGGGGTCACGGGGGGCACCGGGGTCACCCGCGCGGGGACCGGGACCGGGACCGGCCGCAGGGTGCGGTCGGTGATCGAGCGTCCGCCCCGGCCGATCGCCACCATTCCGGACTGCACGAGCTCGCGTACGCCGAAGGGTCCGAGGACCCGCAGGAACGCCTCCAGCTTCTCCGCGCCCCCCGTGACCTCGATGGTCACCGCGTCGGTGGCCACGTCCACCACCTTGGCGCGGAACAGCTGCACCGTCTCGAGCACCTGCCCGCGCGACTGCGCATCGGCCTTGACCTTGACCAGGAGCAGCTCGCGGGTGACCGACGCGGGAGCGTCGAGCTCAACGATCTTGATCACCTCGACCAGCTTGTTGAGCTGCTTGGTGACCTGCTCCAGCGGGGAGTCGGCGACATTGACCACGATCGTCATCCGGGACACCTCGGGATTCTCGGTCGGTCCGACGGCGAGCGAGTCGATGTTGTAGCCGCGACGGCTGAAGAGTCCGGCGATCCTGGCCAGGACACCGGGCTTGTTCTCCACCAGGACGGAGATCGTGTGTCTACTCATGCCTACTCATTGCCTACCTACTTCGCTTCAAAGGTCGTCGTCCTCGAACGCAGGGGCCATGTCCCGAGCGAACTTGATGTCGTCGTTGCTGGTGCCTGCGGCGACCATCGGCCACACCATCGCATCACGGTGCACCCGGAAGTCGACCACCACCGGGACGTCGTTGATGTCCATCGCCTTGTTGATCGTGGCGTCGACATCCTCCGGCCTCTCACACGCCAGGCCCACGCAGCCGTAGGCCTCCGCGAGCTTCACGAAGTCCGGGATCCGCACCTGTTCGCGGCGCTGGAGGTCCGTGTTCGAGTAGCGCTGGTTGTAGAACAGGGTCTGCCACTGACGGACCATGCCGAGCGACTCGTTGTTGATCACCGCGACCTTGATCGGAATCCCCTCGATCGCACACGTGGCCAGCTCCTGGTTGGTCATCTGGAAGCACCCGTCGCCGTCGACCGACCACACCGTCGTGTCCGGCCGGCCGACCTTCGCACCCATCGCAGCCGGCACCGAGAAGCCCATCGTGCCGAGCCCACCGGAGTTGATCCAGGTGTTGGGGTTCTCGTACGGGATGAACTGGGCGGCCCACATCTGGTGCTGTCCCACCCCGGCGACGTAGATCGAGTCGGGCCCGGAGATCTGGCCCAGCCGCTCGATGACGTACTGCGGCGCCAGAGACCCGTCCTCGGGCTGGTCGTAGCCCAGCGGGTACTTCTGCTTCACGCCGGCCAGGAACGCCACCCAGCCTTCGTAGTCGCCCTGGTGACCTAGGTCGGCCTCGGCCCGCAGAGCGACGATCAGGTCGGCGATCACCTCGCGGCAGTCACCCACGATCGGGACGTCGACGGGGCGGTTCTTGCCGATCTCCGCCGGGTCGATGTCGGCGTGGATCACCTTGGCCCCCGGTGCGAACGAGTCGAGGTTCCCGGTCACCCGGTCGTCGAACCGGGCGCCCAGACTGATCAGCAGGTCGCTGCGCTGAAGGCCGGCGACCGCCGACACGGTTCCGTGCATCCCGGGCATGCCGAGGTGCTGCGAGTGGCTGTCGGGGAACGCCCCGCGAGCCATCAGCGTGGTGACCACGGGGATCCCGGTCATCTCCGCGAGGACGCGCAGCTCCTTGGCGGCTCGCGCGCGGATCACACCCCCGCCGACGTACAGCACCGGCCGCCGCGCCTCCAGCATCAACCGGGCCGCCTCGCGCACCTGCTTGGCGTGCGGGCGGGTGACGGGCCGGTAGCCGGGGAGGCTGAGCTCGGTGGGCCACTCGAACGTGGTCTGCTTCTGCATCGCGTCCTTGGCCACGTCGACCAGGACCGGCCCCGGGCGGCCCGTCGAGGCGATGTAGAAGGCCTGCGCGATCGTGCGTGCGATATCGCCCGCGTCGGTCACCAGGAAGTTGTGCTTGGTGATCGGCATCGTGATGCCACGGATGTCCGCCTCCTGGAACGCGTCCGTGCCGATGGCTGCGCTAGGCACCTGACCGGTCACCGCGACGAGGGGAACCGAATCCATGTGCGCGTCGGCGATCGGTGTCACCAGATTCGTGGCACCCGGGCCGCTGGTGGCCATGCACACGCCCACCTTGCCGGTTGCCGCGGCGTACCCCTGAGCCGCATGCCCGGCGCCCTGCTCGTGACGGACGAGGATGTGGCGAAGCTTGACGGAGTCGAACAGCGGGTCGTACGCCGGGAGAATGGCACCGCCCGGAATGCCGAACACGTTCTCGGCTCCCGCGCACTCCAAGGCCCGGATCAGGCTTTGCGCGCCGGTGACCTGCTCGCTCATGGCTCCTCTTCCTCTGGCTCTTCCTCTGGCTCTTCCTCTGGCTCTTCCCAACAAAAAAAACCCCTCGGCCCGTTTTGGGGCGATCGAGGGGTGACGCGTGAGCTGCGGCCTCCAGCGTTAGCTTCCGCGTCGCGTGCGTACAAGAATGTCGAGGCGCATAGCCCAACCGTTCCCGCAAGCACACTCCTCGTCAAGCCGGTCGGATGAGCGTCCCATCATACGGGACGCGCATCCCACATCGTGACAGGCCGCGTCGGGTTACGCGTCAGCTCCCTGCTGCATAAGTCCGAGCTGCTCGACGAACGCCATCTGGTCGAAGTAGATGTCATGACTGGTGATGACCCCCCCTCGACGGTTGCCACATCGATCGACCGCAGGCGAACCGGCTTCCCGGTCGGGGGGAGGACCTCACCCGTCGCTAGAGCGAGCGGCCCCGTGTTCGTGCCGATCACGGTGCCCTCGTCGATGGCGAACTTGCCGTCCTCCATCGTGCGCGTCATCTCGTAGCTCAGGTCGGGGAACGCGTCTGACATCTGACGCATGTAGTCCACCAGGTCATCCCTGCCGTTGATCGTTCCCGCGTCCGGAGTCTGCGCGACCACGTCAGCGGCGTAGCACTCCGCTATGGCGGCCATGTCGTTGCTGAAGATCGCAGCCGTTGCGCGATCCATCACATCACGTGCTTCTCCCATGACTGACCTCCCGATTGGTTGGGATCCACTCGCTCACCGCGCCGGTCCCCTCGGACGTGGACTAGTCGGGGCATCCCATAACTTAGCGCTTTCGCGCGGAAAAGATCCAGGGATGTCACCCGCAGACGGCGCCGACCGAGGCCGAATGCACGAGCTTGCGGTACTTCGCGAGCACACCACGGCGATGCACCGCATCGTTCGGTGTCCATCCTTGCCTGCGTGCCTCTAGATCAGCCTCGTCGACGACCAGGTCGAGCGTCCGGTTCGCCACGTCCAGACGGATCACGTCGCCGTCGCGCACGAAGGCGATAGGCCCACCGTCGACCGCTTCGGGGGCTACGTGACCGACGCAGAGGCCGGTCGTACCTCCGGAGAACCGGCCGTCGGTCAGCAGCAGCACGTCCTTGCCAAGGCCGGCACCCTTGATCGCGCCAGTGATCGCGAGCATCTCGCGCATGCCCGGTCCCCCTTTGGGCCCCTCGTAGCGGATCACGACGACGTCCCCTGACACGATCTCTTGGGCCTCCAGCGCGTCCATCGCGGCACGTTCACCGTCGAACACGCGCGCAGTGCCCTCCGCGACCTCATCGTCGAAACCGGCGGACTTGACCACGGCGCCTTCGGGAGCCAGAGAACCCCGCAGGATGGTCAGGCCACCGCTGCGGTGGATCGGCGTGGACAGGCCCCGGACAACGGTGCCGTCCACATCTGGAGGAGCAAGGTCCGCCAGGTTCTCCGCCACCGTCCTGCCGGTCACAGTGCGGCAGTCGCCGTGCAGCAACCCAGCGTCCAGCAGCGCCTTCATCACCACTGGTATGCCGCCGACCTTGTCGAAGTCGTTCATCACGAACCGGCCGAACGGCTTGAGGTCGCCGAGGTGCGGAACGTTGTCCCCGATGCGGTTGAAGTCGTCGAGCGTGAGATCGACCTCCGCCTCGCTCGCGATCGCGAGCAGATGGAGTACGGCGTTGGTGGACCCGCCGAGCGCCATCACCACGGCGATCGCATTCTCGAAGGCCTCCTTGGTCATGATCTGCCGGGCGGTGATGCCACGGCGCAGCATCTCGATGACGGCCTCGCCGGACCTGTGCGCGAACCCGTCTCGACGCCGGTCGACCGAGGGCGGTGCAGCCGAGCCGGGCAGGGACATGCCCAGCGCCTCGGCCGCCGAGGCCATCGTGTTGGCGGTGTACATCCCGCCGCAGGCACCCTCGCCGGGGCAGACCGCTCTTTCGATCCGGTCGACCTCCTCACGGGTGATCCTTCCGACCAGACATGCCCCGACCGCCTCGAACGCGTCGATAATCGTGATGTCGTTGCCGTCCACCTGGCCAGGCAGGCTCGAGCCGGCGTAGAGGAACACCGACGCGAGGTCGAGCCGAGCGGCGGCCATCAACATTCCGGGAAGGGACTTGTCACAGCCGGCCAGGAGCACCGAACCGTCGAGGCGTTCGGCCATCATCACCGTCTCGACGCTGTCGGCGATGACCTCACGCGACACCAGTGAGAAGTGCATGCCCTCGTGGCCCATGGAGATCCCGTCGGACACGGAGATCGTGCCGAACTCGAGAGGATATCCGCCGCCCGCGTGTACGCCGTTCTTCGCGGCCTTGGCCAGCCGGTCCAGGGACAGGTTGCACGGGGTGATCTCGTTCCAGGAGGAGGCGACACCGATCTGGGGTTTCGTGAAGTCGTCGTCGCCCATCCCGACCGCGCGGAGCATGCCCCGCGCGGCCGCCTTCTCGAGGCCGTCGGTGACGTCGCGGCTACGGGGCTTGAGGTCGACGTCGTGGTGCCCTTGCGGGCGGTCGTTCGTCATGCCGGGAGCCTACGCCGCCCGAGGGCGCGCTAGACCATGGCCGCCCGGACCACCATCACGTCGGGCAGCTCGCTCACGAGCTCACGCCAGGTCTCGCCTGCATCGAAGGATCCCCAGACGCTCCCGTTGCGTGCCCCGAAGTAGAGGCCGGCGTTCTCGTGGTCGTCCATGGTCAGGGCGTCCCGCATCACGCCCACGAAGAACGCGTCCGGCAGGCCACCCTCGTCGGCGGAGCCCAGCGCCTCCCAGGTTTCTCCGGCGTCCCGGGAGCGCCACACCCGTGCGTGAGCATCAGGAGGGAACCGGCCCTCCGCGCCGAAGAGCGGGAACACGTGGACGGTGTCGGGGTGACGGGGGTGCACCACGATCGGGAAGCCGAAGTCGGAGGGCAGCCCGTCCGCGATGGACTCCCAGGTCTGGCCCTCGTCGTCGGAACGGTAGACACCGCCGTGGTTCTGGGCGAAGAGGCGTTCGGGACGTGCGGCGTGTCGCGCGACCTTGTGCACGCACTGTCCGAACTCCGGGTAGCGCTGGTCCTCCGGGAGGAAGTCCGCGCGGATCCCCTTGTTGCGCGGTGCCCATGACGCGCCGCCGTCCGAGGTCTGGTAGACGCCGCCCGTCGAGATGGCCACAGTCAGTGAATCCGGGTCGGTCGGATGCGGCAACAGCGTGTGGAAGGCCTGGCCGCCGTACCCCGCCGCCCATTCGGTCCGGTGCGGGTGGTCCCAGAGCGCGCGCTCGAGTTTGAACGTCTCGCCGCGGTCGTCGGAGCGGAACACCGCACCGGGCTCGGTGCCGGCCCAGACCACGTCCTCGCCGAGTCCGGGCTGGAGCTGCCAGACCCGCTCGACCGAGGCGTCGGTGTCGTCGGGGAAGCGCACCCCTCCCTCGGGGGACGACTGCCAGCTGGCGCCGAGGTCGTCGGACCGGCCGACCTGTGGTCCGATCCAGCTCGAGGCGGCGCCGACGAGCAGCCTGGGTGTGTCGCGACGGGTGTCGACCATGCAGGAGTAGACCTCCTCCATGTTGAAGTGCGGACCGTCCCAGGTCCACTGCTCGCGGGACTCGTCGGATGTGCCGATCCAGAGTCCCTTGCGAGTGCCGACCAACAGCTTCGCCTGCTTGCCTGTTGCCATATCGTCTCTGCCTCCGTCCTGCGAACAGCGTCCCCGCCCGCACCAGTGCAGACTCTAGGGCTCCTCAGAACTCATCGCAGCACCCTTCCGCGCCGAAAAGTGCGTCAATATGCGCCGGTGACGACATGTTCGAGCGGCGCACCAGCGGCATAGCGTTCGAGCTGCGCCCCGAGCGCTGCGTAGACGCGCGGCCACATCGCACTCGACGCCCCACCCACGTGCGGAGAGAGCAGCAGGTTCGGAGCGCTCCACAGCGGGTCGTGCGTCGGTAGCGGCTCGGGGTCGGTCACGTCGAGGGCTGCGTGGATCCGCCCCTTCTCCAGCTCGCTCACCAAGGCGGCGGTGTCGACGACAGGCCCACGAGCCATGTTCACCAGGAGGGCTCCCTGTTTCATCCTCGACAGGAATGCCGCATCGGCCAGCCCCCGCGTCTCGTCGGTGATCGGCACGATCAGGATCACGACGTCGGCGCGGGGAAGCAGCGAGGGCAGGTCCGCGAAGGCGGACACCCCCTCGCGCGCGGTGCGGGCCACCCTGATCACCTCGACCTCGAACCCCTCGAGCCGGCGTTCGATCGCCGAGCCCACCGACCCGTAGCCGACGATGAGCACCGTGCGGTCGGCCAGCGAAGTGGTCCAACGCGGGCTCCATTCCGCCCGGTCCTGCGCCCGGACGAAGTCGGGGAGAGCGCGGAGCGAGGCGAGGATCAGCGCGAGGGTCAGTTCCGCGGTCGAGGCGTCGTGGACTCCGGCTCCCCTGCACAACGTCACCTCCGGTCGCACGAAGGAGCGCAGGTGGTCGACCCCGGCGCTCATCGACTGCACGACCCGCAGCGAGGGCATCTGCTCGAGGACACTGCCGACACGCGCCGAGAACCCGAACGGCGGGACGTAGAACTCGACGTCGCGGATCTCCGGGGGCGGGGCTACGCCCTCCTCCGGGAGGAACACCTCGTAGCGCAGAGACTCCGGTCGGCTCCCCAGCAGATCGGGTGCGAACGGCAGCCAGACCAACGGCTTCGACTCAGTCACCCAGTGACCCTATCTGTGACGCTGTCCCCGAAGCCACGCCCGTCGAGCAACAGTTCACCGCAATGTCACATCGTGTTGACACCCAAGAATCGCACCGGCCCTAACGTCGTACTTCATGAGACAGACCCCACCGTGGAGGACGCGATGAAGTTCCCTGTGCCCTGGTCACCGGTGCGACACCTGAGCGAACAACTGGGCGAACTCCCTGCGCGCAGCCATGTGGCGGCGCGTCGCAACGCCCTCGTCGCATCGTCGGCGATGGCACAGCGCCGTCGCGAACGGATCGAGGTGGATCGGTTCATGAAGGACTACCTCGCGCGCAGAGCGAACACCTGACCCGACCCCCCACCCGAACTTCGGGTGACTTCCGGCACGAAGATGTCATCGGCGGCTGAGTTTCCGGCACACTTTCGCCATGGCATCCTTCCCCGTCCGCGCACGCCAGGCCGGGCCGCCCGGTCCCGGCGACGACGACCTCTCGTTGCGCTTCTACCCGGTCACCAGCGCCGACGGAACCCGCATCGAAGCCTGGACGAACGATGTCGAGGGGCCAACGGTACTTCTCTGCAACGGTCTGGGCACCAGCCCCTACGCATGGCCGGCGCTGCTCCGCGCGGACTGCGGCGTCAACGTCATCTCCTGGAACCACCGCGGCGTGGGTGGCTCCGAACGTCCCGCTGACGTGGAACGAGTCGGCGTCGATGCGTTCGTCGAGGACGCCGTCGCGGTGCTCGATCACGCCGGCGTCGACTCGTGCGTGGTGGCGGGCTGGTCTATCGGGGTGAACACCGCGTTCGAGCTGGCTGTCGTGCATCCCGCACGGGTCAGCGGACTCTTCGCCGTCGCCGGTGTCCCGGGGGGTACGTTCTCCTCGATGGGGGCGCCGCTAATGATTCCTCGCCTCGCACGTAAGGACACGTAGCGAAATAACTTAGTTTCCGTTCTCGTCGTGCATATGGTCTGTGCTATGAGCCCCGTGATGGAGTCCCTTGCCCACCGGTACGACGCGATCAGGCCGCACCTGACCGAGCGGCAACGCCGGGTCTGGCTTGGCGCCGAGGCCCGTGAG
>Ga0209587_1001415_pt1 | contig 11303 bp, 11 predicted proteins | sample NGEPerD_2_FD_184512 | JGI IMG/M metagenome (GOLD analysis project Ga0209587, IMG submission 184512) | Arctic peat soil microbial communities from the Barrow Environmental Observatory site, Barrow, Alaska, USA - NGEE PermafrostL1-D... | ecosystem: Environmental > Terrestrial > Soil > Wetlands >... | reverse complement strand
CGCGAAGAAAAGCGACGCCGACTTGAACCCGCCATCTCATTCGCCCGGCGCAACTCCCGGTTCTCACGCTCGAGTTCCTTGAGACGCTGACGCTCCTCGGTCGTGAGTCCTGGCCGGCGACCCTCATCGATCTCCGCGCGGCGTACCCAATGCCGAACCGTCTCCGGCGTCGGACCAAGCTTCTCCGCGATCGAACAGATCGCCGCCCACTGCGACCCCGCATGTTCTTGCGCCTCGAACACCAACCGCACCGCGCGCTCACGCAGCTCGGACGGATACCTCCCCCGACGCCGGGGCTTCACATCTGCCATGACTCCATCCTCTCAAGAGACAGAGCCTGCAACTTTCCCGGGGCGGTTCACGGTGTTCACGCCTTCGAGCGAGAGCGCTGAACGGATCGTCTTCTACGTTGTCTCGCTGAGGCAAGCGAGTTCAGTCTGGTTCCACTTCTTCCGTCGGAAGAGCGGGGGCACATTCCGACTTTCGCGATGTCGTCGCATTGCTGCGCTGTTCACTCACGAGTTGTTCGATCGGCTCGAGTCCGAACCGATGATCTTCGACAGCACCTTTGACGCCATCGTCTCAAGGCCTCACGTCGTGATGACGAATCAACGCAACTTTGAGAGCGCGCTCGACTTCCTCGAGCTAGCAAGACGTGACGCTGATGCGACGTTGCGCACGATCACCGCGGCTGTACCCATCAAGAATCGCGATGCCTTCCTCGCCGCCGCGTCCTCGGACATCAACATGCTCTCGAAGGTACGGAGCATCGCTGAGAAGATTGAACGGAACCCCAACTACGCAACAGCAATGACGTTGGAGCGGCTCAAGAAGTTTTCGAAAGATCACGCCGGCGTCCATCTGGATCTTGAGGGGTCACCCGGCAACGAGGAGCTGGTGTTTCACTCGGACGTACAGCGGAGATGGAGGATCCTGAAGCTCCTGGACGACGACTACCTCCACTCGGATCTGACGAGTGTCGACTATGAAGTCAACAGCAAGGACATGCTTGCACCCTAATCATGTGGCGCCGCTCTGCAGCCGACCAACCGGGCCGCGGCCCGAGCGGGGTTGGATCAGATCGCGACGCCGGCCTGGCCACGTTCTGCGAACAGGAACCGCGTCCGACGCGCGAGGCTATGCAACCGATGAAGGAGCCAGAGCCTCAAGGTTCCCACGACGGTCCGGCGGGCGGAGATGGTCTGATCTTCGTCGCGCATCCGAACGCGGCGCTCGAGGACCTGCAGGCGCTCGTGGCAGAAGTGGCCGCTCCCGCCGTCGGTGAGACTGTCGGCCTCTTCCCGTCCACACCATACGAAGGCGACTGCCGGATCTGTGGTCAATGGGCCTCGCTCACAGAGGAGCACCTGCCGCCTCGCGGCGCGTTCAACAAGGGCCGCGGCCGCACGCCCGAGCTGATGGACATGCTCGGGAGCGACACGGTCGACTTTCCGGGTTCCGGGCCCACAGAGCAGGGTGGAATCTGTGGCTACACGTTGTGTCTCGACTGCAACAACTTCAGTGGTACGCGATGGGGGCGCGAGTACCAGGAGTGGGCACGGCGCGCAGCACAGGCACTCACGACCGTGCCCGGAGGCATTGCAGCTGTGGACAGTCAGGCGGTGTACCCGGGGTGGGAGCCACTGATCTTCAAGGGCGTCTTCCCGGGCCGCTTCGTGCGCCAGGTGCTGGCCATGATGCTCACGATCAGCGGCAGCGCGGAGCTCGGTGAGCGGTATGGCGCGCTGCGGCGTCTTGTACTCGGCGGAGATCCAGAGCCGCTTCCCGATCCTCTTCGTCTCTACGTCTCGGTCTTCGCAGGCCCGCTCGCGCGAATCGCGGGCGGACCGAACGGCCAGCTTTGGGCGAACCTGGAGAGCCGCGTCGCGCGTCGGCTGCTCGCAGTCGATTTCCCGCCGCTCGCTAGCGTGCTGCTGCTCGATGGCCCCGAAGCACCCGAGCTTGGTGTTGACATCTCCACCTTCGCGGAGACGGCGCCCGACCGTCGCATGGATGTCACCTTCGAGGTCATGCCACTCGGGTTTGGTTACAAGCCTTGGCCAACGGACTACCGCACGCGTGGGCGGATTATCGCGGATGCCATAGACAGCGAGACGTGACAGGATCCGAGCCCCGCGGCGCCGTTCGAGGCGCATCTCGCGCGAATGTCGGCCGATTCCGCTAACTCTGCGCAGCGTCGATGGTCGCCCCCAGGTGCTCCGCAGCGTCGCCATCGGCGGCTTCGAGGAAGTGGGCGTAGACCCCAAGCGTGGTTGCGGCATTCGCGTGACCGAGACGGCCGCTCACCGTTCTCACGTCTTTCCCACCGGAGAGGAGGATCGTGGCGGCGAAGTGCCGGAGATCATGGAGGCGGACGCCGGTGAGGCCGAGGTCATCGCGTAGCCGGCAGAACGCGAGCGTCACGTAGTCGGGGCGCCAAGGCGTCTTTCCGGCGGGGTCATGCGAGAAGACGAAGTCATCGGTGTGCACCATCCTCCGGAGTTCGGTGCCATAACCCTCGCGCTCGGCTCGGTGCTGTCGGAGCCGGTCGACGGTCCCAGCGTCGAGTCGCAGTCGGCGCGCCGCGTGGGTCTTCGTGTCCTTCTCGACGAGCTCACCCTTGCCGTCGACGACGATCGAGCGCTCCACGAGGAGCACCCCGTTGTCGAGGTCGACGTGCTTCCATCGCAGCGCGCAGAGCTCCCCGCGGCGCGCGCCCGATGTCGCGGCGAGGCGGAGGAAGCATCCGAGCGGGGGAGTGGTCTCGTCGGCCGTCGCGATGAGTCGCGCCACCTCGGTGGGGTCCGGCGGTGTGACCTCATGGCGCGGCTCGCGGGGTGGTGACGCGTTCGCCGCCGGGTTGATCGAGAGGTGTCCCCACTTGACGGCTTGGGCGAGCGCGCGCCGGAGTACCGCGTGCACGCGCTTCACCGATGCGGGTGACAACGGCTTGCCGCCAACACCGCCGCGCTTGCGCAGCTGGCCGTAGAAGAGGTCGATGTCGGCGGTGGTGAGGCGACGCAGAGGCGTGCGCCCGAATCGCGGAGTGAGCTGGTGGTCGATGATCCGCCGATAGCTCGCCACGACGGTTGGTGACCAGTCGGCTTCGTTGTGGCTGTACCACTGCTCGAGCAGCTCGCCGACCGTCCCGCTCTTCCTGGTCGGGTGCGCGCCCTCGCTCACCTCGGTAACGAGCCGGGCGAGCGCGGACTGAGCCTCGCGCTTCGTGCCGTGCACAGTGCGCTGCACGTAGGTCTTCCGGCCGGTCAGCGCGTCCCGGCCGGCGTGGACGCGAAGTTCCCAAGAACGTTGTCCGCGCTGTCGAAGCGATCCCTGCATCTCGTCAGGATGTCACAGATTGGATGGGCAAGTGGATGGGCAATCACCCAGTCCGGGAGGTCCGTGGACTCTGTCCTGGTCTATAAATGCTGGTCAGAGCGGTGCCCTCGCCAGGATTCGAACCTGGGACACACGGTTTAGGAAACCGATGCTCTATCCCCTGAGCTACGAGGGCGGGGGTTGGAGAAAAGGTGGCACAAAACTCGGCGGTATGTGGTCATCGGGGCTGTCTGGTGCGGGAGACCGGGCGTGATCCGGGCTGTCACGCCCTCGGGGCGACAGTTTCGCGTGTGTGGGCGCGCCGAAGTCGCCGGGTTCGGGAGCGGTGGTGGTTCAGGCGGCGAGGGCGCCGCGAGTGATCGGGTGTCGCCGGCGGTGGCGGTGGAGGGCGAGGCCGTTGACCATGAGTGCGTAGCCCAAGAGGTTCAACAGCTGGCGTTGGTGGCCGACGCTGTGGGCCCGGCGGAGCCAGAGGGTGTCGTCGAGGTTGCGGTTGATGGACTCGGCGTCGTTGCGCCTTGGGTAGAGCCGGGCGAAGTCCGGGTCGGTCGGTGGGATGACGCGGATGTTCTCGGTCCGGTTGAGCTTGCGGGCCGCGTCCTGGGGTGTGCCGTGGAGCCGGACGGTGATGATCCCTCCGCCGAGGTGGTGGGGGAGTCGGTAGTCGTTGTACCAGCGGTACCGGCCGGTCTTGTCGGCATTGCGGTGGGTCCGGACCCGGGTGAGCTCGGTGTAGTGGAGGTCGCCGCGTTCGGTGAGCTCACCGATGCCGATCGCGCCGCCGCGCGCGTACAGCTCGATCTGGCGGGTGGTGCCGTCGGGTTGGGTGATGGTCTTGGTCTCGATCCGGGTGCTCTTCTCGACCGGCTGGTCGTTGGTGTCGCGGCGCGGCTTCTTGGCGCCGGCCTTGGCGGCGGTGACCCGGTTCACCGGGACGAGACCCAGGTCGCGCAGCAACCGCTGGTGGTGGACGCCGCGTAGCGCGGTGTCGTAGATGACTCCTTGCGCGCCGGGGACGAGTGGTGTAACTCGTTCGAAGCAGTCCATCGCGGTGGCGGCTTCGCCGCCGTGGTTGGGGACCCAGGCGACGTCGAGGATGACCCGGCCGTGGATGTCGGTGTTGCGGGCGGCGACGAGCACGAACTTTGTGCCCCACGCGGTCTCCCCGTCGCCCTGGAAGTGCAGCGCGGCATCGGGTTCGCAGCGTTTGGGGAGGATCTCGCCGGTGGCCTTGTCGACCCGGTTGTCGCCCGGCTGTGCCTTGTAGAGCGGGGTGACGACCTTGCCGTCGGCGTGGAGCATCCGACTGAGATCGGGATGGGTCCACGATCCCGGTCCGTCCGGGTCGAGGAGGCCGACGTCGCGTGCTTGGCCGGCGGCGAGCTCCCGGTGACGCGCGGTGAGGGTTTCGAGGATGTCGGAGCGGGCGAGGTAGGTGGTGCGTCCGTAGAGGTAATGATGGCGTCGCATCGGCCCTTCGGGCAGCCACTGCGACGGGTCCTTGGGGAACCGTTCGCGCACGAGACGCCTAACGAACTCCCAGACGAGCGGATGGGCGAGTTCGGCTTCGACCTGACGGGCGCTGCCATACACCGATAGCAGTGCTTCGTAGACGATCCACATGAACACCGGATACTGACGCCGCCGCCCACCACGGGACCGGTCCGGCTCGGGAACGAGTGCGGCGAGCTCGTAGACCGCCGGGTTCCGAAGGATCGCCTCGACTCGCTCGAGGACCGACACACCGCGCGTTTCGTTCACGCCGTGTCCTCGGTTGCGCGCCAGTCGAGGCCGATGAGGCGTGCCGCGGTGTCGAGACTGCGACAGCCGAGCGCGCGAGCCGCGGCCTCGATCCGGCCCGTGTCGGCGAGCACCTGTGCCCCTGCCCACGCGGCGACCGACACGGGACGAACGTCAGGCTCCGAGCCAAGACCGGCGCGCCGCAGCGTCTCGGCGATCGCCTGACACGACGACGCCTGCCGGCTCTCCGCCGACCCGTCCCCGCCGTAGACCAACAAGATGGGCGGCTCAACAGCGCGGTCGAACTCACGAGCCCGACGCTCGAGCTGCGCCTGGCCCCACTCACTGAGCCGTCCCCAGCGGGCCTCGGTCCGTGGCGAGCCGTGGATCCAAACGCGGCCTCGGTCGAGATCCAAGTCGGCGGCTCGAAGGTGGGGAAGCTCGGCGGTGCGCGCCGTCGCCTCCGCCATCGCCCACGCGGCCGCGAGGCGAGTGCTGGTCAACGAGTGCAGCGCCGCCGTTCGACACAGGGCCACCTCCTCGTCGGTGAGCGGCCGCACAACGCTCAACGAACGCGGCGGCAGATACACATCCAAGGTCGGATCTCCCGCAGCCAGCCCGAGCCCGCGGGCAATCCGGAACAGGAGACGGACCGAAGAACGACGCAGATGCTGCGTCGCGCCCCCCGGCGCGACACCGTCGGCACTGGGCGCGCCCACGAAGGCCCGCACGTGCTCCGGGGTGACTCCGTCGAGATCCGAGACACACCGGTCGGCCGTCGCGATGAATCGTGCGAACCGTTCGAGGAGCTCGACCATCCGCCGGTGACTTTGAGCCGACAGGGCGCGACTACAAGCCAGCTCAGCCACAACGCGATTGATGTGCCCCGGGTTTCGTTGGGTCAGCTTGCTGGACTGCATGCTGTGGGGTGGGTGTTCGGGTAGATCTTCTCGTATTCGATCGGGGTGAGCATCCCGAGTGCGCTGTGGCGTCGTTGACGGTTGTGGAAGATCTCGAGGTATTCGAAGATCGCGTTCGCGAGCTCGATCCGTGTCTTCCAGCGCTGGCGGTTCAGCAGTTCGGTCTGCATGCGACCCCAGAACGATTCGATGACGGCATTGTCGTAGCAGTCCCCGACGGATCCCATCGATGGGATGAGCCCGGTCTCTCTGGCCCGCTGGGTGAACGCCCAGGATGTGTATTGGGTGCCGTGGTCCGAGTGGATCACGGTGCCAGGTGATGGTGCTCGGTTCTGGACGGCCATGCCGAGCGCGTTGGTGACGAGCCCGGCGGTCTGGCTGGCGTCGATCGACCAGCCCACCACGCGTCGCGAGTACACGTCGAGGACCACCGCGCAATAGACCTTGCCCTCGCGGGTGGGATGTTCGGTGATATCGGTGACCCAGAGCCGGTCCGGTTCATGACGGCCGAACTGTCGGTCGACCAGATCGCTGGCGGTTGGGGTCTGATGCGTCGGACGACGCCGATGAGTCCCCGGAAGACCTTTGAGGCCGGCGCGTTGCATCAACATCTCGACCGCGTTATGACCGACCGAGATCTTGTAACCGAGAGTCAGCTCCGCATGCACGCGACGCGCCCCGTAGGTCCCACGCGAGTCCGCGTGGATCCGACCGATCACGTCCGTCAGCCACGCGTGGCGAAGTGTCCGCGCTGACGGCGCTCGTTTGCGCCACGCGAAGTATCCGGACTCGGTCACGTCCAGGACCCGGCACGCGACCTGGATCGGGCGGCCTTCGCTCGCGATCATCGCGATGGCCGCCCACCGCCTTTTGGGCTCACCACCTCCTTCAACAGCTCGTTCGCACGCTTGGTCACCGCGAGCTCGGTCTCGAGATCCACGATCCGCTTCCGAGCTGCGATGAGCTCCGCGTGATCGCTGCTCGACACGCCCGGTCGTTGCCCGGTGTCGATCAGCTCCTGGTTCCGCCACGCGTAGATCGTCTGCTCCGTGACCCCGAGCTCACCTGCGATCTGCGCGACCTTGCGGCCGGCCTTCAACAGATCGAGCACCTTGCGACGGAACTCCGGTGGGTATCTCCTCGGCATGCCGGCCTCTCCTCAGGCTTGATCAGCATGACAAGTCAAACAACCCGACTCCACCGAACCCGGGGCACATCAGAGCCTGCAACTTTCCCGGGGCGGTTCATTGGGAGACGATCCGCCCGGTCTTTGCGCGACCTGGTCGACGAGTTCGAACCGAGCGACGACGCAAGCTGGCGCGAGGCCCCAACCAAAATTTCGGCAGCAGCATCGGCTCGAGCACGGTGTTCCAACGCGTTCGGGATGATCCGGCCGTGTCCGAGGAGGCTTGAGTAGCACCAAGCAACACTGCCCCATCAGGGCCGTCGGGACGTGGCCCCCGTCTTTACTCGCAGGACTCGGCCTGCCAGCCTGACGAAATGACCTGGACGGATCGACTGCCCGTTGTCTTTCAGCGGCTGGCCGGCGTTGGAGCCGACGCAGAAGACCCCGACGATGTGCGTCTTGACAAGGGGATCGTCGCGCTCGTCGCGAGCCTGATTGCGGCAATGTCGTTCGCGTGGATCGCGATCTACCTGGCGATCGGACTTCCGTGGTCGGCCGCGATCCCCTTCGTGTACCAGCTCAGTGTTGTCGCGAGCTTGGTGAGCTTCGCGCGCACGAAACGCGTCCGTACGATCCGGACGATCTTGCTCGTTCTGATGCTGGTGCTCCCGTTCGCGCTTCAATGGAGTCTCGGCGGGTTCGCAAACGGTTCCGCGGTCGCTGCGTGGGCCGGCATTGCTCCTATCCTTGCCTACCTCTTCGGCGCGCGGAACCGTGCATCGATCGCCGCGTTCGTGGTGCTCCTCGCAGTCTCGGGAATGTTCGAGATCACACTCGCTGGGTCCGCGCCGCATATTGATGCGGAAGTCCGTGCGGCCTTGTTCGTCATGAATCTTGCCGGTCCGTCGATCGCGGCGTTCCTCGCGCTGCTCTACTTCACGACCGAGCGCGACCGGACCCGTACTGCACTCGTACGAGAACACTGGCTCCTCGAGGCGGAGCAAGAGCGTTCCGAACGGTTGCTCCTGAACATTTTGCCGGCTGCGATCGCGGATCAGCTCCGTGCCGGGGTCACGACGATTGCCGAGAGTCAGCCCGATGTGACCGTAATGTTCGCCGACATCGTCGGATTTACGCCGCTCGGTCAGGAACTCGAGGCACCCGCACTCGTTGACCTGCTCAACGAGGTGTTCATCGTCTTCGACGACCTTGCGGAGGCCGCGGGCCTCGAGAAGATCAAGACCATCGGCGACGCCTACATGGTGGTTGGGGGGCTCCCGACACGACGCGCCGATCACCTCGAAGTCGTGCTCGGACTCGCACTCGCGATGCAGAACGCGATCACATTCGTCAAGACGCCACACGGAGAGGCCTTGCAGCTGCGCATCGGCATCGATACCGGCCCAGTCGTCGCCGGCGTGATCGGCCGCCGCAAGTTCAGCTACGACGTATGGGGCGACACGGTCAATACGGCGAGTCGCATGGAGTCGCACGGTGTGCCCGGACGCATCCAGGTCACTGAGCGCGTGGCGCACGCCGCGTGGGAGCAGTTCGACTTCGAGTCACGGAAGTCTGTCGAGATCAAGGGCAAGGGCGCGATGACGACGTTTCTTCTCGTCAGTGAGCGGTACTCCGACACGCAGCGTGGTGACACACCGTGATCTGCCGAGCACTGTTGCATTGGCGCACGGGCGCGTCGGCGGTGAGGGTGGTGGGATGAGGCCTCGCCGTTCCCGTCCAGTCCCTGCCGTTCCAAACTCATCTTTAGGGGCTTCCGGTTCCCGCCGGAGATCATCGTCCTCGCCGTGCGCTGGTATTTGCGGTATGGGCTCTCCTATCGCGACGTGGAGGAGCTGCTGGGTGAGCGTGGGATCGAGGTCGATCACGTCACGATCTACCGGTGGGTGCAACGCTTCACCCCACTCCTCGCGGACGCGGCGGGGCCGTGCCGCCATGCGGTCGGTGACTGCTGGTATGTGGACGAGACGGCGCTGTTGCGTTGATTCGGATGGGGACGCGGTGAACCGATTCCTGTCCCGTTTCGGGGTCAGATCGTGCGGGCGAGTTCGGTAAACGCGTGCTCGATGCGCCGGTGGCGGCGCGCGTCGACGCCGAGTTCGTAGTGCCCGCGGCGGATGTTCTGCATCAGCGCATGACCGCGCATGATCACGCTCGCCGAGTGGTCGCGTTTGAGTCCGCGCATCGGTCGGAGTCGGGCTTTGAGTCGGCCGTGGTCGCATTCGACGCGGTTGTTCGCATACTGCTCCGTATTGTGAAACGCGGCGGGCATGAGCCCTTCGATAGCGGCCCGCAACGCCGGTGCCCGGTCGGTGACGACCTCGACTGGTTCGCCATGGGCGCGGAGTGCCGTGGCGAAGAACCGTCGTGCGGCGCGGAGATCGCGGCGGGACGATACGAGCACGTCGATGATCTGGCCGTACTGATCAACGGCCCGGTAAACGTAGCGCCACTTGCCGGCGACCTTCACGTAGGTCTCGTCGACGAACCAGCGGTCGCCGACCGTGTGCCGGCAGGGTCCGGCTGCGGCGGCGAGGAGTGGTGTGAAGTGTTGGACCCACCGGTAGATGGTGACGTGGTCGACCTCGATGCCGCGTTCACCCAGCAGCTCCTCCACGTCGCGATAGGAGAGCCCGTATCGCAGGTACCACCGCACGGCGAGGACGATGATCTCGGGCGTGAACCGGAACCCCTTGAATGCCGAGCTCGGGACTACGGGTACCGGACGGGAACGACGAGACCTCATCGAGGAACCCTCACCCCAGACCGCGACCCTCGGCCAATGCAACAGTCCCACGGGGATCGGGTGGGAACGGCGAACTGTCATCCCCCACGTCCACCGGAGGCGGATCCCCTCCGCCAATGCAACAGTGCCCCTTTCAGAACACGCTCACTTCTCGTCCCTTCGTGCCGATAGTTCTCGGATGAGCGACGCACGTGCGAAGCAGATCGAAAGAGACCGCTACTACATGGGTCTCGCGAACGCCGTCGAGACCGGAGCGGATTGCTTCGGGACGAAGGTGGGCGCAGTCGTTGTACTTAAGAACCGTGTGGTTTCCACCGGCTACAACGGCACTCCAGCCGGCTTCCCAAACTGCACGGACAACGGTTGCGTTCGGTGCCATGACCGCTGGCTAGAGAAGCAGAATCGCCAGCGCGAAATGTCAGATGTTGCTCACGTCGAAGGTGCGGGACTGGACCGCTGCATTTGCGTACACGCGGAACAGAACGCGTTCCTGACTGCCGCACGATTCGGGATCGCGCTTGAGGGTGCGACGCTGTACACAACTGTTAGTCCTTGTTTTGGATGCTTGAAGGAATCGGTACAGGCTGGCATTGATCGGATCGTCTACGACCGCTGGTATGCAGCCACGTATGGCCAGGCGTTGGTCGAGCAGTACGTTGCTCTCTACGGTCATCTCGGAGCAGGCACGGCGCGGGCGTTTGAAGCCGTGGGTGGCGGCCGACCGGCCGTCGAGACGGAGGGCCAGCCCGACGCGTACGCCGAGACTGGCGGCCGCACCATGACGCTGGACCCGCCGCCATCCTCGAACTAGGAGACTGTTGAACAAGGTGGTTCTTGGGGCGTGTAGGTGCCGGAAATCGATCGCCGGTTCTCTGTGCGGCCCGTCAGCGGGTTGAACGGGGTTGGGGCCGGCCTGTGCGGGACGATCGCGTCCGCGTCTGATGCGTTCGAGCGCGTTGAACTCGCCCGTCGGTCGTGGCTGGCGCCGGGATGGGGGTCAGGCGGCGTGGCGGTATTCGTTGATGAGTCCGCTGCAGCGGGCGCGTCGCAGGATCGGTCGGTTGGCGTCGATCATGACGACGTTGGGGGTGTCCGGTGCGGCTTGATCGAGCGCGCGGTGGGGGCGGTGCTGGTTGTAGTGGTCGATGTAGTCGACGAGCAGCGCGCGGAGTTGGCGTTCGCTCCAGATGATGGCCCGGTCCAACAGTTCGTGGCGCAGGGTGCGGACCCATCGTTCGGCGTACGCGTTGGCCATCGGAGCGCGTGGTGGAGTCGTGATCGCTGAGACGCCGTCGGCCTCGAACACGGTGTCGAACGATCGGGCGTATTGGCCGGCACCGTCGTGGATGACAAACCGGAACTGACGGTCGGTGTTCATCAAGAAGTTCCGGGCGGCTTGGGTGGTCCACGGTCC
>Ga0209587_1001414_pt1 | contig 11304 bp, 11 predicted proteins | sample NGEPerD_2_FD_184512 | JGI IMG/M metagenome (GOLD analysis project Ga0209587, IMG submission 184512) | Arctic peat soil microbial communities from the Barrow Environmental Observatory site, Barrow, Alaska, USA - NGEE PermafrostL1-D... | ecosystem: Environmental > Terrestrial > Soil > Wetlands >... | reverse complement strand
CGACCGAGAGGTCGAGGTCGGTGCGCGAAGGAAGGGCCGACCGGCTGATCTCGTCGATGGTCCGACCCGGTCCCGCGAGGAGTCCGCGCACCAGGTTGGTGGCCGTCTGTTCACCCCGCGGGATGAACACCGTGTCGGGAAGCAACACCCGCCCGGTCTGGTCGTAGAAGTAGAGGTTGAAGCGCGCGAAGCTCCGGTCGAAGAACGAGGTCGGGACCACCAGCGCGTTCACCGGGTTGTCGATGCGCCACTGACCCCCCTCCGAGACGAGGCGGATGTCGAGGGTCTCCGAGCGACCCGGAGAGCCGCCGCGCCAGCCACCGCGGGCGTCGAGACGGCGGGTGTCGGCGAGGCGCACCTTCGCACCGGTACTCGTCGGAACCACTGTGAACGCGTCGTAGACGATCGTGCCGCGGTTGGGCCGCCAGGTTCCCTGGGCATGCTCGGAGAGAAACGTCCGGGCGATTGAGGTGGTCAGCGGGTTGGCCTGCATCGCGACCAGGAAGCCCGAGACGATCGCCGACGGGGTGCCGTCCTTCGCCGGCCCCGGAGGGTTGAAGTAGGGCGCGTCCTGTGGTCGGTCGGGACGGTCAGCCGCCTGGCGGTGGATGGCGCCGGACTCGGGCAGGGTGGTGCATCCGGCCAGGGCCGACGCAGTCAGCACGAGGAGGACCACCAGCAAGGTCCGGGCGCGGGCGGTCATGTGACCCCCTCGCGGATGTCCTCGGGCACGAGCGGCAGCGGGCTGTGCGTGAGCGGGTCGCCGGCCCGGCGGGGCAAGGTGAGCCGGAACTGGGCCCCGCCGCTTGGCGTGCCCCAGGCCTGGAGCCAGCCGCCGTGCAAGCGCGCGTCCTCGAGGGCGATGGCCAGGCCCAGACCGGTGCCTCCCGTGGTGCGGGCACGAGCAGGGTCGCCTCGCCAGAACCGGTTGAACACCATCGCGGACTGGCCGGGCTGGAGCCCGACCCCGTGGTCCCGGACCGTCAGGGCACTGGCTTCGCCGTCGGCGGCCAGGCGCAGCGTCACGCCATCGGAGTCGGCGTGGTCGATCGCGTTCGTCACCAGGTTGCGCACGATCCTCTCGACTCGGCGTACGTCGGACTCGGCCATGAACGCGCCCTCGTCGAGGATCCGCACCGTGACGCCGCGTTGCAGCGCCATTGGAGCAGTGGCCGCCACGACGCGGTACGCCACGTCGCTCAGGTTCGTGTCCTCGAGCTCGAGGACCGCGGCACCGGCATCGAACCGGCTGATCTCGAGCAGGTCGGCGAGCAGGTTCTCGAACCGGTCGAGCTCGTTCTGCAGGAGCTCTGCGGCACGCGCGGTCACCGGGTCGAAGCTCGCCCGGGCGTCGTGCAGGACGTCACCGGCCATCCGGACGGTGGTCAGCGGCGTACGCAGCTCGTGGGAGACGTCGGAGACGAAGGTCCGCTGCACGCGGGAGAGCTCGACCAGCTTGCGGATCTGGGACTGCAGCGCCTCTGCCATCTGGTTGAACGACATGGCCAGGCGCGCGATGTCGTCCTCTCCGTCGACATGCATCCGTTCCTCGAGCCGCCCGGAGGCGATCCGCTCGGCGACGCGACGGGCGAGGCGCACGGGCGTGATCACCTGACGGGTGACCAGCAGCGCCACTCCGGCCACCAGAACGAGCAGCAGCAGGCCAGCCGTGAGGAGAACCCGGCGCAGCAGCAGCAGCGTCTGTTGCTCCTCCTCCATCGGGAACAGGTAGTACAAGGCGTAGCTCCCCCCGTCGGAGGGGAGCACGACCGCGGAGCCGACGGCGACCCCGGGTTGGGACGTGCGGTCGGGGCTGCCGTCTGCACCGGCGGTGTAGCTGATCCGCGTGAAGGTCCAGGCCAGCCCGTTCTCGCCGCTCTCCACCGAGCGGCGCAGGCCTGCGGGCACGCTGTCGGCGTCGACCTCCGGAGTGGTGCGTACGCCGCCCGTGGTACTGCCGTCACCGATCGGGCCCAGAACCACCACGTCGAAGCCCTTGACCTCGCCGCGGGCGACGAGGTTCTCCACGAGCAGCCGCAGCTGGGTCTCGGGGTCGAAGTCGTTGCCACCTGCCGACCCCAGCCGCTCGCGGGCAGTCTCGGTCTCGGTACGCGCCTCGGCCACCGAGGCGCCCACCCTGCTCTTGACCAGTCCGTCGGTGATCTGGCGAATCACCAGCCAGCCGACAGAACCCACGACGAGCGCGCAAAGGACGACGATCGCGGTCACCACGCGGGTGCGCAGCGACCTGCGCCAGAAGGTGAGCACGCTGCCGGGGAGACGGCGCAGCCGCGTCAGCAGCTCACTTGCCGGAGGGTGGCTCATCAGCGGTGCCTGCCTTGTAGCCCACACCGCGCACGGTCACCACGATCGTGGGGTTCTCGGGGTCGACCTCGATCTTGGCCCGCAGTCGCTGGACGTGCACGTTGACCAGCCGGGTGTCGGCAGCGTGGCGGTAGCCCCAGACCTGCTCGAGCAACACCTCGCGGGTGAAGACCTTGCGCGGGTTCTGGGCCAGGCACGCCAGCAGGTCGAACTCGAGCGGAGTGAGCCCGATCGAGGTGCCCGCACGGGTGACCGAATGGCCGGCGACGTCGATGGTGAGGTCGCCGATGTACAGGTCCTCCGGTGTCGGCACCTCGAAGCGGCGCACGCGCGCGCGGATGCGGGCGATGAGCTCCTTGGGCTTGAACGGCTTCGCGACGTAGTCGTCGGCCCCGGACTCGAGGCCGAGGACCACGTCGATGGTGTCACTGCGTGCGGTGAGCATCACGATCGGCACACCGGACTCGACCCGAATCTCGCGACAGACGTCGACACCGTCCTTGCCGGGCAGCATCAGGTCGAGCAGCACCACGTCGGGACGGAACGAGCGGAAGGCCGCCATCGCCTGGTCGCCACGCGCGACGATCTGGCTCAGGAAGCCCTCGTTTCGCAGCACAAGGGTCAGCATCTCGGCCAGGGCCGCATCGTCATCGACGACGAGAACCCGGGGCCGATCGACGACCTCCGGCTGCGCCACGTTCTCTCCCGTCAGTACCGGTAGTGCTCGGACTTGTACGGGCCCTCGGTGGGGATGCCGAGGTAGGACGACTGGTCGTCGGTGAGAGTGGTCAGGTTGACCCCGAGCGCTCCGAGGTGCAGGCGGGCAACTTCCTCGTCGAGGTACTTGGGCAGGACGTAGACGCCTACCGGGTACTCCTCGGTCTTGGTGAAGATCTCGATCTGCGCGAGTACCTGGTTGGTGAACGAGTTCGACATCACGAACGACGGGTGGCCGGTGGCGTTGCCGAGGTTCATCAGGCGACCCTCGGACAGGATGATCACCGCGTTCCCGTTGGGGAAGGTCCAGAGGTCGACCTGCGCCTTGACGTTCTTGCGCTCCGCAACGCCCGACGCCTCGAGGCCGGCCATGTCGATCTCGTTGTCGAAGTGGCCGATGTTGCCGACGATCGCGTTGTGCTTCATCGCCTGCATGTGCTCGATCGTCACGACGTCCTTGTTGCCGGTCGAGGTGATGATGATGTCGGCAGTGGGCAGCGCGTTCTCGAGGGTGTCGACCTGGTAGCCGTCCATCGTGGCCTGCAGTGCGCAGATCGGGTCGATCTCGGTGACGATGACGCGCGCACCCTGGCCGCGGAGTGACTCCGCACAGCCCTTGCCGACGTCTCCGTAGCCACACACGACCGCGACCTTGCCGCCGATGAGCACGTCGGTCGCTCGGTTGATGCCGTCGATGAGGGAGTGGCGGCAGCCGTACTTGTTGTCGAACTTCGACTTGGTTACCGAGTCGTTGACGTTGATGGCCGGGAAGAGGAGCGAGCCCTCGCGCATCATCTCGTAGAGACGGTGCACGCCGGTGGTGGTCTCCTCGGTGACGCCCTTGACCGAGTTGGCGATCGGCGTCCAGTGGTCGGCGCTCTTCGCGAGCTGTGCGTTGAGGACCTCGAAGACGATCCGCTGCTCGGTGCTGCCGGCCGTGTCAGGGTCGGGTGCAGCACCCGTCTTCTCGGCCTGTACGCCGAGGTGAAGCAGCATGGTGGCGTCACCACCGTCGTCGAGGATCATGTTGGGGTGCTCGCCGGCGGGCCAGTCGAGGATCTGCTGGGTGCACCACCAGTACTCCTCCAGGCTCTCGCCCTTCCAGGCGAAGACGGGGACGCCCTGCGGGTCTTCGGCCGTGCCCTCGGGTCCCACGACGACCGCGGCGGCGGCGTGGTCCTGGGTGGAGAAGATGTTGCAGGAGGCCCAGCGCACCTCGGCGCCGAGCGCGACGAGGGTCTCGATCAGGACGGCGGTCTGGATGGTCATGTGCAGCGAGCCGGCCACGCGGGCACCGGCGAGCGGCTTCGTCTTCCCGTAGCGCTCGCGCATGGCCATCAGGCCCGGCATCTCGTGCTCGGCGAGCATGATCTCGGTGCGGCCGTAGTCGGCCAGGGTCAGGTCGGCAACCTTGAAGTCCATTGCGTGAATTCCTTGCTTGCGTGGGGGCGAGGGGTCAGCGCACGACGACGTGCGACTACGTCTGACCACGATCTCGTGCGAAAGGCGCAACGCAGAGTGTATGCCCCGTGTTTGCGCCGCCCAACCAGTGTTTGCGCCGCCCAACCTGTCGGTTCGGCCGGATCACCCAACCGTCGGGAGTGGCAGGGGTGTCAGGAGGATTCGCTGACCCGGCGGATGTCCGGCTCCAGGTAGATGACGCGGGCGGTGGGCTCCGCCTTTCGGATCGCCACCTCCGCCGCGTCGATGGCCCGGGCCACGTCCGCAGCCCTGTCCGAGGCGATGACCGCGATCTTGACCGCCACCAGGAGCTCCTCGGGACCGAGGTGCAGCGTCTTCATGTGGATCACACTCTCGATCCCGTCGCTCCCCTCGATGGCGTCGCGGATATGGCGTTGCGCCTCGGGTGTGGCGGCCTCCCCGAGCAGCAGGCTCTTGGTCTCCACGGCGAGCACGATCGCCACCGCGACGAGCAGCAGACCGATCAGCGCGGTTCCGATCACGTCGAAGATCGGCTCGCGGGTGATCAGGGTCACGCCCACACCGAAGAGGGCGAAGACCAGGCCGGTCAGGGCGGCGAGGTCCTCGAGCAGGATCACCGGCAGCTCAGGGGCCTTGGCGCGGCGGATGTAGTCGACCCAGGAGGTCTTGCCGCGGTCCTTGTTGGCCTCATGGATCGCGGTCCGAAAGCTGAAGCTCTCCATCACGATGGCGACTCCCAGGACCAGCAGCGGCACCCACCACCAGCGCCCGTCGAGCTGGCCGAGGTCGCCCGGGTGCTCTCGGACCTCGTGCCACTTGTGGTAGGCCTCGTAGAGGGCGAACAGGCCACCGACGCTGAACAGCACGATCGCCACGATGAACGAGTAGATGTAGCGCTCGCGCCCGAAGCCGAAGGGGTGCTCGGGGGTGGCGTCCTTGCGCGCCTTGCGGCCACCGAGCAGGAGCAGCAGCTGGTTGCCGGCGTCGGCGACCGAGTGGATCGCCTCGGCCAGCATCGAGGAGGACTGGGTCAGTGCGAACGCGAGGAACTTCGTGAGCGCGATGCCGGTGTTGGCCAGCAGAGCCGCCACGACCGCCTTGGTGCCACCTTCGGTTGCCATGGCGTGAGGGTACCGGCGGCGCGTCGCCTCCGTGGCTCGCCCACTCGAGTCAGGCGTCGAGGCCGAGCTGGAGGTACGTCGCGGCATACATGCCCGTGGCGAGCATGGCCGCATAGCGGGCCACATCGCTCTCGGCCTCTGACGAGATCGTCTCGACGCGGACCCCGACTGCACGGGCAGCCTCCTCGAGGCGACCACGGGTCTCCAGCACTGCAGGGTCGGTTGACCCGTCGTCGAGCAGCACCAGCGCCGGGCGGCGCTCGGGACCACCGTCTGCGAAGGGGTCAGCGAACACGTCCGCCGGAGCGGTGGCGGCAAGCACGGGCAGGAGGTGCTCCGCGTCGGCAGCCAGGGCGGTCCTGCCCGTTGCCCGGCGAACCGACTCCGCGATCCGGCGGCCGGCGCGTGCGGCGAGCACGGTTCCGCCCCAGAGGATCGGGTTCGACTCGGCGATCCCGATCGCCAGGATCTTGGCGGGGTTCACAGCGATGTCGCGGCGAGGGCCGCAGGCGACCGCGACCTCGTCGAGTGCACTGGCGATCACGTCCGGATCGGTCTGGGGGCCGAGGTGGACGCGGTCCAGGAGGTCGAGCACGACGACCGCGATGGCGAGCTGGTCCCCCGTCTGGGTGGGCAGCACGGTCGTGTAACGACCCTGGGCATGGTTGGCCACCAGGGAGGTCTCGGGTGCGGCCACGACCAACTGGCTGCCGCGGCGCACGGCCTCGGCGACGGCACCAGCCGTGGCCGAGTCACGTCCCTCCGGGGCCAGCACCACGACCAGGTCGAGACTTCCGGCCCAGCCGGGGAGGCCCGGTCCGGGCCAGGCGACGAAAGGCACCGGGCAGACAGGTTCGAGCACAGCGCGCAGCAGACGCGAGTCGGGACCGGCGGCCACCACCGCGCGCGCCCGGCCATCCGAGAGTCGCTGCACTGCCAGTCCGACCGCCTCCTGCGCGGCGAGCGCCTCCCGGCGTACGCGCGCACCGCCTTCGGCCAGGTATCGCAGACGCACGTCAACACGCAAGAGCGCGTGCTCGTCGTCGAGGAGCCCGTCGTCGAAGGTCATCGCGGTGGTTCGCGGGCCTCGTCGACCAGCAGCACCGGGATGTCGTCACGCACCGGGTAGGCGAGCCCACACCCGACGCAGACCAGCTCCTCGGCCGCCTCGTCGACGGCGAGCGACTGACGACACGCGGGACACACGACCACGTCCAGGAGGTGGCTGTCCAGGTTCATCAAACGCTCCTTCTGATCACGGTCAGGGCATCGTCACGGACGCGGGCCATCGTGGCTGCGTCTCTGCCCTCTGCGTTGAGCCGCAGCAGCGGTTCGGTGTTGGACGCGCGAACATTGAACCACCAGTCCACATGGTTGACGGAGAGCCCGTCGAGGTGGTCCACCTCCACGTCGCTGCGCCCGGCCCACTCCCCCTCGAGCTCGTCGAGCACGGCTTGCTGATCGTCGACCTCGGAGTTGATCTCGCCGCTTGCGACGTGGCGCGAGTAGGGCCAGAGCACCTCGGACAGCGGCTGGTCACTCTCTGCCAGCGCCGCCAGGGCGTGCAGTGCCGCGAGCATCCCCGAGTCGGCACGCCAGAAGTCGCGGAAGTAGAAGTGCCCGGAGTGCTCTCCGCCGAACGCCGCCCCGGTCTCGGCCATCAGCGCCTTGATGTAGGAGTGACCGACCCGGGTGCGGACCGGTCGACCACCCAGCTCCCGCACGATCTCGGGGACCCCGCGCGAGGTGATCAGGTTGTGGATGATGGTGGCGCCGGGGTCCTTGACCAGCTCGCGGGCCGCGATCAGTGCGGTCAGGACGCTGGGTCCGACCAGCTCGCCGCGCTCGTCGACCAGGAAGCAGCGGTCGGCGTCGCCGTCGAAGGCCAGGCCGATATCGGCGCGGGTCTCGCGTACCTTCGCCTGGAGGTCGACCAGGTTCGCCGGCTCGATCGGGTTTGCCTCGTGGTTGGGGAAGGTGCCGTCGAGCTCGAAGTACAGCTCCACGACGTCGGCGTCGACCTGGCCCAGCACGGCCGGGGCAGTCAGCCCGGCCATGCCGTTGCCGGCGTCAACGACGACCGACAGGTGCCGGCCCCGCACGGGCGCCAGGCCGAGGAGGTAGGACGCGTAGTCGGCGAGCACGTCCCGCTCGGAGATCGTGCCCGCCTGGTCGGCGGTGACGGTCTCGCCCCCGGCGACCCGGTCGCGGATCTCGGTGAGACCGGTCTCCTTGCCGATGGGAGAGGCAAACGCGCGGCACATCTTGATGCCGTTGTACTGGGCGGGGTTGTGGCTTGCGGTGAACATCGCACCGGGCTGCTCGAGCCGGCCCGAGGCAAAGTAGAGCTGGTCGGTCGATGCCAGTCCGATGAGCGTCACCTCAGCTCCCGCCAGGGCGGCTCCCTCGGCGAACGCCCGGGACATCCCTGGGGATGAAGGCCGCATGTCGTGGCCCACGACCACACGTTCCGCGGCCGTCACCGCGACAAACGCGTTGCCGACGCGGTGCGCCAGGTCGTCGTCGATCTGGTCAGGCACAGTGCCGCGCACGTCATAGGCCTTGAAGATGGCGGCGAGGTTGGCTGGGTCGCGGGTCATGGACATGTGCCGACCCTATAGACGTGCTGGCCGGGAGTTGTCAGTCGTGGGAGCGAAGTGCCCGCAGGTGACCGCGGCGGGTGCCCTCCGGCTGGCCGATCTGGTGCAGCGGCACCTCGGCCGGACGGGGCTCTACCGGACGGGGCTGTAAGGAAAGCGGCTGGGCCGCCTCGCGCACGGCGTCGGCCAGTGCCAGGAGGTCGTCGGAGGACGGTCCCGGGCGGTCGTCGTTGACCAGGCGGAGCACCTCCCACCCACGCGGGGCAGAGAGGCGTTCGCTGTGGGCGTCGCAGAGGTCGTAGGCATGCGGCTCGGCGTAGGTCGCGAGAGGGCCGACGACAGCCGTCTGGTCGGCGTAGACATAGGTGAGCGTGGTCGTGGCGGGGCGTCCACACGCTGTGCGCGAACAGCGACGGAGGAGGCCCACGGGCGTGACGCTACAGCTCGGGGAAGCGTTGTCCCCGTAGGCTCGCGGTCGTGAACGACCCCTTCCCGGACCCTGTCGAACTCCCTGCCCAGGAACCGGCTCACGAACCGGCTGCGGGACCAGCTGCCCGCCTGGCCCTGGACCTGGCGCCCTCGCCGCCCGGGGACCGCTCAGGGGGTACAGCACGCGACCGTCGCGGACGCGGAATGCGCGGGCCGGCATTCGCCGCCGGAGCACCGGGTGGGCGGGTGCCCGCCCACCTCACCGGGCGCGAGCAGTTCGACCAGGTGGCCGTCGACGTGATGAGCGATGTGGAGTCGCGCTGGACCGAGGAGCTCGCCACCGTCGAGCTTGCGGTCGAGGACATCCCGGTGCTTCCGCGCACCTGGGTTGCTCCACGGGTGCCGCTGGCCTCACTGGTGCCGGCCACGCAGACGACGCCGACGCGACTCGTGCTCTTCCGCCGGCCCATCGAGCACCGCGCCGAGACCCGAACCGACCTCGAGGCGCTCGTGCTGACGGTCGTGGTGGAACAGCTCGCTGACTATCTCGGGGTGCCGGCCGAGGACGTGCACCCCGACTACGAACCCTGAGCACCGGCCGCCGAGTACCGAGCACCGAAGCCAGCAGCTTGCGGCTCAGACAGCCCGCTTCTTCAGCTTGCGGCGTTCCCGCTCCGAGAGCCCGCCCCAGATACCGAAGCGCTCGTCGTTCTCCAGTGCGTACTCCAGGCAGTCCTGGCGAACCTCACAGGTCAGGCAGACTTTCTTGGCCTCGCGGGTGGAACCACCCTTTTCGGGGAAGAACGCCTCAGGATCGGTCTGAGCGCACAGTCCGCGCTCCTGCCATCCGGTGTCTTCCGCTTCCTCGTCGAGCAGATACAGTTCGCGCACGGTGTTTGCCCCTATTCGACCCTGCGATCCTGACGGACCGAGTTACTAATCACACTGTTGTGATTACATGCCTGTCGTACCCATGAAGTCAAGCGAAAGTCTGGTATTGGGCCCAACTGGTCCACACTTGCGTCCATGTCGGATTCACCCCTGAGATCCCCCACAGAACACCCGCGACCGCCCGGACGCATCACAGTTCTGTCCGGCGGGGTCGGTGGCGCTCGGTTCCTGCAGGGCCTGCTGCGCCTGATCGAGCGCACCGGCCCGACCACAGACCCTGGGTCGGGCTCGGGCACCACCGTGACGGTCATCGCCAACACTGCCGATGACATCTGGGTGCACGGCCTCAAGGTCTGTCCCGACCTCGACACGGTGATGTACACCCTCGGCGACGGCATCGACATCGACCGGGGCTGGGGCCGCCGTGCGGAGACGTGGAGCGCCAAGGAGGAGCTCGCGGCGTACGGCGTGGCGCCGACGTGGTTCGGCCTCGGCGACCGCGACATCGCCACCCACCTCGTGCGCACCCAGATGCTCGAGGCGGGCTACCCGCTCAGCGACGTGACGGCGGCCTTGTGCCGGCGCTGGCTCTCTGCCGTCATCGGGGGAGGAGTCGAGCTGCTCCCGATGACCGACGACCGGGTCGAGACCCACGTGGTGATCGACGACCCTGACTCCGGAGAACGCCGGGCCGTGCACTTCCAAGAGTACTGGATCCGCCACCACGCCGGAGTTCCCGCACACGCCGTCGTGCCGATCGGAATCGAGGACGCCAAGCCCGGGCCGGGGGTTCTCGAGGCGATCCGCGACGCCGACCTCGTCCTCGTGCCGCCGTCTAACCCGGTCGTCTCGGTCGGCACGATCCTCGGGGTCCCGGGCATTCGCGACGCACTCACCTCGACCATGGCGCCGGTCGTCGGTGTCTCCGGGATCATCGGCGAAGACCATGTCCACGGCATGGCCCGGCAGCTGCTCGGCGTGATCGGTGTGGAGGTCTCCGCTGCCGGGGTGGCCGAGCACTACGGTGCCCGCTCGGCGGGCGGACTGCTCGACGGCTGGCTCGTGGACAGCGTCGACGCGCCGTCCGTCGAGAGGGTGATGGCCGCAGGGATCCGCTGCCGGGCCGTACCCCTGTGGATGACCGACCACGACGCAACCGCCGAGATGGTGGCCGCCGCGTTCGACCTGGGCGGGTTCTGATGGTCCGACTCGAGGCCTGGGCCGTCGAGGGCATCGCGGAGATCGTCGGGGGGACCGACCTCGGCGCACTGCTGTGCGGTCTGGACCTGAACGAGGGCGACGTCGTGCTCGTGACCAGCAAGATCGTCAGCAAGTCCGAGGGGCGCGTGCGCGCAGGTGATCGCGAGGAAGCGATCCGCCACGAGACGGTGCGGGTGGTCGCGCAGCGTGGGGCCACGATGATCGTGGAGAACCATCTCGGCATGGTGGTGGCGGCGGCCGGTGTGGATGCCTCGAACGTGACTCCGGGGCACGTCGTACTGCTCCCGACCGATCCCGACGCCTCAGCCCTCGCGCTTCGTGAACGGGTGCACGAGCAGACCGGCCAGAACGTGGCCGTGGTCATCACGGACACCGCCGGTCGCGCTTGGCGGCTCGGTCAGACAGACCTGGCCGTCGGAGCTGCGGGCATCGACCCGCTCGACGACCACGCCGGGAGGACCGACTCCTACGGCAACGCACTGGTCGTGACCGCACCCGCTGTCGCCGACGAGCTCGCTTCCCTGGCCGAGCTCGTCACCGGCAAGCTCGGCCAGGGA
>Ga0209587_1001412_pt1 | contig 11310 bp, 14 predicted proteins | sample NGEPerD_2_FD_184512 | JGI IMG/M metagenome (GOLD analysis project Ga0209587, IMG submission 184512) | Arctic peat soil microbial communities from the Barrow Environmental Observatory site, Barrow, Alaska, USA - NGEE PermafrostL1-D... | ecosystem: Environmental > Terrestrial > Soil > Wetlands >... | reverse complement strand
TGCGCGAGTACGGCGGCTCGATCATCCATCCGGGCGACCGCTGGTCCATATGCCGCGACTCCGAGGGCAACCCCTTCGCCCTGGCGGCGCGCTAGTGGTGTGACCGGCGACGTTGCCGGATGGGCCACTGGCTACGAGCCCGGAGTCGGGGCGATCTCGGTGGGCTCGCCGCTGGTCATCCAGTGGGCCCCGGGGCTGGGCGGCGTGTCGCGCAGGTACCACTCGGCGTCGAGGGCGCCCATGCAGCCGGTGCCGGCGGCGGTGACCGCCTGGCGGTAGATGCGGTCGACCACGTCGCCGACGGCGAAGACGCCGGCCAGGTTGGTCTTGGTCGAGCCGGGCTGGGTGCGGATGTAGCCGTCCTCGTCGGTGTCGATCTGGTCGACGACGATCTCGGATTTGGGGATGTGGCCGATCGCGACGAACGCCCCTTCGGCGCCGAAATCCTCGCTCTCGCCGGTCTCGGCATTGCGCAGGCGGACGTGGTCGAGGTTGCCGCCGTCGCCACCGACGAACTCCTCCGGGACGAACGGAGTCTTGAACTCGATGTTGCCCTCCTCGCGAGCCCGCTCCTGCATGATCTTCGAGGCGCGGAACTCGTCGCGGCGGTTGACAACGGTCAGCTCGCTGGCGAACTTGGAGACGAAGATCGCGTCCTCCATCGCCGAGTCGCCGCCGCCGATCACGATCACATTTTTGCCTTTGAAGAAGGCGCCGTCGCAGACGCCGCAGGTGGATACACCGCGGCCGCTCAGCTCCAGCTCACCGGGGATGCCGAGCCGGCGCGGCTCCGCCCCCATCGCCAGGATCACGGTCTTGGCACGGTGCTCTTCCTCGCCGAGGAAGACCCTGTGCACGTCGCCGTCGCCGAGCTCGACCCGGTCGACGTCGTCGCTGACGAAGCGGGTGCCGAAACGCTCCGCCTGGGCGCGGAACCGGTTCATCATCTCCGGCCCCATGATCCCCTCGGGGTACCCCGGATAGTTCTCGACGTCGGTCGTGTTCTGCAGCTGGCCGCCCCACTGAAAGCCCTCGAAGACGAGGGGCTCGAGGTCGGCGCGCGCGGTGTAGAGCGCGGCGGTGTAGCCGGCCGGCCCACCGCCGACGACGATCACGTTCTCGACCCTTTTCTGCTCTGCCATCTCAACCGCCAGTCTAGAGTCCTCTGGTGAGGACGATGGGCCTGGGATCGCCGGAAATCAGCCCGCCGGCCGCGGAGCCGTCCAGTACTTCACTTTGTAGGTAATTATATACTTTGCAAACCCAAACCCAGCCCGGGTTCGCGATTCGGAGCCATTACTTCATTAAGTAAAGTATACCGGAGGAGCCAACGAACGACTTATGCCGCCGCAGGATCGGGCCATAGGGTGCCTACATGCGTCACGCGCATCGACAAGAGTCAGCAATCTTCTGGTTGTCGCTCTCGGGCGTGTTGGGCTTGATCGGGTTCGGTCTGATCGCCTATGAGGGCACGCGGATACCGCAAAACGAGAACGTCTGGGATCACCCCTGGTTCCGCGTCGGCGTGGTCGGCATCGGGGCCTGCGTGCTCTGTTTGGCAGTCGGTTGCATCCTCTTTGCTCGGCATTGGTGGAAGGGACGCTCGGCAACAAGCGAAGAACCTCGCTCGGAGCGTCCGGACGTTCGCAGGGGGGCCGAGCCGGACTGGGGCATCGACCCCGGCTTCAAGCTTCCCGAGGGGCCTATAGAAGTGCGGCGGATTGGCCGAGGCAGAGCAATCGTGCGACCCCTCACCGACGATGAGGCGCGTCCGGAGGACCGGGAATAGCTAGCCGCCCCGAAGCGCTCGAACGAACTCATCTTCGGCCAGTCGCATCACCCCGAGCGTCATGGCCGGATTGCCGGCGTTGCTGCGGATACGAAAGCCCGACCCATCGGGTCCCTCGATCCCAACGATCGTGACGATGGCCCCCAGGCTGTAGCCCTCTTTCCCCTCGAAGTCTTCCTCAATCGCCTCCATTTGGGCCGCGATCTGCTTCCCGGCCTGCGATGTGTCTATTGCCATTCGTCCCCCTTTTTGGAAAGGATCGATATGCCGTACATGCTCGGCCGCGGTTCCGAATTCGGTACCGGGCTGCTGGTCAAGCTATCGCAAAGGAACCTCGTGAAAGCTTGCGTATGGCCCTGGGGCGAGAACGAAGAATTTGGCTTCGGGCGCGCCTAGCGTTTCTTGATCCGCGCCCGCGTCCGCTTCGGTTTCTCGGGCAGCTTCGTTTTCGTAGCCGCCTTCACCGCGTCCTCGAACGGAAGCGGGATTCGGAGATGCCCATTGCGCTTGGGGTGGGGGTCCGGCTCAGACGTCATGTAAAAAGGGTAGCGTGGTTCTCCTCGGACTTGAGAGACTCCCAGCCCGATGGATCTCACCCAGCCCCAGGTAGACGAGTTCATGGCGGCAGACAAGCTGGTGCACGGAGAGGCAATTGAGTGGGAGGCGACCAATGCCGAAAAAGGCGCATGGTGGCGCGGCCAGATCGCCGTGGAAGGGGCCTTTGTGGGTCACGCCTGCTTATTCGCCAATCTCTACCTGCCCCGTGGCTGGGCCTTCAAGCTGGTTCTGCATGGCGAGGAGGTCTATCGGCTGGATGTCAAAAATGGGCCCTCGCGGCACCACAATCCACCGAACCGTCCAGATGGCTTCAAGCGGAAGGTCCGGTGTCCAGAGCATGAGCACGTTTGGCGGCTGGGCCTCGGAGTCCAGTGCGCGACCGAGCTTGACGGTCTATCGACGGCCAGCCACGAGGAAGTCATGCAGGTTTTTTGCCAGCGGGCTAGGACTGAGTTCGAGGCTCCCTATTCTCTTCCAGGAGAGGGCAATCAGATGAGCTTGGAGAACCAGAACGATGGCCACTGAGACGACTGCCAGCGCCGTCAGAAGCCGCCTGCTCGATTACCTGGCAGAGGATGTTGAGTGCGAGGTTCTGGCGTCAGATGACTCTCGAATTGGCTGCGTGACGCCGCTCTTGTACGGCGACGGCGACGCGGTTGTGGTCTGGGTCCGAGAGAGCGGCGGCGTCATCGAGGTCACCGACTATGGGGAGTCGCTGGGCGACGCTGCGGGCGGGGCCAAAAAGGAGCGCAAGCAATCGGATGATCTGGCCCGCGAGGTTGCCTTCAGCGCAGGGGTCCACTATTTCGAAGGGCGATTGAGTTCTGAATGTCAGCTAGGCGAGCTGGGAGAGCACGTCTGGCGAGTAGCAAGCGCTTCGGCTCTGCTGGCTCAAACGCTCACGCTTTCGAGGCCGAAGTCCCGCAAGGAATCGGACGAGAACGAGTTCGTCAAGATCGTGGAGACGACGATGCGCTCTCGGCATGTTCCGGTCGAGAAAGAGCACCGACTGGTCGGGGATTCTGGCCACAAGCACAAGGCGACGCTCTACGTGCCGATAACCGAGTCGGTCATCGAGCCGGTCGCTGGGCATTGGAATTCGGTCGCTTCCCTCTACACCAAGTTCGGTGACCTCTCCCGAGCGAATGGCTACAACTTCTACTCGCTCGTTGATGACCGAACCCAACAGCCGGATGAGGACGTCGGCAACCTTCTTATCCAAGTGAGCACCGTCCTCCCCTGGTCAGCGCACGATGATTGGCTCAGTCGCTTCTCTTCGTCTGGCGATACGTAAGACGTTTTCCCTCGGCTCCCTCAAGCGCTGAGCGCGTGCGGTGGGAGTCGCTGATCTCGCGGCGGTTGTAGCGGAAATCGAACTCCGCGAGATAGCGGTGCAAGTGGGCACGACTGATGTGGTGATAGGTGCCGTCAACGCCGCGCTTGAGGATCGAAAAGAAGCCCTCGACGGTGTTCGTGTAGGCATCGCCTCGCACGTACTCGCCGTAGCTATGAGCGACGGTCTGGTGGGCGGCCATCTCTTTGCCAACGAGTTTGTAGGACTTCCATTCGTCCGTCATGAGCCGCGCCGACATATCGACGTTCTCGCGGATCACGCTGCCCAGCGTCGGGCCGCTGACGTTGGCCACATGGAATGAGCGCGCCTTGCCGCCACGCTCGACCAGGGACACGACAGCCTTCTTATCGGCCGTCCCACGGCCTCGGCTGGCGTTGGAGCGCTTGCCGCCGATGTATGCCTCGTCAGCCTCTACGGTGCCACCCAGCTTCGACGCAAAGGCAGGCTCTTTCATCGCCTCACGGATGCGGTGGAACATGAACCAGGCCGTCTTGTAGGTCACGCCGATGCTGCGATGCAGCTGATGGGCACTCATGCCCTTCTTGGACGAGCAGAGCAGATAGAAGGCGGCGAGCCACTTGTTCAGCGGCACGTGGCTAGACTCGAAGATGGTCCCGACCATGACCGTGAACTGCTTGCGGCAGGCTCGGCACTTCCAGACTCGGCGCTTCCCCAGGCTCTTGCCTTTGAGCCGATACGGCTCTTTCTCGGACTCGCCGCACTTCGGGCAGACGACGCCATCCGACCAGCGGATCGACTCTAGGTATTCCGATGCGGCTACCGGGTCCGTGAACCGCTCGTCAATCAGGGAAAGCTCGTCTGCCATGCACCTAATCTAGCGGCTGGCGCTGGGTTTGTCAAGTATATAATTCTCACTTTGTATAGTAACGCCCCGGTCAACCGACTTTGCCGGTTTCAGCGGGCGCCGGCGCCCCCCTCGAGCCCTGTCCCCGGTCGACCGGCAGGCCCTCCTCTTCCCACAGGGCAACTCGCTTGCGCAGTTGCAGGAAGGCGATCACACCGGGTGGGATCGGCAGCCAGAAGGCGACCAGCCGGTAGATCAAGATCGCCGGGAAGACGGTCTCCTCGGGGATGCCGAAAAGGACAAAGGCGCCGATCATCCCGGCGTCGACCGCCCCCACCCCGGCCGGCGCGAGCGGGATCAGGTTGGCGACCATACCGAGGAAAAAGCCCTGCACGACTACGGCCAGCGGCACTTCCACCCCGAAGGCCTTGAAGGAGGCCCAGAGGATGCCGATGTTCGCGGCCCAGAAGCCGGCGGCGCCGATCACGGCGAGGCCGCCGCGCGAGGGATGGGCGAAGAGGCTGATCGCGAACCTGAAGCCTTCCGCGGCGATCACCGGGACTTTGGCCACGTTGGCGGCGATCGTCTGCGCCCGCTCCCCCCGCGCCTGAGCCGCCACCCGCCGCCCGAGGTCGGGCGGGATCAGCGCCAGCAGCAAGCCGAGGATGAGGAGCAAACCGGCCACCGCCGCCGGGATGACGGTGAGCTCGACCGAGCTCTTGCCGGGTAGGACGCCGGTGCGCAAGAGCACGCCGAAGACGATCAGCGCCAGCGGGTAGAAGGCGTAGTGCAGGGCGAGGAAGGCGACCATCCGCCGGCCCACGTCGCGTCGCGCCATCCCCGCCTTGCGCAGCGCCCAGTAGGTGAGGGCGATGCCGCCCGCGCCCCCGGCCGAGAAGAGCAGGGTCGCCGCGACCCCGGACATGTTGATCTCGTAGGTCTCGGCCCAAGTGAGACGCAGCGCATCGCCGCCGACCACCGCCTTGAAGAGAGCGATGTAGGTGGCGATCGCGACCACGTTGAAGCCGATCGCGACGCCGATCCAGGACGCATCGGCGTCGCCGAACCTGCTCAGCGCGTCGCCGAACCCGACCAGCTTCGGGAAGAGGAAGTAGATCCCGATCAGCAGGACGAGAACGACGAGTAGCGTCTGCGCCGCTCGCCGCGGTGTGAACAGCGGCGGCTCATAGCCGCCGTTTCCGTTCGCCGGCTGCTCGGGAGACACCCTTGGGACGCTAGTTCATCTACCCGCCGGCAAGGCGCTCCAGGCGTTGCAGGCCGCTGGTGACACCGTGCACCAGCGGTTCGGCGAGCGGCTCGCCGCCCCGCACCGCGGCGACCAGCCCGGCCCCGGCGACGAGGTCGGTGACGTAGTGCTCACCCAGATAGACCAGGGCGAAACCGAGGGTCAGCGCGTAGGCCCAGCCGGCGGCGCCCGCGGTGCGACCGGTCTCGGCCAGCGAGATCGCCGCGGTCACCGAGGTGGCGAAGTGCAGTGAGGGCATCGCCGCCCACGGATTGCCCCCCAGCGCCCTGTACATCGCCGGCCAGGCCGATTTCCAGGTCTCCTCGCCGACCCCGATCATGATCCGGCGCACCTCATCATCGCCGGCATGGCCCTGCTCCGAGGCCCACCAGGGCGGCGCGGTCGGGACGGCGAAGTAGACGGCGCAGCCGAGGTCGAAGACGGCCGCGAGGCGGCGGGCGGCGCGAGGGAAGCGCTCGGGATGGCGGACGAGGATGAACACGAGCGCCACGTAGGGCTCGAGGAACCAGAGCCAGTGGGCCCAGGTGAGGACAAGGTTGAGCGTCTCCACCCGGGGCAGCCGGGCGAGGCCGCGCTGCAGGCGCGCGTTGGGCAGCCGGCCAAGGCCGATCGCCCGGTCGGCGACGATCGGGTAGCGGAACCGGAGGCGGGCGCGGAGGCGCTCCGGGTCGTCGTAGGGAAGCTCATGGGCCATTGTGAAACCCCACATCTGCAGCGCGTACATGGCGACGTCGCGCTTGCGAGAGCGCGGGTGCAGGACGGCGAGCCCGAGCGGCCCGGCGGCGCAGGCCGCGACAGTCACCGCGGTGGGGATGCGCGCCCGGCGGCGCAGAAGCGGCACAGCCACAGCGGCGCCGATTGCCGCCGCCGCTCCGGCGCGCACTGCCTTGCGCAGCGCCGGGGATGGCCTGGAACGGGTCCGCATGAGGTCGGCGAGTATAGGAGCAGACGGTGTGTCGCCGATCGAACGTGCGCGCGGCGGGGCGGGGGCTTGCGTGATTAGAATGGCCCCGCTTTGGCGCCCCACTCTCCTGGCACCGACCAGATCGACATCCTGCTGTGGATCGGCTTCGTCGCCGCGGCGATCCTCGTGGTCGCGATCGTCGGCGGGCTGCTCTACGCGCTGCGCCGCTTCCGCGCCGAGCGCGGCGCCGAGCCGCGCCAGATCACCGGCGGCCGGGGTTTCCAGCTGCGGGTGGGCATGGCGCTGGGCGTCTTCGCAGCGGCGATCTTCGTGCTCAGCATCGTCTACACCGAAAAGGCGCGTGAGACGCCCCCGACCGGCGCCGCCGGCCTCCAGGTCTCCCATTCGGAGCCGCTGAAGATCACCACGACCGGGCAGCAGTGGCAATGGCGCTACGACTACCCGAACCAGGCCTTCTCCTACTACAAGCTCGTCGTCCCGGTCGACACCGCGGTCGAACTCGACCTCGTCTCGACCGACGTCGTCCACACCTGGGACGTCCCCGACCTGGCCGGCAAGCGTGACGCCGTGCCCGGCAAGACCAGCCACGTCGTCTTCCGCGCCGACCAGGAGGGGACCTACTTCGGCCAGGCGGCGACCCTCTCCGGCCAGGCCTACGCGGCGATGCGGACCGAGGTCGAAGTCGTCTCGCCGGAGGAATATGAAGCCTTCGTCGAGGGCGAGAAGAAAGACATCCAAGCCGCCCAGGACCACGTCGTCAACCTGATCGAAAACGGGGAAGTGCCATGAGCGTGCCGGCGAGGAACCCGGAGCTGGTCGTCGACGGCTTCCCGCCGCGCCGCCCGCGCTGGGTGGAGATCGCAACCAGCGCCGACCACAAGGATCTCGGCCGCGTCCTGATCGCCGGCGCTCTGGGCTTCCTCTTGGTCGCCCTGGCCGAGCTGCTGATGATGCGACTGCAGCTGGCGATTCCTGAGAACACCTTCCTCAACCCGGTCACCTTCAACCGGATGCTCTCGCTCTACGGCGCGACCGCGATTTTCCTCTTCGCCGTGCCGCTTGCGCTCGGCTTCTTCTACTACGTGGCGCCACTTCAGATCGGCGCCCGCGGCACGGCCCTGCCGCGGCTCGGCCAGATCGGAACCTGGCTCTTCATCGCCGGCGCGACGGTCCTCTATGCCGGCTTCCTCTTCACCCCGAGCGAGGCCGGCGTCAACCCGCTGCCGCCGCTCTCCGGCATCGCCTTCCTGCCCAACAACGGAGTCGACGCCTGGGCCGCCGCCACCGGCCTGGCAACGCTCGGCTTCGTCCTGCTCGCGATCGACCTGGTGGCGACGCTGCGCCGGCTGCGCGCCCCGGGCATGGCTTGGCGGCGGCTTCCCGTCTTCTCCTGGGCGGCGACGATCTGCTCCTGGCTGGTGCTCGTCATCGGCCCGGTGATGCTGGCCGCGATCACGATGCTGCTGATCGATCGCAACTTCGACGGCATCTTCTTCGCCGGCGACGCCGGCGGCTCGCCGCTGCTCTGGCAGCACCTGAGCTGGATCTTCTACTCCGGCGCTTACATGCTGATCCTGATCTTCGCCCTGGGCGCGATCGCCGAGATCGTCCCGGTCCTGGCCCGCAAGCCGCTCTTCAACCGCGGCGCGGTGATCGGCTCGCTGGTCGCGATCGCCGTCCTCGGCACCCTTGCCTGGATGCAGAACATGTTCACGGCGCCGATCGGGATCGGCTGGATGTACTTCGCGATGGCGATGTCGCTGGCCCTGATCGTCCCCTTCGGGCTGGTCTTCTTCAACCTGATCCAGACCCTCGCCGGTGGCACGGTGATGATGCGGGCGCCGCTGCTCTTCGCCGCCGGCGCGATCGTGGCGATCTCGCTCGGGCTCGCGGCCGAGATCGAGCACTCGATGGTCGCCGTCGGCTGGCGCCTCCAGCACACCACCGACAGCACCGCGGCAACCCACTTCGCGCTCGTCGGAGGGGCCGTGTTCGGCGGCTTCGCGGCGCTGCATTGGTGGTTCCCGAAGATGACCGGCCGCACGATGGGCGAGACGCTGGCCCGCTTCTCCTTCTGGACGATGCTGCTGGGAGCGCTGGTCGCCTTCGTGCCGCTGATGCTCGCCGGGACCGAGGATGGCCAGGTGATCGACGCCTACAAGTTCTTCGGTGGGGCCGGCGTCACCACCTACAATCTGATCGCCTCGATCGGCGCCTTCGTCCTCGCCGCGGGGATCTTGATGACCCTGGTCAACGCGATCCTCAGCCGCGACGGTGGCGCCCCCGCCGGCCACGACCCCTGGCGAGGCGACTCGCTCGAGTGGTTCGCGCTCTCGCCGCCGGAGCCGCACAACTTCGACCTGCCGCCGGACGTGCGCAGCGCCAGGCCGATGCGCGACATCCGCCAGGCGATCGCCCACCGCGGCGCCCGCGCCGAGCGGCCGGCCGGCGAGTCGCAGCCGGTAGCCTGAGCGCGTGAGCGCCGAGCGGTCAAGCGTGCATCTCTGGTTCTTCGCGCCGGAAACAAAGCGCGATCCAGTGTCATGAGCGGCGCCCAGACGGCTGCCATCCCGCGGCGCCCCGCGGCGCCTTCGCTGCCGCGCGACTTCGTCAGCCTGGCCAAGCCGAAGGTGCAGTCGCTGCTGCTCTTCATCACGGTGACGACGATGTACGTAGCCGGCGACCCCTCGCTCGGGCTCGTCTTCCTCACCTGTCTGGGAGGCGCCCTCTCGGCCGGTGGCGCCGGGGCGATCAACCACGCGATCGACCGCGACATCGACCGCAACATGGCCCGCACCGCCGACCGCCCGGTGGCAAGCGGCCGCATCTCCCCGGCGGCCGCGATCGGCTTTGGCGCCCTGCTCGGGCTCTCCTCCTTCGTCCTACTGTCGCTGACCGTCAACCCGCTGGCCGCGGCGCTCTCGCTCTCCGGCCTGCTCGGCTACGTCTTCGTCTACACGCTCTGGCTGAAGCGCTCGACGCCGCAGAACATCGTCATCGGCGGCGCCGCCGGCGCCGTGCCGCCGCTGGTCGCCTGGGCAGCGGTGACCGGCGGCCTCAGCGGCACCGCCTTCTACCTCTTCGCGATCGTCTTCTTCTGGACCCCGCCCCACTTCTGGGCCCTCTCGCTGCTGATGAAGGACGAGTACGCGAAAGCCGGGGTGCCGATGATGCCCGTCGTCCGCGGTGAGGACGAGACCCGCCGCCAGATCCTCCTCTACACGATCCTGCTCTACGCGGTGACCCAGCTGCCCTTCTGCGCCGGCGGCTTCGGGATCGAGTACCTGGCCGCCTCGATGACGCTGGGCGCCGGATTCATCTACTGCTCGGTGCGACTGCTGCGCCAGGCCGACCGCCGCTGGGCGCTGCGCACCTACCTCTTCTCGCTGGCCTACCTGGCGCTGCTCTTCCTGGCGATGCCGCTCGACCGGCTGGTCTAGTGGTCCATCCACCTGCGCTCTGCCTGCCTGATAGAAATCCGGCTGTGGATCGCGAGACCTCGAGACGAGTCATGGCCGCCGGGCTGATGGCCGGCGGCATCGCCGCGGGGATCTTTGCCCTCTGCTTCGTCGCCGCAATGCTCTACATCGCCTCATGAGCGCGGAGCGCGATATCCCCGAGCCGGGCGAGCTGGTCTACCCGTCACGGCCCTCCTGGGCGCCGGCGGTCTTCGCCTTCGCCGCGGCTCTCGCGGTCTGCGGGATCTTCGCCGAGGGCTTCATGGTCCGCGGCTGGATCTACTCGATCGCCGCCGGCGTCGTCCTCCTCTTCGCCCTGCGCAGCATGATCCGCGGCGCGACCCGCGACTACTTCCGCCTGCCGCGCAAGCAGAAGATACGAGGGGCGGTATTGCCGGTCGAAACGATCTCCCCATCCCAGACTGACTGAGACCAAGCAGGTCGGGGGACGCAGGGAGGCTGGCAAGGGGAGCGCACTGTCGTGCGTGACCCGCAGCCAACCGACTGAGAACCCCGAGATGCGCAGGTATCAGTCAGTCTGGCGTCATGCCTGAAGTGGCTCCGTCGCTGGTCCAGACGCGGACTATGTCGCGGATCGAGAGGATCCCGACCAGCTCGCCGTCCTCGAAGACGACGAGGTGACGGATGCCGCGGGTCGACATCTCCGAGGCGGCATGCTCAAGGCTCCAGTCCGGAGCGGCGGTCACCACGCCCTCGCTCATGTGCTCAGAGACGAGCTCGGCGTCGGGGTCCTGCCCGCGACCGACCGAGTTGAGCAGATCGCGCTCGGTGACGATGCACGGCACCGGGCGCTCGTCGTCGGCCACCAGCGCCGCCCCGGTGCCCTTCTCGACCATCATCCCGGCCGCCTCGCGAAGCGTGTGCGATGGGCCGACGGTCAGCACCACCTCTGACATCCCATCCCGTACCTGCATGCTCGTCCCTTTCCTTCGCGGCTCGCGGATCTAGAGCTAGTGAGAATCGCCTCAAGCCTACCCGACAACCCGGGCCGTGCAAGCCGGGTTGGAGCGGCCTCGACCTATAGACTCCCGCGCGCTTTGCGCCGCATGACGATGCTCAAGCCACCGAACCCGCTCCGCATCCTGCTCGCCCTCGCCGCCGCGGCGGCGAGGGCGAGCAGGATGCGGAGCGGG
>Ga0209587_1001411_pt1 | contig 11323 bp, 14 predicted proteins | sample NGEPerD_2_FD_184512 | JGI IMG/M metagenome (GOLD analysis project Ga0209587, IMG submission 184512) | Arctic peat soil microbial communities from the Barrow Environmental Observatory site, Barrow, Alaska, USA - NGEE PermafrostL1-D... | ecosystem: Environmental > Terrestrial > Soil > Wetlands >... | reverse complement strand
GTATATTAGAGAGCTAATTCCGAGGCTAATTTGCTCCGCGGGATAGACGACGTTAGAACTTATTACCTATCTATTTAAAATTACAATTGATAAATTTAATATTGAAGCAAAACTAACCCATGCTAAGTATGGATAAAGTAAATATGCGGAGGCTTTATTAACTTTTGTAAAGGTCTTAATTGTTAGGAAAATGCTAGTCAAAAGGAAAATTATTACTATAAAAGCAATTATAGGATTTTTAAGTCCAAAGAAAGCAATTGACCAAAGAAAATTTAATGCAAGCTGAATCCAAAACCATTTTAAATCTGTTTTCTTTTTTCCCCATATAAGATAAAGAGAGGTTCCCATTAGAAAATACAAAGTGGTCCACACTGGGCCGAATATCCAACCAGGAGGGTTAAAAAATGGCTTTACCAAGGTAGGATACCATGTTTGTAAGGAATTTAGCGTGAAAACAGAACCGGCTAATCCCACCCCTTCACACAAAAATACAAAAAATATTAATCTTAAAAATCTATTCACTATAAACATAGTCTCAGGAAAGAGTATTTGTGTCAATTCCGAGGTTAATTTGCTCCCCCTAACGGACGATGTTCGAACCTACTTATTAGTTTTAAGGAAATAGAATTATTTACAAATTTTTGTTCTGAAAAATTGCCAATCATCACATTTTCTTCCATCGGGAAAAGTACATTGACCTGATTGTGACCCATCAGGCGCAGTAATAATTTTATTTTCCCCACCCTGTTCCTTACAATAAACTGATGCAGGATTAGTGAGATTAGTATTATCAGAAGTATTAGTTGGAGTTATGTTTTTTTGAATTTCCGATACTACTAAGGGGGTTACAGTTATTTTCTCTTGATACTTCATTCCTAAATAAAATCCACCAAGCGGAAAAATTATAAACATAAAGAGCGCAAGAAGCTTTGAAAAGGTAGTTACTGTGAATAAATATTTATGAAGAGTTGAATTCTTCTGTTTAAGCTTTTCTTCCATAAATTGATTATATCAGAAAATTTTGAGGCTAATTTGCTCCCTGTGTCGGTCAATACCCGTTTGGGGTTATAGTCCTATCTGGCTCCCCGAGCCTAGGATTACTATACCAGATAATTATGCCTCAACCCTTCAAACATTTTAGAATTTAAGCTATATTGGCGAAATGCGACAGAGGTGGGAAGAGATAAAGAGGTTACAACTAAATCCTATTTAGGTTGGGAGGGTATATCACTTTCTTTAAAAAGTTCATTCCATGCTTTCAATTGTTTGCCTTTATAAACTGACTCGCCCAATGCTTGTAATCTTTGACTTGCAACTGCATAACTTTCAGGTAAATCTTCTTGAATTTGAAGAAGAACCTCTTCTAAAAACATCGGTAAAACAGCTTGCCAGTCACCCATTTCCTTAATTTCTCCCATGAAATCATACAATTCAATATCTCTACCAAGTCTCTTGCCGTCAAATTTTAAAAATCTTCCGTCACTATAGTCAATTTCTTCTGACTCGTCTTCCTCATGTGCTGCTATTCTAAGTCTTCCTTCTGACGCTTCCACAGCTGACTCAGTTATCTTTAATAATTCAGCACCTTTACCTTTCAACTCTTTTAGTCCAGGAACAGGAATTTCTACATGTCTAGGTTCTTCATCTATTTCTCTTATGTTGGAAAGTATTCCCCTTCTGGTATTCATGTATGCCATAACAGTTAATCCCTTTCCTCCACGAAAATCTAAATTATCATGAACTATTTCATCAGTTTCTACCACAAGAGCCCTATCATTTATAAGAGGTGTTTCCATAACTGTTCCCCTTGCCCACGTATCAGCTGGCGTCCTGACTTCTACTCTTTTCCCTAAAGTAAAATCCTGCCAACCTTGTTCAAAAGCATCCATTCCAGCATCATTCCAATGGAGTCTTCCACCTGTTGCCTCCGCTAATCTGTCTCTTGGTTGTCCTTCATTGATTGACATAATTCGTGAATTATACTACTAGGAAGGGCTAAAATCAAACCAGAGGTTATAATAAGAGTAATTTGCTCCCCCTGATTGACATGTTCAGGAACAAAAAGATTGAGATAGGTATAAGTTTAGAAAATATAAAAACATTATTTGTATATCTTAATTTACCCTTATTGACTTAAGTAATTTACTCCAAGAAATAGAGGACGCTAAAATTTTTCTTTGTATTTGATAAGATATTCCGGGTCTGGAAGCTATGTAGCTTGGCGAGGTCTATACTTCTTGCCAATTAAATTATTGCTACAGTAACTTCCAGACCAACTTCATGAGAAATAACTTTTCTCACAGAAAGATACAAAATTATCTTGCATCATCTACCGCATTTTGCGTAGAGTCTGTTGCTGCAGTTACTACTGCATCTACTTTTTCTTGTCCTTCAGCAATTTTTTCCCCAACGTTGGCTTTAATATCTTCCACGTTATTTTTTGCTTCGTCAATAACTTTTTCTACCTGTTTACGATTGTCATTGTCTGCAAGAACTGTTGCTCCTGCGACTCCAACTGCAACTGCTCCAACAACTGCTCCTGTTACGGCAGCAGCTACTGGATTAATTCCACCCGCTTGGTTATCTTGCTTTCTTTGATTATCATCTGTCATATTTGTTTCACCTCCTCCTCACTTTTATATTCTTCCTGCTGAAAACTTCAACATTTATGCTAAAGATGAAAGCAGAAAGAATGGATACTTTCCCATCACATATAGATATAATTTCTAGGATCTTCCTCTATCCTTTAATAAACCGCAATAAAAATACGATGATTGCTACAACCAATAAAATATGAATAAATGCTCCTGCAATATGCAAGGCAAATCCACCAAACCACATAATTAGTAAAACAATCGCAATGATTTCCAAAATTCCCATATCTCTCACCTCCTTTCAAAGATTAAACATAGCATAGACGTATACATTCCGCATGCTATTTCGTTTGATTAACGTTTACGTCAATTTTACTCGGTACATTAATTTGAGTACCTCCTTGCATTTGTCTTACTACAGGAAGTCCATATATGTATGCGAGATACCCTAGAACAAGTAAGACAACAAGCACAATGATCATATTCATGGGCCCACCCGAATTATCAGAAGTTGGAGGATTGTTTACGATAGTTGCCATAATTTATTCACCTCCTATCAAACTAAATCTTATGTATTTGATAATATCATCATCTTTATTTCTTATTCAAGGATCAATATTTTATTTTTCTAACTGTGGCTGAGCAGCAACTGAGGTTAATATTTGATCCGAGGGATGGAAGGTGTTCGAAATTTTTATTACTGAATCACTTTACTATTGTGCCTTTAATTATAGTATTTCCATAACGCTTAAGAATAGTTACATTTCTTAAATTAGGTTTATAAAAAATATATGCAGCATCACCAAGTAACGGGATTAATCCAATTAAGAAACTGAATAAGATATTCCATATCATCTGCACAATTTTTGTTTTTGGGATATGCATTTGAATAGCAAGCCACACAATGTAACATGATAGGAGAGCATCGAGAATATCACCGAAACCAGGAATCAAATTGATAATTGCACTTGCTCCAAATCGAAATCCAAACAGACTAAACTTATTATCCAATATATTTGCTAACAAACTAGCTAAGCGGATATGAGCTTTCATATTAGAAATATATCATTTTGAGGCTAAATTGCTCCGCGGCTAGGACTCGAACTAACTCCTACTAATCCTTCTTTTTAATATAAAATCACAAATGCTGTTCTATAAAATTGCAATTCCTTTGACACAAGCCTGCTATAATAAGTCCTAACATCGTTCGGTAAGCTACCCACTATATTATTTTGAGGTTGAAAAAAGGCATTTTGGCTTGATATAACGTGCAAATCGTTAGGTTCCTCCACTTTATTATCTTTTAGCTCACTTACCACATTTGAGACCTATCCAAAGAAGATTCTGCATTAAAATTGGGAATAATGTAAATTTTCTTTTACTAGTTTATTATGATAAACTGAGCGTTCATGAAACAAATCATTGCCGTTATCTTAGTTATTGTTACTATTATAAGCCTTATTGTTATCGCTTTTACCGTTAACCAAACACAGCAAGAACAGCAACGGCTTAGCGTAGATCTTCAATATCGGTCAACAATTCTCTCAGAAAGCTTAAGAGAAGTTATCGAGCCTAATTTCATTTATAAATCCGATCTACAATTGCAGGAACAAATTAACAAACTAGATGATCGGGAAAGATTTGCAGGTATGGCAATTTATAATCAAAAAGGCACCGCAATTGCTTCCTCTTCTGGTCTTATAGCACAAACGCTAGAAGTTCAAAAAATTGCAGAAGACGTTATGGATGCGGATAAAGCCAACGGAGATTTTGTAGAAACAGAAGGCGGAAAAATGTACGTTTTGGCAATTCCCATTCACGATGATACTACTATAGTAGGTGCATTAACGATAGTTCAAAAAGCAGGCTATATTGACACAAGATTAACAGAAATTTGGAGAGATAACCTCTTGAGACTGCTTATTCAGGCATCTTTATTGTCTTTTGCTACAGTACTTTTAGTTCGTTGGATTATTTACAAACCGATTCGAAACCTGGTTGATTCTTTGAAATTGGCACGCTTTGGAAAGTTAGAGGACAGTACCCAAACTGAGTCAAGTTCAATCTTTTTCAAACCGCTGGAAAAAGAGATTTTGAATATACGAAGATCCCTTAGCGAAGCCAGATTTTCAGCAAGCGAAGAAGCAAAACTAAGATTGGAAAAACTGGATTCACCCTGGACAGAGGAAAGGCTTAAGGCATTAGTAGGAGATATCTTAAGCAAAAGGTCTATCTTTATGGTATCTAATAGAGAACCATACATACATAGTGGCACAGGTAGAAATATAAGTTATTCTGTCCCTGCAAGCGGTATGGTTACTGCAATTGAGCCGATTATGGAAGCATGCAGAGGAATGTGGATAGCTCAGGGAAGCGGAAGTGCAGATAAACTGACTGTTGATAAATTTAATAAGCTGCAAGTTCCTCCTGATGAACCAAAATATACCCTCAAGAGAATTTGGCTGACTGATAAAGAAGAACAGGGATATTACAACGGTTTCTCCAATGAAGGATTGTGGCCGCTTTGCCATCTATCCTACACCAGACCGATTTTCAGGAAAGAAGATTGGGAAGAATACAAAAAGGTCAATGGAAAATTTGCCAAATCTGTCCTGACTGAAATTAGAAACAAGAAAAGGCCGATTGTTTTAATACAGGATTTTCACTTAGCCCTTGTACCGAGGATGATTAAAAATGCCCGGCCTGATGCAAGCGTGGGGATTTTTTGGCATATTCCTTGGTCTAATCCGGAAGTATTTAGTATTTGTCCATGGAAAAATGAGATTATAGATGGAATATTAGGAGCGGATTTAGTAGGTTTTCATACCCAGCTTCATTGTAATAATTTTATTGATACTGTAAGCAAGGAACTTGAGTCACTCATAGATTTTGAACAATTTACCATTACTAGAAACAAACATACCTCTTCTATCAAACCATTCCCCATTAGTATTGCTTTCTCTGGTCATTTTGATAGAAGTGATACTAATTTTGATGCCAAACAATTTTTGAATGACCTAAGAATTAAAACAAAATATATCGGATTGGGGGTTGATAGGCTTGATTATACTAAAGGTATACTTGAGAGGCTTAAGGCAGTGGAGATATTTCTTCAAAAAAATCCAGTTTATGTAGACAATTTTACCTTTATTCAAATTGCCGCACCTTCCAGAAGTAAAATAAAGCAATACCAGGATTTTAGTGAAAATGTTGAAAAAGAGGTGGAAAGAATTAATAATCTTTTTAAGAAAAACGGATGGAAACCAATTCTTTTTCTTAAAAGGCACCATAGCCACGAGGAAATTAATAAATTTTATAAAGTGGCGAACGTTTGTTTGGTAACGTCCTTGCATGACGGCATGAATTTGGTAGCGAAGGAATTTGTGGCGGCAAGGAATGATGAGAAAGGGGTGCTTATTTTAAGCCAATATACAGGAGCCTCAAGAGAGCTTAAAGATGCAATTATCATTAATCCTTATAGCGGAGAGCAAACAGCAGGGGCTATAAAAATAGCTTTAGAATTATCACCTTCAGAGCAAACAAAGAGAATGAAAGGACTGCGTGAAGTAGTTAAAAACTATAATATCTACAGATGGTCAGCAGAACTTTTAAGAACAATTGTAAGTTTAGAATAATAAATGAAAGATTTGTGGAAAAACTTGGACAAAATTACTATATTTTTAAAAAAAAGCCCCATAAAAATTTTAATGCTGGATTTTGATGGTACATTGTCCCGTATTGTCAAATCCCCTCAGGAAGCAGTTCTTTCAACAGAAACAAAAAACTTATTGAAAAATCTAAGCAGAAAAAAAGGATTTTATATAGTTATAATAAGCGGAAGAAATCTAAAAGATCTAAAGGCGAAAATTAACATAAAAAATATTATTTATGCTGGGAATCACGGACTGGAAGGAGAAATTTTTCATAAAAAGTATTCTTTCCTTATCCCTGATAAAATGTCTGAGGCGGTTAGAAATATCAGAGGACAACTTGATAAAATAGCCGGCCAATTTAGCGGTGTATTTATTGAAGACAAAGGACTTATATTAAGTTTTCATTATAGATTGGCAAATAAGAAGCAATTGCCTGAAATTAAATTGTTACTCAAAAAGATACTCAAATCTTATGTTGAGAATAAATTAATCTCTATAATTGCAGGAAAGATGGTATTTGATATAAAACCAAAAGTAAATTGGAATAAGGGTAGTTTTGCAAAGTTGGCAATTAACAAAATAAACCTGCGAATAAAAAAAATGCCTGTTACTATTTTTATTGGTGATGATGCAACTGATTTGGATGCTTTCAGAGCACTTAAAAAAGATATTACTATACAAGTAGGTGTAGATTACCGATCAAGCGCTAAGTATTGGCTTAATGATACGGAAGATGTTTTTAGGTTTCTTGAGTGGATAAACGAAAAAGCTTGATTTACTTTCTTTCTGGAAAGGCATGGGCTGTAATCTCCAGTTCAACATCTCCAATCATTTCTCCGCCAGCAATATCAATAAAGCGGATACTAATTTCTTCTGATGTTAATTCTATATTTCCACATGTTAGCTTTTCTGCAAGAAAAGTTTTTAAACTTGAAGTAAGACTCTGTAAGTCTTTATTTTCTTTAAAGAATAAATATTTACTGTTGGCATAAAAAATTTACTTGATGAATTTTTGAGTAAATATCAATATGGAAACATTCTTATTGTTACGCATGGAGGGACTATTGGAGATTTGCTACGACAACTATTTACAGAAAAAGTTATTGATCATAAAACTGAGCCATCATCAGGAGCAAGATATATAGATATTCTAGAATGTTCTGTGACTACAATTAAAAAGTCAGATGATAAATATGAATTACTTAAGTTAGAAGACATTTCTCATTTATCAATTCCATTAACCTAAATTAAAATCGCAAAAGCAGACTAACTATTCAAAAAACTTCTTATTTTTTAGCTTCTCGGGCAAGAAAGACTGGTCTTTTGTTGGGCCGACGTACTTATCTGACCATTTGTAGTCTTTGGCATATCCTAGGCCTTTCATTAGTTTTGTCGGTGCATTTCTTAGATGAAGTGGAATTGGTTCATTTGGGAAATCATAAACAGCCTGTTTTGCTTTAGAAAGAGCATTGGGAATTGCTCTAGATTTAGGGGCAATTGATAGATAAACCACTATATGTGCTAGGATTAGCTGAGATTCTGGCATACCTATTTTATGAACTGCTTCAAAAGCTTCATTTGCTTGAATTAATGCTCCTCTATCGGCAAGGCCAATATCTTCTGAGGCAAAAATAATCATCCGTCTTGCAATAAATTTTGGATCCTCGCCGTTCTCTAGCATTCTCATTAGGTAATATAAGGCTGCGTCAACATCACTTCCCCGCATGGATTTTATAAAAGCGCTTATTATGTTATAGTGTTCATCTGCATTTTTATCATAAAGACCTGCTGATTTTGTTTGAAAGACATCTTTTATCACTTTTTCATTAATATCTTTTATATTATATGTTTTAACAGCTATTTCTAAAGCATTAAGCATTATTCTTCCGTCACCTTGAGAAAGTCTTATTAAAAGCTTACTTGCCTCTTTTCCGATTTTCTTTTTGTATTTACCTAATCCCTTTTCTTTATCCTTTAATGCACGGGTTAGTAAAACCTCTAATTGTGTTTCATCAAGTGGTTTTAAAACAAGAATTTTACTTCTAGATAAGAGAGCGCCAATTACTTCAAAGGAAGGGTTTTCCGTAGTTGCACCTATCAAAGTAATAAGACCGCTTTCTACGTGCGGAAGGAGTGCATCTTGCTGTGATTTACTCCATCTATGAATTTCATCAATAAATAATATTGATTTTTTGTTTTGTCTCTTGTTTTCTTCTGCAATCTTTACTATTTCTAAAAGATCAGCTTTCCCTGCAGTTACTGCTTGAAGACCGTAAAACTCCGCCTTTAGTGATTTTGCAATAATATGGGCAAGGGTTGTTTTTCCTACTCCTGGAGGCCCCCAAAAGATTATTGAGAAGTCTGTTTTAGAAGAGATCATTCTTCTTACTATCCCTCCACTTCCCACCAAATGTTCTTGTCCTACAAATTCATCTAAATTCTGAGGTCTTAATGTATATGCAATATTCATCTCTTTATTCTATCACGCTCTATCAACAAACTGATTGCTATTGTCTTATTTTGTTCTATTGTTTTTCGCATTATTTGCTATTATTCTAATATAATGACTGCTCAAAAAACAATCTTTCATATTGATTTTGACTCCTTTTTTGCAAGTGTTGAACAGCAAAACAGCAAAGCTCTACGTAATAGACCCATGGGAGTTACTGCAGCAAACGGGAGAACATGTATCATTGCTTCAAGTATAGAAGCAAAACGTCTAGGAATTAAAACAGGAACTCGTACTTATGAAGCAAAAAGACTTTGTCCCTCAATAATCTTTACGCCTGCTCACTTTAGAGAGTATTTGGAGGTTTCTAAGAAGTTTTTAAATATTTGTAAAGACTACTCTCCTTTTGTCGAACTTTTTTCAATAGATGAAGTATTTATGGATATTTCCTTAACAGAGCATCTTTTTAAAGATAAGTATGAAATAGTAACTCTTATTAAAAAAAGAATTAGAGAGGAAATAGGAGAGTATATAACTGCTTCCTTTGGTATTTCACATAATAAGCTTTTAGCAAAGCTTGCTTCAGGACTTAATAAACCAAATGGAATAGCAGAAATTACGCCTGAAACAATAGATAAGGTTTATTCTAAAATTAAACTTACAGACATTTGCGGTATAGGAGAAAGGGTAAAGGAACGATTAAATAAAATTAGAGTGTTCTCCCCTCTTGATTTAAGAAAAGTTTCAAGAGAGCGTTTAATCTTAGAATTTGGACAAGACAGAGCAAGTTTTTTAAAAAATGTTTCCTATGGAATTGATAATTCAAAGGTTATTCCCTACACTTTTTCTATAGCTGTTAAGTCTGTTGGAAGAAACTATTGTCTTCCCCAAAATGAATACAATAAAAGAATACTTTTTCAGACAATATATGAATTATGTGAAGAAATAGGAATTAAGTTAAGAAAATTAGATAGAAAAGCAAGAACCATTGGAATTTCTCTTAGAGGAAATATTAATTTTAAAAAACAAAAGACTTTTCTAAAACACATAAATACCGGAAAAGATCTTTTTTACGCCTGTAAGGATATTTTAGAAAATGAATTGTCTTTTGAAAAAGAATTTACAAAAGAAAGCTATATTCGTAAGTTAAGTATTTGGACGGGAAACTTAACAGAGAAGAATATGAGTAAGCAACTGGATTTATTCAGCACTTCATCTAAAACAGATAGCCTTACTGAAACTATTGATAAAATTAATAATAGATTCGGAGATCATACTATAAGAAATGGTTTCTTACTGTATTCAAGAAAGCTTACAACTGAACCAAACGGTTATATGGCAGATAGATACGAACGAAGCTTAATTTCAAACATGTGAGTTGTTACAAATAGATTCTGCTTTAGCTATTACCTCATTTTTTCTATCTAGTGGGATGCTTAGTACATCTAAAACAGAATGATCATTTGCAATTTGCTTACAAAGAGTTATATGATTTTGCATGAGTGTCTGTTTCTGAGAAAGACTTAAATTATCAAGAACAGTAATTGGATGAAGCTTCCATTTCTCAACTAAGAAACGCAGACTTTTGTCTTCAGGATAATTCCATCCCATTACACTCATGCCAACACATTTAGCAAAACTTATTGCATCTTGAGTAAGCTTTGTATTGGTAATAATCCAAGGTTCATCAATTTTGTGTTTTTCTTTAAGATCATCAAATCTTGCTTTTGTATAAAGTGAAACATGTAAATCTGTATGTATCCCACTATCATTGTGAAACTTTGCTTCAACAATTAATTTTTTATCTTCATTTTCTGCAACAACATCAATTTCATGGTTAACACACTTTCCTAAGAGAATAACACCTACAGTAGTCTTATATCCTTCCATTTTTAAGATTTCTGAAATAAAGTCCTCAAAAGGATATCCAGTAGGGCCTAGCTGCATGATTGCTCGTTTTAAACTGTAGCGAATCTTTCCAATTGGTTTTGATCTACCAAGAAAATCAGTAATTATCTTATATATTTCAGAAGTAGGAATATTATCGTAAAGATGATTTTTAATCTCCAAAAGAACTTCATCTTGAGTTCCTTCATTTATTCCAGCTCTTTTGATTGAGCTTCTAACTTTTCCTTCACTAAAAGGCTCAATTTCTCCAGTAGCTTTTACTACATTTATCATAATTCTAGTTTAAATATATATAGGTATTAAATCAAGTTTAAATTATTTTATTGTGTCTACTTTTTTAAAAACTACGAAATTTTTATCTTTAATTAAAAGTACATAATTTTTATTATATTCAAAAGTTCCTGCCATAATTCTTTGTTCGTTGAGTGACGGCTTAGCATAACTGTCATTTAGTAAAAATGCAATTATGTCAGCTTCCTCTATTCCTTTTGGTATAGTAAAAATATATTCTCTTTGAGATAAATGTGCCCCTAGATTGTTTGAAGCAGTAACCTTATATTTCTTTGGAATTCCTGAGACATAATCTGAGATAAGTTTTTTGTTTGACAAAGGCCTATCAAACATTGCAAGGTTTTCATTTTTTGCACCTGGCAGTGGTCCGTACAAATAGGCAAAATATATTCCAGTTATTAATAGATAAACTACAAGTGTGTTTAAAC